>ERZ857998.3755-NODE-3755-length-11920-cov-4.475601_pt1 | contig 11920 bp, 10 predicted proteins | sample MGYA00519954_ERZ857998 | MGnify/ENA primary metagenome ERZ857998 (study PRJEB31778, sample SAMEA3449424) | human gut metagenome | biome: human gut; feature: human-associated habitat; material: faeces | place: United Kingdom | collected 2010/2012 ...
CTCGCTGCGCTCGGACACCTCCCCCAAAGGGGGAGGCAAGGGTGCGTGCGTTTCCGCTGCGATTCCTGCGTGCAACTTATCCACACGGTTTGTGTTTTGTGCACGGGCATAATGTGGAATCCTGTGAAACGGGTGTTTCACGGCGGGGGCTGTGGAAAGGTCATGGTTTGTTCACACAGACCTGTGGATAAAAAGTCCTTGCGGCGGCTGGCTGTTTTGGGGTTTTCCACAGATCGAACGCCCTACTACGTCTTACTACGAATATATTCCCTTCCTTTCTTTAAAAGAAGGGGGAAAGAGGTGCTGAAATGAAATTCACCTGTGAAAAAGTCCGGCTCGTCTCGGCGATCTCCGTCGCCTCGCGCACGGTGGCGCAGAAGAGCGCCATCCCCGCGTTGGAGGGCATTTTGCTGAAGGCGGGCGAGTTTAAGGTCATGCTGACGGGCTACAATCTGGAAACGGGCATCACCGTCGGTCTGGACGCCGACATCGCCGAGCCGGGCGCGTGCATCATGCCCGCGCGGCTGTTCTTTGACATCATCCGCAAGCTGCCGGACGATACGGTGAGCGTGCAGGTGGATGAGAGCTACAAGGTCTCCATCCGCGGCGGCATCTCGTCGTTCACCATCACGGCGACCAGCGCAGACGATTACCCGGAGCTGCCGGACGTGGAATCCGACAAGGGCATCCGCATCCCGCAGACGGAGCTGCGCGAGATGATCTCCGGCACGATCTTTTCGGCGAGCGAGAATTTCGCGCGCCCGGTGCACACGGGCTGCCTGTTTGAGATCGAGGACGAGAGCGTCACGGTCGTGGCGGTGGACGGCTACCGGCTGGCGCTGCGGCGTTATTTCCCGGAAGAGAGCTTGCAGCGTAAGCTGCGCTTCGTTGCCCCGGCGGCGGCGCTGAAGGAATGCGAAAAGATCCTGACGGACGACACCGACGACGCGGTCATTTACCTTGGCACGAAGCACATCCTGTTCAAGATGGGCGATGCGACGCTCGTGTGCCGCATTCTCGACGGCGAGTTCCTCGACTGGCGCAAGGTTCTGCCGCAGGACAATCCCATCCGCGTGACGGCGAATGTCTCGCAGATCACCGACTCCATCGAGCGCGTGGGGCTCATCATCTCCGAAAAGCTCAAAAGTCCGGTGCGCTGCAAATTCGGCGAGAATACGGCGGATTTCCGCTCTGTTTCCACCATCGGCGAAGCACATGACGTCTGCCAGATCGCGGGCGACGGACAGGATATGGAGATCGGCTTCAACTGCCGGTACCTGCTCGACGCGCTGCGCGCGATCCCGGATGCAGAGTGCTCGCTGGAGCTCATCAACGGCCTGAGCCCCATCGTCATGAATCCTTGCGACGGGTCCGAGCGGTACAGCTACATGGTCCTGCCGGTCCGGCTGAAAGCGGGGGAATAAGATGAAGGTCAGAGTCACAAAAAAGCTTTCGGATGCGCCTATTGAGATTCCCATCCATACTGAATTTATCAAATTGCAGGATTTTCTGAAATTCGCCAACGCCATTGAGTCCGGCGGCATGGCCAAGACCTTCATTCAGGAGGGTGAAGTCCGCGTTAACGGCGAGGTCTGCACGATGCGCGGCAAGAAGCTGCACCCCGGCGATGAAGTTACATTCCTGCACAACACCTGGCGCGTCACGGAAGAGCGCGCATGAAGCTGCAAAGCCTGCAGCTCTACGATTTTCGGAGCTACGAGACGGCCAGCGTCCAGCTGCACCCCGGTGTGAATCTCATTGTCGGCGAAAACGCGCAGGGAAAGACGAATCTTCTGGAGTCCGTCTTCTATCTCTCCACCGGCAAAAGCTTCCGCACCGCCCGCAATCAGGAGCTGATCCGCTTTGGCGCAGAATTTGCAGATTTAAGCTGCACCCTGTTTTCAGGCGGCAGAGAGCAGAGCCTGCGCGCCGTGCTGTTTTCCGGCAGGAGGCCGCGTCAGCTCTACATCGGCGGCGTGAAGCAGCGGTCTGCCGCCGGACTTTCCGGCGTGCTGACGACCGTTCTGTTCTGTCCGGACGATCTGCTGATCTTAAAAAGCGGCTCTTCCGGAAGACGGAAGATTCTCGATACCGCCCTGTGCCAGCTCCGGCCCGGCTACGCGCAGGCGCTGGCGGAATATCAGAAGCTGTACGACAGCAAATCAAGAATTTTAAAAGACTATCACGACGCCCCTTCCCTGCTGGAGCCGCTGCCGGAGTTCAACTACCGCATGGCGCAGGTCGGCGCGGTCGTGATCACCTACCGGGCAAAATTCCTGCGGGAGCTTTCCAAACAGGCACGGCTGTACCATGCGGAATTTTCCGGCGGCCGGGAGGAGCTTTCCCTCGTCTATCAGACCGTCTCGACCGTGACGGACCCGTTCGCGGATAAAAAGACCATCTTTCAGCAGCTGCTCGACCACCAGCAGGCGCATTACCGCGCCGAGCTGGATTCCGGCCAGTGCCTGTCCGGCCCGCATAAGGACGATTTTGAAACGCTTCTCGGCGAGCGCTCCGTCAAGGCCTACGGCTCTCAGGGCCAGACCCGCACGGCGGCTATCAGTCTCAAGCTGGCCGAGCGCGAATTATTCCGCGCCGACACCGGCGAGGAGCCGGTTCTGCTGCTGGACGACGTGCTGTCCGAGCTGGACGCGCGGCGGCAGGATTTTGTGCTCAATCAGATCCGTTCCGGGCAGGTGCTCATCACCTGCTGTGAGCCGGAACGCATCACGAATATCGGCAAACGCATTTTTGTGGAGGGCGGACAGATCCGGGAGGAAGCGTCATGTACCTGAATATCGGCGGCGATTTTTCCGTCCGGTCGGAATCCGTCGTGGGCGTGTTTGATCTGGACAACACCAGCTGCTCTAAATGGACGCGGAAATTTCTCGCGGAGGCCCAAATGGCCGGCGCCATCGTCGAAGCGACGGACGAGCTGCCGAAATCCTTTCTGGTCGTCAGCGAATACGGAGAAAACCGCGTCATTCTGACAAAATATAACGCCGCCGTCCTGCTCAAACGGATGCAGGACGCGCAGCGCAGTCCGATCTCTGCTAAAGGAGAAGCAATATGACAGAAGAAATCAAAGATATCATCGAAGCCGAACACGAATACAACGCCAGTCAGATCCAGGTTCTGGAGGGATTGGAGGCCGTCAGAAAGCGGCCTGGTATGTATATCGGCTCGACCAGCAGCTCAGGTCTGCACCATCTGGTCTATGAGATCGTCGACAACGCGATCGACGAAGCACTGGCCGGATACTGCAAGCACGTCGTTGTGACCATCAACGAGGGCAACACCATCACCGTCACCGACGATGGCCGCGGCATCCCCGTTGATATTCAGGCCCAGACCGGCAAGCCCGCGCTGGAGGTCGTCTATACCGTCCTGCACGCGGGCGGCAAATTCGGCGGCGGGGGCTATAAGGTCTCCGGCGGTCTGCACGGCGTCGGCGCGTCGGTCGTCAACGCCCTTTCCGAGTGGCTGGAGGTCGAGGTCAGCAAGGACGGGAAAATTTATCAGATGAAATTCTCCCGCGGCCATATTACCCAGGAAATGCGCGTCATCGGCACCACGGACAAGCACGGCACGAAGGTCACCTTCAAGCCCGACCCAGAGATGTTCGACACGTTGGAATATGACTACGAAACGCTCCATACCCGTATGCGCGAGCAGGCGTTCCTGAACGCCGGTCTGCACATCACCATCCGCGACGAGCGCATCGAATCCGCCGACAAGCCCGAAAAGGAACGCATGGACTCCATGTGCTACGAGGGCGGTATCCGCGAATTCGTCCGCTGGTACAACCGCCACAAAACGCCGATCCACGAGCAGGTCATCTACATGTCCGGCTCCAAGGGAGACGACACGGCGGAGGTCGCGCTGCAGTATAATGATTCGTTCAACTCCAATATAGTCTCGTTTGCAAACGATATCCATACCCCAGAAGGCGGTATGCACGAGGAGGGCTTTAAGCGGGCGCTGACAAACGTGCTCAACGCCTACGGCGTCAAAAAGGGCTATATCAAGGGCGACGACAAGGTCACCGGCGACGATGTGCGCGAAGGTCTGACCGCCATCGTTTCCGTCAAGCTGACCGAGGCGCAGTTCGAGGGCCAGACAAAGGCCAAGCTCGGCAACGCCTCCATGCGCACGCTTGTCAGCAACATCGTCACACAGCAGCTGACGGAATTCCTTGAGGAAAACCCCGCCGTCGGCAAGCTCATTCTCGACAAGGCCATGATGGCCAACCGGGCGCGGGAAGCCGCCAGGAAGGCCCGCGAGGCCATCCGCCGCAAGACCGGCCTCGAATCCGGACAGATGCCGGATAAACTGCGCGACTGCAACGACACCGACCCCACGCTCACCGAGCTTTACATCGTCGAGGGCGATTCCGCAGGCGGCTCGGCCACACAGGGTAGAGATTCCCGCTTCCAGGCCATCCTCCCCCTCTGGGGCAAGATGCTGAACGTGGAAAAGGCCCGTGCCGACAAGGTCTACGGCAACGACAAGCTCCAGCCGGTCATCACCGCGCTCGGCGCCGGCATCGGCGACGAATTCAATCTCGACAAACTGCGCTATCACAAGGTCATCATCATGGCCGATGCCGACGTCGACGGCAGCCATATCCGCACGCTCCTGCTCACATTCTTCTTCCGCTTCATGCGGCCGCTGATCGAGCACGGCTATGTCTATTCCGCCGTCCCGCCGCTTTACAAGCTCTCGCGCGGCAAGACGCAGCGCGTGGCGTATTCCGACCCCGAGCGTGACCAGATCTCCGCCGAAATGCGCGCGGACAACCCGAACGCGAAGGTCGATATTGCCCGGTACAAGGGCCTTGGCGAAATGAACCCGCACGAGCTGTGGGAGACGACCATGGACCCCACTACGCGCACGCTCCGCCGCATCACGCTCGAAGACGCCGTGCAGGCCGACCAGATCTTCACCGTCCTCATGGGCGAGGCTGTCGAGCCGCGCAAGGAGTTCATCGAGGAAAACGCGAAATACGTCGTGAATCTGGATATCTGACCTGTCTGGAAGAAATCGCAGGGACGGACGGCTCTGTCCGCCCGGAAGAAATGCCCTGTTTGTAAATGAGCAGTTCTGAACACGCAACTTCCCTGGGGCGGACAGAGTCGTCCGCCCCTACAAAGGAGAAAGCATAAATGGCACATAAAAAAGACTACAAGCCCGAGGATATCATGTTCCCCGAACAGCGAATCGTGCAGTCGGAGCTTGTACATGAGATGAAAAGTTCGTACATCGACTACGCGATGTCCGTCATTGTCGGCCGTGCGCTGCCCGATGTACGCGACGGTCTGAAGCCCGTGCACCGGCGCATTCTCTACGCCATGTACGAGGACGGTCTGACCTCCGACAAGCCGTTCAAGAAGTCGGCAACGTGCGTCGGCGACGTGCTGGGCCGGTATCATCCGCACGGCGATGCGTCGGTCTATGACGCGATGGTCCGTCTGGCGCAGGATTTCTCCATGCGCTATCCTCTTGTCGACGGCCATGGCAACTTCGGTTCCGTTGACGGCGATCCCCCTGCGGCCTATCGTTACACCGAGGCGCGTATGTCGAAGCTCTGCAACGAGATGCTGCGCGATATCGACAAGGAAACGGTTCTGTGGGACCCGAACTTTGACGAATCGAGAAAGGAACCGCGCGTTCTTCCCTCGCGCTTCCCGAACCTGCTGGTCAACGGCTCGTCCGGCATCGCCGTCGGCATGGCGACGAATATCCCACCGCATAATCTGACCGAGGTCATCAACGCCTGTATCTGCATTCTGGAAAACCCGGAGGCGGAGCTGGCAGACCTCATGGACTATATTAAGGGTCCGGATTTCCCGACAAAGGGCATTATCATGGGCCGCAGCGGCATCCGTGCCGCGTATGCCACGGGCCGCGGCAAGATCACCGTCCGCGCCCGGACGGAGTTTGAGGAATTCGGCCAGAACCGCGAGCGTATCATCGTCACTGAGCTTCCCTATCAGGTCAACAAGCGCCAGCTCATCGCCAACATGGCCGAGCAGGTGCGCGACAAGCGCCTTGAGGGCATTTCCGACATCCGCGACGAGACGGACCGCAACGGTATGCGCGTCGTCATTGAACTCAAAAAGGACGCGAACCCGCAGGTCGTTCTGAACCGCCTGTTTGCCCAGACGCAGATGCAGACGACGTTCGGCGTGACGATGCTTGCGCTGGTCAACAACCAGCAGCAGCCGAAGATTCTGTCCCTGCGCCATATGCTGGACGAATATCTCGCCTTCCAGGAGGAGATCATCACAAAGCGGACGCAGTACGACCTCAAAAAAGCGCTTGACCGGCAGCACGTGCTGCAGGGCCTGCTGATCGCCGAGGACAACATCGACGAGGTCATCAAGACCATCCGCGAAAGCTATGACAACGCAAAAGAGCGCCTGATGGAGCGCTTTAGCCTGTCCGAAATTCAGGCGCAGGTCGTGCTGGACATGCAGCTCAAGCGCCTGCAGGGTCTGGAGCGCGAAAAGCTCGAGGCGGAATACGCAGAGCTTGAAAAGCGCATCGAATATTACCGCGAGCTGCTGTCGAACGAGGAAATGCTCAAAGGCGTCCTGAAGGACGAGCTGACTGCCATCCGCGACAAATACGGCGACGACCGCCTGACTGAAATTCAGGACGTCGAGGACGAGATCGACATTGAAGACCTGATCGAAGAAGAACAGTGCGTCTTCACGCTCTCCCACGCGGGCTACTGCAAGCGCGTTCCCGCCTCGACCTACCGCAGCCAGAAGCGCGGCGGCAGAGGCGTCACGGGCATGACGACGAAGGAGGAGGACTTCGTAGAGGGTGTGTTCACCGCCTCCACGCATGATTATATCCTCTTCTTCACGAACCTCGGCAAGGTGCACCGCCGCAAGGGCTATCAGATCCCGGAGGCAGGCCGCACGGCCAAGGGCACGAATCTGGTCAACATTCTCCCATTTGAGCCGGGCGAGAAGGTCACGGCGGGTATCACCGTGCATGAGTTCGACGAGGATTATCTCGTCTTCGTCACCAGAAACGGCACCGTCAAGCGGCTGGAGCTGGCAAGCCTCAATACCGCGCGCAAGGCCGGTATCCGCGCGCTGACGCTCTCGGAGGGCGATGAATTGATCGCCGTCATGAAGACCGACGGCAAGCAGGATATCCTGCTTGCAAGCGCAAACGGCATGGTCATCTGCTTCAACGAAAACGACGTGCGCGTCATGGGCCGCGACGCGGCCGGTGTGCGCGGCATGATGCTGGACGCGGGCGATTATGTCGTCGGCGCGGGAATCGCCGCGAAGGGGAAGCAGCTGCTTTCCGTCACGGAATACGGCTACGGCAAACGCACGGAGATCGAAGCCTATCTGCGCCTCGGCGAGGACGGCCAGCGCCGTCCGCAGAACCGCGGCGGCAAGGGCCTCAAGGGCTATAACATCACGGCCAAGACCGGCAGAATCGCGGGCGTGGCGATCGTGGACGATGCGGATGATATCATGCTGATCGAAAACGGCGGCGTGCTCATCCGCATGGCGGCGGCGGATATCAACATCTACGGCCGCGACACGCAGGGCGTCATTCTCATGCGCCTTGAAGCCGGCAGCCGCGTCATTTCCGTCGACCGCGTCGACCGCGAGCCGGAAGAGCCTGCGGAAAACCAGAATCCGGAACCGGAAATCAGCACACCTGATGGAAACGATTTTGTATGAAAACAGTGACCATCTATACCGACGGGGCCTGCTCCGGCAATCCCGGCCCCGGCGGCTGGTGCGCGATTCTGGAATACAACGGACACGAGAAGCTGATCTCCGGCGGCGAAGCGCGCACCACGAACAACCGCATGGAGCTCACCGCCGTCATCCAGGCCCTGCTCGCTCTGCGCGAGCCGTGCATTGTGGAGCTGTATTCCGATTCCAAGTATGTCATTGACGCGCTGGAAAAGGGCTGGGCATGGGGCTGGCGGAAAAAGGGCTGGGTCAAGTCCGATAAAAAGCCCGCCCTGAACCCCGACCTCTGGGAAATGCTCCTCGGCCTCGTGAGCCAGCATGAGATGCACTACCACTGGGTCAAGGGCCACGAGGAAAACGAAAAAAACAACCGCTGCGACGAGCAGGCGGTTCTGGAAAGCCGGAAATTTAAAATCTCATAGCACTGCGCCCCTTGTCATGCCTACGGAAGCGCATGACAAGGGGCTTGTTTTGCCGGCACCATAGATTCCCGGCGAACCCAGCGAAGCGGTTCGACGAGCCTCCGGCGGCCCATTCTTTTCCGTCTTGCCGGAAAAGAATGGGAAGAAAAGGGGCGCTGGTTACGGTTTGGTGCGTGCTGCGGGCACAGTTCAGGCAAGCCCTTATGTTCAGTCGCTGCGAACACACATACTCACCTTACGGGTGATTTGGTACGCGCCGCCTGTTATGGTGCACCAAATTTGTGAATAGTAGCGATTCAATATCTGCTGTAAAAACGCCTTTCGTTCAAAACTTGCAAGGAAGTACGGATTCGCCGGAGTTCTGTAGGGGCCGATGCCTACATCGGCCCGCTGGGAAGTTGCGGTTTCGCCGAAGATATCCGTAAAACCGATATATCCTGCGGGCGGACAGAGTCGTCCGCCACTACGGGGTACAAGTGCATCGAAATCTCACCGTAGGGGCCGGCGACTCTGTCGGCCCAATGAGAAGTTACGAATTCGCCGAGGATTTCAGTAAAAGCGGTGCATCCTGCCGGGTCGATGTGTACCGGCAAGCGGCAGACCCACATCCGTAACGCTCCTTCGTCGCGAACGGCTGTGACCAGCATCGACCCCTACAACGCTTATAGGCACTGCATCAAAAATTCTGAGCTGCATCAAGCTTCGCGGGAAAGATCCAAGAAAACCGAAGCGGTTTTCTTTTCCCAATCTTTTCTTTTGGAGGAGCAAAAGAAAAGACGGAACGGCAGCTGCTGATTTCTAATATGGACTCCTGCATTGCTTACGTGTATCGTTGACCATAAAAACAGCGCCCGGGCATGACCCGGGCGCTGCTGGTTTTATTTTGCGTATTCGACTGCTTTTGTTTCGCGGATGACGTTGACCTTGATCTGGCCGGGGTATTCGAGTTCGGACTCGATCTTCTTGGCAAGATCGTGGGCCAGAAGGATCATGTTGTCTTCCGTGACCTCCTCGGGCTTGACCATGACGCGGACCTCGCGGCCGGCCTGAATGGCGTAGGCTTTCTCAACGCCGGGGAAGGAGTTCGTCAGCTCTTCGAGCTTTTCGAGCCTGCGGATATAGTTCTCGACGTTCTCACGGCGTGCACCGGGGCGTGCAGCGGAGATCGCGTCGGCTGCCTGCACGAGACAGGCAATGACGGTCTGCGGCTCAACGTCGCCATGGTGCGCCTCGATGGCGTTGATGACGACGGGGTTCTCCTTGTACTTTCTGGCAAGCTCGACGCCCAGCTGGACGTGGCTGCCTTCCATCTCGTGGTCGACAGATTTGCCGAGGTCGTGGAGCAGGCCTGCGCGCTTTGCCAGCGTAACGTCGACGCCCAGCTCGGACGCCATCAGGCCCGCAATGTGCGCGACCTCAATGGAGTGGTTCAGAACGTTCTGGCCGTAGGACGTGCGGTATTTCTGGCGGCCCAGGAGCTTGATCAGCTCGGGGTGCAGATTGTGCACGCCCGTTTCGAACGTGGCGCGTTCGCCCTCGACCTTGATGGTGTGGTCGACCTCGCGGCGGGCCTTTTCCACCATGTCCTCAATGCGGGTCGGACGTATGCGGCCGTCGGCGATGAGCTTTTCAAGCGCAAGCCGCGCGACCTCGCGGCGGACGGGATCGAACGAGGAGACGGTGATGGCCTCCGGGGTATCGTCGATGATGAGGTCAACGCCGGTGATGGTTTCGAGCGTGCGGATGTTGCGGCCCTCGCGGCCGATGATGCGGCCCTTCATTTCATCGTTGGGCAGCGGTACGACGGAGACGGTCGTTTCGGCGGCATGGTCTGCCGCGCAGCGCTGGATGGCGGTGGCGATGATCTCGCGGGCCGTCTGATCGGCCTCCTCCTTCATCTGCGTCTCGATCTCCTTGATCTTCATCGCGGTCTCGTGGCGCACGTCGTCTTCCACGCCCTTGAGGATGTAGGCCTTGGCCTCGTCCTGCGTCAGGCCGGAGATCTTTTCCAGAACCTCCATCTGGCTGCGCTTGAGAGAGTCGACCTCTTCCTGCTTCTTGTCGATGGCCGCGATCTTCTTGGCCAGCTCGTCCTCTTTCTTCTCGTGAAGATTGATCTTCTTGTCAAGGGCTTCTTCCTTCTGCTGCAGACGGCGCTCCTGCTTGGAGACTTCCGCGCGGCGCTCCTTGACCTCCTGTTCGTATTCGCTGCGTGATTTATGGATCTCTTCCTTCGCTTCGAGCAGCATTTCGCGCTTTTTGCTTTCTCCGCCCTTGATGGCTTCGTTGATGATGCGCCGGGCTTCCTCTTCGGCGGAACCGATCTGCTTTTCCGCAACCTTTTTGCGGTACAGAACGCCGGCCGCGAAGAAGACCGCGCAGAGCACGACTGCCGCGATGCTAAGGATGAGGCATAGCGTATTAAATTCCATAAACTGCGAATCACACCTCCTGTTTTCAGTATTGGGTACGCCGGCACTCCGGCGACTTGAATCATAAAGCGCAATGAGCTTCCCCAAGTCCCATTACAGCCATACAAATCCTACCCTACATTGTACCGGTTTGCCGCGTGTCTGTCAAGGCGCAATTCGGAAAAATGCACGAAACGGGATACGCCTGTTTGGGCGCTTTTAGCAAGAACCGCTGATGCGGCAGGTTGACAAGCGGGAAAAAGTGTGATTCTATAAAGGAAAAGCGGAGATCAGGCCGCGGCGAAGACCTGCGGCAGCCGCCGCGTGATGGCGACGCACAAAAAGCTTCCAAGTGCGATCTTCAAAAGGTCGCCCGGCAGATAGATCAGCATACCGTTCTTGATGACCTGCCAGAATGTCAGCCCCTTGCCCAGATACGCGTTCGCGATCAGCGCCATATACGGCACGCCGATAGCATACAGAACGGCCAGCCCTGCCAGCATGGCAAGCGCCGTCCCCCAGAAGGTCAGGGGCCGCTTCGCCAGCTTCCCGATCACGAACGACGACGGGATCAGCCCCAGCAAAAAGCCGAACGTCGGCTGCAGGACATAGGAAAATCCGCCGCCCAGCGCGAAGATCGGCACGCCCACCAGTCCGATCAGCACATACACGGCCTGCGACAGCGCGCCGTAGCCCGCGCCGAGCAGAATGCCGGCCATGGCCGTGAACAGGAATTGCAGCGAGATCGCCGCCAGCGCGAAGGGAATCTTGAAAAAGGCACCGATCGCCGTCAGCGCGGCGAACAGGGCGGTCAGGACCAGCATCAAGGTCTTTCTGTGCTGCATAAGAAGTTCTCCTTTTGTAAACCAAATTTAGAAACAGGTTTACAATACACGAAACCGAACGAAAAATCAAGGGGATATTTATCATGTTGAAAGAAGAAGTTCTCTCCATGCTGTTGAACGCGCAGGAACCTGTCTCCGGCGAGGGCATCTGCAAGACCCTCGGCGTGTCCCGGGCCGCCGTCTGGAAGACCATCGACCAGCTGCGGCAGGAGGGCTATGGGATCGACGCCGCGCCCAAGCGCGGCTATACGCTCGCATCCGTTCCAGACCGGCTCGATACGGCCCTTGTGCGTGCACACCTGTCCGGCCATCCGTGGCAGACGCTGGTGACAGCCGTGCCCAGCGTGGATTCCACGAACAACGCCTGCAAGCGCCTTGCCGCCGAGGGTGCGCCGGACGGCACGGCCATCCTGACCGGCTGCCAGACTGCCGGACGCGGCCGCCGGGGCCGTACCTTCGTCTCCCCGCCGGGCGGTCTGTATTTCAGCGTGATCCTGCGCCCGCACGCA
>ERZ857998.3757-NODE-3757-length-11910-cov-6.942218_pt1 | contig 11910 bp, 6 predicted proteins | sample MGYA00519954_ERZ857998 | MGnify/ENA primary metagenome ERZ857998 (study PRJEB31778, sample SAMEA3449424) | human gut metagenome | biome: human gut; feature: human-associated habitat; material: faeces | place: United Kingdom | collected 2010/2012 ...
CCGCCGATGACGCCCCGCTCCGCCGGGTGGCGGAGCGGTACGACCTGCCCGTCTGCCGGGCCGTCGAGGTGGAGGGGCTGTCCTCCGCCTTCGTCTGCGGGTTCTTCGCCCCGGTGCTGGCCCTGCCCGCCAGGCGGGAGACCGACGAAAAGGTGCTCCTCCACGAGCTGCTCCACCGGACCTATGGCGACGTGGGCTGGGGGCTGCTGGTGTGCCTGTTCCGGTGCGTTCACTGGTGCAACCCCCTGCTTTGGTATGCCTTCGACCAGGTGCAGAACGACCTGGAGGCCCTCTGCGATCAGCGGGTGCTGGAGCGGCTGGAGGGGGAGGACCGGCGGGACTACGGGCGCATCCTCCTGTCCATGGCCGACGAGAAATACGCCCGGGCGCCCGGCACCTCCTCCATGGCCAACGGCGGGCAGAACATCAAGCGCCGCATCGCCTCCATCGCCCGGTTCAAGCGGTATCCGGCGGGGATGGCCCTGGCCTCGGTATGTGTGGCGGTGATTCTGGCCCTGCCTCTCGCCCTGGGGACCACCCAGACGCTGGCCAAGGCCGACGGCCTGGGCCACAGTGATCAGGAGGCCTTTCTCACCGCCATGGCCTCCGCCCGCCTCACCCGATGCACCACCCCCGCCGGGGCGCTGGACGCCTATGGCAAGGCGGTGCTGGACTACAACGGCATCTACCGGGCCCTGTGCGCCCCACTGGAGCAGCACCCCGCCCTGGCGGCGGAGATGGAGGCCGCGGCCAGCGGCCCGGACCACTGGGTGCACGAGCGCTGGGAGAGCGGCCTGCCGGGCTACCCCAACGTACAGGCGGGCTACTATATCTATAACCTGACCCCGGCTGGGAAGGGGGCCTATACCGCCCTGATGGTCTTTCCCCTCCAGCGTGTCTATGGCGTGGAGGACGCCTACAGCGAGGAGTCCAACTGGCTGTGGACGGCGGTCCAGACCGTCCGGGTCTGGGCGTCGGAGGCCGGCTGGGTGGTGGAGCCCGCGGAGGACTTCCGGCAGGTCAAATGCCAGAGCATTGGCCGGGGCCATGAGGACGGATTGACCTGGGGGGACGAGGCTCTCCCTCCGGCGGTGGTCTATACCGCCGAGACCGAACTCTACCGGCTGGAGCTGCGCTACCAGACCGTCCACATGGTGGACAACGCGACCAAGACCGAGGATAGCATGTCCTGGTTTTCCGGCCCCGCCTTCTTCTTCGACACCAAGCCCAAGCCCCGGGCCGTATTCAGCGAGGCCCGGCAGGGGGACTCCTTCACCGGAACCTTCCTGGGCTCTGAGGAGGAGCTCGGGAGCATCCACACGGTGCGGTGGTCCGCCGCCCCCATGGACGCCGCCGGCCATCACCCGGACCTGGGCTACGCAGCGCTGGGCAACAGCGGCGGCAGCAGCAGTAGCGGGGCCTTCTGGGGCTGTAAGCAGCCCGGCGGGCTGGAGGAGCCGTGGGACGGCAGCCTGTTCAGCGGGGGCGGCAGCGGCTTGGACGGCGACCCCAATGAGGCCCCGGTCTATCCTGCCGCCTATCGGCTGGAGCTCAGCATCAACGGGGAGACGGAGACCCTCACCCTCACCCCCCGGGAAGGAGGCGCGGCATGAATCCGGAGCAAAACGTTCTCTACCGCGGGGTGTCCCGCATCGCCTGGTCCTATCTGTTCGCCTTTTTCAACCTCAACCTGGGGTCCCTGAACATCCTGCCCGACTGGATGGCCTTTGCACTGATTTATGGGGCCCTGGACCTGTTGGCGGAGGAGGAACGGGAGCTGCCTCTGCTCAAGCCCTTCTGCATCCTGCTGGGCCTGTGGGAGGGGGCCGGGTGGCTGGCCCAGCTCTTCGGGCTTACCCTCTCCCTCTACCCGCTGGACCTGCTCTTCGCGGCGCTCTCCCTCTATTTCTATTTTCAGCTCCTCACCAACCTGGCCCATCTGGCCGCCCGATACGTCGGGGAGGACCTGTCCCGCCGCCTTCTGCGGCTGCGTACCGCTCAGGCCCTGCTGAACACCTTTATGGCGGTCTACCTCTACCTGGCGGGCTACGGCTCCGGCGTGACCCTCCCCGGCAGTGCTCTGTCGGCCTCCCTGACGGCGCTGCTGATCGCCGGTGTGGTGCTGATGCTGACCGTCATGTCCGCCCTGTTCGCCCTGCGTCGGTTCTTCTTGCCCGCGGAAGAGCCGGACCCTCCCTCCCCCTGAACGCAGCAGCCGGCCCCGCGGCAATGTGCCGCGGGGCCGGCTGGTCTTTTACTTGCGCCGGTCGCAGAGGACCTTGTAGATCTGGATGGCCGCCGTGGGCAGGAAGGCCAGCAGCACGATCAGACCGTACTGGCCTGCCGTCATATGGGCCACCTGAAACAGGCCGCTGAGGCCGGGGAGAAAGAGGACGGCGGCCAGCAGCAGCACCCCCGCGCCGAAGGCCGCCAGGCTGGCCCTGTTGGTGGTCAGGCCCAGCCGGAACACCGACTCCCGTCCCCGGCAGTTGAAGCCGTGGAACAGGCGTGCCAGGGTCAGGGTGGCGAAGGCCATGGTGCTGGCTAGGGCGGCTCCTCCGGCGTTCAGTCCCACGAAGAAGGCGGTCATGGTGGCGGCGGCGATGACCGCGCCGAAGGCCAGGATGCGCAGCATCAGGCTCTTGTTGAGGATGGGCTCCTTGGGGTTGCGGGGCTTCTGGTCCAGCAGGCCCTTGCGGGCGGGCTCCACGCCCACGGCGATGGCGGGCAGGGAGTCGGTCAGCAGGTTGATGAACAGCAGATGGACCGGCGCGAAGGGCATGGGCAGACCCAGCACCGAGGCGAGGAACACGCACAGGATACCCGCCATATTGCCCGACAGCAGGAAGTTGATGGCGTTTTTGATGTTGGTGTAGACGCCCCGGCCGTTGACCACCGCCTTGACGATGGTGGCGAAGTTGTCGTCGGCCAGGATCATGGAGGCGGCGTCCTTACTGACCTCCGTGCCGGTGATGCCCATGGCCACGCCGATGTCGGCGGCCTTGAGGGCGGGGGCGTCGTTGACGCCGTCGCCGGTCATGGAGACGATCTTTCCCTTGCGCTGCCAGGCCTTGACGATGCGGATCTTGTGCTCCGGCGACACCCGGGCGTAAACCGAGATGTGCTCCAGCCGCTCGTCCAGGTCGTGGTCGCTCATGCCGTCCAGCTCCACGCCGGACACCGCCTCATCCCCCTCCCGGAAGATGCCGATCTGCCGTGCGATGGCCGAGGCGGTCACCTTGTGGTCGCCGGTGATCATGATGGTGCGCACCCCGCCCCGCTTGGCGTCGGCCACCGCCTGGACGGCCTCGGGCCGGGGCGGGTCGATCATGGACACCAGACCGATGAAGGTGAAGTCCCGCTCGTCGTCCAGCGTCAGGTCCCGGACCTCCGGCAGCTCCTTATAGGCCAGGGCCAGCACCCGCAGGCCCTCCAGGGAGAGCTCCATATTGGTGCGGGAGATGCGCTCCTTCCACTCGGGCGTCAGCGGCACCGCCCCCGCCCCGGTGAGGACGTGGGTGGAGCGGTCCAGCAGCACGTCGATGGCCCCCTTGGTATACAGGGTGGGGACCCCTTCGATGACGTGGAGGGTGCTCATCAGCTTCCGGTCGGAGTCGAAGGCCAGCTCCCGCAGCCGTGGGTGCTGGCTCCGGTAGACCCCCTCATCCACGCCGATGCGGTCCCCCATCATCACCAGAGCCACCTCGGTGGGGTCCCCAATGGAGGTCCCCCTCTCCTCGTCGGTGGTGGCGTCGCTGGCCAGCAGAGCGGCCTTCAGCAGCAGCCGCTGCACGTCGTTGGCCAAGTTCAGCTCCGGCTCCGCCAGCAGGGCGCCGTCGGCGTAGATCTTCTGGGGGGTCATCTTGTTCTGGGTCAGGGTGCCCGTCTTGTCCGAGCAGATCACCGACACGGCGCCCAGGCTCTCCACCGCCTTCAGATCCTTGATGATGGCGTTCTGCTTGGCCATCTTCTGGGTGCCCAGGGCCAAGACGATGGTGACGATGGAGCTGAGGGCCTCTGGGATGGCGGCCACCGCCAGGGCCACGGCGAACATCAGGGCGTCCAGCACCGGCATGGCCCGCCACAGGGACAGGGCGAACACCACCGCGCAGACGCACAGGATGACCGCCGCCAGCTTCTTGCTGAATTGGTCCAGGCTCTCCTGGAGAGGGGTCTTGCGCTGCTGGGTCTGGTTCATTAGGGCGGCCACCTTACCCAGCTCGGTGTGCATGCCGGTGCCCGTCACCGCCACTGTGGCCCGGCCATAGGTCACCAGGGACCCGGAGAACACCATGTTCTTCTGGTCGCCCAGGGCCACCTGGACCGCCTCGATCACGTCGGCGGTCTTTTCCACCCCCTCGCTCTCGCCGGTGAGGGAGCTCTCGTTCACCTTGAGGGAGAAGTTCTCCAAAATGCGGCCGTCGGCCACCACCATGTCGCCGGCCTCCAGCTCCACGATATCGCCGGGGACCACCTGGGCCGAGGGGATCACCGTCCGGACGCCGTCCCGCAGCACCTTGGCGCTGGGGGCGGACATGGCTTTCAGGCTCTCCAGGGACTTCTCCGCCTTGAAGTGCTGGACGGTGCCCAGCACGGCGTTGAGGAGCAGCACCGCGAAGATGACCACGGTACTCTCCCCCTCGCCGGAAACCAGGGAGACCAGGGCAGCCACCATCAGGATGACCACCAGCAGGTCCTTGAACTGTTCGAAGAATACCTGTACCCCGGTTTTTTTCTTTCCATCCGCCAGGGCGTTTTTGCCGTAGCGCTCCAGGCGCTGTGCGGCCTGGGCGTCCGAGAGGCCGCCCGGCCGGCTGTCCAGGTCCTCCAGCGTCTGATGGACCGTCTTGTCGAAATAGCTCTGTTCCACTCTGACACGCTCCCTTTTCCATTCTATCATGTCCAATCGGGCAATAAAAAAGACTTTTGAGTATGCGTTTCGCCCGTGCAAAGCGCATACTCAAAAGTCTTGTCACCGAGATCGGCGTCCTCCACAGGCCGGAGCCGTGATGTTGATGGAGGAACTTGCGACTACTCCCTCTTGGTGAGGGGAATTATACGCAAGGAAACCGGATTTGTCAAGAAGAATTTGGGCGGCGCCGGAGGCCTTTTCTTGCAAATGCCGCTTCGTTGGGGTAAAATACCTCTGACACAAAGGAGGTCGTCATCTATGCGCGATGGATTCGTCAAGGTCGCCGCCGGCACGCCCAAGATCCGGGTGGCCGACTGCCGCTATAACGCCGAGCAGATCTTTACCCTCATGCGGGAGGCCGCCGCCCAGGGGGTGCGGGTGCTGTGCCTGCCCGAGCTGTGCCTGACCGGCTATACCTGCGGGGACCTGTTTTTGCAGGACACCCTTTTGAGCGGCGCCGAGGAGGGGCTGTCCACCATTCTGGAGGCCACCAAAAATCTGGACATGGTCACGGCACTGGGGATGCCGGTGCGTTTTAACAACAAATTGTATAACTGTGCAGCCGTTATACACAAAGGAGATGTACAGTGCCTCCTCCCCAAGACCCATTTGCCCAATTACGGGGAATTTTACGAGAAGCGGTGGTTCTCGGCCTGGGAGCCGGGCCGGTTCGCCGGTGTGCGGGTGGGGGAGGTCTACGTCCCCATCACCGACCGCCAAATCTTTGCATTTGACGGCATCCCCGACCTGGTCCTGGGCGTGGAGCTCTGCGAGGACCTGTGGGCCCCGGAGCCCCCCTCCGCCGCTCTGGCCCGTTCGGGCGCCACCCTCATTCTCAACCTGTCGGCCAGCGACGAGACCGTGGGCAAGGCGGGCTACCGCCGCAGCCTGGTGACCGGCCAGTCCGCCCGGCTGGTCTGCGGCTACGTCTATGCCGACGCCGGGGAGGGGGAGTCCACCACCGACCTGGTCTTCACCGGCCACAATCTCATTGCAGAAAATGGGACTCTCCTGGCCGAGCGGCGGTTTGCCACCGGGCTCACCATCTCAGAGATCGACGTGGCCAGACTGGCCTACGAGCGCCGCCGGATGACCACCTTCCAGCTCCCCGCCGAGCAGGAGCGCTGTCCTTCCATCTCCCTGGAGCTGGAGCCCTCCACCACCACCCTGACCCGCTACGTCTCCCCCACCCCCTTTGTCCCGGAGGATGCGGCGGGCCGGGCCGAGCGGTGCGACGAGATCCTCAAAATCGCCGCCTTGGGGCTGAAAAAGCGCATCGAGCACACCCGCGCCGCGGCGGTGGTGGTGGGGCTGTCCGGCGGGCTGGACTCCACTCTGGCGGTGCTCATCACCGCCGTGGCCATGCGGCTGCTGGACCGTCCGGCCAGCGATATCATCGCCGTGACCATGCCCTGCTTCGGCACCACCGACCGCACCCGGGACAACGCCGTGGAGCTGGCCGGGCGGCTGGGCGCCACGCTGAAGCGCATCGACATCAGCGAGGCGGTCAAGCGCCACTTCAAGGACATCGGCCAGTCCATGGAGGACCACGACGTGACCTTTGAAAACGGCCAGGCCCGGGAGCGGACCCAGGTGCTCATGGACATCGCCAACCAGGTGGGCGGCATGGTGGTGGGCACCGGCGACCTCAGCGAGCTGGCCCTGGGCTGGGCCACCTACAACGGGGACCACATGAGCATGTATGGGGTCAACGCCTCCATCCCCAAGACCCTGGTGCGCCACCTGGTCAGCTACGTCTGTGGAGACAAGGCCGAGAGCGAGCCCGAACTCTCTCACGTGCTGGCGGACATCCTGGACACCCCCGTCTCCCCCGAGCTGCTCCCCGCCGTCAACGGCCAGATTTCCCAGAAGACCGAGGACCTGGTGGGCCCCTACGAGCTGCATGACTTCTTCCTCTATTACGCCATCCGCTGGGGCTTCCCGCCCAAAAAAGTGCTGCGGCTGGCCGAGCACGCCTTTGGTCGGACCTATGACCGGGCCACCATCCTCCGGTGGGAGAAGACCTTCTACCGTCGCTTCTTCGCTCAGCAGTTCAAGCGCTCGTGTCTGCCGGACGGACCCAAGGTGGGCTCGGTCACGCTCTCCCCCCGGGGCGACTGGCGCATGCCGTCGGATGCGGTGGCCTCTTTGTGGCTGGACGAATTGGAAGGGCTGGCGTAAGATGAACCTCTATCTTGATCTGTTTCTCACCTTTGCCAAGGTCGGCGTGTGTACCTTCGGGGGAGGCTACGCCATGCTCCCCATTCTCCAGCGGGAGGTGGTGGACGGCAAGGGCTGGGCCACCGAGTCTGAGCTGGCCGACTACTACGCCGTGGGCCAGTGCACCCCCGGCATCATCGCCGTCAACACCGCCACCTTTGTGGGGGCAAAGGAGAAGGGCGTCCCCGGCGGCATCGCGGCCACCCTGGGTCTGATCTTCCCCTGCCTGGTCATCATCGGGGTCATCGCCGCCTTTCTCTCCCACGTGGCTGACAATCCCTGGGTGGGCCACGCCTTTGCCGGCGTGCGGGCCGCCGTCTGCGCGCTCATTCTCTCCAGTGTCCTCAAGCTGCGCAAGACCACCATCGTCGACCCGGCTACCGCCGTTCTTTTCGCCGTGGTCTTCCTTCTCTCCGCCGCATCGGTGTTTTTCACCTTCGAAAACCCCGTGGTCACCTTCTTCACCTCCCCGGTGGTGCTGGTGGTCCTGGCCGGGCTGACCGGGCTGGGCATCCGGGCGGCAAGGGGGTGGAGGAAGTGATTTTGCTGCGCCTGTATTTCGAGTTCTTCCGGGTGGGTCTGTTTTCCGTGGGCGGCGGCCTGGCCACCATCCCCTTCCTCACCGACCTGGGTACCCGTACCGGCTGGTTTACCCCGGCGGAACTGGCCAATATGGTGGCCGTGTCGGAGTCTACTCCCGGTCCCATGGGGGTAAACATGGCCACCTATGTGGGCTTTGAGACCAACGGGCCGATGGGCTGCGTTATCGCCACTCTGGGACTGATTACCCCCTCCATCATCATCATCCTGGTCATCGCCCGCTTCCTCCAGAAATTCCGCCAGAGCCGGACCGTGGACGCCGTCTTTTACGGCCTGCGCCCCGCCTCCACCGCCCTCATCGCCTCGGCGGGCTTTCTGTCGGTGGCCAAAGTGAGCCTGCTGTTCTGGCAGGAGCCCCTTCTCGAGCCGGGTATCCTCTTCACCCATCTGTTCAACTGGAAGTCCATCGCACTGTTCGCCCTGGTCTTTCTCGGCCTCAATGTCCCCAGGCTGAAAAAGCTCCACCCCATATTATTCATCGCCTTTGGCGCACTGGTGGGCATTTTATTCCGTTTTTAGTGGTTTTTCAGGAAAAAGTCCTTCGGGCCTTTTCGGCGCCGGAGGACTTTTTGCAAGGCAAAAGTTCTATTAATTCATAAAATGGTAACATTTGTGTGTTAGAGTAATTTTTGAGAAACATCCATCCGCAGCCGGGGGGCCTCCCTCCGGCTGCGCTGTATCAGAAAGGAGCGCGATCCCCATGGCCAGCACCCCCATCTATTCCTATTCCGACGTGACGCCTGCTATCGAGGCGCTGGCGGCAAGAAGCCTGCAAAACAGTTGTATCGACCCGGACGACTATGTGCGCTACGACGTCAAGCGCGGCCTGCGCGACCTGAACGGCAAGGGCGTGGTAGCCGGTCTGACCGAGGTCTCCGAGATCGTCTCCAACCAGGTGGTGGGCGGCAAAACGGTACCCTGCGAGGGTCAGCTTTTCTACCGCGGCTACAGCATCGAGGACCTGGTCCGCTGCTCCCTCCAGGAAAAACGGTTCGGCTTTGAGGAGGCGGCCTACCTGCTCATGTTCGGGCAGCTCCCCACCCGCCGGGAGCTCGACGACTTCATGGACCAGTTGGCCTCCTACCGCACCCTACCCAAAAACTTTGTCCGGGACGTGATCCTCAAGGCGCCCAGCGCCGATATGATGAACTCCCTGGCCAAATGCGTCCTCTCCATCGCCTCTTATGACGACAAGACCGACGACATCTCCCTGCCCAATGTGGTGCGCCAGTGTATGCAGCTCATCGCCACCTTCCCCCTCTACTCGGTGTACAGCTACCAGGCATACAACTACAAAGAGGGCAATTCTCTCTATATCCACGCGCCCAGCCCCGAGCTGTCCACTGCCGAGAACATTCTCTCCCTGCTGCGCGCCGATTCCTCCTACTCCTTCTGGGAGGCCCACATTCTGGACATCTGCCTGATGCTCCACGCCGAGCACGGCGGCGGCAATAACTCCACTTTCACCACCCACGTGGTCACCTCCTCGGGCACCGACACCTACTCCTGCATGGCTGCCGCCCTGGCCTCTCTCAAGGGCCCCAAGCACGGCGGCGCCAACATCAAGGTCATCCGCATGTTCGAGGATATGAAGCAGCAGGTGAAGGACTGGAACGACGAGGACGAAATCAAGCGCTACCTGAAAGCCCTCCTCCACGGAGAGGCCTTTGACCGGGCCGGGCTGATCTACGGCATGGGCCACGCGGTCTACTCCCTGTCCGACCCTCGGGCCAACATCCTGCGCTCCTTTGTGGAGACCCTGTCCCGGGAGAAGGGCCGTACTGAGGAGTACGGGCTCTATTCCCGGGTGGAGCGTCTGGCCCCTCAGGTCATCGGGGACGAGCGCAGGATCTATAAGGGCGTGGCCGCCAATGTGGACTTCTATTCCGGCTTTGTCTACCACATGCTGGACCTGCCCCTGGAGCTCTACACCCCCATCTTTGCCGTGGCCCGCATCGCAGGCTGGAGCGCCCACCGCATCGAGGAGCTCATCAACATGGGCAAGATCATCCGGCCCGCCTACTGCTACGTGGGGCAGCGGCAGGCGTATGTGCCCATCGACCAGCGCTGAACCGCCGCATCGGATACGGGAAAGGAGGGCGTCCGCCCTCCTTTTTCTGCCCAAGTTGACACGGGACGGCTGTGCTGATAAAGTATAGGGCAACCAGAAGAAAAGCGAGGAATACCACCATGGCGCAAGACATCCAACCGACCAGCGAAGCCTACCATCCGCAGGATGTGGTCTTTATCAATACCCACCTGATCCAGCGGGCGATGGAGGGCCTGCAAAAGTCCAGGGAGAAATTTCAGGCCCTGCTGGAGCAGGCCGAGCTGGGGGAGCTCTCCGTCCAGTACGACCTGGCCCTCCGGTATCTGGAGGGCGACGGCGTGGAAGCCGACCCCGTCCAGGCCGTCCACTGGCTCTCTCAGGCAGCCGAGCTGGGAGACCTGCGAGCCATGGAGACCCTGGCCCGCTGCTACCAGTTCGGCACAGGGGTGGAGATGGACGAGGTCCGGGCGGCGGAGCTCTACCGGCAGTGCGCCGAGCAGGATTACGTCTCCGCGGTGTGCGACCTGGGGCTGTGCTATGAAAATGGTACCGGCGTGGACCCTGACCCCGCCCGGGCCGCCGGGCTCTATCTCCAGGCAGCCGAGCAGGACTATGCCCCCGCCATGTGCAACCTGGCCGTGTGCTATCTCAACGGCATCGGCGTGGAAGCCGACCCCGTCCAGGCCGCGGCCTGGCTGGAGAGGGCCGCCGCCCAGGACTTTCCCCGGGCCGTCAGCATTTTGGGCAACTGCTATGAGGGCGGCACCGGCGTGGAACGCGATCCGGAGCGGGCCGTCCAGCTCTACCGCCGGGCCGCCCAGCAGGACTACGCCCCCGCCATGTGCAATCTGGCCGTGTGCTACCTCAACGGCATCGGGGTGGCGCCCGATCCGGCGCAGGGGGTGGAGTGGCTCCAGCGCTCCGCTGCCCAGGACTTTCCCCGGGCCGTCAGCATTTTGGGCTGCTGCTACCGGGACGGGGACGGGGTGGAACCGGATGTGGTCAAGGCCGTGGACCTCTTCCGCCAGGCCGTCGAGGCCGGCTATCTTCCCGCTCTGTGCGATTTGGGCCTGTGTTATGAAATGGGTACGGGCGTGGAGCCCGATCCAGCCCAGGCCGTGGCGCTCTACGCCCAGGCCGCCGAGCAGGACTACGTCCCCGCCATGTGCAATCTGGGCTACTGTTACCTCACGGGCATCGGAACGGAGCCGTCCCCAGAGCAGGCTGTGCATTGGCTGCGGCGGGCAGCGGAGCAGGACTTTCCCCGGGCCCAGCTCCTGCTGGGCCGCTGCTGCCAGAACGGCAACGGTCTGCCCCGGGATGACGAAGCGGGTGCCCGGTGGTTCCAGGCGGCCGCCGGGCTGGGCTATCCGCCCGCCATGTGTGATCTGGGCCTGTGCTATGAAACCGGCGAGGGGATGCCCCAGGACCCGGCCCTAGCCGCAGAGTGGTACACCCGGGCCGCCCGGCAGGGCTACGCCCCCGCCCAGTGCAACCTAGCCGTGTGCTACCTCAACGGCATCGGCGTGGAGACCAACCCAGGCCAGGCGGTGGAATGGCTGGAAAAAGCCGCTGGGCAGGACTTTCCCCGAGCCCTGGACATTCTGGGCGACCGCTGCAAGTACGGCGACGGCATAGCGCGGGACGAGGCCCGGGCGGTGGAACTCTATCGCCGGGCCGCTGAGCAGGGCTACCCCGTGGCTATGTGCGATCTGGGGTTGTGCTACGAGCTGGGCGCCGGCGTGGACATGGACCAGGCCGAGGCCGTCCACTGGTACGCCCAGGGAGCCCTGGCGGGCCACGCCCCCTCCCAATGCAATCTGGGCTACTGCTATCTCACCGGCATCGGCGTGGAGCCCGACCCGGAGACGGCGGTGGAATGGCTGGAAAAAGCCGCCGGGCAGGGCCTTCCCCGGGCTATGGGCCTTCTGAGCCGCTGTCTCCAGGCGGGAATCGGGGGGCAGCGGGACGAACGGGAGGCCCTGACCTGGCTGCAAAAGGCCGCCGGGCTGGGGGACGGGGACGCCATGCATGTGCTGGGCCAGTGGTACCGGGACGGCGCCGGCGCTCTGCCCAAGGACCGAGAGAAGGCCCTGGACTGGCTCCGCCGGGCGGCGGAGGCGGGCTG
>ERZ857998.3761-NODE-3761-length-11901-cov-3.306095_pt1 | contig 11901 bp, 10 predicted proteins | sample MGYA00519954_ERZ857998 | MGnify/ENA primary metagenome ERZ857998 (study PRJEB31778, sample SAMEA3449424) | human gut metagenome | biome: human gut; feature: human-associated habitat; material: faeces | place: United Kingdom | collected 2010/2012 ...
GGGGAGTGAGCCCGGATGAAGCTGGATGAACTGCTGATCGAGGAGGACCGCACGGTGCTGGAGGCCATGCGGCGGGACTCGGGTATGCCTCTCTCCATCCTGCGGGTGGATGGCGGAGCCAGCGCCAACAACATGCTGATGCAGTTCCAGAGCGATATTCTTTCGCTGCCGGTGGAGCTTCAGATGCGGCTCCATCAGCAGAACGAGGAGATTTACGGCATTCTTGCAGGCAAGGGCAAGGCGGTTATCGACGGCGAGGAAATCGCGCTGACGGCGGGTGATTGGCTGAAGGTCGCTCCGGCAGCGAAGCGCCAGTTCTCCGCCGCGGCGGACAGGCCGCTCTTTACCACGGCTTTTTGGGCCACCTGGTTGGCGCGCTCGGCGGCAAAAGCGGTGCTGAAGCTGCTGAGCATGCTTTCAGAAATGTTGGTATTCATGAAATGCGCTCCTTTCCTTCTGTTCTTGCATATGATACCACAAAATTCCTTCCTGCGCAATTCCCGCCGCAAAAAAATAGCGCTATTTTGCATACGCCCTGCGCGAATTCCCGTTTGACGAACGCCGCGTTTTCGGTTATAATAAAGGGGACATCAGATCTGCGAGAGGAGCCTTGCATATGGCGAAAGAAAAAACCGGAAAATCGGTTTCCGTTTGGAATTGGATTGGCACGCTGCTGCTGGCAGCTATCCCAGTGGTGAATCTCATAACGATGATTGTGCTCATCATCAAGGCGCGCACACGCACGCGCAGGAATTTTGCCATAGCCGCCCTGGCGCTGGAAATTTTCTTCCTGCTGCTCTTTGCCGCAGGGCTGGTTTTCTTTGGCGAAGAAATCATCACTTGGCTGCAGACAGTGCAAATTTCCTTGTAACCCATAAAAGCGGTCATTTGCGGAACAGCACGATGGGATCCCCCATGGGATATACCTGCACGTTCTGGCGCACGCTGCTGGTGCTCAAGCGCCAGTTCGTGCGCTTTTTTGTGTAGACATAGATTTCGTGCAGGGTAATCACGCGGTCGCGCTGCAAATCCGCTTTCATAACCACGGATTTGTCTTTGACCAAATCCCAGCCCGCGCCATCAGCCAGACTGCGTCCAAAAACCGTCGCCATGGAATCTTCGGTCTGCGTGCCGTCGCTGGAAATGCGGTAACTATCTTCGTTGGCAGCGGAACTGGTTAGCACTTTGTATTTGGAAGAGGCAAAGGGGGAGGAGGCAAACGCTTGAATAAACGCATCGCAAAACCCTTGCGTTTTGCCGATGAACGCGCCGCTTTGGCAGCAATCAATGATCACGACCACAACGCCAGGCACTTGCCGCAGCGCCAGTTCCAGGGCCTGCGCCGTTAAACGGCTGCCATCGGCCAGGCGCAGCCAGGCTGTGCCATGGGTGAGGCCGCCGTGCGTGTTGATGTAGAGCAGGGAAATGTCGCTGGACTTTGCGCCGGCAAAAGCTTCTTTAATGCCTTCCATGAGCTGGGAATGGGTTGGATCGAACAGGGAGGATACCTCGTATGGTTCGCCGTCAAAACTCAATTGCGCAAGCATATCGGAGATGCCTTGCGTGGTATTGGCCGCGCCGACGCGGTTGTTCCCATCGATATCGGTGTAAACGCCGGCAACGAGCGCGCGATAGGTAGGGGCGGGCTGAGAAACGCTGACCACGGCGGTGTCGTATTCCAGGCCGTCTTGCGCGAAAATCGCCAGTACGGCTTCTCCGACCGCGCGCGCGGTGAGCGTGCCATCCGCAGAAATTTGTGCGATGGAAGGATCGCTGATGGAAAAGGTGATTTTGCGCTCCGTCGTATCTTCCGGCGCAAAGATATAGTTTACTTGTACGCTTTCGCCCACTTGTAGCGCATAAGAAGATTCTTCTAGCGATACGCTTTCCAGGGGAACGGCGGGCACAACCACCGCACATTGGGCTTGCGCTCCACCATAGGCCGTGGCATAAACCGTCGCTGTGCCCGCGCCGTGCGGAATCACCAGACCCGATTGCGTTACCGTGCATACGCTCTCGTCGCTTGTGGTGAAAATGACGCCGCTGTGCGCACTGGCGGGCGCGATTTCCGGAAGCAACCGCGCGGAATCCTCCATGCGCAAGGTAAGGCTGGTGGAAGACAAAGAAATGGAATCCACCTTGTCGCCGCCAAAGGCAAAGTTCAGGGTGTATTCACCGGCATCGTCCGTGGCGGTGTGCACACGCAGGTAATACTCTTGCCCCGCTTCCACTTGCGTTTGCAGGGCAAAGCCGCCCATGCCAGATGTGCCGGGCGCAGTAGCGATGGTTTCAAATTTTTCATTCAAAAGTGTGCCGCTCACAACCAGGTCGCGGTCGTCCCCTGGCTCGGAGGAAATGGTGCAAACGCCGGAAAGACCGGCGGTAAAATGGTACCAATGCACATCTCCTTTGCGCACGATCACCTTGGAATAACTGTTCTGCGCCAGTTCGATGGGTTCCCAGGCGCTTTTCCCGCGGGCAGCGCGCATCACTTCCAGCACAAAATCCGTTTCGCAGGCGAGAAGGATTTCGTATGCTGTGCCGGAATTGAGAAGCACGGCTTCACCCGCCAAGGAAAGGGTTTCGGTACCAGTGCGCAACACAATTTCCACAGCGGAATCATAGGAGAAAAAAGAATAATATCCGCCCACGGGAGGCGTAAAGGAGAAGCAATATTCGCCCGCCACCAAAGAAACGGGCGTGTTCAGCCGCAATTTTTCTGTTTTTGCCGCGGCGGTACCGCCAAAAATCGACAGGAAGAGCAGGATCATAGCCATTGCGAACGCCCTGTGCTTCATCCCACTCGCTCCTGTCTTTCCGTAATTTTGCCACTGAATTATTCAAATTCGATATAGTCTAGGGAAACGTAACCAGACAAATCCGCCGTGCGAATTTGCGCCCATCCGTCCGCTGTGCTGATGACGATCAACCGCCAATCGTGCGCCAGCGTTCCCACAATGGCGGCGTCGGTATGCGGTTCGGCGCGCACGTTCAGCGTGGAATTGCGCGAAGAGAGCGTTACCCGCGCATACGCTTCGCCGCTTTCTAGCGCGGGCAAAGGCGCTTGCGTGGGTTCCGGGGCGAGCGGCAGGGGATCTACAACCCCGAGCGGCGTTTCCGCCCACGTCACCGTAACCAGTTCCATGCCTGGATAGTAGAAGCTCAAAATGTCCGTATACGTCATGCCATATTGCGCGGCCATCCATTGCGCGCCCCGCTGGCTCATGCCAACACCGTGTCCAAAGCGGCGCATTTCTATCCGAATGGTATCGCTCTCATTGACGACGCTGACCAGCTCATAATCCCCGCCGTTGATCGCCATATCAAAGCCGTCTTTTAGCTCGCTATAGACCATTACGTCGGCGGTAAGCTCATGAGGCACCTTTACCCATATTTCGCCGGTTTCATCCGCAGCGGTTTCCGCGGGCGAAGGAGAGGGAGAAACGGCGGGGGTGGGGGAAGGCGTAGGCGCGTCCGTAGCGGAATCCGTTTGGAAAAACGAGGAAAATAGATTCAGAGCGCTCACTGGCGTCGCGCTGGGGGCGGGAGCGAGCGATTCCGCAGGGGAAGCGGTTGGCAGAGCGCTTTCGGCGCTTGCGCGGGCGGCCACTTCCAGGCTAAAGCGCAGGCGCGTATACATGCGCGTGCCTTCGTAGCGGGGGTCGAGCGCTTCCGCGCGCAATACGCGCGTGATTTGTATCTCGCTTTCTTCGCCAGAATACCCCAAGGCGGCGAGTTGCTCGGAAAGCTGGGGCAAAAAGATGGCCCGCAGGCGCTCATCCAGCTGCGCGCCGTCGGTTGCGATGGTGAGAGTCTTAACCACACTTTGCGGGTTTTCCAGATCGTAAGGGTCGTCGCGGATATCGACGTAGCCATAATCGCCATCGCCGCCCCAAATGTATTGCGGTAGCAACGTTTGCCCGCCATTGGAAGCGGAATACCAGCACATCACATATTCGCCCTGATAGGTGCCCATCACGCCGCGCGTTTCGTCTACCGCCTGGATGGCGTTGGTAAATGAAGGATCGTAGCCCTTGAAAACCTGATCCTGCGTCGTATCCACCACGTCATACGCTTCGTTGGCGGAACTGAGTTTGGAACGGTAGGCATAAGTGCGGGCGGCCACGGCTTGGGCTTTGAGCGCTTCCAGGGGGAAGGAATCGCTCATTTCATAGGGGACCACGCCATACAGGTAATCCTCAATGTCGATGATGAGGGTGATTTCCAGGCCGTTGGCGCCGGCGCGGATGATAAAATCGCCGCAGTAGAGCGTATCTCGCTCTGTTTTGCTCAGGTATGCGCCGTTGGCCGCGCCTTCTTCCGTTTGGGCGCGGGTGAGCTGGAAAGACTCGCCCATTTGAATGGTCAGGCCGCCAGAAAGCAGGTAAATGGAACCGTTGACCAACGCCAGAGTAAAGGTAGTGCCCTTATCCAGGCGGAATCCAGAGGAGCCATTCACGGTATACACGCCGTCCAGCGTGAAATCGATCGACGCTATATTGCCAAGGGAAAGAAGGTATACGCGCAAAGTGCCGTCCACCGGTTCGGAAGGCTCGGCAGAACCGCCAGGCAAAAGGAGCAGCGCGATCAGCGTCAGCGCTAGCAGTTTTTTTCGCATGCGTTTTCTCCTTGCAGACAAATTGATCCGTATGTTAGACGCACGAAGCGCGCGATTGGTTTCACAATTGAAAGACCAATTTCGCCAAAATTCCCGCTAAAACCAAGAGCATGACTACGCGCACGGCCTTGGCACCGCGCTTTATGGCGAATTTCGCCCCCAGGTATCCGCCCGCGATGGAGAAAACCATGGCGGGGATGGCCAAGGGAAAGCATACATCGCCCGAGAGCATCATGGAAACGAGCGCCGCCAAATTGCTCGATAAATTGGCGATCTTCGCGCTACCGGAAGCCGTCACCATTTCCATGCCGGTGAGGCCGGTAAACAGGGCGATATAGATCGTGCCGGTGCCCGGGCCGAAAAAACCGTCATATGCGCCGCAAATGCAGCCAATGCCAAAGCAGAGCCAGAGCATTTTGGCTCCCTGAAAGCGGGCGGCCCCGCTTTGGCTGGGCTTTACGAGAACGACGGCAATCGCCGCGAGGGGAATCGCGCCCAGCATAAAGGCGCGCGCGAATTCTTCTGAAACGGCTTTGAGCGCTTCCGCGCCCAGATAAGCGCCGGGAAACGCGCCTGCCGCGGCAGCCAGTGCGGGCAAGATCAGAACTTTTCCGCCGCGATAATACTTTATAGCGGCAATCAGCGTGCCGGCGCTGGCGGAAAGCTTGTTGGAACCGCTGGCCATCGCTGGCGGCAGACCGGCGAGCAGATAGGCGGGCAAAGAAATTAAGCCGCCGCCCCCACCAATCGAATCGGCAAAAGAAGCGAAGAATATCAGTGGGCAGACGGTGGCAAGCATACTCCATGTAATATCCATAGCAATGTGCTAATCCTTTAAAGCGACAATGTCCAAAAACCCTCCCCGGCATTTTTGCCGGGGAGAATCATGATAGTTTTGCTTATTCGCCCATCATTTTTTGTGCGTCCGCCATCATTGCGCTGGCCAGGGTTTCGGCTTCTTGCGCCGTGTTGCCCCGCACGCCGAAGTACAGCTTAAGCTTGGGCTCGGTGCCAGACGGGCGAACGCACAGCCAGGCCCCATCCGCCAGCTCATACAAGAGCACGTTCGACGGCGGCAGGCCGCGCGCGCCATTTTTGTAATCCACCACGTTTTCCACGCGCAGACCACCGATGGTAGCGGGCGCGTTGGCGCGCAACGCGTTCATCTTTTCGTTGCGCAGGCGCAAGCCATCCATGCCCTTCATCGTCACATTGATGGTGCCTTCTTTGTAATAGCCGTATTTCTGGAACAGGGCTTCCAGCGCGTCGGCCAACGTTTTGCCCTCAGATTTGTATTGCGCGGCCATTTCACAGATCAGCGTGGAGGCGATCACCGCGTCCTTATCGCGCACATAGCCGCCGGTGAGGTAGCCATAGCTCTCTTCAAATCCCAGCACAAAGCCGTCGTTGCCTTCATCCAGTTTTTTCTGGATGGTTTCGCCGATGAACTTAAAGCCAGTGAGCACGTTATATACATCAATGCCGTGCGCCTTGCCGATGGCGTCCGCCATGCGGGTGGTCACGATGGTCTTTACCGCATATGCGCCTTTTTTGGGCGGCTGCGCGTTCAGCAAATATTCTAGCAGCAGGCAGCCAACCTGATTGCCGGTGAGCGCCTGCCACTTGCCTGCCCGGCGCGCCATCACGCCCACGCGGTCGCAATCCGGGTCGGTGGCGACGAGAAGGTCGGCGTCCACAGCATCGCCCAGCTGGATCGCGCACTGGAAGGCGTTGGGATCTTCGGGATTGGGCGTGCGCACGGTGGGGAAATTCCCATCGGGCAATTCTTGCTCTTTTACCACAAATACGTTGGTAAAGCCCGCTTCTTTCAACGCGCGGCGCACGGGTTTGTTGCCCGAGCCATGCAGGGGCGTGTATACAATGCGCAAATCGCGGCATAGTCCCTTTTTCGAGGGGCGCAAGGAAAGGACGTGCTCGATATAAGGCTTATCAATATCCTCGCCGAGGGTGACAAGCAAGCCCTTTTCCCTGGCCTGTGCTTCGCTGAGGGTTTCCACAGTGAAGGGATCGATATTTTCCATGGCTGCCAGCGCACGGTCCGCCGCTTCCGGGGGAAGCTGGCCGCCGTCGGCGCCATAGGCTTTGTATCCATTGTATTCCTTCGGGTTGTGGCTGGCAGTGACCACGACGCCGGCCGCCGCATGTAGATAGCGGATGGCAAAGCTCACCATTGGCGTGGGGCGCAAGGCGTCGAACAGGTAAACCTTCACGCCCGCGGCCGCGTATACCAGCGCGGCTTCCACGGCGAATTCGCGGGAACAAATGCGGGAATCGTGGCCTATCACCACGCCGGCTTGCTTATCCTCAATCGTGTGCGCGATGCCCAGCGAAGCGCGGCGCACCCCATATTTGTTCATGCGGTTGGTTCCCGCGCCAAGCACACCGCGCAAGCCGCCTGTGCCAAAAGCAAGGTATGCGCCAAACCGTTCTTCGATTTCTGCATCCGCCAGGTTCTGCATTTCTTTTAAGAGCGCATCGTCATCTACATTCTGAAGCCAACGTTCATACTCTGCGCGTGCATTCATGTGCATCTGCCTCCAGTTCCTTAATGCTGATACAATATTCGTGAATACGGAGCAAATTTCCTTCAGAGTTTCCGAAATTTTGACAAAGAGGGGTTTTCTGCCGAGAATTTAACCGTGAATTTACTTTGATATGGTATGCTAAATTCCATCAATACCGATGGAGGCTGCTGTGTACGAGCGATTGGCGCTTTGGATGCGATATTTTTTTGTATTGCTCGCGTTGGCATTTGTGGTACGCGCGTGGGTGATTACCGTGCGCGACAATCGCCGCGCGCGGGCGGTGCGCGCATGGCTGCCAGAAACGGGCACCATTGGGGAATGGCTGGTGCTGGACGCGGCGGGCGAACAAGCGCGCAAGGGCGTGCGGTATCCCATTTTAAATGAAGGAATGATTGGTTCCGGTCGCCGCAGCGACGTGCGGTTATACCACCCCGATGTGTTGCGCGAGCATGCGTATTTTGTGGCGACAGAAAACGGGTTGCGCATTCGCCCTGTGGGGGAAGCGCCTGTCTATGTGGAATCCCAGGTGGGCGGAACCTACCATCCGGCGGATGGATATGTGGATATGGCCGATGGCGATGTGCTGGTGATCGGCGGGCTACGGATGATGCTCACATTGTTCGACGCCCATGCGCCCCGGCATCCGGTTCCAACTCCCCCGCCAATTTCCGGCAGAACCCGTGGCCGCCACGCAACGCGGGTAGAGGAGGAACCGTTTGAAGGCGATCCTTTTTATGACGAGGAACGCGGCGGCGATCCTTTTGGTGATGCAGCCATTGACGATGAGAGCTTCGACGATGATTTTGACGACGATTTTGACGCTTCTTTCTCCGAAGAAGCGCAAGATACGGAGAGACTATGGCGAAACGACGCAAACCGAACGCGAAAGCGCTGAAACACGCCTTAACGCGCGCAAATCCCCATTTTCTCGTCGCCGCTTTGATGGTATTTCAGGTGACGGCGATGCTGCTCCTTGCCTTTAAGACGGATACGGTGGATTGGCAGGCGATTGCCTTTGCCGTTGCGATGCCGCTGGTATCCCAATTGGTGCTGCGGATTTTTGTGCGGCTCTGGCCGGTCGACCGCACGCTGATGGTGCTCATTTTGTTTCTTTGTTCCGTGAGTTTGGTCACGCTCAAGGACATCGCCCGTTCTCCGGTTACTCCGGGGGAACAGGGGGTGTTTATGCTGCTGGGCTTTGTGGTGATGGGCTTTGGCATAGCCGTAGCACGGCTGAACATCGATTGGCGGAAAGGGTGCGTTGCCCTGATGTGCCTGGCGGTGCCGGTGATTTTGAGTCCGTTTGTGCCCGGGCTGGGCAACCGGCAATATGGCGCGCTCAACTGGATTCAAGTCAGCCTGGGCGGGTTTTCCGTTACGGCGCAGCCCAGCGAGTTTGTTAAGCCCATGCTGGTTATCTGCCTCGCGGCGATGCTCGGCAACCATCCCGGCATCAAGCGCGCGATTTTGGCGCTGGCGTTTGCGGCGGGGCTGTGCGGCGTGCTGCTGATTCAGAGCGACCTTGGCGCGTTGCTGATTTATTTTTTGACGACGGTAGCCATGTTCTATGTGGCCACTTCGCGCCTAGGACTTTCTTTGGCGGGGCTGGGCGCGGGCGCCGCCTGCGCGGTGATCGCCTATAAAACCATGCCTTATGTGCAGCGCCGCTTGCAATCTTTTCTGGATCCCTGGAGCGATCCGATGGAAACGGGATACCAGATTGTGCAGGCACTCATTGCCATTGGTTCGGGCGGTCTGTTCGGCATGGGGCTTGGCTTGGGAATGCCGCGCAACATTCCGCTGTACCATTCCGACTTTATCTTTGCCGCCATTTGCGAGGAATTCGGCCTGATTTTTGCCGTGTGCCTGTTGATTGTATACGCGCTCATTTTCATGCGCGCGCTGACCATCGCCATGAACGCGCGCACGAGCTTTCACTCGCTGGTGGCGTTTGGCATCGCCTTCATGTTCGCGCTGCAAGCTCTGATTATCGTGGGGGGCAACATTCGCCTGATTCCGCTCACGGGCGTAACGCTGCCCTTGGTGAGCGCGGGCGGCAGTTCCATCGTGGGCACGATGGCTAGCCTGGGGCTGTTGATTGGCATCTCTTCGCTCAACGCGGAGGCGGAAGCGGTTGACCTTCGCCGCATGGAATGGCGGGAGGGAGGCGGCCTATGAAACGTTTGCAGCGCTGCATGCGCATCATTGGCGTGTTGATGCTGTGCATATTCGCGTTCACCACCTGTTGGTTTGCCTGGACGGTGCAAAATCAATCGAGCCGCTGGATCGCTACGTCTTACAATACCCGTCTCACAGCCGCGCGCGAGACCGCGCGCGCGGGCGATATTTACGACCGTACGGGCGTCATATTGGCCACGACGGATGAAGAGGGAAACCGCATATACAACGACGATAAGCGCACGCGCCGCGCCGTTTCGCAAACGGTGGGCGATACGCTGAGCATGTCCGGCACGGGCGTGGAATCCTTCCATGCCGCCACACTGCTCGGCCTGTCGGGCGAATCGGTTTTCGATACGCTTTTTAACGCCAATCCTTCCAACCAGGGGAATAGCCTGCGCCTCACCATCCACGCAGAACTTTCCCGTTACATTCATAAGCAGTTCCCGGATGGGTACGATGGCGCGGTGAGTTTGATCAACTACAAAACTGGGGAAATCCTCGCCATGGTGTCCATGCCGTACTACGATCCGGAAGAACTGGAAAATCGCTCCCAAGCGGCGGAAGCTTCGGGTTCGGGGTATTTGAACCGCAATACCCAAGGGCAGTACACGCCGGGTTCGGTTTTCAAAATTGTTACGCTCGCTTCCGCCCTGGAATATCTGCCGGGCGTCGAGGAGCGCACCTTTGAATGCAACGGCGAGTGGGCGTATGAAGGCGGCAGCGTGACTTGCGCCGGCGGCGCGGTACACGGCACGATGACGCTGGAGGAAGCCTTTGCGGAAAGCTGCAACATCGTTTTTGCCAAACTGGCCTATGAACTCGGCGCGCAGCGCTTGCTTTCCACGGCGGAAGCCTTTGGTTTTAACGATGTATTCCAATTCCAGGATTTGATCGTGTATGATTCCAGCATCGATACGCAGATGCCCACGGTGGGCGATTTGGCCTGGACTGGCGTTGGGCAAGGCAAAACTTTGGTGACGCCGCTCCATATGGCGCTGATCGCGGCCAGTGTGGCCAACGATGGGGTAATGCCTTCGCCCAAGCTGATCGCGGAAGTCATCACGCCTTCCGGTTCCACGGTTTTGCGCACGCAGGATCCGCCATATGGGCGCGTGATGTATTCCAGCACAGCCGCTACCATTGCGCGCTATATGTATACCACGGTGGAGGAGGGAACCGCCACGCGGGCGCAAATCTCTGGTTACCGGGTTTGTGGGAAGACGGGATCCGCGCAGATTTCCAATGATAGCGACGTGCAGACCAACGCCTGGTTTGCCGGATTTGTATACGATGACGCGCATCCATACGCCATCGCGATCGTGGTGGAGGAAGGCGGTTCGGGCAGCAGGCGGGCGGCAGAACTGGCGCAAAAGGTTTTGGAAAAGGCCATTGAACTGGGCGTATGACGCCCGCTAAAATAGGATGTGGGGAGGCAATTCAATGGAGGCAAAACTGGCGGCGGATTTGAAAACCAATATCGCAAAGGTCATTGTCGGCAAGGATGAAGTGGTGGAACTGCTGCTCACGGCTATTTTGGCCAATGGGCATGTGCTGCTGGAGGATGTGCCGGGCACAGGGAAAACGTTGATGGCGAAATCGCTGGCCCGCTCGCTGGACGCTGGGTTTGCGCGGATTCAGTTTACCCCCGACTTGCTTCCTTCGGATGTGACGGGTATGAGCATTTACAACGCGAAAACCGGCGCGTTTGAATTTAAGCCTGGCCCGGTGTTCACGAACATTTTGCTCGCGGATGAGATCAACCGCGCCACACCGCGCACACAATCGAGTCTTTTGGAGTGCATGGAAGAGCGGCAAGTCACCTCCGACGGCGTTACCCGGCCATTGGAAAGGCCCTTTTTGGTCATTGCCACGCAAAATCCCGTGGAAACGCAAGGCACTTTCCCGCTGCCCGAGGCGCAGCTCGACCGTTTTTTGATGCGCATCCGGCCGGGATATCCTAGCCGTGAGGAGTCTGTACAGATTTTGGAGCGCTTTATCCGCAACGATCCCCTGGCAGAACTGGCGCCTGTGGCGGCTCGGGAAGAACTGGTCAAAGCGCAGGACATGCTGTCCGGGGTGCAGGTTTCCCGGCCTGTAGAGGAATACATGGTCGCCATCGTGGAAAAAACCCGCACGCTTCCGCAGGCGCAATTGGGCGTGAGTCCGCGCGGATTGCTCGCGCTTTTGCGCGCGGTGCAGGCGCTGGCCTGGATTCGCGGCCGCGATTACGCGACGCCAGACGATGTGAAACGGCTGGCCGTGCCCGTGCTGGCGCACCGCGTGATCGTGCGTGGCCTGTATGGGCAGACGAAGCCGGCGGAAACGCTGATCGAAGACGTGCTGGCGGAAACGCCGGTTCCCACGGAGGCGGTTTCAGCGTGAGCGTGCTGTGGGTGTTGTTTACCGCGCTGGTATTGGGCCTTTTGCAGGCGTGGGTATTTGGTACTTTTGGGCAAAAACGCCTGGAATACAACCGCACCTTTAGCCAGGACGCCGTGCATGAAGGGGACGGCGTTCAATTGGTGGAAGTGTTGCGCAACCGCAAACCGTTGCCGG
>ERZ857998.3766-NODE-3766-length-11889-cov-7.605290_pt1 | contig 11889 bp, 10 predicted proteins | sample MGYA00519954_ERZ857998 | MGnify/ENA primary metagenome ERZ857998 (study PRJEB31778, sample SAMEA3449424) | human gut metagenome | biome: human gut; feature: human-associated habitat; material: faeces | place: United Kingdom | collected 2010/2012 ...
TCGTCAGTGTTCGTGCTCGCGGGGATATCAAATCAAGGGAAGTATCACTTGCAGAGGCAGAGACTGTCGAGAGAAAGTCCCTTGTCAACATACTTTTCGGCGATGCTCATCATCGTGCCGTCCTCCGCCATGGCGAGCAGCTGCTCGTTCACGGCGTCGCGCAGCGCCTCGTTGCCGAGATAGAAGCCGACGGCGTACTGCTCCACGGAGACGGGCTCAGAGAGGATAACGTAGTCGCCCTCGGTGTTGGCAATCTGGTAGTTGCCGACGCCGACGTCCACGACAACGGCGTCCACCGTACCCTGCCGCAGCTCCAGGAAGCCGGTGTTGTAGTCGGGCAGCTGCACGAGCTCACCAAAGGAGGCGGTCAGCTCCTCGTTCGCGGTGAGAGCGTCCAGACCGGAGGAAGCGGACTGCACCATAACAGTCTTTCCGGCGAGATCGGCGAGGGACTCGATGCCGGAGTCGGCACGGACAATGGCGACGATGCTGTTGTCGATGTAGGCGTCCGACCAGGTGTACTCTTCCTCGCGGCCAGTGCAGGTGAAGCCGTTCCAGATGCAGTTGATGTTTCCGGCCTTGAGCTCGGCGTCCTTCGACGCCCAGTCGATCGCCACGGCCTCATACTCCCAGCCGAGCCGCGCGCAAACCTCCTGCGCGAGTGCGAGATCAAAGCCGTCGTAGCTGCCGTCCTCGGCAATGTAGCCGAACGGGGGGAACTCGGCGTCAAAGCCGACGATCAGTTTGCCGCCCTCGGCGGCGGGTTCTGCCGTGGCTTCCGCCGGAGCTTCCGTGGGGGCGGCGGTCGGATCGGGAGCGGCGGGGGCGCTGCTGCCGCAGCCGGCCAGCGCCGTTACGAGCAGACAAAGGGTAAGTGCGATGGTAAGAATCTTTTTCATGGTAGGTCTCTCCTGTATTTGATTTATTATGGTAGTATATTAGCACGCTACCATGCTAAAGTAAATGCACAGAAAAAACAAAAAGAAAGGGCGAAGAGCCCTCTCTTTTGCTACTTTACGATAAATCCGCCGCCGAGCAGACGGTCGCCGTCGTAAAAGGCGGCGGTCTGGCCGGGGGTGGGAGCGCGTACCGGCGCAGGGAAGCGGACGATTGCGCCGTCTCCGTCCGGCGTCACCGTCCCGGTGGGCAGCTCGCGGCGTGAATGGCGGATGCGAACGCCGCAGACGATCTCACCCTCCGGTGGAACAAGCCAGTTTACGCCGCGCACACGGAAACTCTCCCGCCATACGGCAGCGTCGTCAGAAGAAAGACGGACCTCGTTCGTCTCCGGGCAGATGTCGGAAACATATACGCGTTTCCCGAAGCCGACGCCGAAGTGACGGCGCTGGCCGACGGTATAGTGGTGGATGCCGCGGTGTTTGCCGACGGCTTTTCCGTCCAGAACGAAATCCCCCGGCGGGGGCGTGATGCCGCGGCGTTCGATCCAGGTGGCGTAATCGCCGTCCGGGATGAAGCAGATGTCCATGCTGTCCGGCTTGTGCGCGACGGGCAGGCCGAGCTCTTCGGCCAGCGCGCGCACCTCCGTTTTTTTATATGGCGCAAGCGGCAGCAGAAGGGCGTTCACCTCGTCTGGCGTCAGACGGCAGAGCATATAGCTCTGGTCATTTTCCGGCTGCCCGCGGTAAATGGCGCCGTTTTCCGCTCTGGCATAATGCCCGGTGGCGATGTACTTTGCCCCGATGCGCTCCGCTTCGTCCAGCAGGGCGCGGAACTTGACCGTCGGGTTGCAGAGAATGCAGGGGTTCGGCGTTTCGCCGCGGAGATACGCTTCGGCAAACGGGGTGCAGACGTATTGCTCCATTGCCTCGCGGCTGTCGGTGATCGTGAGCGGAACGGAGAGGGAAGCGGCGGCCTCGCGCGCGGCGTCCGCGCCGGGGAGACCGTTATCGAGATACAGCCCGTAAACCTCCAGCCCCGATTCGCGCAGCAGATGCGCGGCCACGGCGGAATCCACGCCGCCGGAGAGACCGAGAACGACCTTATCCATGGCGGCGCTCCTTTCCGCTCTCGGTGTAGATCATAAGCGCGGTCATATCCGCCGGAGACACGCCGGAAATGCGCGAGGCCTGCCCGAAGCTCACGGGGCGTATGGCGACGAGCTTCTGCCGCGCCTCGGTGCGGAGCCCCGGCACGGCGGCATAGTCGATATCCTCGGGGAGGGGACGATCCTCCATGCGCCGGAAATCCTCCACCTGCTTGAGCTGGCGGCGGATATAGCCCTCGTATTTGAGCGTGATGGAGACCTCCTCGCCGACGGCGCGCGGCAGCGCCGGGCGCTCCGGGTCAAACGGGAGAAGATCGGCGTATTCGATCTGCGGGCGGCGCAGAAGATCGGCAAGCGATGCGCCGGAGACGATCTCCGCCGTGCCTTTTTCGCGCAGCAGCGCGTTGATCGCCTCGCCGGGGGCGAGATGCGTATGCTCGAGCCGCTGCCGCTCCTTTGCGACGGCGGCGTATTTGTCCTGCACGGCGGCGAGCCGCTCGTCGGAAATGAGTCCGATGCGGTGGCCGATGTGCGTCAGCCGCTCGTCGGCGTTATCCTGCCGGTGGAGCAGACGGTATTCGCTGCGCGACGTCATAATACGGTACGGTTCTTCGGTGCCCTTGGTGACGAGATCGTCAATGAGCGTGCCGATGTAGCCGTCCGAACGGCGCAGGATCAAAGGCTCCTCGCCGCGGATCTTGAGCGCGGCGTTCACGCCCGCGACGAATCCCTGCACAGCGGCTTCCTCGTAGCCGGACGAGCCGTTGAACTGGCCCGCGCCGTACAGACCGGGGATCTTTTTGCTCTCGAGCGTGGCGCGCAGCTCCGTGGGATCGACGCAGTCGTACTCGATGGCATAGGCGCAGCGCTGCATCTCGGCGTTTTCCAGTCCCGGAATGGAGCGGACAACATCGATCTGCACGTCCTCCGGCAGGGAGGAAGAAAGCCCCTGAATGTACAGCTCCTGTGTATGCAGACCCATCGGCTCAATGAAGAGCTGGTGGCGTTCCTTGTCCGGAAACGTGACGATCTTCGTCTCGATCGAGGGGCAGTAGCGCGGGCCGGTGCTTTCAATGGTGCCGTTGAAGAGCGGACTGCGGTCAAGATTGGCGCGGATGATCTCGTGCGTGCGCGGATTGGTGTAGGTGAGCCAGCACACGGCGCGGTTATGCAGCGCCGCGGCGTCGGTGGAATAGGAAAACGGCTCGATCACCTCATCGCCGGGCTGGAGTTGCATTTCGTCAAAGCGGACGCTGCGCGCGTTCACGCGCGGCGGCGTGCCGGTCTTGAAGCGGCGGAGACGAAGACCCATATCGGCGAGGCACTTCGTGAGCTCCGTCGCCGCGGCGAGCCCGTCCGGGCCGGAGGTGCGTACCACGTCGCCGACGATTGTCCGCCCGCCGAGATATGTCCCCGTAGCGATGACAACAGCGCGTACCGCGTATACGGCGCCCGTGTGCGTCGTGACGGAGGAAACATGGCCGTCCGTAAGGCCGATGGAAACGATCTCCGCCTGATGCAGCACGAGATTTTCCTGCGTCTCCAGCGTCTCCTTCATGATCTCCTGATAGCGCCGCCGGTCGGCCTGCACGCGCAGAGAGTAGACGGCGGGGCCTTTGCCGCGGTTGAGCATCCGGAACTGGATGCCCGCGGCGTCCGCCGCTTTGCCCATCTCGCCGCCGAGCGCGTCGAGCTCACGGACAAGGTGCCCCTTGCCCGTGCCGCCGATAGCGGGGTTGCACGGCATGTTGCCGACGCTGTCGAGATTCACCGTGAAGCACACGGTGCGCAGACCGAGCCGGGCCGCGGCGAGCGCGGCCTCGATGCCCGCGTGTCCGGCGCCGATGACGGCAATATCAAATTTTCCGGCGTCGTAGGTCTTCATGCTTTCTTGTCAGCGATCTCCTTCAAAATGGCGCGGATGAGCGTATCGCAGCCATACACGGTATCAAGCACGAGCGTTTCGCGCGGGGAATGAATGTCCAGAATGTCGGGGCCGATGGAGATGATGTCGAGCGCGGGATTGGCGGAAGAGAAGCTGCCGCACTCCAGACCGGCGTGCACCGGCTCTACGGACATGTCGTGTCCGTTCTGCTCCTTGAAAATGCGCTCGCAGATGCCGACAAGCTCGCTGCCGGGCTTGAGCGGCCACGCGGGGGAGGAGCTGAGCAGCGTCATCGTAAAGCCGTGCTCGGATGCCTGACGCTCGTATTCTTTCTTCATTTCCGCGGTGATGGCGGGTTCGCTGCTGCGCTGATGGACGGTGAATTCGACTTCGTCCTCGCCGACGGCGGCAAGGCCGGTGTTCGCCGAGCTCTCCACGAGCGACGGGATGGACGGCGACATGGTGTGCACACCGTCGAACACCTCGGTGAGCAGCGCGAGATAGCCGCGCGAAAGCTCGCCCGTGAGCGCCTTTTCGGGGAGCTTGGCAGCGGTTAAGGCGACCTTCGCCTCCGGATCGGTCGCGGCGCAGGCGACCGCCTCGGTAAGCGCATGGGCGTTGAGCGCTTCGAGAACCTTTTCGGCGTCCTTTTCCGGCACGGTGATCACGGCGGTGCAGGAGGAGGGGATGGCATTGTGGGCGCTGCCGCCGCGGAAGGCGGCAAGACGCGCGCCGGGGCACATGTCGAGCGCGGTTTTTGCCGTGCGCGCGGCAATGCGGATGGCGTTGGCGAGCTTCAGATGGATGGAAGCGCCGGAGTGACCGCCGACGAGACCGGAAACGGCGATCTTATACGCTTTGCCGGAAGCGGCTTCCCACTCGGCGGCGCGGTGCATGCGGTACATATCGCTGCCCGCGCTCGAGTTGCAGAGCGAGCCGAACTCCTCCCAGTCGAGATTGATGAGGTATTTGGCGTCGAGGTGCTTCGGATCGAGATGGTCCGCGCCGGACATGCCGTCTTCCTCGTCCACGGTGAAGATCGCGCGGATCGGGCCGTGCACGGCGGTCTCATCCTCAAGAATGGACATCGCAAGCGCAACGCCCGCGCCGTCGTCGCCGCCGAGGGATGTGCCCTTGGCCTTGAGCGTTTTGCCGTCGTTGATAACGGTGATGGTATCGTTGAGAGGATCAAAGTCCATGCCGTCCTCCCAGACGACGACCATATCCATGTGCGCCTGCAGAATGGTGCGCGGCGCGTTCTCGTGCCCGGCGGAACCGGCCTTATCGATGATGACGTTGCCTTTCTCGTCGCGCACGGCGGCGAGACCCTTTTTCACGGCCCAGTCGTAGAGAAACCGGCTGATCTTCTCCTCATGATGGGACTTGTGCGGGATGGCGCAGAGAGAAAGAAAGTTTTCAATGATCTTTTCGTTCATGGTTATATCCCTTTCTATATCAGTAAACATCGTTCACGTCCACGAGCTTCACGGTAATGTCCCGCGTCTCGCCCTCGTGCCACACGGTGAGCGTAAGCTCGTCGCCGACGCGGAGCGGGGCGATAATACCGGTGAGATCCTCGTTGACGGTAAGCTCCACGCCGTTCGCGGCAAGGAGCACGTCGCCGGTCACAATGCCTTTGGCGGCGCAGTCCGAGCCTTCGGAAACAGCGCTCACGTAAAGGCCGGCGGGGAGATCGTATTCCTCCATCGCCGCCTGCGGTATCTTGCCGACGGTGAGCCCGAGCGCCGGGCGTCCGCGTACCTCGCCGGATTCAAGCAGACTGTCCGCAATGGTCTTCACGGTGCTCGACGGGATGGCGAACGCAACGCCCTCAATGGACACCGAGCCGATATACTGGCTGCTCATTTTCATATTGGTGACGCCGACGACCTGCCCGTAAACGTTGACGAGCGCGCCGCCGGAATTGCCCTCATTGATCGGCGCGGAGGTCTGGAGCAGACTGTTCGTCACGCCGTTGTGGGAAATATCACGGTTGATGCCGGAGATGATGCCCTCGGTCATCGTGCTGCGGAATTCCTTGCCGAGCGGGTTGCCGATGGCGTATACCGCATCGCCGACGAGCAGAGAGTCGGTCAAAGTGAACTCCGCGGGCGTGAGACCGTGTGCATCGATCTTCAATACGGCGATATCGGTGCGGTGGTCATAGCCGACGAGCAGAGCATCATACTCCGTATCATCCCAGAGCGTGATGCGCGCGCGGCAGGTGCCCTCCACAACGTGCGAATTCGTGAGAATATACCCGTCCTCCGTCAGAACAACGCCGGAGCCCCAGTAATAGCTGTCTTCCGACGTCTCATCCGGAAAGGCCGATACCGCAACGATGGAGGGAACGCAGCGCTCATAGACCTCCTGTGCGGAAAGCGGCGTTTTACCGGCGGGGGACAGCTTCACGGTCACGCGCTCGGTCGTCTGCACGGTCGGGATAGTACATTCTTCCGCTTCCTCGTTCGCGGTGAAGTAATTATCGAAGAACGATTTATAATCGTTCGGCAGATCGCCCGCCGCGCCGGGGTGGTTGGGGTCTGCCGCGGCGCTGTTCCGGAAGAGCAGACACGAGCCGATGATGAGCACCGCCACGGCGACAAGGATCAGCGCAATGCCCCACGCGGGCATTCTTTTCTTTGGCTTCGCCGGAGGGACGAGGACCGGCGGGGATGCCTGCGGCGTGTCGCCAGAGGGGGCATACCACATAGATTCCTGATTTTCCATAAAACTCCTTTCCGCCTTTTACGGTTTGAGCGCGAGCGTGAACACAAAGTCGGTCACACCCTGGCGGCTTGTCACGGCGATGTCCTCGCCGTGGTTGTTCAAAATGGTTTTGACGATATAAAGCCCGAGACCGACGCCGTCGCGGTCCTGGCTGCGGCTGCGGTCGGACTTGTGGAAGCGATCAAAGAGGAGCGGGATCTCCGCCTCCGGAATGGTGCTGCCGCAGTTCCGGATGGAGACGTAGGCCTTCTTGCTGTCCTTCCATAGCGAAATGGTGAGCGGTGAATTTTCGCGGGAGAATTTGATGGCGTTATCGAGCAGATTGTAGATGACCTGCGTGATGGCGTCCACATCGCCGAGAACTTTGATCGCCTCCTCGGGGACGTTGAACACTACCTCCAGATGCTTCTGATCGATCTTATCGGCAAATGTGATGAGCGTGAGCCGGAGCTGCTCGGAAATATCAAAGCTGCTCTTGAGGAGCGTTGCGCGGTCCTTTGCCTGCAGACGCGAAAGCTCCAGCATGCTGCGCACGAGCCGGGCCAGCCGCTTTGTCTCCGAGGAGATGATCTGAAGATATTTCTTTTCCGACTCCGGCGGGATCGTCCCGTCGAGAATGCCGTCGGCAAAGCCGGAGATCGTCGTCATCGGCGTTTTGAGCTCGTGCGATACGTTCGCGATAAACTCGCGCCGCTTCGTCTCCGACTGCTCGAGCGAGTCCGCCATGGAGTTAAAGGCCTCTGTCAGCTCGCCGATCTCGTCGGTGCTGTCGGTCGGCTCCACACGGACGTTCAGCTCGCCGCGGCCGAAGCGCCGCGCCGCGTCCGCCATGTCGCGCAGGGGCTTGGCGAAGTACTTGGAGCTCGCGTAGCTGAAAATGAGTGCGAGACAGAGTACGATAAGACTGATAAAGAAGAACAGCGGCAGGATCGTCTCCCAGATGGAGAGCGCGGTTACCGTGTCCTTGGAAACGAACAGATGGCCGAGCAGTGTGCCGTCATCGGTGAGCGCGGAAATGACGGTATAATGCTCGCTCGCGTAAAACCCGCCCAGCGTGCCGAGCGACGCGACCGTGCCGGACTGCGGCAGGATCGCCGTTACGCTCTCATCCAGACGCTTTCCGATGTGCTCACAGAAAACGGCGGAGTCCGAGCAGGTGATGATATATCCGGAGGGATTGACGATGAAAATGTGCTGATTCGTGCTCGCGCCGATGGTGCTGAGCGTCATGCGCAGCTCGAGCGAGCGCAGATCGCCCTCGGCGGCATAGGCGACCGCCATGCGCGATATTTCGCGTGAGTTCGTCATCATGCTCTCGCGCGCTTCGGACACGAACACCTGACGGCTCGCAAAGCCGAAGGCTGCGCCGATGAGAAGAAAGCTCACAAGGACCATCGCCGCGGTCGTGGTGAAGGTCCGGAAATACGTTCTGTGCATCGCTTATTCGACCGACTCGAACTTGTACCCGACGCCCCAGACCGTCTTGAGCGACCACTTATCCGAAACTCCCTCCAGCTTTTCGCGCAGACGCTTGATGTGGACGTCCACGGTGCGGGAATCGCCGAAATAATCAAAGCCCCACACCTCGTCGAGCAGCTGGTTGCGGGTGAAAACGCGGTTGGGGGAGGAGGCGAGATGATAGAGAAGCTCCATCTCCTTGGGGGGAGCTTCTACGCGCTTACCGTCTACGATGAGCTCATAGGAATCAAGATCGATCACGAGCTTATCGAATACAAGCCGCTTTTCCGCCGCGTGCGGCACGGCCTCCGGCTCGCTGCGGCGCATGACGGCATGGATGCGCGCCATCAGCTCCTTGACCTCAAACGGCTTCGTAACGTAATCGTCCGCGCCCATCTCAAGTCCGGAGATCTTGTCGAACGTTTCGCCCTTCGCGGTCAGCATGATGATCGGCACGTTGGAGGTCTTCCGGACCTCGGAGCAGACGACCCAGCCGTCCACGACCGGCAGCATGATGTCGAGCAGGATGAGATCCGGCTGCAGCTCCTGCGCGCGGCGGATGCCCTCTCCGCCGTCGGCGGCGAGAAACACGTCGAACCCGTCCTTTTCCAGATACAGGCGCAGCAGCTCCGCGATGTTGCTGTCGTCCTCAACTACCAGTACTTTTTTTGCCATATTTGCAGCCTCCCTGTATGTACGGCAAGAATTGCCTATTCTTCTAAATTACTATTATATACCAATTATACCGAAGATGGAACACCGTGTGCGAACAAAATGTAAAAAAACGGGAGAAAGCCGGAAATGTTGCAATGAGAGACCAAATACGGTAAAATGCGGAGTATGGAAATGAGGTGTTTTCCGTGACGGTGAACGAAAAAGGCTATGCCAAGCTGAACTATTCTCTCGATGTCCACGCCAGACGCCCGGACGGCTACCACGATCTCACCATGGTCATGGGCAGCGTCTCGCTCTGGGACGATGTTGACGTGACCCTCCGCTGCGACGGACGGATCGAGGCAAAGTGTTCGATCCCGTGGCTGCCGCGGGATGAGCGGAATCTTGCCGTGCGCGCGGCGCGCGTGTTCTTTGACGCTGCGGGCGACAAAACTCTCGGCGCGGACATCCGCATAAAAAAGAGAGTGCCGGTCGGCGCGGGCATGGCCGGAGGCAGCACGGACGCCGCGGCGGTGCTCCGCGCGCTCAATGTGCTCACCGGAGCGAATTTCTCCGCGGAACAGCTTCGCGCCCTTGCGTTAACGGTCGGCTCGGATGTGCCGTACTGCGTCACCGGCGGCATGATGCTCGCCGAGGGGCGCGGGGAAATACTCTCGCCGCTGCCGGAGCTTCCGGGCGGATGGATCGTGATATGCAAGCCGCCGTTTTCCGTCTCCACGGCGGAGCTCTTCGGGCGCATCGATAAGCGCCGCATCACGGCGCACCCGGATACGCAGGGGCTGTGCGCTGCGCTGCACGCCGGGGATCTTTGCGGCGTTGCGCGGCGGATGTTCAACGTATTTGAGGAGGCGCTGCCGCGCAGCGGTGCGGAGATCGGCTCGATCCGCGGCGCACTTCTCGACGGCGGCGCTCTCGGCGCGGTGATGACCGGCACGGGCAGCGCAGTGTTCGGCGTATTTGACGATCGCGCCGCGGCTGCCGCCGCGTACGAGAGCCTTTCGCAAAGCTACAGGGAGTGCTTCCTTGTCCGTGCCGCGGACGCGCTGACATTGTGAAAATCCTAACAAATTCTTTATCCGTTCTATGCTACAATAGAAACAGAGGTGATCTGCCGTGCTGAAGAAGGAAAACTGGACGGTCACGTGGAAGAGCGCCGGGATCACGGCGGGCCTCTTTGCTCTGACGACCGTCGTATGTGCGTTTTTGCAGCGCCTTGGCTTGAATGAGATCAGCCAACTGCGAAACGAAACGTATGTTCCGCTGGTGTACGTGCTCTGCGTACTGCTCGTGTCACTGCTGACGGACGGGTATCTCTGCGGCACGGTCGTCTCACTTCTGAGCGTTTTTGCGGTGAACTATGTTTTCACCTATCCGTATATGGACTTTAACTTTTCCCTGTCCGGCTATCCGCTCACGTTCCTCACGATGCTCGCCGTTTCCTTAACGGTCAACACGCTGACGGCGACGCTCAAGCGGCAGGAGCGCATTCGCATGGAGGCAGAGACCGAGCGCATGCGCGCCAATCTCCTGCGGGCGATTTCGCACGATCTGCGCACGCCCCTTACGGCGATCTCCGGCTCGGCGATCACGCTTCTGGAAAACGACAACCTTCCGGACTGGCAGAAAAAGAAGCTTCTCGGCAGCATCAACGACGACGCCGAATGGCTCATCCGCATGGTGGAAAATCTCCTTTCCGTAACGCGCATCGGCCTGGAATCGGCGCGCATCGAAAAGCAGGACGAAGTCGCCGAGGAGGTCATCTTCTCCGCCATTTCCAAATTCAAAGCGCATTTTCCGGGCGTTGCGGTCACGCCGCAGCTGCCCGAATCGGTGATGCTCGTTCCGATGGACCCCGTGCTCATCCAGCAGGTGCTCACGAACCTTCTGGAAAACTCCGCCCGCCACGGCGGCGCAACGGAGATCACGGTCTCGCTCGCGCGGCAGGGGAACGTCGCGGTGTTCACCGTGCAGGATAACGGCACCGGCATCGTGCGCGAAAAGCTGCCGCATCTCTTCGACGGGATCGGCTTTCTGCCGGAGAAAAATGGTGTCGGCGGCCGCAGCCAGATGGGCATCGGCCTTTCGGTGTGCATGTCCATCGTGAAGGCGCATGGCGGCAGCATGAGCGCCCGCAATACCGACGGCGGGACGGCGGTGAGCTTCTCGCTTCCGGTGCCGCCGGAGAGCGAGACCGCCGCAGAATAAAGAAATATCATCCGGACACTGAAACCGGCAAAGGAGACAGCCATGGAGACGAAAGACAAGATCCTGATCGTAGAGGACGACGAGACCATCGCCGCATTTCTCATAGCGGTGCTGGAAGCCAACGGCTTTGATACCATCCGCGCGAGCCTTGGCCGGGAGGCGGTGACGCTCATCAGCTCACACTGCCCGGACCTGGTGCTGCTCGATCTCAGTCTGCCGGATATGGACGGCATGGAGATCCTTGCGGGGCTCCGCAAGTGGTCCACGCTGCCGGTGATCGTCGTCTCCGCCCGCGGACGCGAGCGGGATAAGGTCATCGCGCTCGATATGGGCGCGGACGATTATCTCACGAAGCCGTTCGGCCCCGGCGAGCTTCTCGCGCGCATCCGCGCCGCCCTCCGCCACGTCCGCACTGCCGCGGGCGGCGAGGTCGGCCGCACGGGCGTGTACCGCTGCGGCGATCTGGAGGTGGACTGCGTGCGGCGGCGCGTGCGCATCAACGGGGAAGATATCCATCTCACGCAGAGCGAATACCGCATTCTCTCGCTGCTCACCCGCCATGCCGGAAAGGTCCTCACCTATGACTTTATCCTGCGCGAGCTGTGGGGCCCTTCCGCGGGCGGCAGCAACCAGATCCTGCGCGTCAACGTGGCGAACATCCGCCGGAAGATCGAAAAGAATCCCGCCGAACCGAAATACATATTCACCGAGATCGGTGTCGGCTACCGCATGACGGACGCCGACGCGACGGACGAGCCGGAACAGTAAAAATAACGTATTCATAAAAAAGGGCCGCCGTTCCAACGGAACGGCGGTCCTCAGACTGTCGAAAAAGCCTCGCAGAGTTTGCGCCCGCAGGCGCAAATAGAGTTTTAATTATTTTCTCCGGCGACATGTGCGTCGGAGAAAATACTTTACGGCTCGCAAACGT
>ERZ857998.3778-NODE-3778-length-11868-cov-3.763566_pt1 | contig 11868 bp, 13 predicted proteins | sample MGYA00519954_ERZ857998 | MGnify/ENA primary metagenome ERZ857998 (study PRJEB31778, sample SAMEA3449424) | human gut metagenome | biome: human gut; feature: human-associated habitat; material: faeces | place: United Kingdom | collected 2010/2012 ...
ATGAAGAATGGAGGCGAATGTATATGACCTGGCAAATTCGTCAACGGGAAGCGGAGCTGCTCGGCGAAAAGCGCGGCATAGCCATTGGCGAAGAGCGCGGCGAAAAGCGCGGCATTACCATTGGTGAAAAGCGTGGCAAGCTGGAAACGGCGCGGGCCATGCTGAAGGAACTGCCCATAGACCAGGTCGCGCGCTTCACGGGTCTCTCGCGGGAAGAATTGCAATCGCTGGCTGGCGAAATTGCCCCGCGAGCTTAGCCAGTATGCAAATTCTGGGCGCGGGGCAGCAGAGGCGGCGCCATTTGATACAATCGATACTCGCGTCGCAAAATTCGCGACTTGCGGCAGTTGCATAGAAGGCCTGATCAGTCGCGTTTTTGCCGAGCGGTTGAGCCGTACTCCGCTAGCCGGTTCGAACATAGCCATCTAATGATTTACTGCGGGAACGGCCAGAAGGTCGCAGCAAAGGATCTACGCGCTTCCCCCAAAGGCTGATGAACAGGGTTACAAGGAGCGTTCTCTTCGCAAGGGTTGGAGCCAATACCACGACTGCATGAAGCGCCAAATGGACTTGATTTTCGATGCTATCTATCGCATCCGCAAATCCTTTGGCGCCTGTCTGATTTCTCCCGGAATTGTTTGACACGATCTTTATTGTTTACAGGCTTTACATTATGCGTACGCTGTGGTATACTAAAGAAGTGAACGGGTTCCAAACAAGCTGCGCGTTGGCGGAAGGGCGCTGGCCTCGCGATGGCGATCTGCCCCACGCGTGTGGGGATGAACCGAATATGTGATGCGGTAACTGGTTTACTGGCACATCCGCCCCACGTGTGTGGGGATGAACTTGCAAATTGCACCTGTGCGGGGAGAATTTGCGGCTGGATGGGGTGTTTGCGCCCAGGCAAAAAATGAAAGTTGCACAAAAGTTGCATGCGATCTCCAAAAGCCTTAGCGTACACAAATTGACAAGCCCTTGAAATCTCAATGATTTCAAGGGCTTATCGTTTGGCGCGCCCGGCGGGATTCGAACCCACGGTCTTTCGAGTCGGAGTCGAACACTTTATCCTCTAAGCTACGGGCGCAAGATACTACATTATTATATACCAAGCCTTCCTACATTGCAACGACTTCAGAAAATTTAATATAAAAAGAGACGCGGTTTGCTTTCGCCGCTGTGTTATAATCCATTGACGGCCTGGCCCGCGGGACCATTAAGGAATTTTGATAGAAAAGAGGGAATGCGCCATGAAACAAAAGAGCGTTTTTCTGCCCAAGGATTCGCTTGGACGGCCCGTACACGCGCACGGCGGACAGATTCTGCTGCGCCAAGGCATGTATTACTGGATTGGCGAAGACCGCACAGGACGCAACCGGGCTTCCTGCTATCGCAGCGCGAACCTGCGCGATTGGGAATTCCGCAACCACATTCTTACGGTGGATAGCCTGGCAAAACCCCACCCGCAAATGCCCACGGACTTGCGCCTTCGCGTGAATGGCGCGGGCTGCAACATCGAGCGCCCCAAAGTGCTGTTTTGTAGAGAAACCGGGCAATTTGTGATGTGGATGCACTGGGAGTTGCCGGACAATTATCAAGAAGCGCGTTGCGCCGTGGCCGTGTGCGACACCATCGATGGCGACTATACGTATTTGGGTTCTTTTCGTCCCATCGGGCACATGTCGCGCGATTGCACCGTGTTCCAGGATGACGATGGCAGCGCCTATTTCATCTCTTCCGCGCGCGACAATCTCGATACGCACATTTACCGTCTAGCCCCAGACTATCTTTCCATCGACCGGCTGGAGCGCGTGCTCTGGCCCGGGCAGCAGCGCGAGGCGGCCACGGTGTTCAAGCGGCGGGGGATATATTTCATGCTCACCAGCGGCTGTACCGGCTGGGCGCCCAATCAAAGCTCTTACGGCTGGACCAGGAGCCTGACGGGAGAATGGGCCATCCGGCGTAACCTGGGCAATGAGACCACTTTCCATTCCCAACCCACGTGGGTGTTGCCGGTGTATAACGCTGAAAAAGACGAATTCAATTACTGGTACCTCGGCGACCGCTGGGGTGGCAAGGGGCGCTATTTCGAATCGCAATATGTGCTCCTCCCCCTGCGTTTTGTGGGAGATACGGAGCTTTTTCTCGAATGGCGGGAGGAAATTGACCTGTAACTCTGCAAATCTACAAAGCGCTTTGCGAAAACGCCGCAAAAAACGAAGCGCCCATCTTGCGACTGATGCAACGCAAGATGGGCGCGCCAAACTTTGACCACTGGTTTATTCCATGCTGGCAAGCAGATTGACTACGGCCTTGGCCGCGTCCGTTTTTTCGCAATTGGCGAACACAAAGATTCTCATATCCACAAGGCCGGTGAGCGCGCTGGCGTTTTCGCTGAGGACAAAGCCGCACGCCGCGCTGGTTTCGCCGGTTTCCTGCCCTTCGTCATCCAGCACGGGCACGCCGGTTGCCTCGGCAGACATCGCCGCAAGCTCCTCCTCTGTAAACAATTCCGACAAAGCGATATAGGCTTCACCATTATCGCCATAGCGGCGCGCGTTGTCCGCGTCGGTAATCAAAACATCCACTTCACCCGCGGCCATCATGCCGGAAAGTTTCGCCATACCCGCCACAGTGCCCATGGGGTCGGCTTCAGAATCGCCCATGGCTACGGTGGAAATGGTGATATCCGGATAGTCCGTGAGCGTAGCCAACTCAGTCTTTAGCCCTTCCACCATGCTATCGTCCACATAGGCGGCCGCCACCACCACGTTTAACGCCGTAGACGAGTTCTCTTCCCCGCCGCCGGAACAGCCTGCCAGCAGCAAAAGCATCGCCGCAAGCATCAATGTAACGATGCGCTTTTTCATAATTTTCTGCCTCCTTTTTGTCAACGCCTTTATGGTACCATAAAAGCGGGATTTGTCAACCCACCATCCGCGATTGCTCACGCTCGCGCCGCAATTGTTCCTGTCCATGGCGCAATCGCTTCAAAATTCGGCCAGTCCATGGAGAAACGTACGGTTACGACCGCTCCTTTGGCGCTCTGCTAGAACCTCCGGTTCATACCCGGAGTGTCATGTGTTCGAATCACATCGCCGCTACCACCAAAAACTGTGCAATGCAGATATGTGTTGCACAGTTTCTTTATACTTATTTCTCAAAATCACTCGCATTTCCTCTTCATCAAAATTTTATCTTTGCCTGCTCGCCCCTCACCTCCCGCTGCCGTGCACAAAACGTGCACAAAACGCCCTTTTTGGCCTTATCGTTTTTCGGGTTTTTTCTTAGTATTTCTAAACTACCCCGCCAGCATTTCGCCGATATGTTCTGCTGCTACGCGTTCTTGTATACCGTCCGAATGCACATACCGCATCGTGGTTTGTACGTCACTATGCCCAATCATTGCTTGCGTAACTTTAATGGAAGTACCGCTTTGCGCAAGCATTGTCGCGTATGTATGACGGAACACATGTGCGGTTGCACCGTGTAAATCAATTCGCTTGCCAATGCGTTCCAACATGCGCCGCTCCATAATTTTCGTAAACGGTTTCTCTCCGCCCAGCACAAACCCTGTTTCACCGCCGTGCTGCAATCCCGCAAGAAATGCCTCCGTTACCGGAATGCTCCGCGCGCCGCTCTGCGTCTTTGGCGTGCCGATAATCCCCGTATTCGCCCCGCCGGGGAACGTCACATTGCGCCGTATGTGCACCAGCTTTTCCGCGAAGTCAATGTCCTCCCATTGCAAACCCAGAATTTCCCCGCGCCTTGCTCCTGTGAATATCAGGCATAACATGTACCGCTGCTCTTGCAAATCCAACTTCGGCAGGTTTGCGAGAATATCCGTCACTTCTTCCACCGTCAACGCCTCCCGCACCCGTTTGCGCTTGGACGGAATGGTTAGCAGCTTTGAGCGCGCCGGGTTACTCTCCAACATCCCTTCTTCCACCGCCGCATCCAGTATGGATCGCAACAATATCAGAATGTCTTTCAGCGTTTTTTCTGCCCTGTCATCGCGCTCGTTTAGGAAGGTTTGGATATCCTCTATGCGTATTTCCTGCATCCGTTTATCGCCAAACGCCGGATACAAGTGTCCGTGCAAAACGCTTTGATATCCGCTTGCCGTCGTAGGTTTCAACGCCTTTGCCTTGTACAGCTTGAACCACTTTCCGGCATACTCCCGGAAGGTTACACCCTGTGCTTTCTCTTCCACCGGTTTGCTTTCGCGCTCCATGAATTCCCAAATCCTGCCGCTTGCTATGTATTCGCGGACAATTCTGTCGCCCAACTCTATTTCGCTGTTGGCGCTCAATTGCTTTATCACAGGCGTGTTGTCATCGTTCTTGTCCACTTGAATGCGCATTCTGTGCTTTGCCATATTTTCCCCCGCTTTCCGACACCATTCGGGTTCCAATATATGTGCAGATATGCAGTTTTCAAGGGACGTACCAAACACGCTTTCGGTTACCCGCTGTGCAAACAGCGGAATTAACTCGTGCGCCTGTTCAGTAATAGCATTATACAATTGCTGTTCTTCCGTTGTCAATACCCACCACTCCATTTCTCGTGCCCGAGGACACCGTTCTTGGTTTATTTCTTACACACTACACGATAAAAAATGAGCTTGCCTAGCTGCCCTTACTCTCCTACGGGTAACGCCGTGCAACTCATTTCGCATCGTCTCGTACTGTATTGCCAGCGCGTCATTTACGTTTGTGAGCCGTGCTTGTCCGCTGGCATAGCTCTGCCGCCTACTCTCCATTCGGCAAAGGTAGCGAAACGCGACTTTTGCCTTGCCCGAGGATAGCGCTATTCTTGCTCGAATTCTCTGCATTAACGCTTATCTGAAAAGGCTTGTCCTTCCACCCCTACTCTCCTACGGGTTTTCACTTGCAGCTTCTTCCGCATTCATGAATTATGTATGTTCATGACGCGCATTTGCGATTTACTCCTAATGGCGGTATCCTAGCTGTCTTGTCGCCCTGTTACCCCGCAAGCTTTGTCATCGTGTTTATAATTCAATTCAAAGGATATGGCGTCACGGGTTTGGCTCCTGCGTCTGCCGCAAAAGGGAGTAGCGTTTCACGATACCCTTTCAAATTCGTCCGTAAATGCCTCTAGCATCGTTTCTGGCTTGATGCCTATAATTTTCTACGCCTATTCTGGCTCGAATTTGAATGTGTTACTTCGCTCGCTAGGTTTGTCCTGTTCCTGCGCCTGTGCTCAAGCTGTCCTCTTGCCCGGAAGCCGAGACTCTTACTTCGCAAGTTACTACTGAATTTTTATTTCAAAAACATAAGCATCGAACATATTTTCCCTCACGCTGCAACGGTGAACAAAACGTTCACCCTTCTCTCAAGCAGGCATTCGGTTTATCCATGCTGCACTTCTTTCATCCTGCATTTGCCCAGGTTCAAGCTGAGTCTGTCATGCTCAGGCTGACTCAGGCGTCTTGGGCTTTGAGGGTTGACTGAAACAACTTTCCGTCATAATATAGATTGTGTGTGACAATTTCGTCTTTCATCCCTGCCGTACTAGGATATACTTCCAACTTGTCAGCCCATACCGCGCGTATTCTTCCTTTGTCGGTTTCCGATATGCTATGCCGTTTGCTAGAAGCTCCATCTTCATGTTGTCGTACGTGCGTTCTATCCGCCACATGGAATGCCACCTCTTGCCTTGCAAGCGCTCGTATGCGGTTTGAAATGCCGCCTCTTTCGTCGTGTATCCTCGGGCGCTTATCTGTTCGTCGATAACGTCAAGCAACATCTCCCGCCGCTGTTGTGCCTCTGGATGAATATCAAACCCCGTGTCATGCGCTGCATTCGCCGCCTGTGTGCCCAGTATGTCACGCATACCGTCCTTGTCTAGCTTGCCACTGAATTGCTTCAACGTCGCCGCGCGTGTATCCGCTTCACGAAGTAGCTTCTTGGTGTAGCGCGGCATACTCCACCATGTAGCCGGATACCTGTGCGCTTGCGCGTGTGCCCGCTCCACGCTCTTGCATTGCCCTTGCGTGTTGCGCTCTGGCGCGTGCTCTCTTGGGCGGTACATGTTCACCATGCCCAGCGTGCATAGTTTCGGCATCAGCTTTTCCCACGTCTCCATGCTGCCGCCTAGCTTCACCATATTCTCATACGTGCATACCTGCTCCACTCGCTTGCGCAAGGCGCTGTATTCCGCCCTAGGCGCTGTGTCGCTGTCAAGCTGTGCAATGAAAAGCTCGTGCAAGGCAATTAGCTTGCGCCCTGCTGAACCGCCATGTGCCCGCAAATACTTCGATAGGTGCGGGTATGCCGCCGCTGTGCTGGCATCCTCCACCAGCTTTTCTAGCATGCCGATATTCTTTCCTAGGCGGTTCCTGTAACGCTGCATTCGCCGCTTCAAGGCGCATCACCCCAAATGGTTCCTCTATCTACTAAATTAGGAATAACAGTCAGATACCATAGTATCTGTCAGCTTCAATTCTCGTCTTGTCAAATGGTTGCTCTATCTACTAGAGAGGAAAAAAGATATATAATGTCGGTCGACCTGTATTACAATCCGACTTATCCATAGTCAACTCTCCTAGTAGCTGTCAACTCCGCAAGCGCCCAGTGGCGGTTGCTGGCACTGTCCTTTGTACTCCTGCTGCTGTGTGTCCTTCATCACCGCTGGAATAAATGCTTCGAATAGCGGTTTAAGTAAAGATATTTTCATTCAAACCTGCTGAGATAAAATCTCAACCATACCAATATGTTCGATATTGCCCGAGGCGCTGTATGGTACCGTACCCTTGATAGAATAACGGCACCATACAGTCAAGCCACATTTCACAAGGGAAGGTTTCGTTTCCTTCGCTCTTGTGCAATGTAATTCGCTACGCCCTCCGCTCGGGTATCCGATACAAGAATTGCATCAGTTCCAGTTCGCGGGTGAGTAGGAATTTCAGGCCGGTACATGGCAAGCATTTCCGTCGGAATATTTTCCGCCCTTGCGCATTCCATGAAATATCTTTCATAGCTTTCACAAGGCGGTTGCCACAAAGCACTAATGGGAATTAAGAGGTTTACTCTCTTTTCCCCGTGATTTGTGGTTTTAACCTTCCAACCTCGTGCTCGCCATTCCTTTTCGGTTTCACCGACAACATTAATTAAAGCATCGGCTGATATACGAAATATCAGTGGTTCGGCTTGCATAGAATACATACAATCATAATTCCTATAAATTGCGGTATGACATCCTACGGGCAAGTAGTACCAAATGTATCGCTGTAATTTACCGCATAAAGATATTTCTTTATTTCTGCGATATATCATCTTGCGATACCATCCAGCACATTTGCCAGCTTCGCCACGCTCGTTTTCAGCGTAGACTTCAACTGATAGGTTGCAAGTTCCGAAAAGAGTTTGCCATTCATACGCCGCATCAATCAGTGACTTCGAATTTGCCATATCCTCAAGAAATGACATTTTCGAATTCACTTTACAATGGCATTCTTCTATTGTTTTACCAATTGGCCATTGCTCAGTTTTGACTTCATGAAAAACTGTTATTCCATATGGCAGTTTTTCTATGAAGTCAACGCACTGGCCAAAGAATGCTTTGTTGTCTGATACGTCATACAGTTCTTTGGAACCATTCATAACGATATAGTTCCAAATGGCATCCTCGCCCTAGTTACCTAGAACGGAAGTACCACCCTTTTCATGACGGATATTCGCCTCGGACAAATTGTCCTATAGTAGGTTACTCATACGTTTCACCTCCTTTCGTACAAAACCGCATAACGCAATTCCTCCTTTCTTCGCCTATCGGCATGCGGCATCCCTCCTTTCGATGTTGGTGTTGGACGCACAATTTGTGCCCCACATATATAATCGGTCTACGAAAACGCAAAAACCGGAAGTTTTATCGCGTTGAGTTTTCGTTAAACTTTTCCTGTGTGAGTTCCCTTGCGCGTGCCCTCGTTATTCTACGGTCCTAAATTCTTGAAAAACCGGAGGTGTTTTTCCATAGTATTTTCTTATGATAAATGTTCAAATATTCATTTATCTTATACTATTTCAATATAAATTATTTAATCCAATAAAATATCTATTTTTATTGAATGTATTTACCATAATTCGGCATGTATGATATGAATTTCAATTGGTTAGTTATGCATAACTCCATCACAAAACCACTCACTGGAAAAACAAAACTCCCCAATATGTTTTGACAGGCATACCACTCCAGAACAAATATTCGCTGTAAAAACGTAAATACCCCTGCCGTATCCGCATGGTATCTCATCGGAATTAAACCACGGTTTATTCGTTTCTGTGGCATCCTCGGGAATGTTCCTCTGGCATCCGCTCTTGTCCTGCTGCATCATCGGCGCGGTTTCTCCCGCTGGCGGATAAAAAATGGGGGAGTGCTCCATGCACGCCCCTGCCGTTGCTGCCGTCTCTATCTGCTCATCGCTCTTTGTGTGGCGGTTCAATTCCCAACTCCTTCGCCCGTCGATAAAACGTATTCGGCTTTACTCCCAGTTTTGCCATTGTCGCTCGCGCGGTTTGCTTGCCCGCTTGCCATGCTTCACATGCCGCCTTGAATTCTTCAGCGGATACCGCTATTTTCTTTCTCCCCTTGTAGTGCTCTGGTGGTTTGCCCTGCGCTTTCGACTCCGCGTCATGAGCTTTGGCAAGCTCGATACCCTCTCGCTGGCGCTGAAGGGTTTGCTCTCGTTCAAACTGTGCCAAACCCGCGAATATCGTCATCATCAGCTTGCCCTGTGGCGTGCTCGTGTCTATCTGCTCTTTCAAGCTGATAAAGGATACGCCTTTCTTCTCGAACGTCTCCACCAGCATTAGCAAGTCCTTTGTGCTTCTTGCTAACCTGCTGTAGCTCTCCACTATCACGGTATCCCCTTCACGGATATATTCCAGCATTGCCTTTAGCTGTGGGCGATGTTCCACATCCTTCCCGGACACCTTCTCCACAAATACCTTCTCGCAATTCTCCAATTGCTTTTCCTGCCGCCCCGTGTTCTGCTCTTGCGTGCTCACTCGGATATATCCTATCTTCGCCATGACGTTTACCCCCTGCTCTTGCTTGCTAATGGGAGTATATCATGGTATCCATTATGTGTCAATAGGATATTTTATATTTTGCAATATTTCAATATTCTAAAATACCATTCATGTGACGCACGAAAAGCGCATATTTCAATAGGGCATTAAAGTACGCCTTTTTGAAATGCTTCCGTCAAAAAAAGGGAACAGCTTCCGCCGTTCCCCATGACATTCCTGTTCGGTTGCCGCATTGCGAATTGTCATCTTGTCTCCGCTGGCACCGGCAACTCGGATAATGGTATCCGCTCGCTCTGTGCCTGGGTTGTACACAACAAACTGTGTAGCTTCGGGAGATGGGGCAGAGGGGAGAGCAGCATCGGGGAGTACCCATTCATCTTTATATGCTGCCGTAATAGAATCTGTCCCTGTCAAATCCAACTCCGCAAAAGGCGAATACGCTGTAAAGGTAATCGTAAACGTAGCGGAGCGGCGGAGGGTTCCGGTTTCATCGTAGTGTCCGTACTCACGGAATTCAATTTTCTTTGTAGGCACAACCTCATACTTGGCATAGGGCCGTTCATCAAATACCAGTGTGCCACTCTTCCTCGGGTCGAGCCATTGTACCAACTTCTCTTTGGTGCGGTTATCTATGTTTTCATAAAAGCAGGGTAACTCAAATACTCTCGGTGCAATATGCGTACCGAAATAGTATCCGCCATCCCTGCTGTCGAATTCAACTTCACTCGTATCAAAATCGTTCATCCAATCGCCACGCTCATTTTGTTCCGGTGCGTAATCGCATTGGAATTCACTCTAATGATGTCCACGATAGGTGAATACGTTCATTGGCAATCTCTCCTTTCGTCTACTATTTTTTTGTATTAGTATTATGTATATAATTTTTCCATCCGCCTTTTATAAATTTTTTAAACTCATCAAACGATTTTATTTGACGCTTTATAATTACTTTGCCTTTCTTGGGGATGCTCACAGGGTCAATATCATACAATGCATATATAAACATTTTTGAAAGCACAGTATAGTCTACATCCAATCCATACACTTTACATACCGGTGCGATCACATCTAATGCCTCATCCGCAGAAATCTTATGATCAACCCAATCACGAAACTTTATGTATGCATTATGTAATGCGTCATCAAGTTCCATTGGAGTATATTTTTTCTTTGATACTACACGTACATTTTGCTTGTTTATGCTACTCGAGTACATATTATTCATTTTGCCCATATCGATACTTTGAGACGTGGTTTCTGAATAATACTTACTTGCATCAATCTCGCTATCTTTATGTTGAGATTTGGCCTGGAATTCGTCCAATATTCCTCGTATTTGTGCGTAGTCTTTTTCTGTTATATAACCACTATGTTCCTTTAAATATTCTGATGCTCCACTAAAATCAAATTCCTCAAGTTTATGCTTAAAAGTATCTGCAATACTATACAGTGTATAGTGTTTACATTTTCTCCACCCGCCTTTCCCTATATCCCAAATCGATGCAGAAGTAATAGTACATGCACCATCTTCATGATCGCAATAAATACATCCACCACAAAATGCGCCATTCTTAGGCACATCAGCATGTATTCTAGCCCAACCACCCCAATCTCTTCTCTTTGGCATATTGATTACTCCTCAATCTTGATCTAATTTTTCGTCGATACTGCGCAAATAATTTTTAATGCTCACTAGGTTTTCATATATCATCATAAACATCAAAAGACCTATGGCCAAACCCAATAGGCTTACGCCAGGAATCAAAAGATATGGAGTCCAAATTCCAGCAAATAGTATTGTTATAGCACAAACAAATAATATTGTAATTATAATTGTTAAACCTTTTGAGCGATGTTCTTTCCCATTTACAACGCCCCTACCTCCATCTTCTGCTATAAAGATTTCTTTTTCTATATTTTTATCATTATGTAATCTGCGTTCCCTTCGACTTTCAGGCATCTTTATCACCCATAATATAGCATATTAAACAAATATGATTCTATATATCATATCCGTTAATATATATTATATCATATTTTGCCGCAAAAGTCAACTGCTGGTGAAACAAAACGGTCCACCAGCAGTCTCATTTTCTGTTAAATTATCGCATCCGGATTCCGCCAACCGGACTTCTTCGAGAGATGCTTTCCTCGAGCCGATCGTACACTTGGTCTACCACTTCATCGTAGTCCTGATCATCGATCAGCTTAGCCACGTTTACATTGATGTTTTCAACGGAAAACATCGTACTACCGCCACCAGTCAGCGCCGGGAAGGAAGGCATACTCGGCATAGACACCATCATTGGCTGGGAGATACTTTCAACCAACCTCTCAAACAACCGCGTCTGTGTCGGACTCAGCACCCGTTCGCCAGCATGCAGATACGCAAGAGCAGATTCAGTAGCAACTCCACCCTCAGCATACTTCTTTGTTTCAGCGGCCATGAGCGCTTTCAGAATATCATCAGCGCTTGCACTGCTTCCACTACTGAAGGCCTCAGCTTCCATACGATGCATATCCCTTGATATAAAACTCAATAAACACAGTATATTGAACATTTTATTCACCGCATTTGCTGCACATATATAGCATAACATAATGCCTATCTATCTAATTATATTTAATATTATGTTATACTTTTCATACCCGGAGCGTCACAAAAGCGATGCGGTGAGAAACCTGCCCTCCGGAGAAAAGGCAAACAAAAAAGCCCTGAAAGACATATGCTTTCAAAGCTTTTTGTGGTAGCGGCGATGTGATTCGAACACATGACACTCCGGGTATGAACCGAATGCTCTAGCCAACTGAGCTACGC
>ERZ857998.3780-NODE-3780-length-11863-cov-6.779641_pt1 | contig 11863 bp, 8 predicted proteins | sample MGYA00519954_ERZ857998 | MGnify/ENA primary metagenome ERZ857998 (study PRJEB31778, sample SAMEA3449424) | human gut metagenome | biome: human gut; feature: human-associated habitat; material: faeces | place: United Kingdom | collected 2010/2012 ...
TGTTGCGCACGTAGATCTTGCTGGCCGGGTCGTCGCCCGCCAGCAGCACCGCCAGACAGGGAACGACGCCGTCTTTGCGCAGGGCCTCGGCCCGCGTCTTCAGTTCCGCGCGGATCTCCGCCGCGACCTGTTTACCGTTCAGGATCGTTGCCATGGATGTATTCCTCCCAACCGATGAGCGCCACGCCGCAGGCGTTGTCGCCCGACATTTCCGGTCTTCCCCAGTGCAGGCGCACGGGGCAGTTCAATCTTTGCAGGCGCGCGGGCAAAAGTTCGCGCAAAAGCGCCGAGGAGGCCACGCCTCCGGAGATCAGCGCCGCGCCGAGGCGAGTCTTTCCATAGGCCCACCCAATGAGCCAGGCCACCGCGCGGGCGAGATAGGAATAGACCTCCGCGGCCACGTCCTCTTTGGCGGCGCCGGCATCCAGCATGCGCATGGCCTGCGCCTCGGCCCCGGAGAAGGAGACTTCGCCCTCCCGGTGCGAGAGCGGGAAGGCGCCTTTGGCGGTTCCCTGCCGCGCCAGCGTTTCCAGCGCTGGCCCCGCCGGGAAGGAAAGGCCCATGCGCACGCCCACGCGGTCGAAGTATTTCGAAAGCTCCTCGGCCATGCGTTTGGTGATGGTCGTCACGAGCACCTTGTCGTCGTTCTTCACGCGCTTGTCGATCTCCCCGATCAGGTCGTCGATCTGGTTCAGCGTCTCGCGCACCTCCAGCGGCGGGTCCACCAGCCCCGTGGGGCGGATCAGCTGTTCGACGATCACGCCCTCGCTCTTCATCAGCTCGTAGTCCGCGGGCGTGGCGCTCACGTAGATCGACGTGCCCTGCAACTGTTCGAACTCCGAGAAGGTCAACGGGCGGTTGTCCTTGGCCGCCGGGAGGCGGAAGCCGTACTCCACGAGGTTCTCCTTGCGGGCGCGGTCGCCGCCGAACATGGCGTGGACCTGCGGCAGGGTGACGTGGCTCTCGTCCACGACCATCAGGTAGTCCTTCGGGAAATAGTCGATCAGGCAGAAGGGGCGCGTCCCGGCGGCGCGGCCGTCGAAGTAGCGCGAGTAGTTCTCGATGCCCGGGCAGTAGCCCAGCTCCTTGATCATTTCGAGGTCGTACTCCACGCGCTGCTTGATGCGCTGCGCCTCCATCGGACGCCCGGCGCGTTCGAAGAACTCGATTTGCTTGCCCAGGTCGAGGTAGATCTGCTGCACGGCGGCGTTGATGCGCTCTTTGGTCGTCACGAACAGGTTCGTGGCGTAGAGCGTGATGCTGTCGAGCGAGGCGATGCGCTGTCCCGTGACGGGGTCGATCGACTGGATGGCCTCCACCTCGTTGTCGAAGAACATCACGCGGAAGCACTGGTTGCCGAACTCGCCGAAGGCCGCCATGATGTCCACCGTGTCGCCGTTGACGCGGAACGTCGCAGGCTCCAGCTCGCGTTCGGTGCGGGTGTAGAGCGCCTCGACCAGCTTGTAGAGGAAATGCTTGTAGCTGACGACCTGCCCCACCTTGATGTTGATGGCCGTGGCGTGGAAGTCCGCCGGGTTGCCCGCGCCGTAGAGGCACGAGACGCTCGACACGACGATCACGTCGCGGCGGCCCGACAGCAGCGTGGCGACCGTGCCGAGGCGCATCTTCTCGATCTCGGCGTTGATCTGGAGGTCTTTCTCGATATAGGTGTCCGTCGAAGGCAGGTAGGCCTCCGGCTGGTAGTAGTCGTAATACGACACGAAATATTCCACGGCGTTCTCCGGGAAGAAGTTGCGGAACTCCCCGTACAACTGCGCCGCGAGGGTCTTGTTGTGGCTCAGGACCAGCGTCGGACGGTTCAGCCGCGCGATGACGTTGGCCACCGTGAAAGTCTTTCCCGAACCCGTCACGCCCAGCAGCGTGTTGTGTTTGGACCCGTGTTCGATCGAGCTGACGAGCTGCCCGATCGCCTCCGGCTGGTCGCCCATCGGGGCATAGTCCGATACTAACTTGAAATCCATAGGGCAAAAATAACGATAAAATCCGAAATAAATTGCCGGACGGATGATTAGTCGCCCAAAATCCCTATATTTGCATATACGACTGCCGGCGGCATTGCCGGCCGGCATAATTTCCGAATCCATGCAGGAAAGACATGAAAATGCCGGACGCTATTTCGATGAATGCGCCCGTACATGTGCCCGTTATTACCTTCCGTGGCTGAAATCCCGTTTGGCGAAACCTCTCGGAGACGCATGCCGCGTGCTGGAAGCGGGCTGTGACAAAGGAGGGAATCTGAAGCCGTTCGCGGAAGCGGGATGCCGTGTTGTCGGCATCGACCTGAATGCCGGAGCTCTGGAGGCCGCCCGGGAACTGTTTGAAGCCCGCGGACTCGAGGGAGTGTTTCTGCGGGCCGACATCCTCGAATTTGCCCCCCCCCGAATCACCTTTACGATCTGATTATTCTCCGCGATGTCATCGAACATGTTGAGGACCAGCCCCGGTTGATGGCGCGGTTGGCGGAATTGCTTGCGCCAGACGGCGTTTTATTCGTGGCTTATCCGCCCTGGCGAATGCCTTTCGGCGGACATCAGCAGATGGCGGTCAGCCGCTTTGCCGCGCATTGTCCCTGGCTCCACCTGCTGCCCGGACCGCTCTATCCCTGGGCGCTGCGGCTGGCCGGGGAAACGCCGGGGAAGATTGCAGGACTGCTTGAAATCCGCGATACCCGCATTTCTGTCCGGAAATTCCGCCGGTTGGCTGCCGGGGCGGGATTGCGGACGGTCACCGAACGGTTTTTCCTGATAAATCCACATTACGAAGCTAAATTCGGGCTGAAACCCCGGTGCCTGCCGCGGCTTCTGGAGGTTGTTCCCTGGCTGCGCGATTTCTTTGCGACGACCTGTTTCTGTCTGCTGCAAAGGCAGGAGTAGTTCTCTTTCGGGATTTTTGCGCTTCGGAACTGTTTTCCCCGTTCCTTTTCCCGAATTATTCGTATCTTTGTAGGCTATGATCGACCGGGAAACAGTAGACCGCATTTACGCCGCCGCCAATATCGTGGATATTATCGGCGATTACGTCACGCTCAAACGCAAGGGCGTGAACTACCAGGCGTGCTGTCCGTTCCACAACGAGAAAACCCCGTCGTTCGTCGTGTCGCCCTCGAAGGGCGTCTACAAGTGTTTCGGATGCGGCAAGGGCGGCAACGCCGTGACCTTCCTGATGGAACACGAGAACATCACCTATCCCGAGGCGCTGAAGATGGTGGCCAAGCGCTACGGCATCGAGGTCAAGGAGAAGGAGATGACCGAGGAGGAGGTGCGACGCAACGACGACCGCGAGTCGATGTTCGCCCTGAACGGCTGGGCCGCGGAGTATTTCGCCAACTACCTCCAGCGCGAGACCGAAGGACAGAGCGTGGGACTGGCCTACTTCCGCCAGAAGCGCGGGATGACCGACGCCACGATCAAGAAATTCGGACTGGGATTCTGTCCCGCCAAAGGCGACCGGATGTCGAAGGACGCCCTGGCGGCGGGTTACAAACAGGAGTTTCTCGTCTCGACGGGGCTTTCGCTGCAACGCGAGAGCGACGGGTCGCTCTACGACCGCTTCCGCGACCGCGTGATCTTCCCCGTGCACAACATTTCGGGGCGCATCGTGGCGTTCGGAGGCCGCACGCTGCGCACCGACAAGCAGGTGGCCAAGTACCAGAACTCCCCCGAGAGCGAGATATACAGCAAGAAACGCGAACTTTACGGTCTCTATTTCGCCAAGAAGGCCATTCAGCAACAGGATTTCGCCATCATGGTCGAAGGATACACCGATGTGATTTCGATGCATCAGGCAGGGGTCGAGAACGTCGTGTCTTCGTCCGGCACGTCGCTTACGACGGAGCAGATACGCCTGCTGAACCGCTTTACGAAGAATATCACGGTGATCTACGACGGCGATTCGGCGGGCATTCACGCCTCGCTGCGCGGTATCGACATGATCTTGAAGGAGGGCATGAACGTGCGCGTGGTGCTGCTGCCCGAGCCGGAGGACCCCGATTCGTTCGCGCGCAGCCATACGGCATCCGAGTTGCAGGAGTATATCCGCGCCAACGAGCAGGACTTCCTGGAGTTCAAGGCCAAACTGCTGTTGCAGGACGCCGAGGGCGACCCGATCCGCAAAGCGGCGCTGATCGCCGACATGGTGCAGTCGGTGTCGGTGATTCCCGATCCGATTCAGCGCTCGGTCTACATCAAGGAGTGCGCGCGGATCATGGACATCGACGAGCAGATACTCATTTCGGAGGTGGCGCGCAAGCGCATGACCACGTCGGGCGATCGCGAGACCGACGAGTTCCTGCGCCGTCAGACGACCCTCCGGCAGCGGGAGGCGCAGCAGCCCGGGGTGGAGTTCGTCAAACAGGTCGAGGCGGGGAGCAGTTTCGAGACGCTGGAGCGCGAGATCGTGAAATACCTGCTCAAGTACGGGCACTGCTCGTTCGATTTCAAGGAGGGCCGGACGATGGTGGCGTGCAACGTCGCGGAGGTGATTTTCTCGGAGCTCAGCGACGACAACATCGCCTTCCGCAATCCGGTCTACAACAAGATCATGGCGGCCTACCGCGAGCAGTGGGCGCAGCTGGGGACGGGGGTGGAGGTTCCGGCGCACGTCTTCCTGAACCATATCGACCCCGAGGTGTGCAACATGTCGGTGGACATCCTCACCTCGGACGACAACTATGTGGCCAGCGAGCTGTGGCGGCGTAAGGAGATCCACATCGACACCGACGCCGAGATGCTGGCCGTGGGGGTTCCGAAGGCCGTGACGCTCTACAAGTCGAAGGTGATCGAGGCGCTGATCAAGGAGTTGCAGGGCCGGCTGGGCGACGAGAACATTTCCGACGAGGAGATGCGCGACGTGGTGCAGCGGCTTACGGCCTACAATCAGGTCAAAGTAACGATTGCAAATAAGATACAACGATTGATTTTATAACCCGTATTTGACGGGCCGCATTGAAGGGAGACTTCGGGATAAGGATTTTTAAAGAAAAAGGGGGCGGGTCTCGGGTCGTACACGCATCACTGCGCATACCGTGTGCAAACAGAAAATAAACAGAAAGATGTGTAAAACATATCAAAGATAAAAGAATTAGTTACCTTGACCGATTCCCACCCCCGCAATTAAAATCGCAATTTGTGTGCCGTTTTTGAGTATTATGAGTGAACAGAAAAAGATAAATATCCGGAACAAGCGCGCCACGTTCGACTATGAGATTCTGGAAGAATACGTTGCGGGCATCGTGCTCGTCGGAACGGAGATCAAGTCCATCCGCGCCGGTAAGGCCTCGATGGTCGATACGTTCTGTTATTTCGACAAGGGCGAACTGTGGGTGCGCGGCGTCAACATCGCCGAATACGCCTGGGGAACGTGCAACAACCACGTGCCGCGCCGCGACCGCAAGCTGCTGCTCACGGCCCGCGAACTGGACAAGTTGCAGCGCGCTTCGCAGGACAAGGGCCTGACGATCGTGGGCCTGCGGCTGTTCCTGAACGAGCGCGGCCTGGCGAAGGTCGTCGTGGGGCTGGCCCGCGGCCGCAAGTCGTACGACAAGCGCGAATACCTCAAGGAGAACGACGCCCGGCGCGAGATGGACAAGGCGATGAAAAACTACCGGTAATGATAAAGGCTATATTTTTGGACGTCGACGGAACGCTGATCAGCTTCAAGACCCACCGGGTGCCCGCTTCGGCGCTCGATGCGTTGCGTGAGGCCCATGCGCGCGGCGTGCAGCTGTTCATCGCCACGGGGCGCGCGGCGGCCGATCTGGCCGATCTGGAGGCGATTCCCTACGACGGCGTGGCGGCGCTCAACGGCGCCGACTGCCTGATGCGTGACGGCCGCGTCGTGGCCCGGCATCCGATTCCGCGCGCCGACTTCGAGAAGTCGCTCGCCTTGTCGGCGGAGCTGGATTTTCCGGTCGGGTTGGAGTTGAACGACGGAGTTTTCGTCAACCGCGTGACGCCCGAAGTGGTACGGCTGGCGGAGATGGTGGCGCATCCGGTCCCCGAACAGGTCGATCTGCGGGCGCTTTTCGACCGGGGAGACTGCTGCCAGATGTGCTTTTATTTCGATCCCGAACTCGAAAAGAGGGTGATGGCCGAACTGCCGTCGCTCGTGGCGTCGCGCTGGTGCCCGATCTTCGCGGACGTCAATGTCCGGGGTGTCGACAAGGCGACGGGCATGGCCGAGTTCGCTGCGCGTTTCGGCTTTGCGAACGGCGAGACGATGGCTTTCGGCGACGGCGGCAACGACGTGGCGATGCTGCGGGCCGCAGGCGCGGGCGTGGCGATGGGCAACGCATGCGACGAGGCGCTCGCCGCCGCGGACTATGTGACGGCTTCGGTCGATGACGACGGAATCCGGCGCGCATTGGAGCATTTCGGGGTGATATAGCGTCTGCGTTCCGGCGGATAATCCGGGTTGCGTCGCGACGAGTCCCTCCCGAGGGAGGGCAGATTTGCAAACGACGCCGAAGGCGGCGACAACCGCCGATGGTGGCGAGAAAACGATAGGATAACTTATGAGTTTAATACTTGCTATTGAGACCGGAACGGACATCTGTTCCGTGGGCATCGCCAAGGACGGCGAACTGCTGTCGCTGCGCGAGAGCGACGAGGGGCGCGACCACGCCCGCAAGGTCGGCGTGTTCGTCGACGAACTGCTGCGCGAGACGGACATTGCGCCCGACGAACTCGACGCCGTGGCTGTGGGTAAGGGCCCCGGATCGTATACGGGACTGCGCATCGGCGTGTCGTTCGCCAAGGGATTGTGTTACGGGTTGCAGAAGCCGCTGGTGGCCGTCGGGTCGCTGGATGCGCTGGCCGAGGTGGCCCGCGAGGACTACGAGGCGGGGATTCTCGCCGTAGATGACTGGTCGAACGCCTTGCTGTGTCCGATGGTCGACGCCCGGCGCATGGAGGTCTATGCGCAGGTTTTCGACGCCGAAGGGCGTCCGCAGAGCGAAGTTTCGGCCGAGGTGGTCGACGCCGGGAGTTTCGCCGCCTTCCGCGGTCAGGGGCGTCCGTTCGTGATCTTCGGCAGCGGGGCGCGCAAATGCGCCGGCATCCTTTCCGACGCGGTGTGCGTGGAGGTGACCCCGTCGGCCCGCGGGCTTGCCCGGCTCGCCCAGCAGGCCCTCGACGAAGGCCGCACGGAGGACATCGCCTATTTCGAGCCGTTCTATCTGAAGGATTTCGTCGTTACGACATCCCGCAAGAAGTTGTTTTGAGCGGTTGCCGGCAGTATGACCGAGGCTGACCTGATACGGCTCCTGTCGGAGCGGTTCCACGGCAATTTCGCCGACGAGACGGCCCGGAGGGTGCGCGATGCCGGGGCTGTGGATCTGTTGTACGCGGTGGCGACCGCGCCGCATCCGGAGCTGCCGGGACCTGTCCGGCAAAAGGTGCTGTTCCGCGGCGCCTATGTGCTCGAACGGATCTATTTCGACGCCCCCGAGGCGTTCATGCCCCGTGCCGAATCCTTTTGCCGGGTCGATTTCGCGGCGTGCGCCAACGCCAGCGCGCAGCGTCATTTCGGGAAGATCATGGCCGACCTGCTGGGACGTTATGCGCCCGAACCCGGCGATCTGGAGCGGATCGCCGAAACGGCCGCCGGATGGGCCGTGTCGCCGGAGGCGAAAGTCGCCGTGAAGGTCTGGGCCGTGGAGGTCCTGAAACGCTGCCGGGAGCGTGTCGGCTGGGTCGCCGAGTCGTGGGACGACATCGTGGAGACGGTGGCCCTCGACGCTACGCCGGGCATCGAAAGCCGGATGCGCAAAAGCTGGAAAACGAGGTCGTAACTGGGTCGGAGCAAAATAAAAACCCCGCTGATGTCAGCGGGGTTTTTCGTTCGGAGCGGGCGGCTATTTCACGCCGCCGATCTGCGCGCGCAGTCGTTTTTTGAAATTTTCACCGATGATGGTCATTTTGTCCGTGGTCTCGAACAGCGCGGCCTTGTTCTTCTCGTAGGCAGCCAGGTAGCCGGCGATGCGGCCCGGGTCTTCGAGAATGAAATTGGGGCACTGCGAGACGTTGAGGTACTCCTTGGGCAGCATGAGGTAGGGTTCCGTTTTGCCCTGTTCGGTCTTGAATTCGACGGTCAGGTCGATGCAGCGTTTGAAGACTCCGCTTTTGCCGTAGAGGTCGGCCTGGTGCGCCGCGGCGTGGTCGTCGAAGGTCAGCACGACCTCCAGCGGACGGTCGCAGGGAGCGGCGTCCGTGTAGACGACCGGGGCGAGCGTATAGGCGTCGTAGGTCCACTGTCCGGCTTTCGGGAAGCGGGCGTAGGGGATTTCGCGGCCGTTTACCTGCACCGTTTTGGGCGGGAAGGTCGCCGGGAAGCGCATTTCGTAGCTGCGGCTGTCGGGAGCGCCGGCGTAGGTGCCTTCGCGGGGCGCGACGACGGCGCGCAGGGTGTTGCCCTCCTGCTTCTTGGTGACCTTCGTGGTGGCGTAGGCCGTGGCGTACTGCTGGCTGACGCCGTCGTCCTCGTAGTGGACAAGCTCGCCGTCGGCCCCGGGGATGAAGGTCAGCACCAGCGTGTCGCAGGGCTGCTGGAGGTTTTTCACCGTCTGTGGGTTCATCGGGAGGATGGCTCCGGCCCGCGCGTACCAGGGATTTTCCGAGAGGGTGTAGTGCAGCTCCTCGGTGCGTCCGCCCTCGTACATGGCCCCCGTGGCGCAGTCGTACCACCGGCCCTCGGGGAACCAGATCCGGCGCGCGGCCAGCCCCGTGACGCTGTCGACCGGCTCCACGACGGCCGTGGCGAGGATGTCATTGCCGAACATGAACTGCTCGGGGACGTTGTAGGCCTCGTCCCGTTCGGGATGGTCGTAGTACATCGGACGGCACATGCCGACGCCGGTGTCGTAGTTCTCGCGGGCGGCGTTGTAGACGTAGGGCGCCAGCGTATAGCGCAGGCGGATGGCGTCGCGCATGACGAACAGGTGGTCGGGGAAGAACCAGAGGTAACGCTCGATGCGCGGGTCCTTGGTCGAGTGGGTCTTGAAGATCGGGGTGAAGACGCCGTATTGCAGCCAGCGGGTGTAAAGTTCGGGATCGGTGGCTTTCGTCTCCTTCTTGAACATGTGGCCGCCGATGTCGTGCCCCCAGTAGCCGTAGTTGACGTTGGACGAGGTGGCCGTGAAATAGGGCAGGAAGGCCAGCGTCTCCCACTTGGCGTAGGTGTCGCCCGAGAATGCCAGCGGATAGCGGTGCGATCCGAGACCGCCCCAGCGGTGGTAGATGAAGGGCCGCAGCGCGGGGTTCTGCTGCTCGGCGTGGTGGAAGAAGGTGTAGTTGAGCCAGAAGGTGTTCGAAAGTCCCGGGGTGAATTTCGACTCCATCCACTGCTGCCAGTCGAGCCACCAGAAATCGACGCCCTGGCGCTCCATCGGGTTCAGTACGGTCTTGAAGTAGGCGTCGGCCCATTTTTGTTCGTCGATATGGAACGGCACGCTCTTGCCCTTTTCGGTCCATCCGTACTCCCGGGTGAACGGCTCGTAAACGTCTTCGTAGGGTTGGATGCCCGAGGCGGGGTGGAGGTTGAGCGCTACTTTCAGCTGCTCGTTTTCGGTCCATCGGAGGAAATTCGCGGGCGAGGGGAACAGCTCCTTCTGCCAGGTGTAGCCGGTCCAGCCGATGCGCTGTCCGTACTCGTCCTTGGCGGGATTTTTCTTGCGCAGGCCCCAGGTCTCGTGCCAGTCCATGTCGACGATCAGCACGTCGATCGGAATGTCGACCGACTTGAGTTTCTGCACCAGGTCGACGAACTCGTTGTCCGAATACTGCCAGTAGCGGCTCCACCAGTAGCCGAAGGTGTACTTCGGAGGCAGCGGCGCGCGGCCTGCGACGAGCTGGAAATCGGCGAGCGCCTGCTTGTAGTCGTGCCCGTAGGCGAAGAGGTAGAGGTCCTGGCGGTCGCCCGCGGGGCGCGCCTCGACCCACTCTTTCCAGGCGGAGCCGTCGGGCGTCAGCACGTGGCGGCCGCTGTCGTCGACCACCGACCATCCTGCGCGCGAAAGAAGCCCCTGCTCCATCGGTTCGCGCCCCAGCTTCCTGCCGTCGCATCCGTCGAGCGTGCGGGTCGTGCCCATGAGGTTCTGCGGGTCCTCCGTGCCGGGGGTCCATACGACCTCGCGGCCGTTGAGCCGGAAGACGGCTTTCAGGTTTTTGTCCGAAAACTTGCCGCCTTTGGTGTAGGTCAGCGTCAGGGCCGGGGTGGTGATCGTCAGCCGGGATTTCGTGTCGCGGACCTTGAAGTCCGGCACGGGCGTCTCACGGTTGACGAAGGTCAGCGTGGCACGGTCCTCGAAACGGCCGTCCTCGCTCCACTCCATGCGGATCAGCTGCGGGGTGAGGACCGTGAAGCGTGCGTTGCCCGCCTCGACGACGGCCCGCGGGTCGGCCTTGGGATTCCCGGCCGCGGCCGCACCCAGCGTCAGCCACAGGACCGTAAAAAGAATTGTCGCTCTTTTCATAAGTTTATGGGGTTAGTTTGCTGAATAGACACATCCAGCAGGCAAAACGATGAGCCTGCGGTGCGATTTTTTTGCGGAGGGGCTATGCGCCGCTGTCCGGCAGGGCGGCGGGGGCCTCGGAACGGTCGTCCGAATCCGCATCGCTGCCGGCGATTTCGAGCGTGCGCGCGGCATGCTGCCGCTTGGTTTGCAGGCGGGCGGTTTTGCGCAGGCGTTCGCCGACGCGGATGATGTTGTCGTTGCCCGTGCAGAGGCGTTTGTGGGCGTCTTCGTAGGCGTCGCGGGCCTTGTCCAGCGCCGTGCCGACCCCTTCGAGCGAGGCGGTGAAGGCCACCAGCTGTTCGTAGAGCTTCAGTCCGCAGGCGGCGATCTCCTTGGTGTTCTTGTCCTGGTCGTTGTATTTCCAGAGGTCGGCGACGAGTTTGAGCAGGGCGAAAAGGTTCGTCGGCGACGAGATGATCACCTTTTTGTCGTAGGCGTCGGACCAGATGGCCGTGTCGTTCTGCAACGCCGCGAGGAACGCCGGTTCGTTGGGGATGAACATGATGACGAAGTCGGGCGAATTGAGCCGCCGCTGGTACTCCTTGCGGCCCAGTTCGGTGACGTGCTGCCGCACCGAGGCGATGTGCGCCGCGAGATAACGCCGCCGCTCCTCCTCCGTGTCGGCCGAGGAGTAACCCACGAAGGCCGTGAGCGAGACTTTCGAGTCGATGACGATGTCCTTCTTCTCGGGCAGGTGCAACACCACGTCGGGCCGCAGGTTGCGCCCCTCCTCGTCCTTGATGTTGTACTGCGTCTGGTAGTGGATGCCCTTCGAGAGGGCCGAACTGTCGAGGATCGTTTCGAGCAGCATCTCGCCCCAGTCGCCCTGCACCTTCGAATTGCCTTTCAGGGCGTCGGTCAGGTTCCGGGCCTCGGTGGAGATCGTCTGGTTGAGTTCCATCAGGCGTTTGAGTTCCGATTTCAGCTCGCCCCGCTGGGAGGTCTGCGTGGTGTAGATCTCCTCGACGCGCTTGCGGAAGTCGACGATGTTCTCCTTGAACGGTTTCAGCAGGATGTCGATCGACTCCCTGCTGGTCTCCTTGAACCGCTGCGACTGCTCGCCCAGAATCTCCGTCGCGAGGTTTTTGAATTGCAGGCGGAAACGCTCTTCGAGCTGTTCGCGTTCGGCTTTCTCGGCGGCGCGCTCCTCGGCGTTCTTTTGTTTCAGGCCGGCGATTTCCGTCTGGGACGAGGCGCGCAGGGCGGCCAGTTCGGTTTCGGTGCGCAGCCGCGTTTCGATCTGCACGCGGATGTCCGCTTCGGCTTGCAGGCGGGCCTGCTCGGCGGCGGTCTTGTCGGCACGCAGGTGGCCGGCTTCGCGGCGGGCGGCGG
>ERZ857998.3783-NODE-3783-length-11859-cov-9.983734_pt1 | contig 11859 bp, 13 predicted proteins | sample MGYA00519954_ERZ857998 | MGnify/ENA primary metagenome ERZ857998 (study PRJEB31778, sample SAMEA3449424) | human gut metagenome | biome: human gut; feature: human-associated habitat; material: faeces | place: United Kingdom | collected 2010/2012 ...
GTATTGGAAACAGAAAAGAACACGATGAGCAGCGCAAGGCCGGCCGCGGTGGCCACGGCGGCGATGATGCCCTTGCGAATGGCCGTGTTTTTGTTCATGATCTTACTCCTTCCGCGCGTTGGCGATCACGCCTTTTTCGCCTTGATGATGCCACTGGGCCGGATGAGCAGGAAGACGATCATCAGACCGAAGGCGAGTACGTCCTTGTACACGGTGGGCAAAAAGAGGATGCCGAACTGCTCCACAAGGCCGATGAGAATGCCGCCGATGATCGCGCCGGGGTAGCTGCCAAAGCCGCCGATGACGCCCGCGCAGAAGCCCTTGAGGGCCACGGAGGCGACCATGCTGGTGTTGACATTGTACAGCGGCGCGCAGAGGATGCCGATGACGCCGCACAGCGCCGCGGACAGCGCCACCGCCGCCGCCGCATACAGCAGCAGGCCGAACAGCAGGAGCAATACCCCCGAGAGCAGGCCCAGCCCTACGCTGGCACCTGTGATAAACGCGCCGCAGGAAAGGCCGGCTGCGCCCCACAGTACGGCGCAGCCGGCGCCCAGCGCCAGCGCACGTCCGGCGCTGCCGGGCCTGTACAATGCCCGTTCACCCGTAAAGTGGGCCGACAGGCTCAGCTTCGCTTTCTGCAGCGCCTCATAGAAGGCGGGCTCCAGGCTGTGCAGCTGGCACACGGTGCGTCCCGCCGGGAAAAGCGCGTCAAAAAAGACGGTCTGGTACTCCGGGCTGCCCGCGGGCAGGCCTTTTTTCCGTACCAGCCGCAGGTCCTCCTCCCGGCCCTCTACGGCGAGATAGCCCTTGGAGGCGAACCAGAGGATCAGCGAGAGGATGTCCCGGTCATCCGCCGAATTGTCGATGATATAGCCCACCTCGGCGCTGGACACGCCGTCCAGCGGCGTACACTCGGGCGTGACCACCGGCGCTCTGCGCCGGGCCGACAGCGCCCGCAGCAGCGTGTACGCGGCCAGCAGTGCGCCTGCGCCCGCAAAAGCCCAAAACACCCATACCGGGGCCATGCGCTCGCCGGTGAAGTAGCCCTCGGGCAGGCGTGCGTACAGCGTAACGGCCTCGCCCGGGTACAGCGTGCGCCCCGCCGCGCCGGAGAATGTGTTTCCGTCCCATGCGCCGGAAACGCCCGCTTCATTGCCTTTGCCGCCGTAGGAACCGCTGTACAGCACCAGCGCGCCCTTCTGTTCCTGCGTCAGCGGTTTTTCGAAGGTGAACGAAAAACGGAAGTCCTCTATGGGCGCGTCCCACCGGCCGCCGTTTAAGGAATAAAACAGCTCGTCGTAGGCGGCCACGCGGTCGTCTCCGATGTCGTAGGTGAATGTCAGCTCATAGGTCTGCACGCCTGTGAGCCATGTGTCCTCATCGCCGATGCGGATGCTGTAAAAGCCGTCTTCGGTATCGGTCTCCACGGGCGCGCCGGCCGTCTGGCCCTCGCCCGTCACGGCAAGGTCCCGCACCCTGGCGCGGTAGGCCATCTCCTGCGGGCCGTCCGCGGTGTCCTTTTCCACCCACAGGGCGACGGGCAGCACGCGGTAAATACCCCGGGAGGGTACGGCGAAATCAACGGTGATGCGCTCGGTCTGGGTAACGGTGTTGTTTTCGTGCAGGGTGGCGTCCACGCTGTATGCGGTAATGGTATAATCCGCGCGGGAAACGCCGGAAGCTTCGGCAAATGCGGGCAGAGCGCAGCATACAAGCAGCGCCGCCGCGGCCAGCAGGCAGATGAGTTTCTTCATGTGCTTTCCTCCGCTTTTTTGGTTTGCCTGGTACGGCAAAGCCAATACTGCCAACAGTATAACACAATATGCGCGGCGAAAACAGCGGGAACTTGCAAAATAACGCCGGATACGGTATGATAATGCCTGTGCACGGCCCTGCCGCGCCGAGAGAACGCCCTGAAACAGCAGGGCGGAAAATTTGAAAAAAGCAAAAGGAGCAAACGGATGCTTGCACTGGTAAAAGAATATTTTTGGATCTTTTTCATTTCCATGGTGCCCATCGTTGAGCTGCGCGGTGCGGTCCCGGCGGGGCTCGCCATGGGCCTGCCGGTGATTCCCACCTATATTGTTTCGGTCATCGGCAATATGCTGCCTGTCCCCGTCATCCTGCTGTTTGCCAAGGCGGTTCTGCTGTGGTGTACCAAGCTGCCCGGCGGGCTGGGCCGTTTTTTTATGAAAATTTACGACAAGGGCGTCAAAGCCGGCGAAAAGATGCAGGCGAAGGCCGGGCGCGGAATTTACTGGGCGCTGTTCCTGTTTGTGGCCATCCCGCTGCCGGGCACCGGCGCATGGACGGGCTGCCTGGCGGCGACGCTGTTGGACCTCAAGTTTTGGCCCAGCGTGCTGGCGGTGCTGTGCGGCGTCATGACGGCCGGCCTCATCATGGGCGCGGCCTCGGCTGGCCTGCTGGGCGCTCTTGGCATGATTTTTGCGTGAACCTGTTACGCAGCACCCTGCGGGGGGATTTCCCCCCGCAGGTTTTTTTGATTTTCGGCCCTTCCGGACAAGCGGCAACAGGGCAATTTCTGGAAAAGTATCAAAAACTTTATTTTTCTTGAAGAAAATGATCTTCCGGCGGCGTTTCATGGGTGTAGGGCGATGAAACAAGGGCGGGCAAAGGTGGTGGAGCGGATCGCACAGAATATGACAAGTGATGAATTTTCCCAGCTCGTACGGCAGTACGAACGGCTGGTGTACACCATCTGCTACCAGTTCACAAAAGACCACCAGCTGGCCGAGGATCTTGCCCAGGAGACGCTCCTTTCCGCCTACACCCACCGCGACGACTGCCCGCCCGGCAGTTACAAGCCCTGGCTCGCCCGCATTGCCACGAACAAGGCCAAGGATTATTTGAAAAGCGCCTACCACCGGCGCGTATCCGCGGCTGAGGACGGCGAGATGCCTGCCGTGGCAGACGTGCTGAATGCCATGCCGCCGCCCGAGGATATCACCATTGCCAAAGATGAAGCGGCGCGCATCCGGGATACCATCCTCGCCTTGAAAGAGCCTTACCACCAGGTCGCCGTACTGTTCTTCCTGGAGGAAAAAAGCGTGGACGAGATCGCCTCGGCGCTGCGGCGGCCGCCCAAAACAGTACATACGCAGATCTACCGCGCCAAGCAATTGCTGCAGAACGCCATAGAAAGGGGAAACGGGCATGGAATTGTTCAATAAAGAGGGCCATCTCACGGACGAGGGCCTGCGGGCCGTTGTGGACGGCACGCTGGATGAGATGGGCCGGCTGGAAGCCTCGGAGCATTTGAGCTTCTGCGACAGCTGCCTTGTGCGTTACACGGAACTGCTTGCGGACGACACGCTGCTCGTTCCCGAAATGCCCTTGACGCCCACGGTGCTGGCGCGGGTGCGGCGCAGGGCCGTGCGGGTGTTTTTCAACCGGTATACCCGTGTAGCCGCCGTTGCGGCATTCGCGGTGGTGCTGTGGGGTACTGGCGTATTCAACAGCCTTGTGCCGGACCGCACCATCCGCCAGCAGGAGCCGGCCCGGATCACGGCGCCCATCAGCGCCGCAACGCGCGTGAATGATTTCTTCCGCAGTGCGGGAGACTCCATCAGCGCCGCGCTCACGAATATCCTGCCGCGCGCGGACGCCGCCCCGGCAGATGCGAAATAAGACAAGGGAGAGACATATCATGCAAAGAAAAAGTGGATTTCTGACATTCTGCTTCGCCTGCCTGCCCGGCGCGGGAGAGATGTATCTTGGTTATATGAAACGCGGCCTGTCCGTGATAATTCCCTTCTGGGGCCTCATCTTTGTGGCGTCGCTGCTGAATATGGGCATCCTGGGCATCCTTGCGCCCATCATTTGGGCTTACTCGTTCTTCGATACTTTCAATCTGCGCGCGCAGACGCCCGAGCAGGTGGCGGCAAACCCGGACGCCTATCTGTTCGATGTGGAGAGCATTGCCGGTTCCAACTGGAAAAATGTTGTGGCCAGGCGTCACAACCTGTTCGGCGGCCTGCTTATCTTTCTGGGGGCGTACATTCTGTACAACACATTTCTGCGTCCTCTGCTGTGGGATCTGTACCGCACCTATGGGCTGGTCTGGCTGGGCAATATCATGGACGGCATTCCAACCCTTGTGATCGCCGTGCTCATTATCCTGCTGGGGCTGTATCTGGTAAAGGGTCCTTCCCGGCACGAGGATGCATCCGGGGATGATTACACCGCGTTCAAGGGGGACGGAAGCAATGGCTGAGAACGAGAACCGGGTCTCCGCCGTGCAGGAGGCTCCGGATTCACCGCAGGAGCCGGCGGCTTTGGATACCCCGCCCTCTGAAATGCCGGTGTACGAGCCGGCGCGCCCGGTGCGCCGGGTGGGCACGCTCACCATGGGCCTTGCGCTGGTAGTGGTAGGCGCGGCGCTGTGCGTGGGGCTGTTCTTCCCCAATGTGGATTTTCTTCTGCTGTTCAAGCTGTCGCCGTTGGTACTGGTGGCGCTGGGCTGCGAGGTGATCTTCGCGGCGTCCACAGCCAAAGGCATGCGGCTGAAATATGACTTTCTCTCCATGTTCGTGTGTTTTCTGCTGATTGTCACAGCGCTGGGAGCGGCATGCGTGCCTGTGGCACTGCAATATGCCGGGCCGGGGCGCAGTGCTGCCGAGCAGCGGGTGGAGCAGGAGCTGTACGAAGCGACCTACGCCCGGCTCAAGGGCAACGGAGATATTGTGAATGTCACCTATGACGTTCACCTGGGTGAGCTGCGCACGCCGGAAGACGTGACCGGCGCGGCGGATCTGAAGGCGGGCGATTACGTGGGTGTGAGCGCCGAGCTGAAAGGAACGTGGGCCACCCGGGAGGAATTTGTGGCCGCGTGTCGGCCTGTCATTGAAGCCGTGCGCGCCACGGGCGTGCGCGACCCGTATATCAGCCTGTATATGCGGGAAAGCCGGGATACAGAAACACCGCTGTACAGCCTGGCCGTGGAGGGATCCTATCAGGCGGATATGACGGCGGAGCAGCTGGCCCAGTGCGTGACGGAACGCATCTATGTGGATGACGCGGGATATTATATGGACGCCGAAGAGCTTGCCGGCTGGCAGAGCGAACAGAGCAGCGCTGCCCGTGACGCCGAGCTTGAGGCGCTGGAGGCCGAGTGGCAGGCCCGCTTGGATGAAGCCGAAGCTGCCGCGGAGCAAGCCCGTGCGGAAGCGGAGGAACGCGTTGCACAGGTACAGGCCGAAGCCGACGAGCGCGTTGCGCAGGCACAGGCCGACGCGGACAGCCGCGTGGCCGAGGCGCAGGCAAACGCCGCAGCGTAAGCGCGTCTATTATATAGAAAACAGCCCGCCGCACTCTTTTGGAACGCGGCGGGTTTTGCTTTACCTTTTTGAACTTGTTCAAGCCCCGGCTTTGCCAAGCGGTATGGCTGCGGCCTCGGTACGGGCACGGCGTGGCGGAAAGCGTCCGCGACTGCCGCGCCGCACGCGGTCACACCCCGGCCAGACGGAGGATGGCTTCCTGCCGGGTGGCGGGGAAAAAGATATCCCGGCCCCGGTTGCTCTCGCGGATAAAATCCCGCAGGGGTTTGCTGGTATATCCGGAATAATCGCCGTACACCGCCAGCTTTGCGCCGTAATTGATGAATTTTTGCAGTACGGCCCCGGCAAGGCCCGTGCTCAAAATGAAAAAATCCGGCGAAACAGCGGCCTTTTCAATGGCGATGCGCTCTGCGCCCAGTGTGTAGCGCGCTTCCATGATCAAGTCCAGCGCCGTCTGCTCGTCCGTCAGTGCGCACGTGCCTGTTACAAGGGCGATGGCGACTCCGTTTTCTGTGATTTTTTCCATTGCCATGCTCTTTCCTCCTGTTCTGTTTGAATATGCCTTCTGCTCAAAGGCTTGCCGTCAGCCATTGCCGCAGAGCCTCCAGCTCCTTTGGCGTGTGGAAATAGTGGCTCGCTTCGGGGCGTGTCAGCAGCCTGCAGCCGTATTGCCGGGCAAAACGGGCGGTGACATCCGGCTCACACAGCTCGTCCCGTCCGCCGCACAGAATGGATGTGGGCGTGTCCCAGCGGCGCACGGGATGTTCTTTCACATAGCAGTAGTAATCCCAGTACAGCGTTTCTCCGGTGGGTGTTTCTATGGCCCGTTCCCGGCACAGGCGCTCCTGTGTTACGCCGAACCAGCCCATCATGTTTTCAATGAGCCGCCGCATATCCAAGACAGGGGAAAGGAACAGCGCCTGTTCCAGCGGCTCGTCCGCGTAGGCTGCCAGGCTGAAGCAGGCTCCCAGGCTGCAGGCGAACAGGCCCACGTGCGCCCAGCGCTTTTTGGCGTACCCCATCACGGCCTTAAGCTCGGGTACGCAGACTTGTATCCTGCACGGCGCAGGCTCGTCTTTGCGGCCGCCGTGTCCGGGCAGATCGAAGCTGAGCACCTGCAGCGCCCGGGCGGACGCGGCTTCGGCAAGCAGCTGAATGGGCGTATCGGCTTTGTGGGACAAATTGCCGTGGACGGCAACGACCGCCCCATCGCTCGGCGGTCCCCACACAAGGGCGGGGATTCCGCCCAGATCGAGTTGTTCTGTCTGCATAAAGCTCCTTCCTCGGATAAAACGGGCCGTGGACGTTTTCCGGCCCATGATCGGAGACGGAAAATAAGAAAACCCGTGCCGCATTGCCAGAAAGGCATTGCGGCACGGGTTGTGTTGCATGGCTCGCAGCCTTCGCGCGGAAAGCTGGCAAACGGAAATTCAGCGCTTGCTGAACTGCGGCGCGCGGCGTGCGGCCTTGAGACCGTATTTCTTGCGCTCCTTCATGCGCGGATCGCGCGTCAGGAAGCCGGCTTTCTTCAGTTCGCCGCGCAGGTTCTCGTCATAAACGAGCAGCGCGCGGGACAGGCCGTGGCGGATGGCGCCCGCCTGGCCGGAAACACCGCCGCCCGCAACGCGCACAACGATGTCGAATTTGCCCTCGACGCCCGCGACAGCCAGCGGCTGGCGCACGATGAGCTTCAGGGTCTCAAGACCGAAATAATCGTCGATATCACGGTCGTTGATGGTGATCTTGCCGGTGCCGTTGTACACACGAACGCGGGCAACGGAATTCTTACGACGGCCAGTGCCGTAGAAATAAGGTTTCGTCTCGTACATTCTCATTGCCTCCTATTACAGTGTGTAAGCTTCGGGCTTCTGGGCGGCGTTGTTGTGCTCGGCGCCCTTGTAGACGCGCAGGCGCTTCAGCGCGGCGGCACCCAGGGTGTTGCCGGGCAGCATGCCCTTCACGGCCAGCATCATGGCCTTATCGGATTTCTCGGCCATCAGCGTGCGGTACTGCACGGCTTTCATGCCGCCGATCCAGCCGCTGTGGTGGTAGTAATACTTCTTGTCCAGCTTGCTGCCGGTAAGGACAGCCTGGTCGCAGTTGATGATGATCACATGGTCGCCGCAATCGACATTGGGCGTGAAGGTGACCTTATTTTTGCCGCGGAGCAGCACGGCGGCAGTGGCGGCGGTGCGGCCCAGGGGCTTGCCGGCGGCATCGATGATGTACCACTTGCGTTCCACGGTGCCGGGTTTAGCAAGAGTTGTGCTCATGGTGTTTTCCTCCTAATAGTCTCTACAAACAATCGAAAGGCCCGTGCAAACAGGCGCAAGATTGATTATAGCGGATGCCCGGCGCCGCGTCAACCCCTTTTTTGCATTTTTTTGATTTAGAAAGCGAGCGCTTTAAAATGCTCTGTTTTGCTCCTGAATGCTCTTGAATGCTCACGTGCTGTTTTTATAAAAATTTGCCCGCTTTTTGTTTACTCTGCCCACGAAAATGTTATACTGGAAGAAGCGGATAAGGCGGCATGCCATAAAGATAAAGGAAGGCCGGTGGATATGATGGAATTTGAACGGCGCTGCTGGGCCGAGGTGGACCTCGGCGCGCTGCGGCACAACTTTAAGCTGGTGCGGGAAAGGGCCGGGGATGCGGCGGTGATGGCCGTGGTAAAGGCCGATGCATACGGCCACGGCGACGCGGTGGTGGCCCCGCTTCTGGAGCAGGAGGGCGCGGACCAGTTTGCGGTGTCCGGCTTTGGCGAGGCGGTGTGCCTGCGCCGGGCGGGCGTTACGAAGCCCATCCTGATTCTGGGTTATACCGGCGTGCAGAACGCGGCCGCGCTGGCCGTGGGCGGCATCAGCCAGACGGTGTTCTCGCTGGAATATGCGCGGGCGCTTTCGGAGGCCGCGCTGCGTGCGGGCGTGGCGGTGCGCGTGCATTTGAAAGTAGACACGGGCATGGGCCGCATCGGCTTTACGGCGGACGACGATATGGAGCGTGCCGTGGTGGAGATGGCCGAGGCCTGTGCGCTGCCGGGGCTTGTGCCCGTGGGTGTCTTTACGCATTTCGCAGCGGCGGACAGCACCGCGCCGGAGGATATCGCCTATACGCGCCGCCAGTACGATATTTTGTGCGCGGCAGTGGAGGAGATGGCCGCCCGGGGCTGTACCTTTGCGGTGAAGCATTGCTGCAATTCGGCGGGTACCTTCGCCTGGCCGGAGTTCCATCTGGACATGGTGCGGCCGGGCATCATCCTGTACGGCGAACAGCCCTCGGCTGATACGGTGCTGCCCGGGCTTGTGCCCGCGCTGCGCCTGCGCGCGGCGGTATCCATGGTGAAGGAACTGGCGGCGGGCGACGCCGTCAGCTACGGCTGCACCTTCCGCGCGCCAAAGCCCATGCGCGCGGCCACGCTGGCCGTGGGCTACGCGGACGGTTATCCGCGGGCGCTGTCGGGCCGGGGCACGGTCTCGCTGCACGGCAGGCCGGCGCGGGTGTTGGGCCGGGTGTGTATGGACCAGATCGTTGTGGACGTGACAGACATCCCGGACGTGAAGGCCGGGGATGCGGCTATTGTGTTCGGCGGCGGCGCGGCGGACAGCGTAGACGACGTGGCCCGCATGACGGGCACCATCAATTATGAAGTGCTGTGCGACGTGGGGCGCCGCGTGCAGCGCGTATATGTGGAAAACGGCGCAGAAGTGGAATTGGTGGACTATCTGAAAGGGGAATAGACGATGCGGGAACTGCTTGTTGTGATTGACTACCAGAACGATTTTGTAACGGGCGCGCTGGGCAACCCGGCCGCCGCCGCGCTGGAGCCGGGCATTGCCGCGCGGGTGGCCGCGCAGTTGGAAAGGGGCGGCCGCGTGCTGTTTACCCGGGATACCCACGGCACGGATTACCTGAACACGCGGGAGGGCCGCTTTCTTCCCGTGGCGCACTGCATTAAGGGCAGCCAGGGCTGGGGCCTGTACGGCTCATTGTCGCAGTATGAGACGGGCGTGCGGGACGGCGTGTCCATTGTGGACAAGCCCACATTCGGCTGCGCGGCGCTGCCGGCCGAGGCAGAGGCGCTGTGCGGCGGCGCGCCGGACAGCATTGAGATCTGCGGCGTGGTGACGGACATTTGTGTGGTGAGCAACGCCGTTTTGCTGCATTCGGCCTTTCTGAATGCCCGCGTGGCGGTATTGAAGGACCTGTGCGCCGCCGCCACGCCCGAGGGGCACGCCCGTGCGCTGGCCCTGCTGGCGGGTATGGGGTATGAGATCGTGTGACAAAGCGCCCGGGGCGCGATGAAGAAAACAGGAAAGCGCGGACGCTTCGATGCGTCCGCGCTTTTGTTTTGTGTAAAACGGCTCAGGAATATTTTTTCACAACGGCGGCCATCTCGTCCCAGCGGGCCTCCATGTCGCGCACTAGCTTGAACTGGGTGCGGCAGCGGTCCAGGTTCTGTCCGTCCCGGTGAATCTTGAAGTAGGTGTCGCCCTCCAGATAGTCCGTCAGGAAGCGGATGCCGCACTCCAGCGTCATCAGCTTCGCGCCCCAGGGCAAGTACTCCTTCTCTGCGTCCGTCAGCGTGCCGGCCGCGCCCTCGAGAAAGCCCTTGGTGTAAATATCAAACAGCGGAAGGTCGAAATTCACCTTGGAAAGATCGCGCTCGTCCTCGGCGGAATGGTTCGCGCCGAAGCGGATGGAATCGCCGAAATCATTGATGGACAGGCCCGGCATCACGGTGTCCAGGTCAATGACGCAGATGCCCTCGCCGGTGTCCTTGTCGATGAGGATGTTGTTGAGTTTGGTGTCGTTGTGCGTCACGCGCAGGGGCAGCCTGCCGGCGCGCAGCGCCTCCAGCGCCACGCTGCAATCCGCCGCATGGGCCTTTACGAACGCGATCTCCGGCGCGCAGTCCTTCGCGCGGCCCAGCTTGTCCGCAGCCAGCGCCTTTTCAAAATTGGCGAGGCGGTTTTCAGTGTCGTGGAATTTTTCAATGGTCTCGAACAGGGTATCGGCGGGATAATCCTTCAGCATGCGTTGGAAATTGCCGAACGCCTTGGCGGAAGCATAGAACAGCTCCGGCGTTTCTGCTTTCTGCAGGCACAGCGTATTTTCCACAAAGGGATACACGCGCCATGCGCCGCCCTCGCTGTCGGTGAAATATGCCGCGCCGTTTTTGGTGCGCAGCACCGTCATGGTTTCCCGCGCCGCGTCGCCGCCGTCTTTCTCAATGAGATCGCGCAGATAGTCCGTCACGCCCACGATGTTTTGCATGAGCTGGTCCGGGTGCTTGAATGCGGCGGCGCTCATGCGCTGGAGGATGTAGCGCACGCAGTCGCCTTCTGCCGTCTGGGTGTATACGCAGAACGTGTCGTTGATATGGCCCTGGCCGAAGCGCGCCGCGCCTACGACCTCGCCCGCGAACGCATAGGCGGCAAGCACTTCGGAGAGCGCGTTTTCAGCGGGATTTGCCATGCTTACACCTCCCACAGATTGTCGGGGTACAGGCCCTGCGCCGTTTTTTCGGCAATGGCCGCCACCACCACGGGCTTATCTTCTTTGTAGGTCACGCCGTACCACTTGTCGCGGCTGTGCAGCACCTTCACCTGCGCCTTATCCTCGGCGATGAGCTGGCTCACCACGCTGGGGAGGAAGTACTCGCCCTTAAGGGGGTTCGTTTTCAGCGCGTTGTCCAGAAACGCCGCAAAGCGGGCCCCGGTCTCGGCCAGAAAGCTCAGGGTAAAGCCCCACATGTTCATGGATACGATGGTGTCGCCGGGCAGGTCCGTCCAAGTGGCGCCGTCATCCTCCGTGAAGCGCGCGCCCGCTGCGGTTTTTTCGATGTGGGTGCGCTCGGTGACGCTGTCCAGATAGCCCTCCGCATTCGTCACGCAGATGCCGCGGGCCACGTGGCCGTTTTCGGTCAGCGTATTTTCGATGCGGTAGCCGACCATGGCGTGCTCGCCCGCGCCATGCTTTTCACGCAGGAACGCGGCGATCGCCGCAAATGCGTCGCGGCCGTAAAAATCGTCCGCGTTGATCACCGCGAAGGGTCCGTCGATCTGGTCGATACAGCTTAAGACCGCATGGGCGGTTCCCCAGGGTTTTTCTCTGCCTTCTGGAAGCCGATATCCTTGCGGAAGATTGGTTAATTCCTGATAAACGTAACGCACCCTCATTTTTTTTCCAATTCCCCGGTCAATCAAGGAAGAAAAATCTTTTTGATTTTCCCTTTTTATAATAAATACTGTTTCTTCAAAACCAGCGCGCATGGCGTCGTATACAGAAAAATCCAGAATTACTTCTCCATTATTTCCCATAGGGTCCATTTGCTTTAAACCGCCGTAGCGGCTTCCAAGGCCTGCCGCCATTACTACTAATATGGGTTTTTTCATCAGGCTACCTCCAACTGTTTATTCCGGGCAAACGCTGTCAGCAGAACAGAAAAATCACGGCTGACGTCCACCAAACCGCTTTGGCTATCATTTTATCACGGTGCTTGTTGGATTTCAATGGGGAGAACAATTTTTACTAAAAAGCAGAGAAGGGAATGGGACGG
>ERZ857998.3786-NODE-3786-length-11855-cov-4.066610_pt1 | contig 11855 bp, 6 predicted proteins | sample MGYA00519954_ERZ857998 | MGnify/ENA primary metagenome ERZ857998 (study PRJEB31778, sample SAMEA3449424) | human gut metagenome | biome: human gut; feature: human-associated habitat; material: faeces | place: United Kingdom | collected 2010/2012 ...
CGCCTCGGCATAGCCTGAACAAGTTCGGCTCTGCGCTCGGCTTAACGAAAACGTTCCGTTTTCCGGAACAGGCAAGGGCTGGCTCAGGGTACGGAACATGGAACAAAGCCAATGATACCGGAACCCGCCGATACCCCACCGCTCCGTCCGGACGAACGGCACCTCTCCTAAAAATTCCACCGCACCGCCTTTTCCGCATCCCCGCAACGGTCGTAACCATCTCCTCCGTCCGAATCGGTCGGAAACAGGATCATCCGCCAAAATACCCCGACGAGGTTTCGTATCGACAGTCCTGCACGCTGCATGATGTCGGGCGATCCGAACGCCCGACGAACGAACCATAGGTACGGATAAGCGTTATCGAAAACGATCGTCCCGCAAAACGGCAGCAAGCGGAGCAGTCTTCGCAAAAGATCGCGCTCAAACCGTTGTGCAACGAAAATCGAGTGCGGGAAATCCTCCGGAAACAGGAGAAACGGGGACTTCCGTACAGATCCGTTTTTTTTAATTTTATTATTAATATAAATCGATCGCTTCTCATAATTTCATGATTTATAACGAAATAATTCAAGGAAACGATTTTTCAAAAAATTTAATTTCATTCGAAAGCGAAAAATATATTTTATTTGATTGTGAAATTTACAGTGAATTTTTATATTTGCACAAACGTTTGCGCAATACGGAATACATCAACCGGATACGCGACAGAAAGATCGCTATCAAAATCCGATGGAATAAAAACCGTATGAAATGAACGTTTTCGCCAAGCCGAGCGCAGAGCCGAACGCAGTTCGAGCTATGCCATGGCGAGAAAACGACTGTTGAAAACAAACGAACCATTTCGTTAAGCCGAGTGCAATCGAGTTTACTCGAATTGCCGAGACGAGAAATGGAGCATGAAAATGAACGTTTTCGTTAAGCCAAATGAGCAGAGCCGCTCTTGCGCGAGCTATGCCGAGGCGGGAAAACGACTGTTGAAAACGAACGCAAAAAACTCGACCGTTATGAAAAGACCTTACGACGCTATGAAACCGCTCGGCCGCCTCCTGGGAGTCTTCGCATTGCTCCTGTCGACCGGCACGATCTGCCTCTGTTGCAGCTCCGATCCCGCTACGCCCGACGCTCCTGCCGAGGAGGGGGGGGGAAATTTAGATCCCGACGAACCTGACAAGCTCCCCGATGTCGCCGCCTACAAGGTTCCGGATGTCGTGGAGATGGGCTTCGCCGACACTTTCCTGCTTCCGTGCAGCGGCGCCGGCACCGACGATTACCTGCTGCTGACCGCACGCAATGATGCCTCCGAAACCCACCGGATGCCGGTGACGGAGGTCGATCAAACGCAGGGGGCCTCCCTGCAAACGCCCGCCGGTTTCATCGGGGGCATGTACGACTTCACCTTCTATAAAAACGGGAAAGCCCTCGACCTGGGCACGGCCTTCGTCGACGTGGTCGACCGCACCGAGGTGCCGCAGGTACCCGGCAGCACCGTCTACGGCCGCGTGATCGACCATACGGGCAAACCGATCGCGGGCGTTTCGGTTTCGGACGGCGTCTTCGTGACCGCCACCGACGACGAGGGGCGTTACTACCTCTCTTCGCTCAAACAGCGAGGCTACGTCTTCATCACCGTCCCCGCCGGATACCGCGCAGCGGTCAACCGCACCATTCCCCAGTTCTTCCGGCGGCTGAGCGGTTCGCCCCAGACCTACGAACAGCGCAGTTTCGTACTGGCGCCCGAAGCCAACGAACGGCACCGCATGATCGTCTTCACGGACACGCATCTGGCCAACCGTACCAACGACATCCACCAGTTCGAAAACGGCTTCAAAGCCGACCTCCGCAAACAGATCGCACAGGCGAAAGCCGAGGGCGTGAGCCTCTACGCCATGGCGCTCGGCGATCTGACGTGGGACGAATACTGGTACAAGAACAGCTACCAGCCGTCGCACTACGTGCGCCAAATGGCCGATCTCGACATTCCGATCTACAACATTCCGGGCAACCACGACAACGATCCCTACGTGGCCGACGATTTCGAATCCGAAAATCCGTGGCGCGAAAATCTGGGCCCTACCTACTACTCCTTCGACATCGGCGACATCCACTACATCCAGCTCGACAACACCCTCTTCACCAACACGGGCGGTGCACAGGGAACCGTCGGGAAACTCGACTATACGGAGGGACTGACGGCCGACCAGCTCCGGTGGCTCGAAGCCGACCTGCAACGGGTTCCGGCAGGGAAAACAGTCTTCGTGGGGATGCACATCCAGTTCACGAACCGCTACCGCATCGCCGACGGCAAACTCTCGTGGAGCTATGCCATGCCGGCCGACTGCCGCGCGAAGATGCTCGACCTGCTCGCTCCCTACACCGTCCATTTCGTGACGGGCCATACCCATATCAACTACGCCAACCGCATCACCGAGCGCATGACCGAACACAATATCGCCGCCGTATGCGCCACATGGTGGTGGACGGGCAACTACACCAACGGCCGCACCCAGATGTGCCGCGACGGCGCACCGGCCGGCTACGGACTCTTCGAGATCGGAACCGCCGGAGCGGACGACGTGCAATGGCATTATCAGGGCATCGGCAAGGCGGCCGACTATCAGTTCCGCGCCTACGACCTCAACCGCTGCCTCATCACGCGCGACAAATATTGCCCCGACATCAAGAACGATTTCGGGACGGTCAGCGCCGAATTCTTCGCGCAGTACGCCAACGGCTACGACCGTCCGCGCTCGGACAACGCCGTGCTGATCAACGTCTTCAACTGGAACGAGAAATGGAAGGTGGAGGTACGCGAAGTCGAGACCGGCAACCGACTCCCCGTCGAACAGGTCGACACCTACGACCCGCTGCATACGATCCATTTCAACATGAACCGCATGAACACCAATTCGACGGCCATGACCTTCCCGACGCTGCTCACGTCGCACATGTTCGAGGCGGTCTGCTCCTCGCCCACGACCGCGCTCGAAATCACCGTGACCGACGAATTCGGCCGCAGCTATACCGAAACGATGTCGCGCCCGCGCGAACTCTACGATATGTCCGTCTCCCCGCAGTGGTAACGGCCGCCGTCCGGACGGAAGCGGAGCGAGGGGGAAGGCTCCGCTCCGACCGGCGGTCCTGCGCGGCGGCAGAGGGCGTCCGCATCCCGATTCATCTCTTCATCTAACCTAATAATTTATCTCACTATGAAAAAACTACTGACCATGTTCGCAATCGTATGCGCGTTCCTCGCGTCGTGCGATTCGGAAGGGGGCGACCTGAACCGCACGCCCCTGCTCAAAGTCGTCGGTCCCGACGGCTCCGATCCGTCGCAGCCGATCTCGATCGACGGCAAGAGCCAGGAGGTGGCCTTCACCGTCCTGGCCACGGCCGACTGGACGGCCGACATCGCGGGCGACGAGGGCTTCGCCCTCTCCGACCGCAGCGGCGCGACGGGCAATACCAAGGTGACCGTCGTAGCGGCCCGCAACCTCAGCGGCGCGACCCGCTCGGCTACCGTGTCGTTCCGTCTCGGCGGCGAGGAGCGTTACGCCTACACGATCTCGCAGACCGAGGAGCAGCCCTATCTCGACGTCGATCCCGCGACGATCTCGATCGTCGGCGACCGTACGGAGTTCACCGTCGCCGTCTCGACCAACCAGAGCCCGTGGAAGGTCGAGATCGACAGCCCCGACGGCGACGGCTGGCTCACCCAGCAGTCCAAAGAGGGCGCCTCGATCACCTTCCTGGCCGAAGAGAACACGACGGGCAAGAACCGCACGGCGACGCTCAAATTCGTCTCGGAGCTTCATCCCGAGGTCTTCAACTACGTCACCGTCACGCAGGGGTACGTGGTTCCGGCCCCGACGGCCGACCTGCTCGACGTGGTCTTCGCCGAAGACGGCACCGCGAAGGATGTCTCGGCGATGGGCATGACCGTCGAACTGCTTCCCGACCCGACCCTGTCGACCGTCTTCCTCGAAAAATACGACCGGTACGCCGCACGCTTCACGCGCGAACCGAGCGGTCCTTCGGCCGTGCTGGAAAGCGGATTCTACAAGGTGGAGTACAACGACAACGCCGCCTTCAAGAGCAAACTCGAAGACGGCTACGCAATGGAGGTGCTCCTGCGCCGTTACGACGATCCCCAAAAATTGCAGATCAAACCTTTCGCTTCGAGCGAAGGCGGCGGCGTCAGCATCTGTTTCTGGGCCGACGACTCGAACCAGATCGTCATGGAGACGGGCACGAAGAATGCCACGGGCGGCAACGTGTGGAAAACCGCCAAGAGCGGCGTCACCCCATTGAAGGATGTCTATTACCACATCGTCGCCGTATGGGACAAGGCCGCCGGCACGCAGAAAATCTATGTCGACGGCGAGTTGAAGGCCACCAACAATTCAGCCGGCGGCGAATTCCGCCACATGAACACCAACGTCGACAAACGCTGGTTCGGAATCGGCGCCGACCCCAATCCCAACGACAAGGGGCAGATATCATTCAACGGAGAGGTGGCCATCGCACGCATCTACGACGATCCGATCAACGCCGATCAGGTTCACGCCCTCTGGAAACTCGTGAAGTAACTAACCCAAATACGAACGCGATATGAAAAATCGAAAACAGATATTCGCAATCATGGCCGCAGGACTGCTCGCGCTTCCCTTCGGCACGGCTCACGCCGCAGAAACGCCGGTGTACGACACCTCGCAGGCCGCACTCGCCCAATCGCAGCTGCGCGACGTCACGGGGCGCGTCACCGACCGTGCGACCGGCGATCCGATCGTCGGCGTCACGGTGGCCAACAACTCGACCGGTTCCGGAACGGTGACCGATGCCGCCGGAGCCTTCACCGTAAAGGCAGCCACGGGACAGCTGCTGACGATCTCCTGCGTGGGCTATACCTCGTGGACGGTCAAGGTGCCCGCCTCCGGCGCGATCGACGTGGAGCTGAGCGAAGACGCGCAGCAGCTCGACGACGTAGTGGTCGTGGGCTACGCCACGCAGAAGAAGATCAACGTCACGGGCGCCGTCTCGTCGATCTCGGGCGAGGAGCTGGCCCAGCGGCCCGTGGTCTCGACCATGCAGGCGTTGCAGGGCATCGACCCCTCGCTCAACATCAGCATCGACTCGGGCAACCCCACGGCAGGCAACAGCCTCAACATCCGCGGCGTGCCCTCCATCAACGGCGGTTCGCCGCTGATACTGGTCGACGGCGTGCCGGGCGTCTCGCTGCGGCTGGTCAACGCCGCCGACATCGAGTCGATCTCGGTGCTCAAAGACGCTTCGGCCAGCGCCATCTACGGCGCCAAGGCTTCGGCCGGCGTGATCCTCGTCACCACCAAGAAGGGTGCGGCGGGCAAAGCCACGGTGAGCTACTCCAACAACATCGGCTGGACGCAGCCCACGACGCCCACCGACTTCATCACCAACGGCTACGACTACGCCACGATCGTCAACGACCTCTACTTCTCGCGTTACGCCTACAACGCCTTCAACTACACCGACGCCGACTGGGCGGCGCTCGAAGCGCGTCGCTATGACACCACCGAACACCCCGACCGGCCGTGGGTCGTGATCGGCGACGACGGCAAGTACCACTACTACGGCAACTTCGACTGGTACCACAGCATCTACAACACCAACCGCTTCCATCAGGAGCACAACCTCTCGCTCTCGGGCGGCGGCAAGGACGTCAACTACTACGTCAGCGGCCGCTACTACCAGCAGGACGGCGTGCTGGGCGGCAACATGATCCGGAACAAGGAGAACTACAAGAACTACTCGTTCCGCGCCAAGTTCGACGCACAGCTCTTCAAATGGGCCAAGTGGTCGACCAACGCCTCGCTCAACGCCGTGAACCAGAAGTATCCGGGGCCGCTCAACGAGGCGCAGACCATCGCCGCGCTCGAAGAGAACGTCGCGCCGATGTTCGTTCCCTACAACCCCGACGGTTCGATCGTGATGTATCCCGCCGACCTGCGCAACGTGGCGCTGGGCAAGGGACGCACGGCGGCGCTGGCCGACCCCACGAACAAGCACACGATCGAGAACCTCTCGCTGACGCTCTCGAACAGCCTGCAACTCAAACTCCACAAGGATCTGACCTTCGACGCCAGCTACAACATCAACAACTACCGCCGCCTCTACAAGGATCGCACGGCGGCGAACATCTACTCCGACGCCGTGGGCGTGACCAAGACCACGACCCACTACCAGAAGGACACCTACCGCGAACGCCCCTACGAGTACACCTACCACAACGTCGACGCCTACTTCACCTACGAACACAGCTGGAACAAGGAGCACAACTTCAAGGCGGTCGCGGGTATGAACTACGAAAAATACCGACTCGTGGACAACATCGTCGAGCAGTTCGGACTGGGCAGCGACCAGATCGATTCGTTCAACTCGGTCAACGACGACACCTACTGGCTCGTACAGCAGGATATCTCGGCCTACAAGACGCTCGGGTTCTTCGCCCGCATCAACTACGACTACAAGGGCAAGTATCTCTTCGAAGCCTCGATGCGCGCCGACGGCACGTCGCGCTTCGCCAAAAAGGATCGCTGGGGCTACTTCCCCTCGGTGTCGGCCGGCTGGCGTTTCACCGAAGAGCAGTTCATGGAGGGCGTCCGCCACTGGTGGGACAACGGTAAGATCCGCCTGTCGTACGGTGCGCTGGGCAACCAGCAGGTGAGCAACTACCTCTACCTGCAAACGATCGGTACCGGCACGCTCAACTACCTCTTCGACGACAGCGGCAAAGCCAGCTATGCATCGGTATCCGATCCCATGTCGTCGAACCTCACGTGGGAGACGGTCTATACCTACAACCTCGGCCTCGACCTGAGCTTCCTGCAAAACCGCCTTTCGTTCACAGGCGATTTCTTCATCCGCGACACGAAGGACATGCTCACGCAGTCGCTGACGCTGCCTTCGGTCTACGGCGCGGCGACGCCGACCGAGAACTGCGCCGACCTGCGCACCAAAGGGTGGGAGCTCTCGATCACGTGGCGCGACCAGTTCAAGCTGGGCGGCAAACCCTTCCACTACGCCCTGACGGGTCAGATCGGCGACTACCAGACCGAAATCACGAAGTACAACAACCCCACGAAGCTCTTCGACAGTTACTACGAAGGCAAAAAGCTGGGCGAGATCTGGGGCTACCACGTGCCGAAACTCTTCGACACCGACGAGGAGGCCGCCGCCTACCAGGTGGCGATCAACAACAGTTCGAACGTCTACCAGCGCGTCTACAACATGCAGAACAATCTGGGCAGGCTGATGGCCGGCGACGTGATGTTCGAGGACCGCGACGGCAGCGGCTCGATCGGCACGGGCGCGGGGACGGTCGACGATCCGGGCGACATGATGATCATCGGCAACACCACGCCGCGTTACAGCTACTCGTTCCGCATCGAAGCGAGCTGGAACGGATTCGACATCTCGGCCTTCTTCCAGGGCGTCGGCAAGCGCGACTGGTATCCGACGGCCAACAAGGACGATATCTACGGCGCCAACCAGTTCTGGCAGCTCTACGGCTACACCATTCCGTCGTTCATCACCTACGACTTCATGGACGACGTGTGGAGCGAACAGAATCCGGGCGGCTACTTCCCCCGCCTGCGGCCGATCCAGAGCTACAACGGCGGCCCGCTGGGACAGAACAACGACCGCTACCTGCAAAGCGTGGCCTACCTGCGCTTCAAGAACCTTACGATCGGCTACACGCTGCCGGTGCTGAAAAAGTACCTCTCGAAGCTGCGCATCTACGTCTCGGGCGAGAACCTCTGCTACTGGTCGCCGCTCAAAAAGCACTGCAAACTCATCGATCCCGAGCTGGCGATTTCCAGCGGCACCTACAAGGGCGGAACGGGAACGGGCTACACCATGCCCCGCACCTTCTCGTTCGGCGTCGACATCACCTTCTAACAACTTCAAGCCGGAAAGAATATGAAAATCATCTGTAAAATCTTAGCTTTCGGAACCATCGCACTGAGCGTCGGCGGCTGCGACCTGACGATGCTCCCCGAACACGAGCTTTCGCCCGAACAATATTTCCAGAACGAGTCCGATCTCACCCTGTGGAGCAACCAGTTCTACAACGACAACCTCGAATCGGCCGACATCGGCATCAACGACGCCGACGACAAGATCGACAACGGACTGAGCGACTACATCACCGGCAGCCGCAACGCCGCCTCGCAGACCTGGTCGTTCAGCGCACTGCGCAAGATCAACTACCTGCTCGAACACCTCGACCAGTGTCCCGACCGAGCGCTGGCCACCAAATACGAGGCCGTGGCCCGGTTCTTCCGCGCCTACTTCTACTTCCTCAAAGTGCGCACCTACGGCGACGTGCCCTATTACGACCACGTGCTCGGCTCGACCGACGCCGACGTCTACAAGGCGCGCGACGACCGCGGCTACGTGATGGACCGCGTGCTGGAAGATTTCGACTTCGCGGCCCGAAACCTTCCGGGCACGTGGGAGAGCGGCAACACCCGCGTGACGAAATGGGCCGCGCTGGCCTACGCCAGCCGCGCAGCGCTCTACGAGGGGACGTTCCGCAAATATCACGGCATGGCCGACGCCGACAAATACCTCCGGCAGGCGGCCGCCACGGCCAAGGAGTTCATCACCGACTCGCCCTTCTATCTCTACGAGGAGGGAGCGGAACCCTACCGCGAACTTTTCTACTCGGAGAACGCCAAGACCTGCGAGGTGGTGCTCTGCCGCCGCTACGACAAAGCCTTCGGCATCTCGCACTCGGTGCCCTACAACATCAAGTTCGGCCGCACGAGCCTCACGCGCCGCTTCATGAACCACTACCTCATGGCCGACGGCTCGCGCTTCACCGACAAGGAGGGCTGGGAGACGATGCCGTACAGCGAGGAGACGCAGGGCCGCGATCCGCGCATGGCGCAGACCGTCCTCTGTCCGGGCTACAAGCAGGTGGAGGCCACGACCGTCACGCGCAACACCCTCTCGTCGCACACCGGCTACGAACCGATCAAGTTCGTCGGCACGGCCGCCAACTCGACCACGTCGGGTGCCGCGAGCAGCGACTGGATCCTGATGCGTGCCGCCGAAGTCTACCTCAACTACGCCGAGGCGGTGGCCGAATTGGGAACGATCACGCAGAACGACCTCGAAATCTCGGTCAACCTGATCCGCAAACGCGCGAAGATGACCGGCATCGATCTCACGAAGGCCGACGCTTCGCCCGATCCCTACCTGCTCGAATGTTATCCCAACGTGACGAAGAGCGCCCACACGGGCGTCATCCTCGAAATCCGCCGCGAGCGCACCGTCGAACTGGTCATGGAGCCCCCCTACCGTTCGTGGGACCTCTTCCGCTGGAACGAGTGCAAGCAGGCGCTCAACCACTACCGGCCCTACTACGGCTGTTACATCGCCGGTGCGGGAACCTACGACATGGATAACGACGGCACGCCCGATCTGGAACTCTACATCGACGAGGCGACCTCCTCCTGCCCGACGAAATTGCAGATCGGCAAGGAGGTGATTCTCAGCGAGGAGACCAAAGGCTACATCGTCGGCTACCCGGGCGTCGTCCACGGCCGGAATTGGGACGACGCGCGCGACTACCTCTGGCCCATTCCCGCCGCACAGCGCACGCTGAATCCTGCGCTGACGCAGAACCCCGGCTGGGACGACGGCCTGAACTTCTGACGCAACGACCGTCGGGAGACGATTCACCCGAAGGAGGAAACCGCGACGGTTTCCTCCTTTTTCGTCGCGGCGATCTCCCTCCGGGAACCGGCGGCGGAGCAACAAAAACGGTCGAAACCGCCGTCAACTCGCTTTTTTTTACTATTTTCGCACGACAGCCCTCCCGACCCGTGCGGGGTACGCCGGGGCGAAAAACGACTGTCGAATACAAACGCATGAAACCGCTCCCTCTCCTTCTCGCCGTCCTGCTCTTCGGCATCGGTACGAGTTGTACCGACCGTACCGATCGCCATCAGAAGGCGCTCGAAGAGCTCGACCGTATCATCGAACGGCGCGACACATACGGCCGCACGAAGAATCTCCGCATCGCAGCGCGGCGCGACGAACTCGCCGCAGCGAAAGACCCGCGCAAACGGATCGCCCTGGCGGAGGAGATCTACAAGGAGTACTACAACTACGACATCGACTCGGCCTACCACTACGCCCGCAGAATGCTCGCCCTGGCCCAAAGCTACGGCGACGGCACGCGGATCAACTGTGCACGGGTCTATCTGGCCAAAACCGTTCTCAACGGCGGCATGTACGGCGAAGCCTTCCGCATCCTGCATCAGGTCGACACGACCCGTCTGGCGCCGGAAAACAAGAGCGAATACTACAACGTCTACCGCTCCTACCTCTCCAAACAGCTCTCCGGCGCCGATCCCGCGCTCAAAGCCCGTTACCGCGATTCGCTGCAATTCTACAACGTGCTGCGCATCCGCAATCTGCCGGAAGGCTCCGTCCCGCGCAAGGAGCTCGAAGCCATGATGTACTGCAAGGCGGGGGAAGCCCGCAAGGCGCTGGATCTGCTCCTGCCCGAATACGAAGCCGGCATCGAAGACACGCACCTGCGGGCGATGGTCGCCTACCGGCTGGCGCTCATCTACGAACAGCTGGGCGACGCCGACCGCCGCAAGGAGTACCTGATCCGTGCGACGGCCGACGACCTGCGCACCCCCGTGCGCGAGGGCATGGCACTCTACACGCTGGCAGGGCTGCTGCTCGAAGAGGGCGACGTGGAGCGCGCCAACCGCTATATCAACTGCTCGATGGAGGATGCCCTCTACTGCAACTACCGTTCGCGGATGCAGCAGTCGTCCGAGATGGTGCAGCAGATCGCAGGCGCCTACATCGACTCGCTCGACGCCAAACGCCGCGCGATGGGCTATGTCACGATCGTCGTCAGCCTGCTGGTCGTCGTGCTGCTGGGAAGTTTCTTCACGATCCTGGTCTACTACCGCAAAATCCGGCAGATCAGCGCCGCACGGCTCGAAATGAACCACCAGCTCCGGGAGCTGAACGAACATATCCGCAGCATCAACGGCGAACTGCGCGACGCCAACAACATCAAGGACGAATACGTCGGCCACTACCTCTCCCTCTGCTCCCGCTACATCGTCCGCATCAACGACTACCGCAAACTGTTGTTGAAGGTCTACAAGGACGGCGACTGCGACGCCCTGATACGGGAGTTGCGCACCAAGAACCCCGCCGACGCCGAATACAAAGAGTTTCTGGCGATCTTCGACGAGACCTTCCTGCACCTCTTCCCCGATTTCGTGGCGCACGTCAACCGGCTGATGACCGACGCGGAGCGCTTCTCGCCGCGTCAGCCCCGGACGCTGAATACCGAGCTGCGCATCCTGGCGTTGATCCGGCTGGGAGTGACCCACAGCGCCAAGATCGCCGCGATCCTCAACTGTTCGGTCGCCACGATCCACACCTACCGCGCGCAGCTGCGCAACGCCGCGATCGGCGACCGCAACGCCTTCGACGACGCGATCCGCCGCATCGACATCGCCGGTGCGGAACCGTCGCAGACGGCCTGACGGCGGCACGATGCCCCCTCTGCTCGGCACACTCGTGCGGCACGCCCCTTCCCCGTTCGGCTCCCTGCGCGGCACACGGCGGAAAATCGCGCGACGATTTTTCGTCGCGCAACCGGCTGCGGATCAGGATTCGTTACCCGAAGGTAAGTTGCTTACCCGAAGGTAAGTACTTGTTTTTTACGATTCCCCGCCCTATCTTTACATCATGCGGGCCCGTCGGGGCCCGTGCAGTCAACGTTTTCGTTAAGCCGAGCGCAGAGCCGAACTTGTTCAGGCTATGCCGAGGCG
>ERZ857998.3787-NODE-3787-length-11852-cov-3.153005_pt1 | contig 11852 bp, 8 predicted proteins | sample MGYA00519954_ERZ857998 | MGnify/ENA primary metagenome ERZ857998 (study PRJEB31778, sample SAMEA3449424) | human gut metagenome | biome: human gut; feature: human-associated habitat; material: faeces | place: United Kingdom | collected 2010/2012 ...
ATGCAGTTGCCGCACATGAGGAATCTATTGTCCAGTATATGAAAGATTATGATGCGAAATTCCGAATTCTGGATGAACCACTTATGACAGTCGGAATCGGAGTCGCTTTCTCAAAAAATGAAACCCGAGATCTGCCGGAGAAACTGGAGCAGACTCTGGATGAAATGAGAGAGGACGGAACTTCCGCAAAAAGCATAGGAAAATATCTTGATGACCCAGAAAAATATCTGGAGGTGGACCAGCTTGAAGAAGAATAAAAAATCTGTCCCAACAGAAAAGAAATTCTGGATCATCAGTATAGCTGTTGGGATATGTCTTGTCGTGCTGTCTGTATGTTTTTTCAGCAATGCAGACAAAGAAAAGAAAGAGGCTAATCTTTTAGACACGGTAAATTATGTAAAAGTACAATGTTCCACATATACACATTATAATGAATCATCAGAATCCAAAAGTCTGCTTCGTGCCATTGAGGGAACCCGGCAGGTCAGCAAAAATATAGCCGCAGAAACAGAGAATGAAAAAACACTGGATGATCAGCTATTGAAAGAAAGTGCAGAGCAGTTATGGCTGACGGGAATCGTGGTTCTGGATACAGATGGAACTATAGTATGTGAATACAGTACGAACGAAAGTTTATTGCCGGAAATAAAAGAATGTGCAGAGAAAGAAATCGTACTGGATACAGCAATTTACGATGAAAAAGTGTATGCCAAGAGAATCAATCATAATGACGGGGCTTATATTGATATGGCTGCCTGCACAAGAAAGGATGCACCGGGAGTTGTAGTGACTTACTATTATACTTCCGCAGAGTATGCAACGAATTATACACTTACGATACAAAGTTTGTTGAATGGCTATCGGAAGGATCGGGATGGGACAATTATCGTAGCAGATGAAGGCGTGATCATTGCTTCAAACAATACCGGGCTGATCGGACAAAGCACAACAGACTATGAAGCAATCCAGAAGTTAAAAGATCATGCGGACAGTAAGCATATGATGGGCTTAACGATCAATGGGGTCCGGTGTCACGGTGTTATGCTGAAGCAGAGAGACCATTACATCTATGCTTACATTCCGGATTCGATCATATTTCAGACACTTCTGCAAAATGTGATCATGTGCCTGTTCATTTATCTGATTGTTGTAGCACTAATCTGGATGATTTACAGAAAATTACAGAAAAATATTCTCAAAATAGAAAGGGAAAAAGAACAGAAGTATCAAAAGAGCCTTCTGGAAGCAGCGGAAAAGGCTGATGCGGCGAACCGGGCGAAGACAGAATTCCTGCAAAGGATGAGCCATGATATCCGGACACCGATCAATGGAATCTGCGGAATGCTTGATGTGGGCGATTATTATCGTGATGATCTGTCGAGACAGACTGAATGCAGAGGGAAAATCCGTGAGGCTTCCAATATTCTCCAGGAACTGGTTAATGAAGTTCTTGATATGAGCAAACTGGAGTCAGGAGAAATTTATCTGGAAGAGAAACCGTTTAATATCTATCAAATAATAAATGAAGTGATAGATGTAGTCGGAAAGATGGCTGATGAAAGAGAAATCAAGGTGGAACACAAAACACCAGAGATCATTCATAAAGATCTTATAGGCAGCCCAATCCATCTAAAGCGTCTTCTGATGAATATCCTGAGTAATGCCGTAAAGTACAATAAAGATTATGGAAAGATTTATTTGAGCAGCAGGGAGATTTCTTCTGAACAGGACAAAATTGTAACTTTGGAGTTTAAGTGCCAGGATACGGGAATTGGTATGAGTGAGGAATTCCAAAAACATCTGTTTGAGCCATTTGCGCAGGAGCAGAAAGGCGGAGCATCCAAGTTTGGCGGTACCGGCCTGGGAATGCCGATCACAAAGAGTCTTGTGGAAAAAATGGGTGGAACAATCACCTTTATAAGTGAGCAGGGCGTAGGTACTACTTTTGTGATCACAATTCCATTTAAAATAAATGAAGATGTAGCAAGAGACGAAGAGAAGCAGGAGGAAGTAACGGCTTCCATCAGAGGATTAAACATTCTGCTCGTAGAAGACAATGAACTGAACATGGAGATTGCAGAATTCGTCATTCAAAGCGAAGGAGCTTCTGTGGTAAAGGCATGGAACGGTCAGGAGGCAGTGGAAGCTTTTGAGAAAAGTGCTTCCGGTGAATTCGACGCAATCCTCATGGATGTCATGATGCCGGTTATGAACGGATATGAGGCAACAAAGATAATCCGTTCAATGGACAGAAGTGATGCAAAGAAAATTCCGATCATCGCAATGACTGCGAACGCCTTTGTTGAGGACCGGATAAAGTCAAAAGAAGCGGGAATGAATGAGCATGTCTCAAAACCGATCGATATGAAACTATTAGTGAAGATTATTGCTGAATTAGCAGGAAAAATAAAAATCGTGAGGATAAAGGATGAGTGAGAAACAAAAACTACTTATTGTAGATGATTCAGAACTTAACAGAGATATATTAAAGGAGATTCTTGGTAGCAGTTATGATTATCTGGAAGCTGAAAATGGAACTCAGGCAATTCAGATTCTGGAAGTGCATCCAGAGATCGACCTGATGCTTCTGGATATCAATATGCCGCAGATGAATGGATTCCAGGTGTTGGAACATATGAGGGAGTTCCAGTGGATTGATGAAGTCCCGGTTGTCATGATTTCATCAGAAGAATCTGTCGAAATTATGCGAAAAGCGTATGATCTGGGGATCACAGACTATATCAGCCGACCGTTTGATGCAGTTATCGTAAAGAAAAGAGTCCAGAATACATTGGGACTTTATGCAAACCAGAAACGACTGATCAATGTGGTTGTAGATCAGGTCTATCAGAAAGAAGAAAACAACACGATTATGATTGGAATCCTGAGCAATGTATTAGGTTCTCATAACAGTGAAAGCAGCGAACATATATTACACATCCGTGTCGCAACGGAGATGCTGTTGAGAGAATTGATCAGGAAAACAGATGCGTATCATCTGACAGAAGCGGAGATTGCTCTGATCATAACAGCATCTTCCCTTCATGACATTGGAAAGGTCAGCATTCCTGAAGAAATCCTCAATAAACCAGGCAGACTGACAGATGAAGAATTCAAGATCATGAAAAGCCACAGTGAGATTGGAGCGTCTATGATCCGGAATATGGATTTTCCACAGGACAAGCCACTGGTACGCACTGCATGGGAAATCTGCCGGTGGCACCATGAACGATGGGACGGAAGAGGATATCCGGATGGACTAAAAGGGGAAGAAATACCAATCTCTGCGCAGATCGTGTCAATTGCTGATGTGTATGATGCGCTTACAAGTGTACGGTGCTATAAGAATGCATATGATCATGATACGGCAATCCAGATGATTCTGGAAGGTCAGTGCGGACAGTTTAATCCGCTTCTTCTGGAATGCCTGAAAGAGATCAGTCCTCAGTTGTCCAGAACATTTAAGAAAGAAAAGGATGACAACAGAGAGTATTATGAAGCGCAGAGGATCTCAGAAGAAATACTGAGGCAAAATGCATTGCCACGCAAGGATCATTCCCAGCGTGTTATTGAGATCATGCAGGAAAAGATAAAGTTCTTTAAGGAGAATAGCGGTAAGATTTCAATGGAGTATAATGCGATCTCAGGAAACCTGGTTTTGACAGACGGAGAATCGCAGAAAGAATATCAGAGAGATAATCTGGAATTTGATTTATATAGAGCATATGATATAAGCGAAGAGGATATTCAGCGCGTAAAAGATTCGCTGGATTCAGTATCAAGTAAAAACAAAGAAGTTTCAATAAAAGTAATGTTAAAAGTAAGAGATGAAAGGCAGATGTGTGATCTGAAACTGCACACATTATGGTCATCACTGAAAACAGATGGATATATCGGAATTGTCGGGCAGTTGGATATTGTGAAGTAATGTCACAAAAATGGAAGACAAAATAAAAAGAGTCACAGTTATTCCCTGATGGAACAGGCTGCGACTCTTTTCTGTTCAGATATTCAAGCAGCTGCGTAAAGTGTTCTGTAGAGCTTCTTCCCGCCTAAAAGGATCTTACCTTTGGACGGTATCTCATATCAGACACTGTATACACTGTCACGAATGCTTCCGGATCCTTCTTGATAATATAATTCATCAGTTTCTGATATTCGCTCTTATCCACGATGGTGATGATCTCGTTATGTTTCTGCAAATTGTATGCGCCAATGGCTTCGTAAATCGTGGCGCCGCTGTGCAGCTCGTTGATGATGAACTGCCGCAGCGCTTCCTCTTTTTCGGTGATGATGCAGACGCGGCGCTTCTTGTTGTGGTCGAAAATGAAGTGATCCAGAATCATGCCGTTGAAATACGTGCCCAGAATGCTTAAGACTACCGTCTTTTTGTCGTAGACAAGCGCGGCGGACAGCGCCACGCACATACCGGACAGCGACATGGCCCGGCCCAGATCCATGCGCAGGTATTTGTTCAGGATCTTTGCCACGATATCCAGTCCGCCGGACGAGGCGTTCCGGTTGAACAGAATGCTCAGGCCGATGCTGACCACCAGAATGTAGCAGAGCACGTCCAGCTCCTGACTGCCGGTCATGGACGTGTAATCCGGGAAAACAAGCTCAAAAAGTCCTAAAAATACGGGCAGCATCACACTCGTATAGACGGTTTTCGCCCCGAATTCCTTTCCGCAGGTGAGAAAGCCGATGATCAGAAGGACGATGTTCAGGATCATCGTGATGGCCGACAGGGGAAGGGGGATGAAGTTGGACAGTACGATGCCGAGGCCGGAAATGCTGCTGACGGAGGTGTGGCTCGGGGACAGGAAAAAGAAGACCGCCGCCGCGATGATCGCCACCGCTGCGGTCAGAACGGCCGTTTCTCTGATGATCGCTGTGGAATTCAATTTCTTCTGGTTCATTGTGGTATCTCCGAATCTTGATTTGTCTGCGCTGCGGTAGTTGTCTGCGGCTCGTCGTGATAGTCGGATTTCGGCAGACTCCAGTGGTAATATGCCGCCAGCAGGCGCAGCACAACGATGGTTGCCGCGCCGAAGAGCATGGCCGCGTTCGCACCCAGCCGGTCCCAGCACAGCGCGCAGATCAGCGCGCCGATGATCGATGCGCAGGCGTAGAAGTGCCGCACGAAGATATAGGGCCGCTCGCCGGAGAACACGTCGCGCAGCACACCGCCGCCCACGCCGGTGATGAGGCCGACGAAGACGGTCAGGAACAGCGTATCATGCTCTGCCTGCCGGTACGCGCACTGGACGCCGACGACCGTGAACACGCCCAGGCCGACCGCGTCCATCACCAGCAGCAGCCGGTCGAACACCGGCTCGTGCCGCCCGACGCGGGCGCGCACGTGCGGCAGGAACATGAGCACGGACACGGCAGCCGCCGTGAGGGTATAGACGGGATCGTGGAACGTCGCGGGCGGCGTGATGCCGAGAATGACGTCGCGGACAATACCGCCGCCGACCGCCGTGCAGACACCGAGGACGATCACGCCGAACAGATCCATCTGCTTTTTGATGCCGACAATGGCGCCGGACACGGCAAACGCGGCCGTGCCGATCAGTTCCAACACAAAAACAAGAACATTGGACATAACGGAAACCTCCGGAAGATTACACGCGCAGCGATTTTTTCTGCACGGCCAGCGCGCCGAGCGCAATCAGCACGCCGATAAATGCGCAGCCGGTCGAGAACCAGAGCATGAGCGTTGTGCCGCCGAGATCGATCAGATACCCGGAGACGAGACTGCCCAGCAGCGTACTGAGCGAGATGGCGAGGATCGTGCGGATGGACTGGCCCTGCACCCGGTCGGCGGGGTCAACGGATTCGTTGGCAAAATAGACCGAGGCCGGGAAGAACAGGCCGTAGCCCAGCATCTGCACCGGCTGCACGGCCAGCAGCATCCCGAGAGAGCCTGACGCGAGGATCAGCAGCGGCTTGACCACCATAAAGATGATCGAGATCAGCAGAATTTTCGCGCTGCTCATCTTCTTTTGCAGCAGTCCGAACACCAGCGCTGACGGCAGCTCCGAAGCGGCCATCAAAAACTGCGCGACGCCGAGCGCCGTGCTGCCGCCGCCGTGGCTGTTTACAAGCGAGACAAGGAAATTGCTGATCGGCATCACGCCCATCATGCCGAAGAAGCAGGCGATGAGCATGAGCGTAAAGACCCTGTTTTTCTTTAAGATCTGCCAGATCGAATGGCCGGAGGCCGACTTTGCCTGCGGCTGCGGCAGAAGGCGCGCCGGGATGCTCGGGAATGCCAGCAGGCAGACAATCAGCAGAAGCTGCTCGGCGCAGTGCGCCAGAAGCGCCGCCTGCATACCGAACCGCGCCGTCAGCAGCCCCGTCACGACGCATAAAACTGCGTAGGTCAGCGAACCCATCCCGCGTGCGAAGCTGTAGGGGATCTTGACGCCTGCGTTGACATACTGCATCCCCATCGAGTCAATGAGCGGATAGGAGTTCGTCTCCAGCACGCCGAACAAGAAAATGATCAGCGCCGTGAGCGCAAAGCCGGGGCGCGTGAAATAAAAGACGAGATTGAGCGCCACGGCAGGCAGCAGCATGACGATCAGCAGCTGCTTGATGGGCACGCTCGGGTGCCGGTCGGCCCAGCCGCCGATGACCGGCTGCGTAAAAAGGCTTGCCAGATAGCACAGCGCGCAGAAAATTCCGGCCTGTCCGGTCGTAAAGCCCCGGTCGAGGACGATCGCGGCCTGATAGGCGCAGATAGAGCTGATCATGCCCCAAAAGCTGGCCTGCAGGAGGACATAACAAAGAACGATTCGTTTTCTGGACGCCATGGCATTCGCTTCCTTTACAGCCGGTATGACAGACACTATTATAGAGCGCGGAACCGATAAAAACAAGCGGATTTTCCTGAAAAAATGCTTGATTTTCGGCGCTCTGTGTGCTAAAATACATTGGTCTGTGAAAAAGAATGGTCCTCTGCCGCAGCCGGCACGAAGGTGCAGCGGCATTTCCTTGCGGTATGAACGTTCTTAATTTGAAGGAGGACACAAGTATGGATCTCATGAAGGCTCTGACCAGCCAGTACATGAAGCAGGAGCTGCCTGAAGTTCAGGTCGGCGACACCGTTCGCGTTCATGTCAAAATCAAGGAAGGTTCCCGCGAAAGAATCCAGATCTTCGAGGGCACCGTCATCGCCAAGAAGCACGGCGGTATCGAAGAAACCATCACCGTTCGCCGCATCTCCTATGGTGTCGGCTGCGAGAAGGTTTTCCCGCTCCATGCGCCCAACGTTGTCAACGTCGAGTGCGTCCGCCACGGCAAGGTTCGCCGCGCGAAGCTGTACTATCTGCGCGACCGTCTTGGCAAGGCTGCAAAGGTCAAGGAAAAGGTCTGATCCCAACCATCCAAAAACCGCCGGTTCCACACGGAGCCCGGCGGTTTTTGCTTTACCCACACACGAACGGCTCCCGTATGCAGCTGCATACGGGAGCCGTTTTCCTGAAGCTTCTGAATTAAATATCCAGCGGGTCCATGCTGAGGACAGGGTGGCCAACCTCGGACAGGAAGGCGAGCAGCTCTTCCGGATCGCCGTTCGGGCAGTTCGTCTCGTCGGCGACCATATCGGCAAAGTTGTCGATATCGTACATATCCTTGGCAGTCTCATTGAGCTTGTCGCGGATCTGATCCTTCAGCTCCTTCGGCAGCCAGACCAGACGGCCGACGCCGCCTTCGGCCTTGAGGAACTTGTGAGAGGCGATGTAGTGCTTGCCGTGGCCCATGAAGCCCGGAGTCTGCACGCCGCCGCCGGTCATGGAGGCCATCTCGGAGAAGGTCATGCCGAGCGGAGTGATGCCTGCGTATTCACGGCAGGTGATGACAACGCCCATCGAGCACGGCTCGATGCCGCAGATGCACTCGAAGCAGCCGCAGGAGGTCATCGGATCCTCCAGCAGGGAGTAGAGCGTGACGTGCTCCAGCGCGCCGTGCGAATACTCGGCGACGGCTTCGTCCACGTCCTCGTAGCGGCCGACGCGCTCGTCGAGGCAGCGCTCCTTGGTGACGACCTGGCACGGACCCTGCGGGTCAAGCTCGTTGGTCGCCTTGGCATCCAGCCACGACACAGCGCCGCACAGACCCAGACGTTCCGGCGTGACGATGCAGACATGGCTCGGCGAGAACGCCTGGCACATGATGCAGGAATAGAACACGGGCACGGATTCGTCGGTCATGGACTTCAGGCGCTCGTCGCGCTTGTCGAACACTTCATTTGCCTGCTTGCGCAGCGCAGCGTTCGCCTCGTCGCCGACGACGATGCGGACCTGGCACTTATCGACCACGGTGTCAAATTCGGACTTGATCTTGGCGTAGAGCACTTCGCCGATGTGGCGGAACTTGAAGCCGGCCTCGAAATCAGCCTTGCTGATACGGACGCGGATCATGTCGCGCTGGCCGGTGTGCATGAGGCCCTCCACGCAGTTGAGGAAGGAGTGGATCTTACGCTCGAAGACCGGCTCAAAGTCGGGCTGCATGTTCTTGCCCGCGACCTCGACGGTGTAGCTCATGGAGATCTTGGAGCCGACCGGGATCTCGTCGATTTCGGGGCCTTCGACCACGATCTTGTGATCCTCGACCTCGGAGGCATCCTTGGTGGTGACAAGCTCGAAGCAGTCCTTGCGGGAGCCGTCGATCTCGACCTGCATATCGCCCTTGCGGATGATCTCGCCCTCGAATGCAGAGGAGAAGGAGACGGGGATATCGATCTTCGTGATCTTCAGCTTGATGCCGCGGGCCTCAATGGAGGTGTCGATCCAGTCCTTGGTGTTATCATAGATGATGAGGGACTTCGGAACGGCCCACATATCGTCGTGGTCGTTGGTGATGACCGGGAAGCCCAGCTTGATGGCGCCTGCGCCGCAGGCGACGGTAATGTCGTTGACGGGCTTATAGGCGTTGACGAACGCGTTGATGCGGTCGAAGGTGTACTTGTGGAAGCCCTCGACGTCGCCCGGCTGGATGGCGCCGAAGATCATGGCTGCGCGCACGACCAGAGAAATGACATGGCCGACGGACCAGATCTCTTCGCCGACGGGAACGACACGGACAGGGAAGCTCATGGAAAGACCGGCTTCCACAGCCTGCTCGATGATGCCGCCGATCAGGAATACGAAAATGCCGCGGGACTGATAGCCCTTGATGGTCTCGACCGCTTCCTCGGTGGAGGGAGCAGGCCCGATCATCACGACGAAGCCGGGGATGTCGCCGGTGACGAGCGGAACGCCCAGCTCACGCACCTCGGCGTCGGTGAAGTGACCGTGATAGTTCGTGCCCTCGTAGGGCGCGTCGGTCTTGACGTACTTGCACGCTTCGATCATCTCGGCGGCGATGGCAGAGCCCACGCCGGACTGGAAGATGGAGTTCGTGCGCGGCTCGCGCAGCATCATTGCCTTGACGTCCGCCAGCGCGTCCTGGAGCTCGCCGACGTTCGTGACCTTCTTGCCGATGTAGGCATAGATGCAGGCGAGGAAGTAGGCGGTGGAGGGCATGGTCAGCGGCGCGTCGCGCCCGACCTCTGCCGCGATCTTATTGACTTCCGCTTCGGCTTTGGCGAACATTTCGTCCGAGCCGCGGAACACTCTTTCAAATAACGTCTTCATATGTTCAGGTTCATTCCTTTCAGATTCTCAGATTCATGCCTGGGAGTCGAGCCTTGCCTTGATGGCGCGGATGGCGTCCAGCGCGGCGGGGCTTTGATCGTAGGGAGAAAGTCCTTTGCGGTCGGCATCGATCACGTCCGCGTCGTAGGGGATAAAGCCGAGGAGATTTTCCTCCGGCACGCGGCTGCGGACGAACGCGCGGTCGGAATCGTCGCGGATCTTGTTGGCGACGACCGAGACGCGGTGAATGCCGAGGTCGGCGGCGAGCTTTTTGACCTTTTCATAGGTCTGCACGCTGCGCGCGCCGGGCTCGATGACCACGATGAACTGATCGACCATGCTCGCTGTGCCGCGCCCCAGATGCTCCAGCCCTGCCTCCATGTCCATGATGACAACGTCATCCTTGCGGAACACGAGGCTGGAGAGCAGCGCCTTGAGCATGACGTGCTCGGGGCAGACGCAGCCGCTGCCGCCGGTATCCACGGTGCCCATCACGAGGAGCTTGACGCCGTTAATTTCCTTTGCCAGCTTATCCGGCAGGTCTGAGACCTCGGGATTGAGCTTGTAGAAGGAATTGAGGTCGTTCGCGCCGGTGCGCTCCTTGGCGAGCTGCTTCATTTTGGACACGGGGATGATGGAATTGACCTCATCCTCGGTAAGACCGAGCGCCAGACCCAGATTCGCGTCGGGATCGACGTCGGCGGCGAGGACGGTGCGCCCCTCATCGGCGTACAGCCGCGCGAGTGTGGAGGAGAGCGTCGTTTTGCCGACGCCGCCCTTTCCTGTGATCGCCAGTTTCATGATATGTAAGCCTTTCTGCGCAGGACGGCGGCGTCAGATGCCCAGCGCGGCGCGCTTGGCTTCGATGGATTCGATCATGCGGTCGCCCAGCTTTTCGATGTCGGTCTCAACGACGAAGTTCGCCTCGACCCACTCCTTGCAGCCGGTCTGCCCCTGCAGGAGCTCCGTGATCTCGCTCGAACCCTTGGAGTAGGGATCGACGCCGAGGTAGGTCTCAATGCCGGTGGCGACGACATAGTTGCCGATGGAAACTGCCTTTTCAGACATCCATTCCGGCGCGCAGCCGCAGAGCGGAATCTGAGAAATGTTGATGCCCCAATCCTTTGCAAGATCGGAAGCAAGGATCATCATACGGGAAATATCAACGCAGGAGCCCATATGCAGGATGGGCGGGATGCCGACCAGCTTGCACACGCGCTTGAGGCCCTCGCCGCAGTATTCGGCGGCGTCGAGATCCATGAGGCCTGCCTTGGCCGCGGCCTGTGCCGAACAGCCGGAGACGATGACGATGATATCGTTCTTGAGGAGCTTCTTCATCAGCTCGATGTGTGCGGTGTCGGGGCGGACCTTGGGGTTGTTGCAGCCGACCATTGCGACAGCGCCGCGCAGGACGCCGGCCTTGACGACGTCAGCCAGAGGCTTGAGCGTGCCGAGGGCGTCGACGTGAGAGTTGCACACGCCGTCGAGCTCTTTCTTGATGGCCTCGACCGAGTAGCCGACACGGGCCTTGGTCTTGAGGTTCGGAATGTTGACAAGCTCGGGCTTGCGGTTTTTGAAGTTTTCAATCGCCATGCGGATGATCGCCTTGGCGTTGTCCGCCGCAGTGTCCTCATGGAACTCGATGAAATCGGAGTCCGGCATACGGGCGATGGGGGAGGTGGTGATGAACTTGGTGTGGAAGCATTTGGAGAGCGGACCGAGCGCCGGGAAGATGCACTGCACGTCCACAACGATCGCCTCGCAAGCGCCGGTGAGCACGACGTTTTCCTGCTGGAGGAAGTTGCCTGCCATGGGGATGCCCTGACGCATGGCGACTTCGTTGCCGGTGCAGCAGACGCCGCAGATGTTGATGCCCTTTGCGCCATTTTCCTTGGCGAGCGCGATGAGCTCGGGGTCCTGCGCATAGAACACGATCATTTCAGACAGCGACGGATCGTGACCGTGGACAACGATGTTGACCATGTCCTTTTCCATAACGCCGATGTTCGCGGTGGTGTCAACGGGCTTCGGCGTGCCGAACAGCACGTCGGAGAACTCTGTGCCCATCATCGAGCCGCCCCAGCCGTCGGACAGACCGGCGCGCAGCGACTGCTTGATGAGCGCTTCGGGCAGGGAAGAGCAGCCCATATGCGTCATATGCATGGACTGAGAGACCTCGCGGTCGATGGCGCGCGGCTCGATGCCGGC
>ERZ857998.3789-NODE-3789-length-11844-cov-8.261515_pt1 | contig 11844 bp, 15 predicted proteins | sample MGYA00519954_ERZ857998 | MGnify/ENA primary metagenome ERZ857998 (study PRJEB31778, sample SAMEA3449424) | human gut metagenome | biome: human gut; feature: human-associated habitat; material: faeces | place: United Kingdom | collected 2010/2012 ...
TTCATCCATTTTGGTGCCTTGGAGCGCAGCGGAAAGGAATGGTCATAGCCATGAACAAGGACGATGAAAACAAGGCTGTCCAGCAGCCTGCGGCTGCCGAGGAGAGCAGCCAGCAGCCTGCGGCCGAGCAGGACAGCGGCCTGCCCAAAACACAGGAGGAACTGGATGCACTGATTGAAAAACGGCTGGCGCGGGAGCGAAAAAAGCTGGCAAAAGCTTCGCCGGGAACACAGGCATCCGGCGCTCCGGCGGCGGAAGGCAGTGCGGCACAGCCTGAGGCACAGAGCGCGCAGCCAGGCGTGGACGCTGCGGCTCTGGCGGAAAAGGACCGCGAACTGCTGATTGCCCGGGCGCAGCTGGACGCTTATCGTGAGGGGATCGTCCCCGGCGCGGTGGAGGACGCCGTCTACCTCGCTGTGATGCAGGCCGAAAAGGCCGGAGAGGCGGATGAGGAGGGCGTGCGCGACGCTTTGAAAGAAGTGCTCAAGCGCCATCCGGAATGGAAGCCCCAGAAAAAGGAAGCCGCGAAGAACGGCTTCAAGGTTGGGGTGGATACGACCGGCGCCGATGGAAAAGACGGCGCGGGCAAGCGTGCCCTGCCTACGGGCACGGTGATTTTGTAAGCGAAAGGATGATTTGAAGTTATGGCAAGAACAAATGCAATCAGCCTGCTGGCAGGCGCCAGCACCCCGGCGACTTTGGCCGAGATTTACGGCCGCGTCATTGAGAACGTGCAGAAAAGCACGCTTTCCACCACGCTGAAAAGCCAGCTATACACGGGGAACCCCGCCGCCGGCAGCGTGGAGTTCAAGCGCTTTGTGAACAGCGCGTCCAAGGCCTACGGCACCGCACGCGCGGCAGCCAAGGGCGATAAGGTGACCGCTCCGCCCACCACGGTGAACCTGAACCAGCACAAGGAGATCGTGGAAGAGGTTGCGAAATTCGACCTTGACACATTTGGCGTGGCGGGCGTCATGCAGCGCCGGGCCGACAATCATGTGGTGAGCATGAGCGCGGAGCTTGACCGTGCATTTTTCGCACAGGCGGCAGCAGATGGAACGGCTTTTTCTCCAGCCAGCGGCGTTACGGCCATTCAGGAAATTGTAGAGAGCATGATCCAGACCCTGGAAACCGTGCACAACGACTATGTGGACGGCGTGGACCGCAGCATGATGGACCTTGTGCTGACGCCGGCCAAGTACGGCCTGCTGCGCACGTTCCTGGACACACAGAGCAATCCCAATGTGGATACAGCCGGTGAGGAGTTCGGGATGTACCACGGTGTGCGCGTATACAGCTGCACACGCATGCCCGTGACCACCGAAACGGTGGAGGAAACCAAAACAAAGACCACTGTGACCGACGCGCTGCTGATGGTGCGCGGCGCTGTGGCACAGCCCGTTGTGGTGAACCAGTACGGCGACCCGGAAAAAATTCAGCTGTCCAACGATTACGCCGTAAGCCTGTTCTATGACTACGGCACCAAGGCGCTGACGCCGGACCTGATCTTCAAACTGCAGACGTCCACCACGGCGTAAGAGAGGGGGGGTGGACCGCATGGAGAAGTATGTGAACCGGAGCACCGGCGTGCTGCTCCAGCCTGCGCAGGAGAGCGTGGCCGCGATGCTGGCGCGCGACCCGATGTGGGCAATTTGTACACCTGAACCAGAGCCGGAGCCTGAGCCTAAACCGGAGCCGGAGTCTGAACCGGAGCCGGCAAAGACCCGCAAAGGCAAAGCTTCAAAGGAGGAATAACGGATGCAATACGCCAGCAGCGAGGACTACGCAAAATATTGCCCGGGCGGCACAGTGCCGCCGGAGGAGCAGGACGCAGCGTTGGACGCTGCCAGCCGTGACATCGACGGGCTGACCTTTGACCGTATCGTCGCGGTGGGATTCGACCGCCTGACGGCGTTTCAGCAGGAGCTGGTGAAGCGCGCCGTGTGCGAACAGGCGGAGTTCCGGTCTGTATATGCCGAGCTGCTGGCGAGCCCGTTTTCCTCTTACAGCATCAACGGCGTGGCCATGCAGTTTGACGGTGCGGGCATCGTGGAGCGCGGCGGCGTGAAAGCGCCCGCTCATGTGATGAGCCTGCTGCGCCAGACGGGGCTTACGTTTTTGGGGGTGCAGCAATGAAGTGGCCGGAGCTTGTGCCGCCGGCGGTGTGCAGGGTGCCGATTGCCGTAACGCTGACAAACGGAAACGACGAGGACGGTGCGCCGAGGGTGGCTGTGGTGGTGGAAACAATGTGCAATTACAACGGCAAAGGCGGATGGAGCGTGGACGAGCGGCGCCAGGCTGTACGATACACGGCGTCCGCGCTTTTCCCGGGCGATATTGCGCCGGAACTTGTGCATTTGACCGGATGGGCTGACGTGCTGGGCGCACGGCTTACCATTCACGCGGCAGACCGTGCGCGTAACCCGGACGGCACGGTGAACTATACCCGTTTGGAGCTGATGTAGTATGGTTGAGATCAAGCTGGATGAGGCGGCGCTGGCCCGGCTGGACGGGGCGGCGAAGGCCGCGGCGCTGGAGACGGTGGAAGCGGTAAAGACCGACCTTGTGAGCAGCCAGACAATGCCGTTTGACACAGGCGCGATGCAGGGCAGCCTGCACACGGAGCAGTTTGACGCGGCGGACGAAAGCCATACGGTGCTCCAGACGGACGGCCCGCAGGCCCGGCGGCTGTATTTTCATCCCGAGTACAATTTCCAGCGCGGGAAGAACCCAAACGCAGGGGCCGCCTGGTACGGGCCTTATGAAGCGGGCGGGGCAAAAGAAAGATTTATCCCCGACACTTTTGCGGCGCGGATGAAGGAGAAAATACCATGATGCTGGAAAGGTTGAAAAACTACATCAAAGCGAATACCGACGTGGGCGAGGGCATCCAGCTGGGCGGCATCGACGGGAATACGGAGAAATACATCGGCGTATATCCCGGGAAACCGCCGGCTGCGCAGCGCGTGTGCCTGGGTGGAGCAGAACAGACCCGCGCCGGCGAGTTTTATGCCGCGGTGCTGGTGCATTGGGGCAGGAACATGCGGTCCGCACAGGCCAAAGCCGATGCGGTATACGCTTTGTTTTATGCCCGCGGGGCCTTCGACATGGACGGCTGCACCGTGTGCGCCGTGGAGCCCGGCGGCGGGCCCGTGCCTGTGGGGAAGGACGACCGGGGTGTGTGCGAGTTCGTGATAAACCTGAAAATGACTTACATGAAGGAGTGAGAGTATGGCGGCAAAGACGGGCGTATATCCCGTATTTGAAAACAAATTCAAGATCGGTGCCTCTGCCGAAAGCCTGAACACCATTGCCGAGATGGAAAACTTCAGTGTATCCATCGACGGAAACGTGGAGGAATGGAGCCCGATGGAGCAGGAGGGATGGCTGAAACGGATGGTGACGGGCAAGGCCCTGACCATCAGCCTGTCCGGGAAGCGCTGTATCGGCGACCCGGGCAACGATTTTGTCGAGGCCAGCGCCTGGGGAACAGGTTCCGACTGCGAAGCGCATTTCGAATGGGAGTTCCCCAGCGGTGCGAAGCTGGCTTTCCCCTGTGTGCTGAGCGTGACCAACCCGGGCGGCGGCGAGAGCCGCAATGTTGCGGGATTGGAATTTGACGTAATGTCCAACGGCAAGCCGACGTTTACCCCCGCTGCCGGCGCCTGATATGCATAGGCCCCCGCTCTTTTGGGCGGGGGCTTTCTTTGAAATGAGAGGAGAAAACGACATGGGAAAATTGTACACGCTGGACGGTAAGCTGCTGACCGAGACGCCGGAGATCCGCATCGGTGAAAAGGTGTATCCGGTAGACAGCCGACAGAAAACCGTGAAAAAGATCCTTGCGCTGGCGGATGACGAAAGTGTGCCGATGGGCGAACGCATCGACGAGGCGCTGAAGCTTGCGCTGGGCGATGAAAACGCGGTTGAAATCGACCGGATGGACATGCCGTTCCCGGCTTATCAGCGGCTGTTTGAGCTTGTGATGAACGCAGTGACCGGGCAGGAGGACGAACCGGACAAGGCCCGATTTCAGACAGAAAAAGGCTGACGAGTGGTATGACCTGGACTATGACGCCGTGCTGATCGAGCAGAGCATCGCCAAACAGTACGGCATCCTGCCGGCTGCGCAGGGAGAGCTGGGCTGGGCCGAATGGGTAAAGCTCGTCGGCGGCCTGATGGATGACACGCCGCTGGGGCGCGTGGTTGCGGTGCGCAGCGAGAGCGACGCGAACCTTGTGCGCAGTATGCCGCAATGGCAGAAACAGCTGCGCACCGAGTGGGCGGCGTTCCGTGCAAAGAGGGATGTGATGCGCATGGGCGCGGCGGTGGTGCGAAGTGAAATGGATGCACTGGAGCGCATGATGGCGAAGATGTTTGGAGGTGAGTGATATGCCGGAGGGCACAGGCGTAGGCAGCGTATATCTTGACTTTGTTGTGCGCAACACGGTGGCGCAGCAGATACGGGATATCACAAGCCAGGCAGCCGCACAGGCACAGAAGGGGTTCGAGGCCGCCGGAAAAGCCTCCGGCGACGCCATACAGCGCGCTTTCAGCGGGGGATACAACAAGACACTGGAGAAAGCGCGCGTCAAGGTGCGCGAGTTGGAAAGCCAGTTTGACAGCCTGGGCAGTAAGATGGACGGCATGCGGCAGAGCGCCAAAGGAATGTTCAAAGGGCTGAAAGACCCCGGACGCGCGGCCGATCAGTTTTTGGGGAACGACAAAGCGTTCAATGCCCTGACCGCACAGCAGGAGGCTGTCAGCCAGAAGCTTCTTCAGGCACAGGAAGTTTTGCGCATTGAGACAGAGGCGGCCTCGGCGAAAGCCGCGCAGGCGCAGCAGCGCGCGCAGGAAAAAATGGCGGCAGCGGCAGAACGCTCCAAGGCCAGGCAGGAGGCGGCCGAAGCCAAAGCAGCCGCGGCGGAGGAACGTGCGCGGCAGCGTGCTGTTGCCGCAGCAGAGCGGGCAGAAGCAAAAAAGACTGCGGCCGCTGAACGCGCCGCAGCGGCGGAAAAACGGGCGCAGGCGCAGGCCGCAAGGGAGAGCGAGAAGCAGTGGCAGAAAGCCACAAAGGGCATACGCGGCCTGTTCAAAACCGTCGGCAGCACCATGAAGGCGACCTTCCTTACGGCGGGGCTGTACGCGTTTTTCCGGGCAATGAAAAGCCTGATGTCCGGCGCGGCCGGGCAGAGCAAGGAGTTCAGCGCCGCATTGGAGAGCGTCAAAAACAATCTCCGCACAGCGTTTGCCCCCATTCTCGACGCCGTCCTTCCGGCCCTGACGGCCCTGATGCAGGGGCTTGCGAACGCCACGCGCGCCGTGGCCGCTTTTATCGCTTCGATTTTCGGGCAGACCTTTGCGCAGGCGGAGGCCGCGGGCAAAAGCTCCAAAGCGTGAGCAGCGCGGCGGGCGGCGCTGCCAAAAAGGCAAACGCCACGCTTGGCATTGACGAGCTGAACGTCGTTGATCCGGGCGGGGGCGGCGGTGGCGGTGGGGCCTCCGCCGCAATCGCAGATACCGGCGAGGAAATGACCGGGCTGATGAAGCCTTTGGAGGCGTTTTGGGCGCGTTTCAAAGAGCTTATGGCGCCTTCCATTGCCGCGTGGAGCGCTGCATGGGACCAGATACAAGGCAAGGCCGTGGAGGTATGGCCGCGGGTGCAGGCCGCTGCGCAAAACCTGTGGGATACCGGACTGAAACCGCTGGGCGATTATCTGCTGACGGATTTCGCGCCCAGCGTGGCGAATGCCTTTTCCGAGGCGTTCGCTCCCATTACGGGCGATGTGATCAGCGCGAAGCTGCAGATGTTTGCTGATTTCTTTGTGTGGGCGTGCGGTATCGTGACAGATGCGGTCAACAGTGTATTGCTCCCCGCGCTGAACCTTGTAAAGCATATCTGGACCGGCCTGATGGACGGTATCAAAGCCACCTGGGAGCAGTACGGAGAGCCGATCTGCGACGGCGTGGTAGAGGCGTTCAACTGGATATTGGATATCCTTCAAAGCCTGTGGGATACCGCGGTGAAGCCGTTCCTGCAGTACTGCATTGAAAAAGGCACGGAGCTTTGGGACCAAACGCTCAAACCGCTGTGGGATAACTTTGTGGGCATGGCAGCGGATATCATCCAGTACATCCTTACCTGGTGGAATGAGGTTCTTCTGCCTTTTATCAACTGGATCGTTCAAGTGTTCGGGCCGTACTGGGAGAAAATCTTCGAGGGCGTTGTCAATGTGGTAAAGTACGTTGTGCAGCGCATCGGCGACAGTATAAACATCGCCATCACTCTATTCCGCGGGCTGCTGCAATTTTTCACCGCAGTGTTTCGCGGGGATTGGGACGGCGCCTGGGAAGCGGTGCAGAACACAGTCGTAAAAGTGTGGGACGGCATCAAAAATGCCATCCGGAACACGGTGAACGGGATCATTGACATCGTGAACGGCATGATAGCGGGCATCTGCGCGGGCATCAACGCGATTTTGCGGGCCGTGAGCAGTGTGGCCGGAAAGCTCGGATTTGATATCTCGCCGCAGGTAACGCCGCCGCAGATCCCGCACCTGGCACAGGGCGGGTACGTGGCAGCCAATACGCCGCAGCTTGCCCTTATCGGCGACAACAAGCGCGAGGGCGAGATCGTAGCTCCAGAGAGCAAGATCGCGGAGGCCGTCGCCGCCGGAATGGCCGGGGGACTGAACGGCGCGGAGCTGCTGGCGCTGCTGGGGCAGATGCTGGAAATTCTTCGGGCGCTGCTTGAAAAAGACGAAAGCATCACCATCGGAGACGACACCATTTATCGAAGCTACGAGCGGGGAAAACAGGCGCGCGGACGGCGCGTTGTGGGAAACCCTGCATTGTTATAAGGAGGCGGTATATTTGGCATGGATCGAAACGGCGGGCGGCATTGCTCTGCCGCCTCCTGAGCTCGGGAGCTGCGGCGTTACGATCTCCACAATGGTGGACGGCGCACGCAATGGGAACGGCGATTTCATAGGGCAGGTGGTGGGCGACGACAAGCTCAAAATCGAGGTCTCGTTCGGTATGCTGACACCGTCGGAGATGCAAACGCTGCTTTCCCTGTTCGACCGCAAGCGCGGCGGGAAGTTCATCAACACCTTTCGTGTGTTCGACCCCCGTGTGAATGATTTCGTATACATGGACATGTATGTGGGGGACCGGAGCGGTACGCCCGTCCGTATCGACGCCGCACGGTGGCTTCCGGGTGCATGGAAAAGCGTCAAGGCGAATCTGATCCAGGTGTAAAAGGAGGCGGAAGGATGTATCCAGTATCTGCGGCATACCGGCACGCGATGCGCCGGCAGGTGCGCGACCAGGGATATGTACGGCTGCAGTTCGGCATCTTTGATGCCAGCGCACCGGGGGACGCCGCGGTAACGGTACCGCCGGGCACATGGTACTCGGACGTTTCGGTGCTGGATGGCGGAGAAAGCCCGGTGCGCGTGAGTTATGCAACCTTTGAGTGGGACCGCATGCGGCTGGACGGCACGCAGCGGCTGCTGCCGGAGAGCGGCGCGGAGCTTGCGGCGCAGGGCTTTGTGAGCGCGGCGCTGTGCGGCGCGGACGGCGTTTTTGCATCGCCTCCGGTGGTAAGCGTGGCGTTTGGTACGGTGCATTCCATGGCAGGCCTGACGCTGGATTTTGGGGACTGCGTGCCCGCGCAGATCACGGTGCGGGCCTATACGGCCGGCGCGCTTGCGGACACATTCGTTGTAACGGACGCGCTGGAGCCGTATTACCGCGGGGAGTTCCTGCTGGAGGATGTGGACGCGCTGGAAATAAGCTTCGACAGGATGCGCGCGCCGTACACCCGTGCGCGGCTGAACGAATTGCGGTATGGCGTGGGCTATACGTTCGGAAACGATGAGATCATCGAACTGGCCGAGAAGCACACGGCCTCGCCGCTTTCCCTCTCGCTGCCTACGGCGTCGCTGTCCTTTACGCTGTACAACGAGGAGGGGCGCTTCTCTGTGGAGGGCGGCACGGCGCTGCAGCGTTTTCTTGCGGAGGGGCAGGACGTTGCGCTGTCCTACGGGCAGACGCTGGAGGACGGCCGTGTGGAGTGGGTGCCGACGCACCCGTGGTATCTGGACAGCTGGAAGGTGGACGGCATCCGCGCCTCTTTCACGGCCTTTGCGCTGTTTGAACGGATGGGAAAGACAACGTATGAAAAAAGCGTGTTTGGCGACGGCGGCAAAACGCCGTATGTCCAGGGACGGGAGGAGTTGGAGAAGGTACTGGCCGATGCGGGCGGGTACTCTTACCGTCTCGGCAAATCCGTGACGCGCTGGATGCTCCCGCTGCCTGTCGCAACACACGCCGAGGCGGTGCAGCTGCTCGCCAACAGCAACCTTGCAGCACTGAGCGAAGCAAGGGACGGCGCCATCGTGACGAAGGCGCCCGGAGCAGGGATCACGCTGGCGCCGCTGACCTTTTCCGCGCCCGCGCATTTGTCGGAGCAGGCGGCGTTTTCGAGCGATGCGCTGACAGGGGCACCGGGCGCGGAATACGCCACGTTCGAGCAGGACTTCATGCGGCTGGACGGGACGCAGCGGATGGTACCGGACAGCGGAGGCTATCTGCCGGGCGAATGGGTATGGGAGGACGTTGCCGATGCGTCCGGGGCGTTCCCGGAGGGGAAAACAGCCGCGTTCGGATACATAGGACGGGATGCAAACAACATTGAAGAGACGGACAACTGCGCCGGCGGCGTGACGGTGACCTTTGGTCCCGGCCCGCTGCCGGAAAAAATATATGTGTATTCCCGCAGGGCAGGAGAAGCCTGGACACAGCCGCAGGAATATACGCCATCAGCTCATACGGAGACGTTTGAGTTCCCGGCCGTGCCCGCGTGTTCCTGGCAGATAACCTTCGGAAAATGCGCGCCGAACCGGAGGGCGCGGCTGCTGACATGGCGGCTCAACGGTGTGGATATGGGGGCCGAGGCATACGGCGACCCGAAATACGAAATGAAGCCGCTGCTGAAAGACATCACGGCATATGTCCCGCTGGTGTCCTATTTTTCAACGGCGGCATCGGACGCGCAGCGCAGGGAGATCTATTCGGGAAAGCTGCCGTCGGACGGGCAGTGGAACCGCATCGAGCATGATCTGGCGATATCGCCGCAGCTGCGCACCGATGACGCCGGCGTAACGGCGGAGGCGAGGCACTACGGGTATGTGTCCTATGTGAAGTTTACCGCATCCACGGTGCATGACGTAGAGTTTTCCATCTGGAGCAACGGGTACAACCTGACGACGCTGGAACGCAGGCTGGATGCGAACCCGCGCGGGGAAACGTTCGACTGGGAGAACCCGGTGCTCGTGCACTGGGTGGACGCAAACTGGCCCGGGTTTCTGAACCAGATCCGGGAATATTACGCGGCTCGGGTGGTGACAACGCTGGAGACACGCGGCGACCCGCAGTATGACGTGCTGGACGTGCTGCCGCTGGAGGATGGCACATGGGGCGTTGTTGAGAGCATCGAGACGCGCTTCAGCGGCGCGTTTCGCGGGACGATGACGATACGGAAGGAGCGTGGCGTGAATGAAGCAGCCGCCGATTAAAACAAAAGAACTGTCCGGGAGCACGGTGCAAATAGCGGACGGGCAGAACTGGGAGATCGCGTCCATCACAGCCTACGGCGAGAACGCACATGGCGGTACTACGGAGGCTCCTGTGGCGCTCACGGGTATATCGTCGGTTACTGTGAACGATGATGTTACCGAGCTGCCGATTCCGCGCCCGCTGCGGCGTGTGGGAGATGTCAAGGATAAGTGCGTCACGCGGCAAGAGCATGAAGGCGTCGAAAAGCTCGTTGTGACGTACAATGTGGGCTTTGTGGAGCTGGATGGGACGGAGGATGTCACATTCCATGATTACGGAAACGGTAAAAGGCTGTTTCTCGATTTAAGCCGTAGTGCATTCGGTCAATATTCACTAGAATTTTCACACGGCGAGGTTGGTGATACGCCGACTATTGCGGGTGGCTTGGCGGCAAGTTTTAACGCGTCGGCGCTATATCGCTTGCAAATCATTGGTATCGCCGATACATGGACAGCATTAGGCGTTACAGATACAGCGACTGCGAAAACATGGCTTGCCGCTCAAAAAGCAGCAGGCACCCCCGTACAGATAGCCTACCAGCTCGCTGCGCCGGAAGTGTACGCCACGGACCCTCTGGACTTCGACAACGCAGCCGGGCCGCTTACCGTCATGACGGACGGGGAGGTTGAGGTGACGCTCACGCACCGCATGTTGACGCCCTACACCGCATGGACGATTCAGTACGATTCTGAGGGGGAATATACGGGAGACTTCTTCAATGTAGAGGACTACGACCGTATCAAGCAAAATATCGAATACCTGCGGGAGTATGCGTATTTTCTGTATGGCGGTTTTACCCTGCGGGGCATGGTGGCTGTAACGGTGGAGAGCTATGGATATGCCTCCACCATCGACGCACTGGACGCGAACCTGGAAGCCATTGCAGCGAATACGTTCCGGCCGCCCGACATGCTGCCTGTGAAGCAGTGGCGCGGCAACCAGCCGCCGCCTGGGGCCGACGACTGGAACCGCATCGAGAACACATGCCTGCTGCTTTTTGAGCAATTTGAACGGCAATTTGCGTGCCTGCCGAAGCTGGCATTTGAACTGAAAGGAAGTGCATTTTGATGGCGTTGAAAACGGATTACAAGGATTACATCCCGCCGTCCGGGGGCCGCAAGTATAAAATTACGGCCAATTCCGATGGTTCGTCATCCGTTGAAGATATTACCCAATATCAGCAGGTCGGCGATACCTGGGGTGCGGAGGATATCAACCAGGTGAATAAGCTGGTGAACGGTGCGGTGTATCCGAACCTCGGAACAAACACAAACTTTTCCAATCCAATAAATCAAAGAGGTGCAGCTTCTTATACGACTGCTACCGAAGCTCATATGTATTGTATTGATAGGTGGCGCATCTTAAAAAATACTACATATACCGTGGCTTCTTTTACTTTAACTGCCACTAGTTATGCAGCACGTGCATGCGGTATGCGGCAATCAAATGAAATGGGAGCGCACCAACTGAGTATTGGTGACGATGTTACGGTGTCGATATATGCCAACGGAAAGCTGCATACCCCGACAATGAAAGTGATTGACCGCGATTTGTATGATGCTTTTGCAAACGTCCCTGCCAGCTATGATTGCGACGACTTTGAAATCGTGCTTTGTACCTATGCGGGAGACAACACTATGTATAACCTTGGCATTTATCCGAAGAAGCCTCTCACCGTCAATTATATTAAGTGGGAAAAAGGCAGCGTGGCCACGCCATATGTGCCCAAGGGCTACGGGGCGGAGCTGACGGAGTGCATGAGGTATTATCAGTCTATCAGTATCGACCTATCTATACACGGAACTGCTGTTGATGCATCATATCCAGATAGGCTACCTTTTACCTATTTGCAAAAAATGCGAATTGTACCGACGGCAACATTGCAAAAATCATGGGATTCTAACGTTAAATCAATAAACTGCGGATATGTTTCAGAGACGCAACTCGCAATTGAAATAGTACAAACGGCTGCCGGTTACGCGGAATATCACGGTAAGGTCGTTCTTGCTGCTGACTTGTAAAGGAGGGGAAACAACATGGATAGTAAGTACACAGTATATATCCGCACCGACGAGGCCGGGCGCATCGCGGAAGTGAATAGCAGCGCGTTTCTGGCCGACACGGCGGGCTGGACGGCTATTGATGAAGGGTATGGCGACAAATACCATCACGCCCAAGGAAACTATTTCCCGCTACCATTGTACGGAACGGATGGCTGCGCGA
>ERZ857998.3794-NODE-3794-length-11811-cov-3.830214_pt1 | contig 11811 bp, 12 predicted proteins | sample MGYA00519954_ERZ857998 | MGnify/ENA primary metagenome ERZ857998 (study PRJEB31778, sample SAMEA3449424) | human gut metagenome | biome: human gut; feature: human-associated habitat; material: faeces | place: United Kingdom | collected 2010/2012 ...
GTGCGTAGACAAGCAATCGGGAAATCTCGCCCGCAAACCGCAGGTTTGTGGGCGAGCGGGCCTGGCCGCGGAAAACTCCGCGGCCGGGTTTTGTGTGCGCTGCAAATTTTTTCGCCTTGAAAGGGATTGGGGATTGCAAAGTTGGTCAAATCATGATATGATAAGCAATAGAGATTCCAGGGAATCGGTATGCACAAATTCGGCCCGGCTTTGCCCGGCAAATAGGAGAAAGGGGAATTTCCGCCATGAGCAAAATCAAAGTTGCTATCATCGGCTGCGGCAACATTGCGAACAGCGCGCATCTGCCCGCCTATCAGGCGGCCAGCGACCTGTGCGAAGTGAAGTACTTCTGCGATTTGATCGAAGAGCGCGCCACCGCCCTGCGGGACAAATATGGCAGTGGCATCGTTTGCGTCGATTATCACGATGTGGTGAACGATCCCGAAGTCACCTGCGTTTCCATCTGCACACCCAACTATGAGCACGCGGTGATTTCCATCGATATGCTCAACGCGAAAAAGAACGTGCTGTGCGAAAAGCCCGCCGCCATGAACGCGGATCTGGCCGCACAGATGCAAAAGGCCGCCGACGACAACGGCGTGATCCTCAACATCGGCGTGTGCAACCGGTTTAACACCTCTGTGAACAAAATCGCCGAGCTGATTCAGGCGGGCGTGCTGGGCAACCTGTATCACGTGTATTGCTCGTTCCGCGCGCACCGCTCCATCCCTGGCCTGGGCGGCGCGTTTACCACCAAAGCGCGCAGCGGTGGCGGCGCGCTGATCGACTGGGGCGTGCATTATCTTGATTTGATCCTCTATTGCCTGGGCGATCCGGCGATCAAAACGGTTTCCGCCGCAGCGTATAGCGTGCTGGGCAAGGATATCGAGGGCTATGTCTACGAGAGCATGTGGGCTGGCCCGCCGGTGAAAGACGGCGTGTACGACGTGGACGATATGGTGACGGGCTTTGTGCGCACCGAAGGCCCCACGCTTTCCTTCAACGGCGCGTGGGCGCAAAACATCGGCGAGGGCGCGACGTTCATCGAGTTCATGGGCGATAAGGGCGGCATCAAGCTGCAATACGGCGGCGGCTTCGTGCTCTATTCCACGCTCAACGGCATGCTCACCGAAACGCACTTTAAGTATCAAACCGAAAATATGTACAATGCCGAAGTGCGCGATTTCCTCATCAAAGCGCCGCAGGGCATCAAAACCAAGGCGAACATCGATAAGGCCATCATCACCAGCCGCCTGATGGATATGATTTACCGTTCCAGCGAGCTGGGCGAAGAAGTGAAGGCATAGAGCCCGGGCGCGCGTTGTAAAACGCCACACTCCGCGGCCCCGCTCCAATCGGCGGGGCCGCGATTCATTTCAAAAGACCGCGTGCGAGGAGGATGGCCATGGCAATCTTAGAAACTTTGGAGCATATTTTGGTGGAAGCGGGTGTGTACCAATATGGGCGCGTGGACACCGCGGACATCCGCTTTTTGCAGGAAGTGCGCGGCATGTGCGAAGCCAACACCTGCCGCCAATATGGCAAAACCTGGGCTTGCCCGCCGGCGATCGGCACCGTGGAAGAGTGCCGCGCGCGGGTGCAGCAATACGATGCGATGCTGGTTTTCAGCGTGAAATGCGATTTGGAGGATTCCTTCGATTACGAAGGCATGGTGGAGGGCGGCAAGCGGTTTAAGCGGATCGCCCGGGCCATCCAGCAGGCGGTTTCGCGGGAATTGGACGATTATTTGCTCCTCTCCAACGAGGGCTGCGACCAGTGCAAGGAATGCACCTATCCCAACGCGCCGTGCCGCTTTCCCGAAAAAACGCATGGCGCGTTGGAAGGCTATGGCATCCTGGTGAGTGAACTGGCGGGCCAGGCGGGCATCCGCTATATCAACGGCGCCAACACCGTTACCTACTTCGGCGGCCTGGCCTATCATTCACAGCGCGCTTAATCCGCGTGCGCATTCGTGAGCGGAGCTTTTTTCATCAGGATTTCGTGCATAATCGCCATGAGCGCCAGCGCCAGCAGCAAATAAACCGGCAGCAGCGCTACGGAAATGTGGTTGGCAATCAGGCCGAACAGCGGCGGCATCAGGCAGGTGCCTACATAGGCGCTGGCCATTTGCACGCCGATGATGGCTTGCGAGCGCTCCGCGCCGAAGTGCCCTGGCGTGGAATGGATGATGCAGGGATAGATCGGCGCGCAGCCCAGGCCGATGAGAATCAGCCCGGCCAGGGAAAGCGCCTGTCCGCTCGGCAGCAGCATGGCCACGATGCCCGCGGCAATCAGCGCAAGCCCCGCGCGGATCATCTGCGGATCGGTGAATTTCATGGTAATGAACCCGCACAGCGCGCGCCCGGCGGTGATGCCAATGAAAAACATGCTGGCAAAGCTGGCGGCGGTTTCCGGGGAAACGCCTTTTTGCAGCGTCAAATAGCTGCTGGCCCACAGGCTGGTGGTCTGCTCCAGGGCGCAGTAGCCAAAAAAGCAGGCCATCACCGCTTTGGCGCCGGGAATTTGCACAATTTCCCGCAGGGATAGCGCCTTGCCAGTGCTTTGCTCCTGCGCGGTTTCCTGGCGCTGCCGCTTCCACAAGGGCAGGCTAATCCACAAAATCACGGATAGGACTACCTGCAAAATGCCGATGTATTGGTATCCGGCGTGCCAACCATTGCCGCCGGTGAGCGCGTAGCCCATCACATAGGGCCCGAGCGTAGCGCCGATGCCCCACATGCAGTGCAGCCAGCTCATGTGCCGGCTCTTAAAATGCAGCGCCACATAGTTGTTCAGCGCGGCGTCCACGCTGCCCGCGCCCAGGCCGTAGGGCACGGCCCACAGGCACAAAAGCCAGAACGATTTTGTGAAGGAAAAGCCCAATAGCGCCACGGCGGTCATCGTCACGCTGATGGCCGTCACGCTACCCGCGCCCAAGCGGCGGGTCAACCGGTCGCTTTGCAAGCTGGAAACGACCGTGCCCACGGCAATGATCATGGACACGATGCCGGCATACGACAGCGGCACGCCAAATTCCGGCTGCATCGTGGGCCAAGCCGCGCCGAGCAGCGCATCCGGCAATCCCAGGCTGATAAACGCAAGATAAATGATCGCCAAAAGCAATTGTACCATACAAACCTCCGCGCTGGCCCGGTATCCTTCCATATGGGCCAGCCAATTTCAGCATACCATTATACCGGCCCGCTACCCAATTGTCCATGAAGATCCCGCGAAATCGTATAACAATTTCGCGCGCACTTTTATTGACGCCATTCTACTGAAATATTTCAGATGTGAACCGTTCGCTTTGAGGCTATGGCAAAAGGCAAAATTTGCACAACAAAGCGAGCCGCAACGCATCTTCGCAAACGCGCGGCCCGCTTATTTTCTGCGTTATAACGCGCTGTGGCGGAACCGGCTCTCCAGCCTCTGCCAACGGCGCAGAAAATCCGCCCCTTCTTCGCTACGGGCGATTTCGCGCATCGCCACTTCCACGGCCTGCACGAAGGCGGGGTTTAGGCCTTTTGTGCCATAGCGCATCAGCGGGCACATGGCCCAGGCACGCCAATCCATGCGTACGCCCCAGCCGCTGCGCCGCAAAACCGGCGTGAGCGGAAAAATCCGGCATCCCAATGGACGCAGCGCGCGTTCACACGTGCCGTTGCACAGCAAAATATGCGCGTCCGCGCCCTCCATCTCGCATGGCGTTGCTTTAGCCCAGGGTACGCCAGCGTACAGCGTCTCTTCGCCAGGAAACAGGTATACGCCGCCCTGCCCGTCCGCATCGCTGTGGCAGCAGGCCGCGCCGCACAGCGCCCCGCAATCCGTAAGGAGCGGCGTGAGATCGCAAAGTTGCTCGCGCGCGGCCATCACTGCCGCGTGACATTCGTTCAAAATTCTCCCTCCCCCATGCATAGCGCCAGCGCGAGCGGCGCGCTTCCCGCCACATCTGCGGGCAAAAATACGCGCGTGCCCCCATCCGCCGCCTCACAAGCCAAGGGACGGCCGTCCGCCACCAGACGCACACCGGACGCGCGCATGGGCACGAGCAAGGTTTGCGGCAGGCATTCGCCCTCGGGCAGGCAATAGATCGCGTAGCGCTCGCCGCCACGGCGCGTGAAGCCGAAGCGTCCCTGCCGGTAGGGCGCGCAAATGCGCGTGCCATAAATCGTCTCGCCATTTTGCTTCAGCCATTCGCCCATGCCCAGCGCCGCGTCCCGAAGGAATTTTGGGAAGCAGTCGTAAATGGGCAGGCGTCCATCGGGCATGCCGCCCAAATTGAGCGCCAGATTGCCGCCCTTGCACACGATGTCCACCAAGAGGTGTACGAGCTGACGCGGCGATTTATAGGTATCATCATATCGGTAGGAAAAGCTGGTGCCGATGGTGATGCAGCTCTCCCACGGCACGCGCAGCGGCTCTTCCGGCACGGTTTGTTCGGGCGTAATGTAGTTTTCGTACGGGCCGCCCACCGTGCGGTCGGCAAACAGCAGCCACGGCTGCACCGCGCGGGCGCGGGCGGCCAGCTCGCCTAGGCGAATATCCTGTCCGTTCTGCGGGCGCACCTGGCCGCCATCGAGCCAGAGGATTTCCAACCGGCCATAGCGCTCCACCAGTTCCATCATTTGCGCGTGCGTAAAGCGCACAAATTGTTCCCACAGTTCAGGATGCTCGCGCACATCGTAAGTGGGATTGCGCCAATGCCCCACCGGCAAATCCATGCCCGCGGCCCAGTACCAAGGGCAGTGCCAATCCGGCTTAGAAAAATACGCGGCGATCCCCAGTCCCTGCGCACGGAACGCGTCGAACAGGTGGCGGGCAATGTCGGCGTATTGATGGGTATGAAAGGGGCAATCGGGCGCGGTCACCTTATAATCCGTCTGCTGGGTATCGAACATGCAGAAGCCATCGTGATGCTTGGTGGTGAAAATCAGGTAGCGAAAGCCCGCGTCCTTCGCAAAGCGCGCCCATGCCTCCGGCTGAAAGCGCACGGGATGGAAGGTGCGGTTCAACGCGAAATATTGCCGCCGGAAGCACGCGGGATCGCTTTCCCAGTCCACATCCCGGCGCGACCAGCTCGCGTCCGCATCCGAAAGCGGCCAGGATTCGCAAATGCCCCACTGAGAATAGCCGCCCCAGTGCACCATGAGGGCCAGCTTTTGATCCTGGAACCATTCCAGGCAGGAAAGCAACAGCGGATCGGTTGGCGCCACGTAGTCCGCCGCTTCGCTGTGGTTGATGATGTCTCCCCGCGGTTTTTCCTTTGCCATGCGGTTCTCCTCCTGTGTTTTTTTCAGTATAACACAGTTTTTTGGCGTGCGCAACCAAAAAAGTTGCCCGCGGCACTTTGCCATTTGGAAAAAATTGTGGTATAATGAAAAGCGGCATGGACACATGTATCTGCGCGCAAATTGCGCGGCCTGGATCCGCCAAAGAACGAGGAGGAAACACATATGATTCTTTTGGATTCCGCCAAGCCTTTTTATAAAGCCAATTTTCATCTGCACACCACAAATTCGGATGGCAGGCGGTCGCCCGAGGAAGTGATCGCCCTGTATCGCGAGCAGGGATACGATGTGCTCGCCATAACGGATCACTGGAAGGTCACGCGCGAATCCCATCTGGACGAAGGCATGCTGGTGCTCTCGGGCGTGGAATTCGATTTCAACCTGCCCGGCCAGGTGATCCACATGCTGGGGCTCGGCGTGCAACCCGATATTTTGGATAAGGTTTCGCGAGCCAGCGGGCCGCAGCGCGCGGCGGATGAAATTTCCCGCCAGGGCGGCGTCGCCGTGCTCGCGCATCCTGCGTGGTCGCTCAACCCGCCTTCCACCATGTGCGCTCTATCGGGCGTGACCTGTGCGGAAGTTTACAACACGGTTTCCGGCACGCCGTGGAATGGGGATCGGGCGGATTCCACCTCGCTTTTGGATGTAACGGCCGCCCAAGGGAAACTGTATCGCTTCCTGGCCACGGACGACGCACATTTTTACAACGGCGATCAGTGCCGTTCCTTTACCATGCTGCAAGCCGAAAGCCTCACGCAGGAAGGCGTACTCGCAGCCCTGAAGAGCGGCGCTTTTTACGCTTCGCGCGGGCCGGAAATTTACCGCTATACGTTTGATGGAGAAGTTTTTACCATTGATTGTTCTCCGGCTTCCCGGATCGTGTTTTCTTCTGATTTGAACTGGGTCAATGGCCGCTGCGTCGCGGGCGAAAACCTCACGCACGCGGAGTATGTGGTGCAAACCAACCGCTATGAGCGCTTTGTGCGCTGCCAGATTTGGGACGCCAATGGCCTGTGCGCCTGGACCAGCCCCGTGGCGGTCGGGCCGAACTGCCATTGACGCGATTCCCGCGGATAAAAAAGCTTTGTGCCGGCCCGAGAGACGCCGTCTCTTGGGCCGGCACTTTTTTCTTTGGCTGCTCTTGGGGCAACGGAGAAAGGGCAGCCAACCTGTAATAATGCTTTTGTTCTGCCGCCATAAATCCATATTAGCGCAAGTAGAACTTACTCCTTTTCTTCCGTCAGGCGCTGGTACATCTTCATCAGCGCCGCAACGCAAGTGCTTTCGGTCATATCCCGGACAGAAAAGCCATATGCCTGCATCACAGCCCGGTCGTTTTGCTGGTGGGCGGTGCGCAGCTGAGACGGCATGGTCAGCTCGTCATAGAGGTCGGCAAGGCTAGCATCAGGGTACAAGGCGCGGGCATCCAGAATAGCCTGCGCAGTCTGTTTGATCTTGGCCTTCTGCGCGGCGGTGGGCGTGGGCCAGGGGAAGTTGTTGTAAACAATATCCTTGGAATAGCGATAATCGCTTTTTAATCGTCCACAAACAGCTCGCATCCAGGCCATATGTACATTTGAGGTTAAAATGCCGAAATTGTATAAAGTAGCATTGGGAATCAAAAATACCAAATCGCTTGCAATAACTTCTTTTGGCAAAAAACCCATAGGAACATATTTTCTGCGCTCAGAAGATACTTTGGGAACCACTATGTATTCTGAGTCTGGCTGGGCAATCTGACAAAAGAGCGTAGGTGTTGCAGCAAATTTTCTTGTACCTGCCGCAACACTGTTAGCCCGAAAATCTCGAACCTGTTCTATTCTCTGCATTACTGTCGGGCACTTTTTAAGTTCACTAGGATCTGCATTTACCAGCCATAGACACCACCTCGATTTTCTGTTAATGAATTCATAGGCTCCAATATAGGGATGTACCCATTTTTCAGCCAGAGGTTCATTGGCTATTAATTCGGCGCGTTCTTCGTCGTTTAATATAAAGCCTCCACCGTCTCTCGGCATACTTCCAAAGCGCATAGGAGGAACTTTTTCCAACGGTTTAGAACGACTCTCCACAAAGACAGTAGGCGCATCCATCAAATATGAGTTTATATTTTCCGTTTTTCTTTGTTTTGGATAGTCAAAAAGTATGCCAGCTTTTTTACATATGAAAAGCCGACAATAATACAATGCACATGTGCTTTGATTTTTGCCTCGCTATCCCATATAAATGTGCGATAAGCAAAAGTTATTTTTATGCCACTCGCAAAAATAGGTTTCCATAGCGATACAGCCTGTTGTCCTTGACAGATAGAGTTGGTCGAAACAAATGCCGCATCAATCAGAGTTCCCTGCATATATTCTACCGCTTTTTTATACCACCCTGCTACATAGTCTAATTCTCCAACACCCTTTACACCATCCAGCAGTGTAACTATATCGGCCTTTTGCTCTTTTGACATCATCATCCCGCCCACAAACGGCGGATTTCCCATAATGTAGTTCAGCTTGTGCTTGGGTACCACGCTCTCCCAGTCCAGCCGCAGGGCGTTCCCCTCCACGATATTCGCATAGGATTTCAGCGGGAGAAAATCGAGGCTCATGTGGACAACATCCTCGGTTTCCTTCATCATCTGGCTCTCGGCGATCCACAGAGCGGTCTTTGCAACCGTCACAGCAAAATCGTTGATCTCAATGCCGTAAAATTGTCCGATTGAGACCTTAATGGGATTGCCCACATCGAACATGATTTGATCGTGATGCAACAGGGCAAGAACCTGATTTTCCAACCGCCGCAGGGACAGGTAGGTTTCCGTCAAGAAATTGCCGGAACCACAAGCGGGGTCTAAGACCCTTTCGACTTTGATACAAAAAAGCCCCGGAAATCCCTTGAAAATAAGGGGTTTCCGGGGCGCTTGATGTCTGCGTAGGCGTTTGGGATGAACCTGTGAGGCGGATGCTATTCAGGTGGTTTCACTATCAAATGATACTTGGAGTATCGTTGGAAAGTGGACGCGGTATTTGAGAATGAGTTTTTCATTTCATTCTGTTATTCGCCCTGAATTCTTTGCTTATACGTTTCTATGATAGTCGTGATGCAAGACGTAAGATCCTTTCGAATATCACTCTCCCAAAGGCGGATTACGATCCATCCAGATTCCGTTAAAGCTAATGTGTTTTTGCTATCACGTTCTATGTTGCTCAGTATCTTACTCCGCCAGAATTCACTGTAACTGTTTAGCTCTTCTTCCAGTGATGCCATACCGCGAACAGCCCAGTTGTGACCATGCCAAAAGTCACCATCGCAAAAAATAGCAATTTTTGCCCGCGTAAACACGATATCCGGCTTCCCTGGAAGAGTCCTAACGTTGACTCTATATCTGAGTCCTCGCTTCCACAATGCCTGTCGCACAAGTAACTCAGGCTCAGTATCCTTTGATTTAATGGAGGCCATTATCTTATGCGTAATGCTAGCTTCTCTCGCCATAATAATCGCCTTCTTCAATCACCACAGAATACAGCTCTAACACCAATTATTGAAAGCGCAGTCAAAATATGCTCTTTCTCTGATTCGGTAAGGGATGATGAAAGCATCGCAAGTTGAAGGCAAATCTCAGGCTTTTCATCATTACTGAGCATGCCTGGCTGCCTAGCAATCAATTCCAGTGCCTTCTTTAATGCGGTTTCCCATTTTAGTACCCTTCCGCTGCTAAGGACATATAGCACGCCGTTTGCCGCGCGCAAGACAGTTACGTTCTCAACTTCTTGTATTTTGCTAGCTTCGACGTTGTATACGGCGTGGATAATACTTTCTGGAGTGCTCTGCGTCAATGCGTTTCTTGTCAACCGCTTTGTATACGCATTTAGAACCGCATCCTTAATGTAGGTACGCACTCTTTCTTTTTCCATATACTCTTTCAACACGCCACCAATTTCAGGGTCATTGACTAATTGATCAAGAAATCGACCATTCTCAATACGCCCACTGGTTGCGTATCCAAATTGATCCGCTTTACCGAAGATGAGTGCTCTGATTCTCTTTTGCTTATCAGCAGGAAGCTTTGGCATTAGAATCCCTCCGGAAATGTTAATCGCGTTTCATCATCCGAGTCGCCGAGATCAGCTACGTCCTCTAGCCATACTTTAACGAACTTCTCCACTTTCGCGTCAGAAAAAGAAACGAAACCTTCTTGTAAATAGAGAACTTCGTTTTCGGTTCCTTTGATCTTACCTTCCCGATTCATTTCAATCATATCAGCCATCCTGCGTATATCAGAAACAAAATCAAGAACGATGACTTTGTCTTTACCTTCTGACAATCGCAAACCTCGTCCCAGTTGTTGAACAAAAATCCTTCTTGAATGTGTAGCGCGGAGGAACACAAGAAGATTTACGTCCGGGATGTCTATTCCTTCATTCATGACGTCAACCGCGCATACCGCTTGATACGCTCCTGTCGAAAACGCAAGAAGGCGACGCCTTCTTTCCGCTTTATCAACCTGTGACAGTGCGGCGCACGGTATACCAGCGGCAGATAGCATGTTTGCGAACCGATTGCTATGCTCGATAGACGGTGAGAATATCGCAATTCGCGGCTGATTCATAGTTCTTACAACTTTTTGAATTTCCGCGATCACAGCCTCATCGCGTTGCGGTAAAAATAATCTTTTATTCAAATCACGAATTGAGAAATTTTTCCGACTCATAGACTGCATATTATTCCAGTCAACATTATCACACAAAATACGATAGTCAACCTTCGATAAATAGCCCATGGCCATTCCGTCTACTAGAGAAACTTTTTCAATTGGGTTTCCAAATATCGCGGACAGACTTTGTCCATCACCACGCCATGGCGTTGCTGTCATCCCGATAAGAAATCTCGGCTTAAGATGTTCTAGGCAGGTCCTAAAGCCATTCGCGAGAGCGTGATGAGCTTCGTCAACAATGACCACATCAAATTGTTCTGGATCAATGCCCGGTAAATATCCATATAGGCTTTGATATAGACCAAAGCAGATACCTTCTGTATTTCTTGGCGGTAATCCATCGAAAAAGACAGATGTTGGTACTTCCTTAGTAATCTGTGACCAAAACCCTTGCTCCAGCTGAATAGCAAGGTCTGTTGCGTGGCAAAGCACCAAAATACGCCTGCAGCCTCTTTCCCAAAGGTTTCGCGCTATCGTTGCGGCAATAACCGTCTTTCCCAATCCTGTTGCAACAATATAGAAAGATCGTTTTTCACCCGCATCAAAAGCTCTGAGGACTTTATCTACGATATTCTGTTGATAAGTGCGTAACTGCCGATATGCGGCGGAGTCGTTGGGCATTCCTTCAATCAAAGCTTGGAGAAACGCTCCGTTCCACAGCTTTATTGTATAGCCATTGCTTTCAAGTTGCGCCTGACGCTGTCTCGCTGTTTTGGTAAACTCACCATTTGTAGCGACTGCCGCAACATTAGCCTGATAAAAAGTCAAAGCGTCTATGGCTTCCTTAATAGCCTGTGGGCCTATGTAACGATCACCCGAAACTGCTTTTGATTGAACAACCCAGGATTTAGCACCAGCTTCATCAATTCTCGTTCCGAGTATGTCGCCCCCCATATCGCCTGCGCCGCCAATGACATTTGTATCTTTCCATCCCAGGTGGCCCATCAACCGAGCGAGCGCCCTCTCCAGTCCTTTCCAATTATACCCTTTAGCGATATCTTCCGTATAGAAGTTCATTCGTTCAACTCCTTAAGCAAGAAATCAACACTTAAAGACGCTCGCTGCAACTCGTTCTTTGGAATTCGTTGGCTGTATCCAACGACCATTCGCAACGCATCTTTGATGAATGACAAAATACGGTCTTTTGACTCCTCTCTAGCGCGATTGGTCGCGTTGGAATCGGTCAGTGAGATCGCAAGGTAGGGGGCTGAAAAGACAGCACCATCCATGGTCCTTTCAGGAAAACGTTCAACCAACCTATATAGCGTCTTAGGCGGCACAAATTCGATGGCTTCAAATCCACCACTTTGCTTTTCTTGAAATTTTTGAAGCAACGACGGATTTGCTTGAATCAGGTTTGTGATTGTTTCCTCAACTTCTCCCGCAGACTCGTGTATGCAATTCATAACATCATCAGGCACATCAATTAAGGCCTGCTTCAATTTTTCGCGCAACAATTCGAACACGCTGCTAGCGCGATCTTGCAAAGATTGTCGATCTACTTTTGAATCTGCCATAGTCGAAACGACAAGCTCCGAATACACCGCCATTATGTCCTTAACATTATCGCGTGCTTTTAGTTTCTCCGCCAAATAGATCAGAAGAAGCGCTTGCGGTGTGATCGGATATTGCGCAAGCATGGGATGCGCTGGGTCATAAACGAAATCACAGTCAATTCCATCTGAAGAGAAAAAGCACGGGCGCCTTTCGCCTTGCTGAATAATCTCGCCTTGAGTCAGTTCGTATACTCGCACATTTGCTGGGGTTAGATAGCGATACTTTTTACATCTACCATGTTGCGGCGGTCATGGTTGACAA
>ERZ857998.3796-NODE-3796-length-11804-cov-4.239084_pt1 | contig 11804 bp, 8 predicted proteins | sample MGYA00519954_ERZ857998 | MGnify/ENA primary metagenome ERZ857998 (study PRJEB31778, sample SAMEA3449424) | human gut metagenome | biome: human gut; feature: human-associated habitat; material: faeces | place: United Kingdom | collected 2010/2012 ...
AAGCGAAAAAGTAAAAATCAAAAGCGGCGCTATTGCGGCATTTCCCGGAACAGCGCCGCTTTTTCAAAGGGAAGATGTGAAGAATGAAGAAAGCATTTGCGATGATTCTGATAATACTCTGTTTGCTGAGCGCCGCCGCGTCGGCGGAAACGTGGACGATTGCGCCGATTGAAACGCCCAAAGGCGAACCGATCGGCATTTCGCCGGACGGCAGCACGATGCTGTTCCGCAGCGGAGAAGGTTTTCTGGTGAAAAGAAACGGTGAATTGAAGCCGATCGTGCCGAATTATGAGCGCGGCGTAGAGGACACGTACGGAAATTTCGAAAAATGTGTGAGCAGTGCTTCGTTTTTCGCGCTTCTCGATGAAACGGGCGTAACATGGTCGCCGGACGGATGCTATTTCGTGCTGACGAATTGGCAGGAAGTGATGGTTGATGCCAGATGGATTCGCGACCTGATCCTGTTCGATGCGGAGAAGGGCGAGTGCTTTCTCGCGGATACGGATGGAAATCAGCTGCGGGCGGAATCGGCAGGCTGCGTACTTGCCGCGAATTTCGGGGAAAACGGGGAGTATCTCGATTTTGTGTACATGAGCAACGATCGCGCAAATAGCAGAATGACGCTCGAACGCTATGAAATCGGGGAGGAAAAAGTAAATCGCCTCGCAAGATTTGCGCGCTATCTGCCCGAAGGCGGACTTAATTATATCCTCGTCGGCATTCAGCCGCTGAGCGGCGGGCGCTATCTGATGCTGCGCGAAACGCGCGATGAATCGCAGCCGTACGCGTTCGATCTTTTTCGGGACGAAAGCAAGGAGAAACCTCTGCGGACGAAATGGAAGGAAACGCTGACGCCGCTGCCATTTACGAAAGCGGAAGTAGGAATCACCCCATACCAGATTTTCGCGAACCCGAATACGAAATATGCGCTGCTCTTCGCGCGCGGAGATTTTGATGCGGGGAGCGCCCCGCTGTATTTCCGTGTGAACGTCGACGACGGCTATTCCTGCAGCGACGAATGCCTGATGATTTCGCAGTTCGGCGCGGAAAAGGCAAATACCTTCGCCGTATCCGCGGAAACGCGGAAAGCGCTCCGAGAAACGCTGAACGACAACGCGGTGATCGCAAACGCGGCGCTCTCGCCGGATGGAACGCGCGCGCTGCTGCTCGTGCAAAATCAGCAGGAATACCGGCTTGCCGTGATGGATATGGAAACGCTCGCGCTGAGCTGGATTCAGGCGGATGAATTGAGTTTGGACGCGAACGGCCCCTATTGCGTTCGCTCGACGGACTTGAGCTATGCATTTCTCGCAGGAATGCAGTGGTGCGAAGGTGATCGCCTGCTAATGCATACTAAGGAAGGCACAAAGCTCTATCAGCTCGAGAAAAACTGAACGACCGGCTCGGAAGAATCGCTCTTCCGAGCCGTATTTTGTGATTTATTCCGGAACGATTTGCGCAAATGCACCGTCAATCCATCCAACCTGCGCACCGACTATTACAGCGTGCCAGCCGTTTTCCGCTGTTGCGACATAATCGAGAAGCGCATTCGGCGAAACGGTCGTGATGCGCGCGTAATCGGCGGAATTACCGCAGCGAACGGGAAGCTCCTCCGCTGCGGTTACGATCAGCTTTCGCTTCGTTTCAGGCGCCTCGGGCGCTTCGGGCAGCGGTTCGATTTCGGGAATCGTAATCAGCTCCGGTGGATCCTGAATCGGACGGTTTTCAGTGTTCTTTACCGGCATAAGGTCTTCGCCCGCCGCGTCGGACAGCGCGTCCATCAGCGCCGCATGACTGATTTCGCCGTATTCGCCGTCGGACGCGATGTGCGCGCGCTTTTGGAAACGCTTGAGCGCGCTCTCCGTTTCACGACCGAAATCGCCGTCCGCACCGTATTTGGGCAATGCAAATCCCAATCGAATCAGCGCGCTTTGCAGTGCCTTTACGTCGCTTCCGCGCATTCCACGCCTGAGCAGACGGCTTCCGAGCGTGGATTCAGCCGGCCTAGGCGTGGATTCATATCGAATGAATGGCAGCTGATACCAGTATTTCCAGCCGCGATCGGCGACCTTTGTGCGCACACAGCCATATTTGAACCCGCGCCATTCGACCGCATACCCATTCCCAACATAATAGCCGACGTGCCCGTCCTTGTGCAGCGCGAGTCCCGGCAGCTCCGGAAGCGTCTGAATCGAGCCCCACGGCATCTTTTTGCTCTTGGCATATTTGAACATTCCGTTCGCGGATTTATCGGGGCAGCCGTTGGAGGCGTATTTGCTCTTGGGCGAACCGGGAATGCCGATCGAATCGAGCACGCCCTGCCCGCCGTTCGTCCAGTTGTATCCTTTGATCAGTCCCACGCAGTCGGCACAGACTTTCTTTTTCGCAATGTCATCACGGTACCGGGCGGTACGGCTGGAACCATAGTGCGCCGGATACTGCTTCGCCTTGCGGGCGCGCAGATTTTCAGTGCATTTATAGACGACGGAGCCGTACCAGTAGGGCTGACCTACCATCTTTTCACAGAACGCAACGAAGTGCTCATTGGTAAAAGGCGTATTGATTCGTTCGCTCATTTCTGCTCATCCTCCTGTGTTTCGTCTTTTTTCTCATCAGTGCGTCCATGCAGCTGCGCCAGCACATCCTTCATCTTGTCGGGAATGGGTAGGCCGATGTGGGCCGCATTCTCCAGCAGGGACAGTCCTTCATTAGACAGGTAAAAGCAGATCACGGCGCTGCGAAGCGCGGAGCCGGTGCCCACGATATGAATGTCCACCACGTTGGCCACGCCTACCAGCATCAGGATCAGCACCTTCTTGCAGATGCCCTTGAAACCCACGGCGCTGGACAGCTTCTTGTCCGCAATGGCGCACATCACGCCGGTGACGTAGTCCACCAGCACGAAGGCGATCAGCGCGTAGAGAAAACCGTCCACACCGCCCAGGTACCACCCCAGGAAGCCGCCCAGGGCGGAAAAGGCAAGCTGGATGCCGACCCAGATCGATTTCATTGTCTCGTCCTCCTTTGATTTGAATATGGGAAAGACGCCCCCGGCGGGAGCGCCTTTGTCCTCATGTCAGCCATTCCGGTTTCTCCGGGATGGTTTGTGTGTTGGTACCGTCCAGCCATGCGCGGTACCAGGTCTTCAGCTCCGAGAGCTGCTCCTCGGTGAGGGCGTCATACCACAGCCGCCCCCGGTTGATGACGGAAAAGCACTCCGCCTGCCGCCGCTGGCGGTATGCGGTTTTCGCCGCCTCTGCCTGTTCCGCAGCGGCCTGCGCGTCATCGAAGACCAGGACGCCGTCCTGCACCCGGTAGGCGGTGAAGCACTCCTCAAAATGAGAGAGGTCGGCAGGTTCGGCCGCTTCCACAGCGTCCAGCAGATCCCCCTCAAAAGCGTAGCTCACCACATAGCCCTGTTCGTTCAGCAATACTTTCATTGACGCCACCTCAGTTGACCCCGAATACACGGTTGATCTGCCCGTTACCGTTGCCCATGGAGAGCGTCACCAGGGAGCCGGAATAGGACAGGTTGAAGGATTTGTAGTTGGACTCGTCCGCAATCTGGAAGGAGACGGCGGAGGTAGTCAGCATGATCTTCGGCACGACCAGGGACGCACGTGACGCCGTGCTGCTTGGCCTGCCGATGATGACATAGAAGTTGTAGTTTCCGTAGTTGAAAGTGATGCTTCCGCTGGTCAGCGTCCCGTTGTAGAGAGACGTAGCGGCGATGCCCAGGTTTGTCCGAGCCGCTGCAGCATTCTTCGCCCCGGTGCCGCCGTAGGCAATCGCCAGGGCGTTGGTCAGCGAGATGGACGTCCAGGAGCTTCGGTCATAAGCTCTTTTCACCGCATAGGAGTTTGCCGCCAATGTAGTACTGGAAGATGAGATGCTGGATGACAGCTTAGTCAGCCCGTAATATGCGGTGGTGGCGTATAAACAGCCAATGGCGATCCACCATGACCCGTCATACACGAAATCAACCGTTTCCTTGTCCCTCCAGATATCTGCGATAACAGACATCCCGTCCGTGCTGCAGATGAACTTGTCCCCGGTGCCGTTGACATTCAGCTTGGGCTGACTGGCGGAATTCCCATAGGTAAACTGTACTGCGATGCGGGAACCTGTTTTCAGTTCGAAGCCGGGGCAGCTCACCACCTTCACTTGGGTGGCTTCGGCGGTGGAGCAGGTGCCAAAGTATGGCTTGTCGAAAGGATAGTCAATCTCGTCCGGGGTCAGCGTCCCCTCGATGCGTGTGTCTCCCACCACATGGAGCGCTGTCTCCGGGCTTGGGGTATTAATACCCACCATCTTCTTGCGAAGCGCCACCAGTGGCGTGCCTTGGGAGACAACGAAATACAGATCCAGCGAGGTCAGCGAGTTCAGCTGGTCGCGGATCTGCAGGTGGAAGTCATAGGACGATTCGGAATCAAGGTTGCACAGCTCCAGATTGGAAAAGGAGAAGCTGGAACTGGTGGCGGTCACCGAGCCGAGGATGCTGGTGTAGCTGTTGTACGAGGACGCGCTGGTGAGCTTATAGCGGTACCGGGCATAGAGAAGGCTGTTCTTCTGCGTCCCATCCACCGTGATGGGCGAAATGCTGCCGTTGAACACGAGCTGCATCTCGGTCTCGATGTCGTTGGTGCGCCGCAGGGACACGGAGCTTACCCTGGGTTTCGAGTACGGCACCACGGTTACGCTCTGGGTAACGGAAGCGGTGTATCCCCGCGAGTCCGTCACCGTCAGGGTGATGTCCCGTGTGCCGGAGGTGCCGATGGTCCCCAGGGAGAGGGCCGCGCCCGTTGTGTTGGATTTCGTCACGCCGCTGCACACCGCCGAGTAGGACACGATGGAAGCGCCGTTCCTCGCCGTGGCGGTTCCGGGGGTGACTGTCAGCCGGGAGTAGTCCTGGATGAGCACCTGGTTGTTGTCCGTGATGGCGGTGGTGGTCGAGTAGCTGTCGGCGAAAGTGAAGCCGGAGATGCTCGGCCCCGAATTTGCCTGTGAGGTTCGGATGGTGCAGGTACAGGTGGATGCGCTGCCGATTTGGGTGTTTCCGCTCTTGGTGACCAGCTCGATAGTCGCCGTGAAGGATTTGACGCTTGCCATAGCGTTCAGGAGTGTTGTCCGCTCCGAAGAAGTCAGGGTGATGGTTCTGTTGGCTGTTCCCGCTGACCAGATGCGCCCCGCCAGGGACAGGTAAGTCGTGGAACCGTTTTTGATGGTGATGTAGTTGGTGTAAGCGGCATTGTACACCGTCACCCGCAGGGAAAGGCTGATGGAAGCAGCGTCCGCCGCAAAACTGCCGCAGCTCAAAAGCACCGCGCCGCCCAGGGTCTTGGCGGATATTGTGGAAGAGGTGCCATACACCTGGTTGGCGCGCTTTCTTGCCCGTACCCGCACCGAGTAGGTGGTGTTGGGCGAAAGCGTGGAAAGGGTGACGCTGGCGCTGGTTCCTGCCGTGGAGGAGAATTGCGTCCAGGTACTGCCGCCGTTCAGACTGTACTGCCAGATGTCGGCGGCGGCTGAGGAGGATGCGGAGATCTTAAACCCATTGGCAGTGATGCCGGAAACGGAACAGGACACCGTGGGGGCGGAGCGGTCAACGCTGTTCAGAGTTACGGTGGTGGAAGCCGTAATGGTTCCAACAGATACGCCGGAGTAGGTGCCGGAAAACCGCCAGGATGCGGACAGCGCCACCCCGGATTTCGTTCCGTCCGCGTTGTGGCTGACCCGCACGGTTTTGGTCTTCAGCAGCTTCTTTTTCCATCCGCTGGAGTAGTCGTCGATGGCGGGCGCGGTATAGGTCTCGCTGACGCCGTTGACGGAAATCGTGGAGTCGCTTCGAGCGCCCACTTCGAGGGTATAGTAGGAAAGATACACTTTCAGGGTGACATCGGTATAGTTGCCGGTCACGCTCTGCACACCGCTCCACTCGCAGTACAGGCCGAAGCTGGAAACGGGATAATTCTGAAACGTGCCGCTGAGCGCCATTGCTCCACCTCCTTAGTCCAGAATCACGATGTTCAGCCCCTCGGACGTTGTGGCCATGGGGACGAACTTCGTCTTGCCCACCGTGAGTTCACCGTCCACGGTGGTTTTCTTTGTGATGGTCTCATCCTTGTTCAGGGAGAAAATCTTTTCCTCGTTGTAGTAGCCGGAAAACTCCGTGTTGTTGATGACCGTCCGCTGGGCGGAGTCCGCATTGGACACTTCGATGCCCCGGCGGTCGATCTTTACCTCGGCGGTGTAAATCTCATTGGGAGCCGGCGTCCATTTGTGGAGGGATGGCCCCTCCGTCAGCATGATGTCCGAAACGAACAGGCTGGCATCGCGGGAATAAATTTTGATGGTGATGACGCTGTCCTGCACGTCCGGGAGCAGAGCGGTGTATTCCGTCCACTCAAAGGAGTCTGAGGTGTTGAACAGGTCGATTTCCGTATCGCCGTTGATGATGGCCCGGACATAGGCGTTGTAGGTGGAGGTTTTCTTGGCTTTCACCGTCAGCCGGTACGCCTGCCCCGGCACGATAGTATCCACCACCTGGGTCAGCGTGCTGTATGCGTTCAGCTGGAAACAGGAGTTGGAGACGGTGCTGTTCTTGGTTTCCGCACCCTGCTGGGCAGTGATGGTTCCGGCATAGGTCCAGTCATCGGAAAGACCGTTTAAGCCGGCGGAGTTGCGGACAAAGTTGATGCCGCCGCTGTACTGCTCCTGCATGGTGAGGGACAGCCCGTCCACCGACTGCTGAAGCTGGGACATATGCCCCTCGATGAGCCGGAGGTTTTCCTGCTCCTCCGTCAGTTCCCCGGTGACGCCCTCCACCGACTCGGTCAGGTCGGCCACATAGCTGTTCAGCCCATCGATGGACTGCTGGAACTGGCTGACCCTGCCGCTGACCTCCTTCAGGGAGTCTGTGGTAGCGTAGGCGCTGAACATGACCTCGCCGCTCTCCAGATCCCACCAGGAGGACCCGTCCTGAGACTGGATCACACCAGCTTTAATGATGTTGGCAATCAGAGAACCAGAGGTAATGAAGTCGGCAACGATCTGTCCATCGGAGGTAATGGCGGTTTCGTAGGGGCCGTTGTAGCCATTGCTGGAGAACCCTAACCCCTCTACATTCCACCGCCAGACATTGACCGCGTCCTCGATGGAGGGCTGGTCAAGGATCAGCAGCTCGTAGGGCATACCTGTTTCGCTGTCGGTATGAAGCACAACATAGCCGCCCGTCTGGCCGGTAATGCGGTCGGTGGCGTTCTGGATGGCTGAGTTCATCAGCGCCGGGAAATGACCGGCCTTCTCCGCCGCTTCCTCGGCGCTGGCCTGTGCGTCCGAGACGTTGTTCAGCAGATTGGCCTTGCCGCTGCCCAAGGTGATGGACACATACTTCTCCGCCAGGGTATCGTAGACCGTGGTGATGACCTTTGCCTTGGCGGTGATGCCCAGGGCGGAATGCCGGATGGTCACGGTATCGCAGAGGGACACCCGCTCAAGAACAGCGGCATACTCCGGCTGCTTCCAGAGCGGTTCAAAAGAAACGGTGAGCGCGGGAACCTCCACCCCCAGGGGATTGTTCGTCAAATAAGTCTGCGCCTTGGTGCGGAGAGAATCCTCGGTGATGGCTTCCTCCTCTCCAAAGCTGTCGGTAAAATCCCGGATGAGAGTCTTGCGCTGGGACAGCGTGGTGTCCGCGATGGGAAGCAGCACTTCGGTGAGGGTGACTACCGTTTCGCTCCCGTCCTCGGCGGAGATCACCGCATAAGGGAGCAGGTCGGTATACACCTCGGTGATATCGCTATCATGTTCCAGCTCGGTGAGGTTTTTGCCGTACTCGATTACCACACCGGTATGCTGGCCCCGCCCCTGGTGGTGGATGACGTGGAAGTTGTCCCACTCATACTCGCCGCCCCACAGATCCAGGAAGGAACCGGCCACGCCGCCCAGACAGGCGCGGACGCTCTGGGGCTTGGCCACGGAGAAGGGTTTTGCCTCGGAGTAGTCCGTCTGACAGGTGAAGCTGTGGGCGGTGGCGGTGTTCTGAAACACGCGCTGCATGGCAAGAGCCGGTGAAATGCTCTCACTGGACCAGGTCAGGGCGGCGATATTGGAGAGGTCGTAGGAGAGGTGCTGGGCATACACCGTTACCACGCCATCGATAGGCGTGGTGATACGGTAGATGCGGAAGGCTTGGTCATCGGCGGTATCGTTGGGCTTGGCCTTGATGATCCGCTCGGAGGACAGCTCCCCATAGTTCCTTCCTGTGACGGGGTATTGGAGCACCATCTCGTAGGCGCCGTTTCGCTCCTCGGTCACCTCACAGGAGATACAATCGGCCAGCACGCCGATGCCGTAGGTGGAGAAATCCACCGCGTTTGCTTTGAACAGAACCGGAATCATAGCGTCACCCACCTCGGCTGTACCACCAGGCTGGTCACCGTTCCCACCCAGGAGATGGTGTTGACGCCGGGCTGCAGCCTGGGAAATCCGTCCCCGCTGACCTTGTCGTTCATGGGGGTCGCGCCGGAGTAAAAGTTCATCTGCTCACTGTCGCAGACAATGCTCCCGTCCAGCCCGGTAAATACCCAGCTCTTGTTCTGGCCACCGCCCTGGATGGTTAGGGTCACCGTCCCCTCCCCGGTGAGGGTGAGGATGGGCAGGGACTCAAAGCTCTCCGGGTTGGTCACCGTGGAGCCGGACTGTGTGAGGGTGATGGGGTCAGCCCCCGCCACGCTGTAACGGAAGGGCCGGCAGGAGAAGCTGACGGTGAACACGCCGATGCGGTTGAGTTGATCCTCAATGTCCAGGCTCCCGGAATACACCGCTTTCCGGGTATAGAGGGTGTCGTAGCTGTCGGACAGGGAGTGATAGGCGTTTTGCTCCCCATAGAGCCAGGCTTTGACCCTGGTGATCTTCTCCGCCAGTTCGGCGATGGACTTGGCAGGCAGGAACACGGAATAGGTCACCTGTACATTGGGATAGCGGCCATTGGGCAGGATGAGGTCGCCGTTCCTGCCGGGGATGGACTGGAAGGTCACATCGTACTCCGGGGCGGAAAACACATTCTTGCTCTCAATGCGAAGCCCCATGTCCAGGGACGAGACCCCGTTATACACAAAATAGTTCATGCGAAGACCACCCCTTTCCGTTTGGCAAACTGGCCGGCGGTCACCATGATCTCATTGGTGAGCTGCCGGATGTCCTCATTGGTGTAGTTATTGAAGGTGCCGATGTTCAGCTGCAGGACGAAGCCGCTCTTCCCAGAGCCGCCGGAAACTGCGGAGGTCATGGCGTTTTCCACGCTGCCCTTCACGGAGAAATCCGTGGGCAGCGCCGTGGTCATATCCTTGGCGAGGTCCTGCATGACCCCGTTGATGTCCTTGCTCATCCCCTCGGCGGCTTTCACCGCCTGACCGCCATTGTCCTCAATGGAACCGGCAAGGCCCTCCACCAGCATTTCGCCCACCCAGGCCATTTCCTTGGAGGGCGAGTTGATGCCGAAGAAGCCCAGGATGCCGTCCCAGATGCCGGAGATCCAGCCGGACACTTTATCCCAAATCCATCCGGCCAGAGATTGGATGCCCTGCCACAGGCCGCGCACCAGGTTGGCGCCCACCTCGGCAATCTGGGAGACGCCCTGGCCGAGAGCCGAGACGATCCCCGTGATGATCTGCGGAATCGCCTTCACGATTTCCGCAATGATGGTCGGGAGATTCGCAATCAGGGACACCAGCAGTTCTACACCCGCCTGGATGATTTGAGGGATGCTGTTGATGAGGGCGTTCACGATGCCGGCGATAATCTGCGGAATCGCCGCCACAATGGTGGTAATGATCTGGGGTAGCGCCTGGATGAGAGACACCAGCAGGTCGATGCCCGCCTGGATGATCTGCGGGATGGAGTTCAAAACGGCTGTGATGATCCCTTCGATGATTTGCGGAATGGCCGCGACAATGGCGGTGATGATATCCGGCAGAGCCGCCACCAGCGAGGTCAGAAGCTGGATGCCGGTCTCGATGATCTGGGGGATGGCGTCCAGCAGGAAGGACACGATGCCGTTGATGATCTCCGGCAAAGCCGCGATGAGCACCGGCAGGGCGTTGAGGATGCCCTGGGCCAGCCCCGTGACCAGCTGCAGAGCCGCGTCCAGAATGAGGGGCAGGTTGGCGATAAGGGTCTGGCAGATCTGTGTCACCATCTGCACAATGGTGGGAACCAGCTGAGGCAGTGCGGAAGCGATGCCGGAAGCCAGGGTCGCCACCACCTGCATTGCCGCCTGTAAAAGCTGTGGCGCCAGCTCGGTTAGGCTGGTGACGAGCTGGAGAACAATGGACAGGGCGGCTGCGGCCAGTTGGGGCAGTGCGTTCATAATGCCGGTGACCAGGGTGGCGATGATATTCACCCCGGCTTCCAGCAGTACCGGAAGACTGGCGAGGATGGCTTCCCCGATGACCGGCACAATGGTGGAGAGCTTCTCCATCAACACTGACACCAGGCCGGAGATGCCCTCGGCAAAGGTCTCGGCGGCTCCGGCGGTGCCGTTCAACACGCCCTGCAGCCCCTCGCCCATGAGGGACACGAAGGGAATCATGGCAGTAAGAACATCTGCCGCCATGGTCTTCAGCGTGGTCATGATGGGTTCCGCAATGGCGCCCAGCTGGGCGTAGGCATCGGTAAGAAGTGCCTGGGCGCGCTGGGCTTCCATCACATCACCGTTGAGGGTTTTGTAGTTTTCCGCCGCTTCCTGGTACAGGCCGTTGAGGGTATCGGTGATGAGCGCGGCGCGTTCCTGCTCGGAACTGCAGCCATCCAGCGCCGACTGGAAGGCTTCCTCATTGACGCCGGCCCAGTTCAGCGCGTCCGCCAGCTGGCCGGTGATGGTGCCGGTCTTGGCGGTCTCATTGGCGGCTTCGGTCAAACCTTCGATGGGAAGGCTGTCTCCGAAGGTGGCCCACACGCCAGCGGCAATGTCCGTCCACTGCGCCAGTTCTTCCTCGGTGGAGCAGAGCTTGGCGAGGTGGTTGACCGCTTCCACACTGCGATCCTCTTCGCCCAGGATGGCATAGAAGCCGGTGTAGGCTTCACCGGCCTGTTCCGCCGTAAATCCGGCGGTGGTGAAGGCCGCGTCCAGCTTGGCCTGGTCCTCCCGGTATTCCCGTGTGGACTCCGCCAGGTCGAGGAAGCTCTTGGTCAGCCCGGCGAGGACGGCGCCGGCGGCGGCAACAGCGGCACCCGCCGTGACCGCCAGACCTTTGAGGACGGAGCCGACCTTCTCCAGCTTGCCGGAAGCCTTGTCAGTCTTGTCGGCTGCGTCATCGATCTCATCCCCGAACTTGTCCGTCTGCTGGGCGGCATCCCGCATCTCATCGCCCATGGAGTCGATGGCTCTCTGGTTCTGGTCAAGCTCCCGCTTCATGTTGTTCAGAGCGGCCTGGGCGTTGTTGAGCTGGATCTGCCACTGCTGGGTGCGCCGGTCGTTCTCCCCGAAAGAGGTGGAAGCGTTCTCCAGCGCCTTGCGCAGGGTCTCGATTTTCTTCTTCTGAGCATCGATCTCCTTGCCCAGCACCTGGTTCCGGGCGGTGAGGGCTTCCACGGAATCATCGTTTTTGTCAAACTGGGACTGAACGACCTTCATTTCAGAGCCGAGGACTTTGAAGGACTGGTTGATGTCCGCCAGCGCCTTCTTGAATTCCTTTTCGCCCTCCAGCCCGATTTTCAGGCCAAAGTTATCCGCCATCCGTGGTCACCTCCTATTACAATAAATTTGGACAGGAAAGCCGGGCAGCCAGTCCGGCTTTCCCTCC
>ERZ857998.3797-NODE-3797-length-11800-cov-4.440017_pt1 | contig 11800 bp, 9 predicted proteins | sample MGYA00519954_ERZ857998 | MGnify/ENA primary metagenome ERZ857998 (study PRJEB31778, sample SAMEA3449424) | human gut metagenome | biome: human gut; feature: human-associated habitat; material: faeces | place: United Kingdom | collected 2010/2012 ...
TGTCGATGATCAAATGCGGGAAGCGCGTCAGGAGCGCGTCCCACAGCCGGTACAGCCCGAGAATGTGGCGGATTTCCGCGACGCCCTGGCGATCTGGCTCGTCCTTGGAGCGCCAGTAGGGGAGCGGTTCAAAATTGAAATCCTGGCGCAAGCAATCGATGCGCAATTTCTCTATAAAGTTTGCCAGGGTATCAAAGCAATATTGCCAGGCGTCGGGGTTGCCCAAATCGAGCAAGAGGAACGGCCCGCCATTGGGGTCGGGAATCAAATATTCCGGATGTTCGCGCGTAATGGGCGTTCCCCGCACCACGCGCTCTGGCTCGAACCAAAGGATGTATTTCATGCCCATATCGTGAATCGCCGCTGAAACCTCCACAAGCCCATCCGGATGCGCGCGGTTCACGCGCCAATCGCCCGTGTGCATGCCCCAATCGCCTTCAAACTCATCCGGGCTTGCGCCTACTTCCGCGCCGCCGTACCAGCCCGCGTCCATCCAGATGTATTCAAAGGGCAACGCCGCGTTGCGGATGGTGGCCAGGCGGCGCAGCGCCGATTCTGTGGACATGCCGCCCCACAGACCCGTACACAGCGGCATTTGCGCCTCCCGTCCCGGCGCGCCAATGAGCGAATAGCGCGCCTTCACCAGCCGACGCCATTGGTTGTGCCCTGCCAAAATATCGCCTTCATATTCCATCAGCACAAAGGAAGAAGTGCGCAGCTTTTCGCCGGGTTTCAGAAAGAAGCGCGCCCCTTCGATGCCCGTGCGGATGGCGATTTCCTGCGCGCCGCGCGCGATTTCGCAATGCCATTGCCCCGTCCAGCCTATGGCGAAAATCACGCCGTGACCATTTTGGTGCGCGCCAAAGAACGGAGCGCACGGGCTGTTGGAAGAACGCCCGCCCGTGGTGGCAAACGCGCGCTTTTGGCCGGGATATAGCTGGCAAGCGTAGCGGTTGGCGGAATCGTTGAGCGCGTCCAGATCAAAAGAAAACGCTTCCCGGTTGTTGTCCGCGCCCTTGGGGCAATACACCTGCAGGGCGTCCTCCCTGGCGGGGAGGTATGCCGTGTGCCGGTCTGGCTGGGCCGCGTCCCAGGGCAGCGCCACATCGCAGTCCCAAATGGTGCTGATCATTTTGCTGTTTGACGTGCCGGTGTTTTCCAGCCATGTGACCCACTCGCAGGCGGAAAATTCCGCGCATTGCCGGAAGACATTCGTCACAACAAGTCCGTCCTCCAGGCGCCAACACACCACCGTTTCCGCGCCATTTTCGCGCGTTTCTCGCCGCATGGGCCACTCCGTCAGAGACTTTCCCCCGTATTGCAGGGAAAATCGCTTTTGTTCCCAGGATATGGACATTTGCATTGCCTCCCTATGATTTTATAAAAACAAACACGTGCCCACAAAGCATAGCGCAATGCCCGCTAGCTGCTTTTTGGAAGGGCGCTCGTGAAAGGCCACGAACCCCGCCAGCGCGGTAAAGATCACGCTCCCGCCCGTGATGATGGGATAGAGCACAGTGGCGGGCAGGGGTTTCGCGCCGATGAGCTGCAAAAGATAGGACGCGCCGCTCGCTACGGCAGAGCCCAGCAAGATGGGCAGCAAGCGGGGAGAAAATGACGGATCGGCCGCCTTTTTCTTGGCCAGCGGCAGCAGCGCCACGCCGAGCAGGCCCGAGCACAGGTTGGTCCAAACGGCAAAATCACCCGAACCCACCGCCTGCGCGCTAATCTGGTGCTCCTTGGCCACCACGCTCACAAAACCGTTGAGCACGAACACCGCCAGGCACAGGCCCAATAGGCGTCCATTGGCCTTGGCTCCGCCCGCGCCGGAGAGGAAAATCGCCGCCGCGATGATCAAAAGCCCCGCCACCCGCAGCACCGATATCGTCTCTCCCAGAAAAACCACGCCCCATAGGAAGGGAACCGTCATACCGCCGGTGAGGAGAAAAAAGGTATACAGCGACATCTGCGCTCCCGCCAGGATGCGGAAGCCAATCAGCTTATACGCCATGGCCAGCGCGCCGCTCAAAAAGGCCATGCCGAGCGAAAATGGCGTGGCGTTCAGGCGGAATCCATTGATGCCAAATAGCACCAGCGCGCACAATAGCCCTTGTACCGCGCTGTATTGCAAACTGGCGCGCATCCCCTGCCCCTGCCGGATTTGATAGAGTTTCACAAAGGCGAAATCCACCGCCAGCAAAACCACCGCCAACAACAATTGCACGTATTCCATCGAATTTGCCCTCCCATTCCCTGGATGCACTGCGTCCCTCTATATCATAGCAAATGAAGCGCCGCATTTCCAGGGAATTTGCCCCCAAAACTATGCCAAAATCCCCAATTGCTTTCGCGGAACGCGCAGCGGCGCCTGGGACTTATAGTGTTGCTCGCCAAAGCGCTGAAAAAGCCTGTGCGGATAAGCGAGATTTACCCTCGCCCGCACAAGCCGCTTTTTTGTTTTTTCCCTTGCTTATCCTTTTACCGCGCCCAGCATAACGCCCTTCACGAAATACCGCTGCAACAGCGGATAAATCACCAAAATGGGCAATGTTGCCACCACGATGGTTACATAGCGGATCTGAATGGAGGCGGCGGCTTTGTCGTCCGTCACCATATTGCCGATCAGCTCGCTGGAAGACTGGATCAGCACGCGGCGCAGCAGCACCTGCATGGGCATGAGCGATTCATCGCTGATGTACAGCAAAGCGGTGAAGAAATCGTTCCAGTGCGCCACGGCATAATACAGGGTGAGCACTGCCAGCGTAGGCGTGATCAGCCGCACGGCAATGCGGAAAAACGTTTGAAAATCGTTGCTGCCGTCGATTTCCGCGCTTTCGATCACCTCTTCTGGAATGCCGGAGAAGGCGCTGCGGCACACCATCACGTTATAGGTCGATAGCAGCGAGGGAATGATCATCACCCAGCGGGAATTGTACAGCCCCAGATTGGTCACCAACAAATAGGTGGGGATCATGCCGCCGGAAAAATACATCGTGAATGTGATAAAGAAATTCAAAAAGCGGCGCGCGCAAAAGCGCGTGCGGGAAAGCGGATACGCGGCCAGCGTGGTGGCTACGATGTTGAACAGCGTGCCCGCCGCGGTATACAGAATGGTGTTCCCATATTTGAGCCACAGATCCGGCTGGTTCAAAACCTGTTCGTAGCCTGCCAGGGTAACGTCCTTGGGAAACAGATACACTTCGCCCCCGTACACCGCCTTGGAATCGCTAAAGGAAACCGCGATGACATACAGGAACGGATATAGCGTGGCCACAAAGGCCACCACCGCCAGCACATATACCAGTGCCATATACACCATATCGCCTTTTTGCGGCCGGTCCAACGTGCGCTGTTTTGCCATATGCTGTCCCTCCTCACCACAGGCTGTTGTGGGTCAGCTTCCGGCAGATGCTGTTCGCGGCGAACACAAACGCGAAATTGACCACGGAATTGAACAGGCCCACAGCCGAGCTGAAGCCATAATTGCTGGATTCAATGCCTTTGCGGTATACATAGGTGGAGATGACGTCCGCCGTCTCGTAAACCGCCGGGCTATACATCAGGAACACCTTCTCAAAGCCTACGCTCATGATGCGACCCACCTGCATGATGAACAGCATGATGATGGTACTGGAAATCATGGGAATGGTGATATACACCACTTCCTGGAAGCGGGATATGCCATCCATTTTGCCCGCTTCATACAGCGTGGGGTCGATGCCGGTGATCGCGGCGATATAGATGATGGAATTGAACCCAAAACTTTGCCATACGCTGGAACCTACATAGAGCGTGCGGAACCAACGGGGATTCACCAGGAAATTGATTTCTTCCCCACCCAGCAGGGAAATGAGCATGTTCACGATGCCGTTGTTCATCGTGAAAAAGTTGTTGATCATGCCCACCAGCACCACGGTGGAAATAAAGTGCGGCAGGTAGCTCACGGTTTGCAATACGCGCCGCGCCTTGTTGTGGCGGATTTCCATCACGCACACGGCGAAGAGGATGGGCATTGGGAAGCCAAACAGGATGGAATAAAACGAAATCAGCACCGTATTGCGGATGGTGCGATAGGCAAAGGGCGATTCAAAAAACTGAATGAACCATTTTAGTCCCACCCAATCGCCATTGTAAATCCCGCCGCCGGGGCGGAATTGCTTGAAGGAAATGATCGCGCCCGTCATGGGAATGTAGTTAAAAATGATGTAATACGCAAATATGGGCAAGAACATCAAAAACAGGAGCTTATCCCGCTTGATGGCCCGCAAAATCCTGTATCCCAGGCCGCTTTTTTGTGCGGCAAGCGAATAAGGCTCGGTCATGGTTGCGCCTCCTTTATGGTACGGCCCCTGTTTTCGGCCGCTAAAAGGCCATGCCCGCCGCACGGCTTTGGCCGCGCGGCGAGCGATTCGGGAGAAACGGTTCTGCGATTATTCCGCAGTTTGCGCGGCGCGGTCCGCCGCCGCCTGGTACACGCTCACGAGCTCCGAAAGCCCCATGGATTCCACGGTGGACACATACGCGTCCCATTCATCCAGCGAGCGGGTACCCATCACAAACGCCACCAGGTTCTCGGAGAAATACGTATCCAAGTCGGCCCTATAGGCGTTGATGATCTCGTTTTCTTCTTCCAGCTTGTAATAGAAGGGGAAAGTTGGGTTGTACACATAGGGCGCGAGATCCAGCGCCTGCTGGCGCACCTGGTCGCATTGCTTGCTCATGTAGTCGAGCTGATAGCTGGGCAGACCCGCAAAGTTATAACCTGCCTTGCCCAGGTAGTCGTCTTCGTTGTTCAAATACAGGTCGGTGAAGACATACTCGCCATCCACGATGTTGTAGTCCACGCCTTCAATGCCGTACCAGGTGAGCACGCCCACTTCATCGCTCATCAGATAATCGCAGAAGGCGAACACTTCCTCGGGATGCTCGCAGGTGGCGGAAATCGCGAAGCAACCGCCAAAGGAATCGCGGCCATACACCACGGGATCGCTATACGGGCCAGAAAGCGCCACAGCCTGCATGATCGGCTCGTCCACATTGAACTCCCATTCGGGATCGATGGTCTGGGAATACCCCGTCATGTTGGAAATGAAGTGTACCATTGAACCGATCTGGTTCGAAGTGAACAGCGCTTGCTGGATATCATAGCTGCTGGTGGCGAACTCGTTGTAAATGATGCCATCGGCATACAACTGATGCGCCCACTCCAGGAACTCGCGGTATTCTTCGCTCACATAGTCGCACACCACGGCGCCGTTTTCATCCACCCGGAAACCGCCGCCGTCGGCCAGATCCAAACCCCAATACATGCCCAATAGCCCAATCATGCCACTGCGCATGAAGAGCGGAACCTCATCGTCCGGGTCGCCATTGCCGTTGGCGTCCATTTCCTTCACCTTATAGAGATACTCGGTGTAGGAATCGATATCCGTGATCTCCTCCATCGTCATGCCCACGGCCTCCACAAACTGCGCGTTGAGCATCATGGTGCGCATGTTGGAATCCGTCGTATAAATATAGGGAATATAATAGATGCTGCCATCCGGCGTGGTGAGCTGGGATTTGAGCGTGGGATGTTCTTCAAAGCGCTTGTTCAGGTTGAAGGCCATCGTATCGTAGTATTCCGTCAAATCCAAAAACAGGCCGGAATTGATATACGCCATATCCGCGTCGTTCGAACCGACGTTGATCAGATCCGGCAGATCAATGCCCGCCGCCAGGCGCGGCTTGATCACATCCGCATAGGAAGACGGATCGACCATTTCCACTTCCAGCACCACATTGGCGCGCTTGAGCGCTTCCTGCCACCAGGTCATGTTGGCAAAGTCCGTGAGGAGCGAAGCGCCATTGGTCGTCAGCACCGAAATGGTGATCGGCTCTTCGTCGATGGGCGCGGTGCCGTCATAGGCCAGCGCGCAACCGGAAACCATCAGCAGGCACAGAGCCAGGCAAATCCATTTTTTCATCATAAGGGATAACTCTCCTTTCCGTCCTTCCGTCCGCGGCACTGGGTCGTGCCGCAAAACGTTCTTAACAAAGAAGCGTTGCCGCGGCGGACGGCGCTGCGCATCGCCACCCGCCAAAGGGGTGAATTCTTGCCCCTCCGATTGCGTATATTATTCACGAAAACAGCGCGGAATGTCAATATTCAAATGGTAATGATTTTGCTTTCACCATTTGCCTACCGCCTCTGCGCCTGTTTTTGGCTATTTTGCCGGTAATACAACTGTGCTTCCTCTCAAGAATTTCGATTTTCTGCCGCCCATTCCCGGGGCGCGCAACCGTAGTGCCGGATGAACGTGCGCTTGAACGTGGGATAATTGGGAATGCCCACTTGCTCGCCTACATACGCCGCGGTGCAGTTTCCAGCACGCAAGAGTTCCGCCGCGCGCTCCATGCGCAGGCGGGAAAGATAGTTGGAAAAGGTTTCGCCCGTTTCCGCCTTTACCAGCTTGGAAACCAGCGTGCGATGCATATTGAAGCGCCCCGCCAACAGGTTGACCGACATATCTTCGCTGCAATAGTTTTCGCGGATGAATTCGCAGATTTCTTTGCCTTCCCCGTTATTCATGCTGCGGCGTTCGTCGGCAAAATACTGGCACAGCGCCTTCACGCTCGCTTCCAGCAGCGGCCCGAGCCGTTTGCGCCGCTCGTCTTCGCGCAATCCGGCAAAATACGCCATATCCACGCCCAGATCGAATTCGCATTCGTCCGCCACGCGCAGCAAAAGGTGCAAAACTGCCATGGGATTGTAGCGCTCCAGCGCTTCCGCCAGCAAAAGGCCGCTCTCTTCCCGCTTGCCCGCGCGGATTCCCGTCACCAGTTTCGCTTGCAGCGCTACGGGCAGTTCTAGATATTGCCGGCGCTGCTTTGCCAATTCTTCCCGCAGCGCGCTATACGCGCTGTGCAACGCACGCGCGTCGCTTTGCACCGGGGAAACGGCGTGGAACCTGCCCACTTGCGCCAGGCAATCGCACAGTTCTTCGCGCGCTTCCTGTGCCTGGCCTTCTTCCGCGAACCAATACAGCAAATAGATTTGCCCATCCATGGGCGCTTGCGCGCAACCCAGCGCGCCAGGAAGGTCGAAGTGCGGCAGATCCCGCTGCTCCTGGCACACGGCCAGCAGGAACGGTTTTTCTTGCGCCACCCAGGGGAAGCCGATGCGCACATACTCCGCTTCGAAATCGTATTCCGGGTTGGTGAGCATGCCCAGAAAAATCTCGTTGTGCATGAGCGCGAGAATGCGCTCGCGCGATTCGCGCAGCGAATCGTTTTCCTGGTTGAGGCGCTCGTGCTTGCGGGCAAACGCGTCTACATAGGCGTAAATGAAGCGGAATGGCGCATCCAAATCGTCCGAAGCGCCGCCAAAGCGCAAGATCATCTCGTTGAGGGGGCGAACGATGACAATCGTGAGGGGAAAGGCGAGCAATATGGCCCCCCAAAAGCAGCGCAAGGAATAAAATTCCATAGGCGAACAGCGCCGATGGCAAGCCAGCCTGCGCGTAGCTCCAAAATGCCGCCTCCAGCACCAAATTCATGCCCGTGGCATGGCATTCGCGCGCCACATTGCCCTCGACCCGCGCGCCATAGGCAAACACTTCTTGCCCAGCATAAAGCAGGCGCACCTCTGTCGCTTGTTCGGAAAGCGCCTCTACCACCATCTCCTGCGCCTCCTTGCGGGAAATCAGCAGGAAAATCGCGCTTTTATCGCGGCGGCTGGTGGGATCTTGCAAGGCGATGGCAAAGGTATCCTCATCCGTCGTCTGCATGGTGGGCGCTACCGTATCGCCGCCCGAAGCGTCGATCGGCGTGCTGGCGTAGACTTGGTTCCACAAATCCAGCGTGAACCAGCCATCCCGGCTGATGACCGTGTCCAGCGCGGGCGTAGCGATCACGATGTTTGTCACCACGGGCAAGGCTGCGCAGCGGGAATTCAAATCGCTGATGATTTCCATGCGTTTGAGTCCGTCCTCAAATTCCGCGGCATAAACGCCCGCCACATTGCGGAAATGCGAATACCAACGCGAAAGAAAGACGCTATTGCACGATTGGATGCCCGTGGAAATCTGCTGCTCGATATGGTTGAACGCGCTTTCCGCTTCCTCGGTGAGCATGCGTTCCCAGGAAATGCGCTCTTGCTCGATGTTTTTGTGGCCAGCAAATACCAAAACGCTCCCCGCCAAAAAAGCCAGGCAGCAAAACACCACCAGATAGATTCGTTTGCTCCTGCGGTTCCAGTGCTTCCCCATGTCATCCTCCCGCGCTATGGTATCTATTCACACTCCAGCTGAAAATTCCTGCCCATTTTATCCTTAATATTGCACACCCGTCTGCATTTTGTCAATTGACAGTTTGTGCTCTTCATTGTAAAATATGGCTACCTAGAATCCATATTAGGAGGCGGTTCTTCCATGATCAAGCATGCCACACCGGAGCGTGTGGCCTTTCCCGTGGAGGCCCTCGCGCAATTCATGCAGGTGCTGGAGAAGAAAGAAATGCGCATGCACAGCGTGCTCATGATGCGCGGCGAGGAAATTTTCTTTGAAAAATACTGGGCGCCCTTCACCGCGCAAACGCCGCACCGGATGTATTCCGTCACCAAATCGTTTGTCGCCATTGCCATTGGCTTTCTCTGCCAGGAGGGAAAACTGTCGCTCGACGATCCCATCGTCCGTTTTTTTTCGGATAAACTGCCCGAAAGCGTGCCGCCCCTTTTGCAAAAGCAAACCGTGCGGCATATGCTGATGATGTCCACTTGCTTTTCTGGCATGAATTGGTTCCAGCCGGGCGTTGTGGACCGCACCGCGTTCTATTTTTCGCACCAGCCGGTCAAGCCCGCGGGCGCGCTGTTCGATTACGATTCCACGGGTTCTTACATCCTCGGCGCGTTGGTTGAGCGCCTGAGCGGCATGCCTCTTTTGGAATACCTCAAAAGCCGCGTGCTCAATCGCTTGGGCGGGTTCGAATCCGCGCATATGCTCAAAACGCCGGATGGAACCGCCTGGGGCGATTCCGCCCTGATCTGCACGCCGCGCGCGTTGGCGGCCTTTGCCCGCTTTGTGATGAACTTGGGCGCATGGGAAGGCGAGCAGATCTTAAGCCGCGAATTCCTGCAGGCCGCCACCGCTTGCCAGACCACCAACGATTTCACGGGCCACAACGCCCACGACGCGTGGGGATATGGCTATCAGATCTGGAAAACCGAACAGAACGGCTTTGCCTTCAATGGCATGGGCTGCCAATTCGCCATTTGCCTGCCGGAAAAGGACTTCATCTTCGTCTGCACAGGCGATAACCAGATCAACCGTGAGCAGGCTGGCGCCACCATCTTCGGCGCGGTTTTCGATATCCTCGTGCCCGCGCTCTCCGGTCAGTCTACTCAGGCGGAATCCTTTGATTTGGACCAGCCGCTTTCCCTGCGCGTGGCGCACGGCGCCGCCGCCTCGCCCTTTGCCGCCGCCGTGCAGGGCAAAACCTATCTCTGCGAAGAAAATCCCATGGGCATCACGCGCTTTTCGCTGGAATTTGGCGAAGATGGCGCGGCCTGCTTCCACTATTGGAACGCGCAGGGCGAACAGCGCCTGGAATTTGGCATGCAGCGCAATCTCTATGGCAAATTCCCGCAGCGCGGCTATTCGGATGAATACGGGAATGTGCATGAATTGACGGATTTCCGCTACGATTGCGCGGCCTCCGCCGGTTGGATTGAGCCGCAAAAGCTGCAACTGCAGGTGCAGATCATCGATCGGTATTTTGGCGGCCTTACGATCACCTTTGGCTTTGTGGATGAAACGCTGGTGGGCGTGCGCATGGTAAAAGCAGCGGAAGATTTTCTGGACGAATATGAGGGCTGGATGACCGGCCACTTGAGTGGCGATTGAACCAAAGTTTTCACCGCAGGCAGAAAGCCTGGCTGACCGTGTGCGACGGTCAACCAGGCTTCAGAGTATTGACAAAGTCTCGGAAGAACGAGGCTCTCATCAGAAATGACGGCGTGTACGTCATTTCTGGCATTTTTTGCAGAGCAAACGCTTGCGTTTGCGGTAAAAATGCATTCCCGTCCCGACCGCTGGCCGCAAATCGTCAGATTTGCAAGCGGTCGGGCAGATTCGTTGGCAAACCGAAGGTTTGTCAACGATCAGAAGCGGCCCCGGCGGATTGCAAAAATCCGTCGGGGCCGCTTTTTGTTCTGCCTGCGCAGAGTGGTTACGCGTCTATGCGCGAGAGCATTTGCGTGAGCTGGTTCAAGTGTCCGCGCTCCTGCCGCTCGATTTCGCGAAACACCACGCGGGAATTTTCATCCTGGGTAGCGCTCGCCAGCGCGGAATAGAACAGGATGGAATCCTTTTCGGATTCGATAGCGCCCTCTAAAATGGCTTGCGGGCTATCGAACCCATGCTTTGCGCCCAGTGCCATCAATCCGCCGGGAAAAACGATTTCCGCGGCGATCGCGCTCAAATACGCGTTGGTATCCGCGTCGTATTCCGGGGCGTCGGGCCGCTCCTGGGCGACCCGACGCGCGAGCTTTTCGAATTCCGCCAGATGGCGCGCCTCATCCTCCGCGAGGAACAGCAGCATGTCCACCGCTTCGGGCGAATGGCTCAACTTCGCGGCGCGCCGGTAATATTCCCCGCCGCGCCGCTCCATTTCCGCCGCAATGCGCAGCCCTTCTATGTCGTTAAACGAATGCACATTCATGGCGCTTAGCCCAGAAAATCGTTGAGCTGCTTCACGAGGTCGTTCACATCCACGCCGTGCACGGCGCAGGCTTCTTCCAGGCTTTCGCCCTGGGAATGCGGGCAGCCCAGGCAGTGCATGCCGGCGGCCATCAAAATGCGGGCGGTTTCGCGGTTGATGCGCAAAACTTCGCCAATGGTCATTTCCTTAGTGATCATAGAGGTCATCTCCTTCCTACTCTATCATCATACACGCATCGGGGAAAAAATGCAAGCAAAATCTTCCGCAGCACACAGAATTTGCCGTCCAGGCAAGCTCAAGCGAAAGGAAAAACAAAAATTTGTGAATATGCCGCTCTAAGTATATTGAACGCGCTTCACGCGCATACTCTTTATCATCGGCGGATAATCTTTGAAACGGGGTGTTTCAACATGGAACAGACAATCACCAGGGCTTCCAAGCGCGCGGGCTGGAGCGAGCGGGAAAGCAACCTTTTGTGGGAAACAGCGGATGAAGCGCAGCAGCAGGGCTTGCCGTTAAAGGCCGTTTTCGACCGGATCGCCGCCCAAACGGGCCGGCGGCCCAACAGCATTCGGAACTACTATTACGCCCAGGTGCGCCAGCGCGAAGGCGGTTGCGAACGCCCAGCGCGCTTTGTGCCCTTTTCGGAAGAAGAGGTTCGCTGGCTCTTGGACAAAGTGCTGCGCGACCGCGAGGAGTGCATCAAATGCGACCTGTGCGTGCGCCAATGCGCCAACGAGGTGCACTACCGCGACAAGAAAACTGGCGCCCTTCGCGCCGATTCCATGAAGTGCGTGAACTGCCAGCGCTGCACGCTTCTGTGCCCCACCCGGGCTCTCGCCATCACCCGGTGGCCCCAGGTGGACGCCGGAAGCGCCGTGTGGACCGAGAGCGCCATGGACGACATCACCGCCCAGGCCCAGACCGGCGGCGTTTTGCTCGCTTCCATGGGCAACCCGAAGAGCTACCACATCTACTGGGAGCATCTGCTGCTGAACGCGAGCCAGGTGACGAACCCCTCCATCGATCCTCTGCGCGAGCCCATGGAAACCCGCGTGGTGCTGGGCAGCCGCCCGAGCAAGCTGCGCGTGAACGAGCGCAC
>ERZ857998.3799-NODE-3799-length-11784-cov-8.731350_pt1 | contig 11784 bp, 10 predicted proteins | sample MGYA00519954_ERZ857998 | MGnify/ENA primary metagenome ERZ857998 (study PRJEB31778, sample SAMEA3449424) | human gut metagenome | biome: human gut; feature: human-associated habitat; material: faeces | place: United Kingdom | collected 2010/2012 ...
CAAGCGAAACGCACCGCAGCCTGTCTGCCCCCTGCGCGTGGAGCAGACAGGCGTCACCCCGGAGCCAACGGCACTGGCCGGCGGCACCGCCGCCCTTGACAAGGGGGGTGCGTTCGCGATACAATAGGGATTCAAGGATGATGTGGGAGGTCTTGCCCCATGTATGTAGTGGTCGGCCTGGGCAATCCGGGCCGCAAGTATGAGCATACGCGCCATAATGTCGGGTTTGACATCGTGGACGTGCTGGCCCAGCGCAACAATATCACCCTCGCGCGCCTGCGCTGCAAGGCCGTGGTGGGGGAGGGCACGATCGCCGGACAGCGCGTGGCGCTGGCGCTGCCGCAGACCTATATGAATCTGAGCGGCGAAAGCGTTGTGCAGCTGGTCAACTGGTATAAGCCCGAGCGCGACCAGCTCATCATTTGCTTTGACGACGTGGACCTTCCCGAGGGCAAGCTCCGCTTCCGCCCCTCCGGCTCCGCGGGCACGCATAACGGCATGCGCAACATCATCTACCTCCTCGGCCGCGACGACTTCCCGCGCCTGCGCGTGGGCATCGGCCGCCCGCCCGAGGGCTGGGACCTCAAGGACTACGTGCTTACCGGCTATCGCACCCCCGCCGAGCGCCAGACCATGTTCGACGCTTTTGTGGCCGCCGCCGAGACCGTGGAGCGCCTCATCGCCGGCGGCAACGACGCGGCCCGCGCCCGCGTCGCCGAATACAACAACGGCTGACGGGAGGAACATGCCATGCAGCGCGACAGCGAATTTCTGGCCACCGAAAAACCCTCGAAACTGCTTCTCAAGCTGGCGCTGCCCGCCGTGACCGCGCAGCTTGTCAACATGCTCTACAACATCGTCGACCGCATGTACATCGGCCGCCTCGAGGGGATCGGCACCGAGGCGCTGGCCGGCGTGGGCGCCTGCATGCCCGTGATTTTGCTCGTCAGCGCCTTTGCCGCGCTGGCCAGCATGGGCGGCGCGCCGCGCGCCTCCATCTTCATGGGCCGGGGCGACAGGGAGAGCGCGGAAAGGACCATGGGCAACTGCATGACGCTTTTGCTCTTTCTCGCCGCCGCACTCACCGCCGCGCTGCTCATCTTCCAAAGGCCCATCCTCCTTACCTTCGGCGCGCTGCCGGAAACGCTGCCCTACGCCCTTGAATACATGAACATCTACGCCATCGGCACGGTGTTCGTGCAAGCGGCGCTGGGCATGAACGCCTTCATCACCGCGCAGGGCTTTTCCACAACGAGCATGCTCACCGTGACGATCGGCGCGGCGCTCAACATCGTGCTCGACCCGCTGTTCATGTTCGCGTTCGGCATGGGCGTGCGCGGCGCGGCGCTCGCAACGATCCTCTCGCAGGCCGTTTCGTGCGCGTGGGTCGTGCGTTTCCTATGCTCGGAAAAATCTACGCTGCGGCTGCGCGTGAAGAACCTTCTGCCGGACATGAAGCTCCTTCTCCCCTGTCTCGCGCTCGGGCTCTCGCCGTTCCTCATGCAGATCACGGAAAACCTCGTCGCGGTGAGCTTCAATGTGACGCTCCTCCGCTTCGCCGGAGATACCGCCGTCGGCGCGGTGACGGTCCTTACGACCACGATGAGTCTCTGCATGCAGCTCCTGCACGGTCTCACGCAGGGCGCGCAGCCCATTATGAGCTTCAACTACGGCGCGGGGAACGGACAGCGTGTGCGCGAAACGTTCCGCATCCTGTTCATAAGCTGTCTCACAGGCTCCATGCTCGTGTGGGCGGTGTGCATGCTCTTTCCCGGCGCCGTTGCCGGAATGTTCACGCCGGACGCGGAGCTTTCCTCCTACACCGCATGGGCCATGCGTATTTATATGGCCGCGAGCGGCATTTTCGGCATCCAGATCGCGTGCCAGCAGAGCTTTGTTGCGCTCGGGCAGGCAAAGGCGGCGATCTTCCTCGCGCTGCTGCGCAAGGTGATCCTGCTCATCCCGCTCATCCTGCTCCTGCCGCGGCTCGGCATTTTTAAAAACGCCGCCTTCGCCGTGTTTTTCGCCGAGCCCGTCGCGGACACGCTCGCCGTGTGCACGACCGCCGCGATGTTCTTCACGCGTTTCGGCAAACTCACTGCCGGAGCGGAAAATGCCTGATATTTTTTAAAAGGAGCGCTCCCCTTGTCCATTGCCGTAAGAAATTATCTCGACGACGTGACATATGCCGATATCTGTCCCTATTATAAAGCGCTCGATTGAGGTATACTATAAGTTAGAGGGAGATCTCCTCCGTCTTTTGTCCAAGGCCCCCTGGTGTAAAGGGAGGCAATACGAAAGGAAACGAGGTATTACATCATGTGCACAGCCGCGACATATAAAACCGACGGATTCTATTTTGGCCGGACGCTTGACTATGAGTTTTCCTACGGCGACGAGATCGTCGTGACGCCCCGGCGCTTCCCGCTCGCCTTTAGCGGCGGCAAGGCACTTTCGGAGCACTTTGCCCTGCTCGGCATGGCGCATGTGGCCGACGGCTATCCGCTCTACTACGACGCGATGAACGAAAAAGGTCTCTGCATGGCGGGGCTGAACTTTGTCGGCAACGCCGCATACGCCGCGCCGCGCGGCGACGAGGGCGACGTCGCGCAGTTTGAATTCATCCCGTGGGTGCTCGCGCAGTGCGCCTCCGTTTCCGAGGCGCGCGTGCTGCTCGGGAAGACGAATCTCACCGGCACGCCGTTTTCCGCCGCTCTTCCCGCCGCGCAGCTCCACTGGCTGCTTGCGGACAAGGACGAATGCGTCACGATCGAGTCCACCGCGGACGGTCTGCACGTCTATGATAACCCCGCCGAGGTTCTGACGAACAACCCGCCGTTCCCGCAGCAGCTCTTCCGGCTGAACGACTATCAATCGCTCTCCCCGCGGCAGCCGGAAAATACGTTCGCGCCCGCGCTTGATCTGCGCTCCTACAGCCGCGGCATGGGCGCGCTCGGGCTGCCGGGTGACCTCTCGTCGAGCTCGCGCTTCGTGCGCGCGGCGTTCACGCGCGCGAATGCCGTTTCCGGCTCTTCGGAAACGGAGAGCGTCAGCCAGTTTTTCCACATTCTCGGCACCGTGGAGCAGGTGCGCGGCTGCTGTGAGGTGGAACCGGGCAAGCACGAGATCACGCTCTATACCTCCTGCTGCAGCGCGCAGCGCGGCATTTACTACTATACGACCTACGAAAACCGCCGCATCAGCGCCGTGGACATGCACCGCTGCAATCTTGACGCCGCGGCACTCGTCCGCTTCGCGCCCCGCACGGAGGAGGATGTCTTTTATCAGAACTGACACAGCAAAGAAGCCTCGCTTTGCCAAGTGCAAAAAGCTCCCGATGCAGCTGCATCGGGAGCTTTTTTCGCGGTGTTCAGTTTCTCTCGACCGTGCCTTCCCAGGTGTCAACGGTCTTTTTGCGGGAGTGTTCATCGTACCAGTGCTTGGTGACGGTCTTGGCGCGGGTATAGAAGCGCACGCCGTCCAGGCCAAGCACATGCTGGTCGCCGAAGAACGAGTCCTTGTTGCCGGAGAACGGGAAATACGCCGAGGGCACGGGGATGCCGACGTTGATGCCGACCATGCCGCCGTCGGTGAGCATTTCAAACTGGCGGGCATAGTAGCCGCTCTGCGTAAAGATGGCCGAGCCGTTGGCGAACGGGTTGGCGTTCATGACGGCCAGCCCCTCTTCAAACGTCTTGACACGCTTGATGAGCGTGACCGGCCCAAAGATCTCGCGCTGGCCGATGGCCATATCGGGCGTCACATGGTCAAGGATCGTCGGGCCGACGAAGAAGCCGTTCTCATAGCCCGGCACTACGATATCGCGCCCGTCGAGCACGAGCTCCGCTCCGTCGTCGATGCCGCGCTGGATCCAGTCGCAAATGGACTTCTTGTGCTTGGCGCTCACGACCGGGCCGAGCTTCGTCTCGGGGTCATAGGCGCAGCCGACCTTCATCGCCATTGCCTTTTCCCTGAGCAGGGCAACGAATTTGTCCGCGATGCTTTCCTGCACCACGATGACAGGCAGCGCCATGCAGCGCATGCCGGCACAGCCATAGGTGGAGTTAATGATCGCGTTTACGGTGCTCTCCAGATCGCAGTCCTCGAGAACAAGAGCGTGGTTTTTCGCCTCGCACTGCGCCTGCACGCGCTTTCCGTGCGCCGCGGCAATCGAATAGATGTGCTTGCCGACCTCGGTCGTGCCGACGAACGTGACGGCCTTGACGCGCGGGTCGGTCAGCAGTACCTCGGATTCGCCGCGCGAGCACGTGACAAGGTTCACAACGCCCGCGGGGAAGCCGCCCTCTTCATAGAAGAGTTCCATGATACGCATGGCGGTGAGCGGCGTCTGCGAGGCTGCCTTGAGCACGACCGTGTTGCCCGTGGCGATCGCGAGCGGCACCATCCAGCCCCAGGGGATCATCGCCGGGAAGTTGAACGGCACGATGCCCGCCACGACGCCAAGCGGCATACGGTAGGTGGCCGTATCAAATCCGGTCGTGACCTGCAGTGAGGCCGAGCCCTGCGAAACAAACGGCGTAGCGCAGGCAAGCTCCGTCGGCTCGATGGCCTTGAGCACGTCGCCGCGCGCCTCGCTCAGGTTTTTACCCAGCTCCTTGGCGCAAAGATACGTCAGCTCGTCCAGGTGTTCAACGAGAATGTTGCGCCACTTGAACATCATCTGCGTGCGCTTGGAAACGGAGACCTGACTCCACTCCTTAAACGCCTTGTCCGCCGCGTCGATCGCTTCGAGCACCTCGTCCTGCGTGCAGGAGGGGACTTCCGCGATGACTTCGCCCGTGGACGAGTCGGTCACCGGCATCCATTTCTCCGTTTTGGAGTCCTTCCAGACGCCGCCGACGCAGTACTGCTTGCGAATAGCTTCACTCATATCGGGTGTATACTCCTTTTCGTTTGTATGACCCGCCGGGGAAACGGCGGGTCATGAATGTAATGCTTATTTATACCACGAGGTAGTTGACGAAAACGCCGGTGATGACCACCGAGGTGATCGTCAGGCAGACAAAGCCTGCCACGAGCATCTTGGGCATGATGTTGTCGAGCAGCATCTGGCGCTCGTCGTCGGTCGTGCCGATCTGCTTGGAGACTTCGCTGGAGACGACAAACGTTCCCGGGAAGCCAAACAGGCAGGAGCAGGCGATGCCGCAGGCCATCTGCCAGCTGAACTTGAAGATCTTGCCGACGACAGCGGCGATCACGAACATGCTGAGCAGGCCGATGACAAACGCGCCGAGGACAACGGGCAGGAGGCTCAGAACATCCTGCGGGGTAACGGCTGTCAGGAACACGAGGATGGAGACCATGCAGATCACAAGGCCGATGCCGTAGCAGTTGGACTTCTTCATAACGTCGTGCTCCAGGAAGCCGATCTCCTGCGCGACGACGCCCATGATGAGGCAGACAACATATCTGTGCACGGCGCCGCCGGTGAGATTGGAGATCCAGAACGACAGCAGGGACACAAGGCAGGCCTTACCGAGCAGGACGAACGGGGTCTGGTACTTGGCGGCCAGAGGGGGAATGAGCTTTTTCTTGACAACGGCGGTCTGCGCAGCCTCGTCGCCTTCAAAGACGGTGCGCGTCCACTTCACGGTACCGGCGTTGTAGCCCTTGACGAGGCGCTTGGCCTCGCCGCGCAGGAACGCAGCGGCGAGAGGGTAGCCGATGATGCCCTGCACCGCGACAATGATCGTGGCCAGAACACCGGCGAGCTTGAGGGAATCGGGAGAGCCGAGCGCCTTGATGGCGTCGTTGACGACGACGGCGGAAACCCAGCCGCCAGTGATCGGGCCGACGAGAGCCACGGCGAAGTTGTTGCCCAGAACCGGGCGGGAGGCGAAGAACATCAGAATGCCGCCCACGATAACGATCGCGAGGCCAAGCACCACGGTCTTCCACTGGGAAACGAACTCCTTGAAGTCAAGAAGCGTTCCCATATTGACGATGAAGATGCCGGTCATCATATTGGAAATGGCGATAAGGCCGGCATCGGTGAACAGAGTCGTCGGAACAACGCCCGTCCAGAACAGGATCAGGAACGTGACCGAGGCGAAGAGCAGTACGGGGATGATGGCGTGCGTTTTGTCGGAAATGAAGTCGCCGATCGCGAATACAACACACACGATCGTCAGGGCTAACATACCGTCCATTGATTTTTCCTCCTTGTTTTTTCTCTCTTTTTTATTGCTCCGTGCGCGCTTTGCGCAGCGCGTCCAACACACGCACCGGCGTCATGGGCAGCTCGTTAATGCTCACGCCGACGGCGTTGCGAATGGCATTGTGAATGGCGGGCGCCGCGCCGACAATGGGCGGCTCGCCGATTCCCTTCGCGCCGTAAGGCCCGAGGGAGTTGGGATGCTCAACGATGATCGTGCGCAGCTTCGGCAGATCCATCGCCGTGGGGATGAGATAGTCGTGGAACGTATGGTTGCGCATTTTTCCGTCTTTCATGAATTCCTCTTCCATGAGCGACCAGCCGATGGCCTGCGCCATACCGCCGTGCATCTGTCCCTCCACCGTATCCGGGTTGATGGCGTGACCGACGTCCACGGCGAGCACCGTGTCGTCCACCGCTACCTCGCCGGTCTTGACGTTTACGGAGACGATCGCTGCCTGCGCGGCAAAGGCATAGGTGTGCATTTTCACGCCCTGGCCGTTTTCGTCGGCATAGGCTTTCGGCGGATACCACGAACCGACACACGCGAGCGGGATCTGCATGGCAAACGCCTTGGAAATCACGGAAGCATACGGCACGCGCTTTGCCTCGTCGGTCGTGTCGAACACGAAGCCGTTATCCACGTCGAGGTCTTCCTTCTTCGCGCCGAGCATCTGCGCCGCTACCGGCAGAAACCGTTCGCGCAGGATATTGCAGCCGTTCATCACGGCATTGCCGAGGAACACGGTCGTTCTTGAAGCGACCGTCGCGCCGGCTTCCACCGAGGCGGCGGAATCGGAAAAGTCGAGATAGACCTTTTCGATCGGAACGCCGAACGTGTCCGCAGCGATCTGGCGCATGGCGATGAGGAAGCCCTGGCCGAGCTCATTGGAGGAAATACCGATATTCAGCGAGCCGTCCGGCTGCGCCTGCACAAAGCAGTGCGCGCCGTCGGTGATATAACCGGTACCGGTGCCGTACATATAGCAGGCCACGCCTTTGCCGCGGCGGACGTCGGGATCTTCGCTCGGCGTGAGAGGCTTGTCCCAGCCGATCGCCTCGCGGACGCGGGGAAGGCATTCGGCAATGCCGAACCCGCGCTCCTCGAGCATTTCCTGTCCCCAGATCGTCGTATCGCCCGGGCGCAGGAGGTTTTTCATGCGCAGGTCGATCGGATCGATACCGAGTTTTTCGGCCAGTTCATCCATCTGCGACTCTACGGCGAACGTCGCCTGCGGGCAGCCGAGCCCGCGGAACGCGCAGCCGTAGGGATGGTCTGTGAACACCGACCACGAATGCGTGAGCGCATTATCGATGCGGTAAACGCTGCCGGCGTACTGTGCCGTGCGCGAGGGGATGGCATCAATGGACTTCCACGCGCCCTTATCGATAATGGAATCGACCTCAATGCCGAGGATGTTTCCTTCCTTATCCGCAGCCAGCCGGTGATGGATGGCGGCAGCATGACGCTTACCGGTGTTTTTAAATATCTCGTCGCGCGTCAGCTCGTAAAACACCGGCCGCCCCGTTTTGATCGCGAGCACGCCCGCGACGACGCTCGCGTCGAACGTGGAGTCCTCCTTGCCGCCGAAGCCGCCGCCGACGACCTGACTGATAACGCGGATCTTGCTCTGCGGCATGTTGAAAGCTCCGCACAGCGCCTTTTTCGCCAGCTGGACCGCGTGCTGCGGGCTGTAGATCGTGATACCGCCCTGCACCGGGTCGGGCTCGGCGAGCGCGCAGTCCGGCTCGAGATAGGCGTGATCGAGCATCGGGGTCTTATACCAGTTGTCCACGACGACGTCCGCGTCCTCGAACGCCGTTTTCACGTCGCCCTTGCGGATGAGCACCTCGTCGGAAATGTTTCCCTTGCGCGGGATGGGGTACTCTCGGTGGAGCACCGGCGCGTCCTCGCGCAGCATATCGGCGGGGCTGTCATAGCTCTCCAGCGGTTCATATTCGACCTCGATGAGCGACACGGCCTTCTCGGCGGTCTTGAGATCCTCCGCCGCCACGAGAGCGACGGGGTCGCCCTCATAAAACACCTCGTCCTTAGCAATGACGGGCTTATCGTGGATCATGCCGCCGTAGCCGTTCTCGCCGGGAAGATCGTCTGCGGTCATCACGATCGCAACGCCCGGCAGCGCCGCAGCTTTGGATGTATCGATGCGAAGGATCTTCGCGTGGCCGTAGGGCGGGTAGAGTGCCTTGGCATGGAGCACATCCCGCCGGTGAACGACGAGATCCGCGGTATACTGTGCCGCCCCCGTCGCTTTCGCCAGTGCGTCGGGGCGCTGCATGCGCTGGCCGACATAGTGTAATTCGTGCATGGAAGCGCCTCCCGTCAAGCGTCCTTGCGAACGGCGGTCACGACGATCTCCACAAGCGCTTCTTCCTTTGCCATCTTGGCCTGCACCGTGGCGCGGGCAGGTTCACAGCCGGGCGTGACCCAGCTCTCCCAGACCTCGTTCATATCGTCAAAATCGCGGATAACATCCTTGAGGAACACCTGGGCAAACAGAATGTGCTCCTTATCCGAGCCATACTTGGCAAGCACGTTGTCAATGATCTTCAGCACGCCGGCGGTCTGCGACTTCACGTCATCGCCGCTGGGAATGTCCGGGTAATAGCCCGGCATGCAGGTACGGCCTGTCATGTGAATGATGCCGTTGCACTCCGTAGCAACGCTCAGCCGGCCGTTTCCCTCATAGTGTTTGACTTCCATTGTTGTTGTCCCCCTTCTTGGATTTGTTGCTTTTGTCTCTTTTCTTATTCCTTTTCGCCGCGCAGGCGTTTTGCCGAGAGCCGGACGGCCTCTACGATCTTTTCATACCCGGTGCACCGGCAGAGATTGCCGGAAAGCGCCACGCGGATCTCCTCCTCGCTCGGATTTGGATTAACATTTAGCAGCGCGATCGTCGTGAGCACCATGCCGGGTGTGCAGTAGCCGCACTGCACCGCGCCTGCATCCACGAACGCCTGCTGCACCGGATGGGGAGAGGAAAGCGTGCCCACGCCCTCGATCGTCGTGATCTCATGTCCCTCAGCCATGGCGGTGAGATAAATGCACGAGCGAATGGCCACGCCGTCGAGCAGTACGGTGCACGCACCGCAGTCGCCCGTACCGCATGCCTTTTTTGTGCCGGTCAGACAGAAGGTATTGCGCAGCGTGTCAACGAGCACCTCGTCGGCCTCCGCCTCGCAGGAAACACTTCTTCCGTTGAGAACAAATGAAACTTTCATGCTCTCTCTCCTTTCGCATCGGCCAGAGCCATCGAAAGCGCCCGGACGACTGCCGGGCAGACGGCGTCCTGCTTGTAGGTTTTGTAATAGCTCTCGCGAAGTTTTGCCTCCGCGGGATACGTCACTGCAGTAAGAGCAAGCGCCTCCTCCGGTGTTTTACCGACGAGAAGCCCCTCCAGTTCCGCAGCGTGGACGACCGTGGGGTTGAGCGCGCCGAGGCTCAGGGAGACTTCAGCAATACGTTCTCCATCGAGCCGCACGCGGCAACCGATGAGAATTTTGCCGATATCCTGCGCCTTGCGCCGGGAAAGCCGGCAGTAGCCTGTCCCCTCTCCCGGCCGGAGCGCCGGGATCTCAATGGCCGTGACAAGCTCGTCGCTCTCACGTACGGTCTTGTAGGTCGAAACGAAAAACGCATCCAGCGGAACGCGCCTCTCGCCGCGGTTTGACGCAAGAACAGCGCTCGCGCCGAGCGCGAAGAGCATAGTTGTACAATCCGCCGCAGGAGCGGCCGTGCAGATATTCCCCACCGGCGTCGCCACCGCGCGGATGGCGGGGCTCGCCAGATGCAGCACCGCCTCACGCAGCCCCCGGTACAACCGGAGGACATCGCTTGCAAGCAGCTCGTTATAGGTGACGCCGGACGCCAGACGCACCGTATCGTCAGAGGCGGCAATCTCGTGCCGTTCCGGAATAGCGTCCAGCGAGAGGATGACGGCAGGAGCGGTCTTTTTCTGTGTCAGCCGCAGCACGGCGTCCGTACCGCCGGCAACGATTATGGCATCCTGCTTATACTGTGTCAGCAGCGCCAAAGCCTCCTCCTGCGTGGAGGGTCTGAGAAACAACATGTCCATCCGTTTCCCGCTCCTTTTCTATCTCAGCGGAGAATAAACTATTCATACCGCCGGAATTTTTGCGTTAATTATACAGCAGTACAGGCAAATTACCAGTCCAAAAAACATACCGCTCTGTAGCGATTTTTTGTGCTAAAGTGCAATTGTTCTGTTTTTTGAAACTCTGTTTTTTTCATAGCGGATTTTGCCGTGTACTTTAATTTCATTTTTTGAAATAGGATTTTAAAAAGGATAAATAGTTCCAAAAATCTCTTGAAAATTTTGTGGAAATCGTATAATATAAAAACAACGAAAATCGACAGAACGGAGAGAAAGTGATGGCTGGAAAAGAAGGAGGCAATCTTTCCTCAGACAAATTGTTCCGAATCATCGAATGTCTGGCGGCAAACCGGTTGCCGAACCGGCTGACGGATCTCGCTGACAAGCTCGATATGCCGCAGCCGACGCTGCTGCGCTATCTCAAGACACTGTGCGCGCAGGGCTACGCCTACCATGACGATGTGACCGGCTGTTACGCGCTCACATGGAAGATCTGCCGTCTGGCCGATTCGGTAAAATCCAATCTTTCGCTGCGCAGCATTGCCTCGCCGTTTTTGAACCACGCGGCCAACGTCATGAACGCCGGAACGCTCCTCGCCATTGAGCAGGATCGAGGCGTTTTGTATCTGGATTTTGTGGATAATCCCCGCTGGATGATGAAAACGATGCTCCGCATCGGGAAAAACGCCCCCGTCCACACGACAGCCTCCGGCAAAGTGCTGCTCAGCTCGTTTTCATACCGCAAGGTTGAGGAGATTATTGCCGAAAAGGGGCTTGAACGGCTGACGGAGAATACGATTACCACCCCGGAAAAGCTCTTTGGAGAGCTTGCACTCATCCGCAAGCGCGGCTACGCCGTGGATGACGAGGAATGTGAGATCGGCCACCGGTGCATCGCCGTACCGATCTATGACTATTCCGGCAACGTGGCCGGGGCGATCAGCGCGTTTGACAACACTGAGCGCGTCACCGACCGGCGCATCGAAACCGTGCTCCTCCCTGAGCTGAAGCGTACCGCGCGGGAGATCTCCCTCCGACTTGGGTATACACCGGACGAAATGCCGTAAAAAAGCCAACCCCGTCACCTTTTTTAAGGCCGCGGGGTTGGCTTTTCTTTGCATGGATTGTCCAAATACGCTAAAAGTTGCCAACGGGGAACTCTCTCCGCCGCAAATGCCGTCAGCCAGAATTCCCCATTGACACGTTTTACATTTTGATGTTCTTCGCGGATAGATACATATCCTCCATCGTCTGCTGCGCAGCTGCGAACACTTGCTCCGCCCTCCGAATATCCAGCGCCTCTGTACCCGCGCGAAACAGGGTAAAATACATGCGTCATGTGCGCGCCGGAGCGGTACGAGGAAACGCCGGACAGCATGTCGGAAAAAGTCCCGCCCCCGCGGCTCGTTGAGGTGTGGCCCCAAAAAGTTAGACAAATAAATTAAACGCGAATTGTTCAAGCTGCCGAAAGGG
>ERZ857998.3801-NODE-3801-length-11782-cov-14.683892_pt1 | contig 11782 bp, 13 predicted proteins | sample MGYA00519954_ERZ857998 | MGnify/ENA primary metagenome ERZ857998 (study PRJEB31778, sample SAMEA3449424) | human gut metagenome | biome: human gut; feature: human-associated habitat; material: faeces | place: United Kingdom | collected 2010/2012 ...
TAGACATCCAGCTCCGGCGCGGTAAGATCCGTGATTTTGATGCAGTTGACCATACACACGCTCCCGTTTCCAGCAAAAAGGCTGCCGCGCCTATGCCGCAGCAGCCGGGATTTGCAGTCTTATAAATTCTCCCCGTCCAGCAGGTCCTGGAGGGTAATTTTCTCAAGATAATTGTCAATAATCTCATCGAGCCGCTGCCACATCGGCAGCGTCATGCACTGGTCGGCCCGCTCGCAGCCGCTCTCGCCGCATTCCAAGCAGGCCACCGGGGCAAGGGAACCCTCTGCCAGCTTCAAGATCGCGCCGACGGTATACGCCGACGGCGGGTAGCGCAGACGGTAGCCGCCGTCCTTCCCCCGCTGGCTCTCCAACAAGCCTGCACGGTTGAGCCCGGCGACAATGGCCTCCATATACTTCACAGACATGCCCTGCCGGCAGGAGACGTTGTTCAGCGAGCAATACTGCCCCGGCTCTTGCTGCGCAAGGTCCAGCATGATTCGCAGCGCATAGCGCCCCTTGGTCGATACCATCATCGTCTTTCCCCTCCCTATCGGTGCTATTTTAGCAGATTTTTCCCGCTTTTGCAACCGGAATCGGCCAAATACCGCTGGGCGCGATCCAGCAGCTTTTGGTACAGGTTCAGGTCCTCCGGCGAAAAATGCGCCGAGGTCAAAAAGTCCGGTGTCTGCCAGGCCACCGCCCGGTTTTCCGCCGGGCACTGCCGCAACGGCGCGGCGTCATCTGCCTGCAGCAGATACGCCAGGGAGAGATGCAGATGCCGCGGCACCTGCCGTCCCCGCTTTTCATGGGGCGCGACGGGGAAAATATCTAGGCTGATCGGCCCGTCGCACACCGGCGCAGCCTGGACGCCCGTCTCCTCCCAGGTCTCCCGCAGGGCCACCTGAAAAAGGTCCGGGCAGCCGTCGGCGTGGCCGCCGGGCCAGGCCCAGCAGTCCATCTGGTTATGATAGAGCAATAAGATCCGGCTGGCGTCCCGGTTGATGACAAATGCGGAGGCCGTCATATGCGCCAGATCGTCCCGCCCCAGGATTGTGCCCGGGCACTGGCGCAGCTGCCGCAGCATCGCCTGCTGCACGGCATGCTCCCCTTCGTCCTGCGGGCAATAGGCAGCGATGGTTTCCAAAAGCTTTTTCATACGCGGCCCACCCCCATGATCGTCCCACCGCCGATGACAACAGGGCCGTCGTAAAGGACAGCCGCCTGCCCGGGCGTCGGCGCCCGCTGGGGCTCGTCAAATTCCAGCCGGAGGCCGCCCTCCTCCGGGTAAACTGTGCAGGGCGCTGTTTTGGGTGTATAGCGCAGCTTTGCCGCCAGACGCATCGGCTGCCGCAGCGCCGCCAGGGCGATGAGATTGATCTCCCCGACAAAAACCGTCCGGGAAAACAGCGCCTCCTGCGGCCCCAGGATCACATCGGCCCCCGCCTTGCGCACCACATAGATCCGCTCGCCTGCGGCGATCTCCAGCCCGCGACGCTGGCCGAGGGTGTAGGCCTCCATGCCCTTGTGGGGCCCAAGGTCACGGCCATCCAGCGTCCGGAAATGCCCGGGCTGCGGCTGCAGGCCATGGGCGCGCAGATAGGCCATGTAATCGCCGTCGGGCACGAAGCAGATATCCTGACTGTCGGACTTGTCGGCGTTCAGCAGTCCTGCCTCGCGGGCATTGTCCCGGATGGTGGGCTTGTCGAAATCCCCCACCGGCAGCAGCAGGTGGGACAGCTGATATTGGGTCAGCTGGTACAGCACATAGCTCTGATCCTTGCGGCGATCCGCGCCCCGCAGCAGGCGATAGCGCTCCGCCGCCGGATCATAGGCGATCCGGGCATAGTGCCCCGTGGCAATGTAGTCATACCCCAGCGTCACCGCCCGATCCAGCAGCGCGCCGAATTTCAGGCAGCGGTTGCAGTCGATGCAGGGGTTGGGGGTATGTCCGGCGCAGTATTCCGCCACGAACCGGTCCATGACCTCCCGGGCGAAGCGCTCCGTCTCGTTGAACACATAAAACTTCATGCCCAGGCGATAGGCCACAGACCGGGCGTCGTCAGCGTCGTCGGCGGAGCAGCAGGTCCCCGCCTTTTCGCCGTTATACAGCCGCAGCATGGCCCCGTCGCACTCGTACCCCTGCTGCCGCAGCAGCAGAGCGGCGACGCTGCTGTCCACCCCGCCGGACATGGCCACCAATACGCGTTTTCCTTCCATGTGTGACCTCCTATGCATAAAACAGGGAAAAAACGGCAATCCTTCAATCAATATAATTCCTGGTGAACGCCTGGACCGGCAAGGCGTCGGCCAACTCCACCAGCACCGGGTTGAAGCCGCCGGCATAGTGGAAGGGCGGCTGGCGCACCAGGGTCACGCCGCTGCGGCGGTCCGGCAGGCGCACCGTCACCGCGGTGCCCTCCCCCTGCCGGGAGGAGACCACCAGGCTGCCGCCGTGGCCCTGGGCAATGCGGCGGCACAGGGGCAGGCCCAGGCCCAGCCCGTGGACCGGCAGGTCCATATTGCTGTGCTGCCAGCGGTCAAACAGACGCTCCAGCTTGTCCTGAGGAATGCCGGGGCCGCTGTCCTTCACGCACAGCAGCACGCACTCCGGCCCCGTCCGCAGGGATACCTCGATGGTCCCGCCGGGGGGCGTGAATTTCATGGCGTTGGACACCAGGTTCCAGAACAGCCGCTCTAAAAGCTCCCGGTTGGCGGCGATGACGTGGGCCCGGTCCCGGCAGGTGAACACCAGGCGCAGGTCCAGCAGCTCCGCCAGGACCTGCCCCTGGCGGCACAGACCCTCCAGCAGCTCCACCAGCTCCACGTTCTCCGTGTCCAGGGGCTTGTCCTCCGCCAGCATGGGGGCGTCGGACAGGTTGTTCACCACCCGAAGGATCTTGTAATAGCTCTGGCACAGAATGGCGGCGCTGCGGTCCGTTCCGGTGTCCTGCTCCCGCAGCCGCTCCGGAGCCAGGCGGCCCAGAGCCCCATGTATATTGGCCAATGCCCCGCGCAGCTGGACGGCAATCCCCGGCAGCACCTCGCGGAGCATCTGCTTTTCGGCTTCGCTGTATTCCATGTGATACAGCCTCCTTCCACTATTGTTTACGATTCCGGAAAAGCCCGACGCTTATTCCCGGAACGTTCTGTCTGTCATGCAAATTTATACCATACTATATCAAAGAAAGAGGAAAAACACAAGATATTTGTCGCATTCTGGAAAATCAGAAAAATTTTAAAAAGGGTCTTGCATTTTTGGAATTCATCGCATATAATACTAAACGTACCATACATTTGATATATTCCATTACGGAGAGGAAGCTGTGTTTATATGAGCATCAAAGTCGGCATCAATGGTTTTGGCCGCATCGGCCGCATGGTCCTGCGCTGCAGCCTGCAGCACCCCGAGATCGAGATCGTGGGCATCAACGACCTGTGTCCCGCCGATTACCTGGCCTATATGCTGAAGTATGACACCATGCACGGCAGGATCAATGCCCAGGTGTCCTCCGGCGATAATTCCATCATCGTGGACGGCCACGTGATCCCCGTGTACGCCGAGCGTGACCCCGCCAACCTGCCCTGGAAGGAGATCGGCGCGGAGTACGTCATCGAGTCCACCGGCCTGTTCCTGACCAAGGACAAGGCCAAGGGCCATATCGAGGCCGGCGCCAAGCATGTGGTCATGTCCGCCCCCTCCAAGGACGACACCCCCATGTTCGTTATGGGCGTGAACCAGGACAGCTACACCTCCGATATGACCTTCGTGTCCAACGCCAGCTGCACCACCAACTGCCTGGCCCCCATTGCCAAGGTGCTGCACGATAACTTCGGCATTGCCGACGGCCTGATGACCACCGTTCACTCCACCACCGCCACCCAGAAAACTGTGGACGGCGTGTCCGTGAAGGATTGGCGGGGCGGCCGCGCCGCTTCCGGCAACATCATCCCCAGCTCCACCGGCGCCGCCAAGGCCGTGGGCAAGGTGATCCCCAGCCTGAACGGCAAGCTCACCGGTATGTCCATGCGCGTGCCCACCCTGGACGTGTCCGTGGTGGACCTGACTGTGAACCTGGAGAAGCCCGCCAGCTATGACGAGATCTGCGACGCCATGAAGAAGGCCGCCGAGGGCCAGCTGAAGGGCATTCTGGATTACACCGACGAGCCCGTGGTGTCCTCCGACTTCCTGGGCAACACCCACACCTCTATTTTCGACGCCAAGGCCGGTATCGCCCTGACCGACACCTTCGTGAAGGTGGTCTCCTGGTACGATAACGAGATCGGCTATTCCGATAAGATCCTGTGCCTGATTGAGCACATGTATTCCGTGGATCACAAGTAAATCCAGCCAATTTCCCCTTTTATTGTTTTCCTTCTTTTTGTTCCGGAAAAAACGCCGTCCATCCTGGGCGGCGTTTTTTCCGTTCGGACGCCGGAATACGCAGGGAAAAGCCGTCTTCGGAAAGGAAGATCGTTACGAAAGAAACCCATCAGGGGTGTCTTTCGTTTGCAATCATAGGCATTTCAGAACGTAACGTTCTGAAATGCTGCAAGCAGCCTGTCAAAAAAAATTTTGACAGGCTGCCCGGAAAAAGCGCCGTCCATCCCCCGCCGGGCGGCTTTGATATATATCTGGCTATCGGGAAAAGGGCGGTTATTCCGCCAGCAGGCCCGCGTGGACCATGGCGTGGTACAGGCCGTCCTCCGCCGGGGTGCCGGTGACATACTCCGCCACCGCCTGCACCCGGGCCGGGGCGCCGCCCATCACCAGCGGGTGTCCCACGCATTGCAGCATCTCCAGGTCGTTGGCGCTGTCGCCAATGGCATAGCAGTCGGCCAGGTCCTCACCCAGGGCCTGGGCCACCGCCAGGCAGCCGGAGGCCTTGGAATACCCCCGCACCGGCAGCTCCAGCATGTTGCCCCGGTCGATGACCTGGCACATGGGGGCCACCTCCGCCAGGAACTCCTCCCGGAGGCTGTCCGGCGCCGTCAGCACGCACACCTTGTCAAAGTGGAAGTCCGGGTCTCCGTCGGGCTGTCCCACCCGGACGCCCCGGTCCTCCAACCGGGCGATGGCACCCCGCAGCTCCCGGTTCACGATGCCGTGTGGGGTGTCGCACCAGATGCGCTCCGCCTCCTCAAAGTACATATCCACCCGGCACCGGCGGCCGATCTCCAGGATTTTCCGGCTGGTCTCCCGGTCGAAGCCCACATGGCGGATGATCTTCCCGTCCAACTGGATATACTGGCCGCAGGAGCACACCAGTCCGTCAAAATCCATGTCCATAAGCTGCGGGTCCATGGCAAGCCTGGGCCGCCCGGTGTTGATGACGCAGTGGTGCCCCGCCTGGCGCAGCCGCCGCACCGCCGTCACGGCGGAGGGGGGAATGGTTCCGTCCAGGTCCATAACGGTGCCGTCGATGTCAAAGAAAATAATGCTCATATTCGGTCCTCTCAGCATGTTTTTCTGGATTATAAAGCAATTTCCCCCAAAAGGGAATCCGCATAATGCACAAATGTGCCGTCCCGGCGGACGGGAGTTTTTCCCGGGCTTGCAATGGCCGCCGCCCTCTGCTACAATGAAGCAAAATCGCCAGAGCATCCAAGGAGGAGCATCCCATGACCAAGCAGGAAACCTATGACTATCTCCGGGCCCGGGGCGTGGCCTTTGAGATCACCGAGCACCCGGCGGTGTTCAATATGGAGGAGTGCGCCGCCGTGGATATGCCGTATCCGGAGGACGACGCCAAGAACATCTTCGTCCGGGACGCCAAAAAGCAGAATTACTATCTCATCACCATCCGCCACGACAAGCGGGTGGACCTGAAGGAGTTTCAGCGCCGCCACGGCACCACCCGGCTGAGCTTCGCCTCCCCGGAGGACCTGATGGCCCGGCTGCACCTGACCCCCGGGTCCGTGACGCCTCTGGGCCTGCTGAACGATCCGGACCGGTCGGTGCAGTTCTATCTGGACCGGGATTTCGAGGGAGGCCGCATCGGCGTTCACCCCAACGACAACACCGCCACCGTGTGGCTGTCCACCCGGGACCTGCTGGACCTGCTGCGGGAGCACGGCTCCCCGGTCCAGTGGGCAGAGATCTGAGGTAAGGAGGTCCGCCATGAATCCCACCGATCTGCTGGCCGCTCTGCACACGGCGGAGCGGCTGAAGGACACCACCCGCCACTGCTGCACCTCTCACCGCCGCCCGGAAAGCGTGGCAGAGCACAGCTGGCGCATCGCCCTGATGGCCTTCTGGCTGCGGGACGAGTTTCCGCAGGCGGATATGGACCGGGTCATCCGCATGTGCCTGATCCACGACCTGGGGGAGTGCTTCACCGGCGATATCCCCACCTTCCGCAAAACGGCGGAGGACGAGGAACGGGAGGAGCGGCTGCTGCATGAGTGGGTGGACACCCTGCCCGCCCCTTATGGAACGGAGATGCACGCCCTGTACCGGGAGATGGCCGCCCAGGAGACTCCGGAGTCCCGCATCTATAAGGCCCTGGACAAATTTGAGGCCGTGATCCAGCACAACGAGTCCCCCATCGACACCTGGGAGCCCCGGGAATACGACCTGAACCGCACCTACGCCATGGAAAACGCCGCCTGGTCCCCTTATCTGACCCGCCTGCGGCAGGCCATCCTCCGGGAAACGGAGGAGAAAATCGCCAACGGAAAATAAGCAAAGCAGTCCCCCGGCCCAGGCCAGGGGACTGCTTTGCTTATTCGTGTTCCTGCTGCTTTCGCTCATGCCGCCGGCAGATGGCCCGATAAATCAGCAGCCCCACGCCGGACACCGCCAGGGTCACGGCGAAAACCAGAATGGCGAACTGATAGTCCTTCACCCCCAGGGCGCTGCCGCCGATGGTGGAGGTCAGCACCGAGGGCAGACGCCCCACGGTGCACAGCAGCAGCCACTTGCCCCAGGACAGATCCGTCAGCCCGGCGAAGTAGCACAGCAGGTCCTTGGGGGTGCCCGGCACGGTGAATATCAGCCAGAACAGGGCGTCCCGCTTGGGGGAGCTTTGCAGGAATTTCAGCTTCTCCAGCTTCTCCCGGGGGAAGAAGATCTCCACCAGCTCCCGGCCGAACCGCCGCACCAGGGCAAACACCGCCACGCTGCCCAGAACCCCCCCCAGCAGACACAGCACACTGCCCCGCAGGGCCCCGAAGGCATAGCCGCCGCTGATCTCCAGGGGCTCCCCGGGGATCACAGCTACCACCACCTGCAAAAACACCATGCCCACATAGGCGGCCATGCCCAGCAGGCCGTGGCCGTCCACCCACAGGCGGAACTCCTCCGGCCGGGAGGCAAAGCGCACCAGGGGGCGGCCAATGAACCACCCCACCGCCGCCGACAGCAGCAGGAAGATGGCGATGGCCGCCCAGGCGATGAGCTTTTTCTGTTTATCCGTGAAAACATGCTTGTCCATAAGAAACCTCGATCTGTTGATATAGGCATTATACCACATTCTTCCGGCAGTTTTTGAACAGACCGTAAAATAATCCTTAACCCGGGGTTACGCCCTTAAAGATATCACAATAAGCAATCCGCTTCCGTTTTTTGCCGGAAGCGGATTGCTTATTTTTTACTGTTCTGCCGGGCCGGGGATGTCGCCCACGCCGTCCATGTCGCAGATAAAGCCTTTTTTCTGTCGCAGCTGGTCCATAAGAATCCTCCTATATGATAAAATTTACCGATTTCCGCAGTTTTTCCGCCAGATCAGGGCCAGGCCCCGCAGAAGCAGGCTGTCGTCCCGGCGGATGTCCCGGCGGCAATAGGGGGTGATGACCCCGGCCAGGCCGCCGGTGGCCACGGCGGTGCAGGGAGCGCCCAGCTCCTCCTCCATGCGGTCCAGCAGACCGTCGGCCATGGCGGCAGTCCCGTAAATGGCCCCGGCCTGAAGGCTGTCCTCGGTGACGGAGCAGATGACCTTCCCCGGGGCCTCCAGGGCGATATCCGGCAGCTGGGCCGTGCCGGAAAACAGGGCGTGGAGACTCAGCTTCACCCCGGCCAGGATCACGCCGCCCCGATAGCGGCGGTCTGCGTCCACCACGGTGACGGTGGTGGCGGTTCCGAAGTCGAACACCACCACCGGCAGGGGATACTCCGCCGCAGCGGCGGCGTCGGCGGCCAGCAGGTCCACCCCCAGGGTCTCCGGCTGTTCAATGGCGATGTCCAGCCCCGCCGGGGTGGTGGGACCTACCACCAGGGCCCCCAGCCCCGTAACGCTTCGGATGGCCCGGGCCGTTTCCTCCGTCAGCCGGGGCACCACCGAGCCGATGACGGCCCCTTCCGGGGCGGCCTGCCCCTCCAGTACCCGGCGGATGGCGTCGTCATACGCCTCCGGCGGCAGCGTTTCCCCGGAGGGGACTCGGCACTGGGATACGACCCGGTCCTTCTCATCCAGCAGGGCCAGAACGATGTTGGTGTTTCCGATGTCGGCGGTCAGCAGCATAGGCGGTACCTCTCTTATAATAGCGTTTCAGCTTGGCCGAAAAGCCCTCGCTTTCCGGCCAAGCCGGGGATATTTCAGGATTGCTTCCTGGGAATGGTCACGGTGATGGTGGTGCCCTTGCCGGGCTGGCTCTCCAGCTGCACGGTTCCGTGGTGATAGGCCACAGCGTGCTTCACGATGGACAGGCCCAGGCCGGTGCCGCCGGAGGCCTTGGAGTGGCTCTTATCCACCCGGTAAAACCGCTCGAAGATCCGGGACTGGTGCTCCGGGGCGATGCCGATGCCGGTGTCCGCCACGGAGATCACGGCGTTTTCGCCGGCATCCGACACGGTGACCCGGACGCTGCCGCCGGGGACGTTGTACCCGATGGCGTTGTCGCAGAGGTTATAGATGGTCTCGTGCAGCAGACGGCGCACGCCCTCCGCCCGGACGTCCTGTCCCTCCACGGTAAGGCTGACCTGGCTTTTCTCGGCCTTGTCCCGCAGGTCGGCGGCAATGTCCCGGCACAGAGCCGGGATATCCACCTGCTCCCAGGGCAGGGGGTCCCCCTCGTCCAGCTGGGACAGACGGATGATGTCGCCGATGAGGGCCACCAGCCGCTGGGCCTCCCGGCGGATGTGGCCCACGAACCGGGGCAGGTCCTCCTGCTTCACCAGACCGTTTTCAATCAGCTCGGCGCTGCCGATGATCCCCTGTAGGGGGGTCTTCAATTCATGGGAGACGTTGGCGGTGAACTCCCGGCGGCTCTGCTCCGCCGTCTCCTGCTGGGTGATGTCGAAGGCCAGCACCACCGCGCCCAGCACGTCTTCGCCGGACCGGATGCGGGAGATATCGAACTGATAAATGCGGCCCGGGCGCTGCACATGGACCTCGCTGTGGCCGGAGGCCATGGCTTCCTCCAATGCGGCGCTGACGTCCCGGCTACGGTCCACCGTCAGGAAATCCTGGCCCAGGCAGGTCTCGTCCGCCTCGAAAATCCGGCAGGCGGCGGGGTTGATGCTCAGCACAGCCCCGGCGTCGTCCAGCAGCACCAGGCCCTCCTGCATATGGGAGGTGATCTGTTGGAACTCGTCGGACCGGCGGCGCAGGTCCGTCAGCTGGCTGTCGATCTGCCGCCGCTGGACGTTGATGCGGCACAGCAGGGGGGACAGCTCCTCATAGGTGTCGTTTTCCAGGGGGTGCTCCAGGTCCAGGGCGTTCAGGGGCGCGGTGATGCGGCGGGACAGGCGGCCCGCCAGCAGGCCCGACAGGATCAGGGCCACCGCCGCCGTCAGCAGAATGGCAGGCAGCATTCCCAGCAGCAGCATCCCCACGGTGGCCCGGCTGATGGAAATGCGCAGCACCGTGCCGTCCGGCATCCGGCGGGCATAGTAGCTGGTTTTTTCCAGCAGGGTGCTGGAATAGCGGGTGGAGTGGCCGGATCCGGTGCGCAGGGCCTCCCGGACCTCGGTGCGGTCGCCGTGATTTTCCAGGCTTTCGGCGTCCCGCTTGGTGTCGCACAGCACCGCCCCGTCCGGGGCGATCCAGGTCAGGCGGTAGCGGTCCGCCGTCAGCCCTTTCAGGTAATCCGTGCCCTCCGTCTCCACGGCGGCGGCTGCCAATTGCAGCTGATCCTGGAGCTGGGACTCCTGCACGGAGGCAAAATAGCTGTACAGGCAGGTCATGACGATGACCACCCCCGCCAGCAGCACGGCCACGGCGGACAGCATAAACGAACGGAAAATTTTCTTGGTCATCCTTGTTCCTCCAGCCGGTAGCCCACATTGCGGACGGTCTGGATCAGACTGCCGTAGGGGCCCAGCTTCTGGCGCAGCGTGCGGATGTGCATGTCCACGGTGCGGGTCTCGCCGTAATAGTCGGTGCCCCATACCTGGGCCATCAGCTGGTCCCGGGTGAAGGCCATGCCGGGATGGGACAAAAACAGCCGCAGCAGCTCGTATTCCTTATAGGTCAGGGGCACCCGCTGCCCGTCGCAGGAGACGGTGTGGGCGTCCTGGTCCAGGGTCAGGCCGGACAGGTGCAGCACGTGGCTGGGCCGGGCGCACCGGCGCAGCACGGCCTTGACGCAGGACACCAGCTCCATGACCCCGAAGGGCTTGGTGAGATAGTAGTCCGCGCCCAGGTCCAGGGCCTGGATCTTGTCATATTCCGCCCCCCGGGCCGTGGCCATGACCACGGGGATGGAGCGGGTAGCCGGGGCGGCCCGCAGGCGGCGCAGCAGCTCCACCCCGTCCACGCCCGGGAGCATTACGTCCAGCACCACCAGCTCCGGCAGCTCCTGGGCCGTCCCGATGGCGGACCAGAAGGCCGTCCCGTCAGCAAAGCCCCGGGCCTCGAAGCCGGTGGAACGCAGTGTATATACCTCAACATCGCGGATGCTGGAGTCGTCCTCTACGCACCAGATCATGGGTTATCCCTCCTTGTGCCGGCCGGTGATGGAAAAAATCACCCACTCGGCGATGTTGGTGGCGTGGTCGCCGATGCGCTCGAAATACTTGGCGATCATCAGCAGGTCCAGGGCATACTCCCCGTCTGCGGGGTCGGCGGCGATGCGGGAGATCAGGGCCTGCTTCACCTGGCGGAAATAGGCGTCCACGGTGTCGTCGGCGGCCAGAACGGCCTCTGCTTTTATTGTATCATGTTTTACGTATGCGTCAACACTTTCTGTCACCATGGAGATGGTGGCCCGGGCCATCTGGCAGAGAATGTCGTCATGCTCGGCGGTGCGGCCCTTCAGGAAGGTGACGATCTCGGCGATGTCCTGGGCCTGGTCGCCGATGCGCTCCATGTCGGTGATCATTTTCAGGGCGGCGGAGATCTGGCGCAGATCCCGGGCCACCGGCTGCTGCTGCAGCAGCAGCTTCAGGCACAGGGACTCGATGGTGCGCTCCTTCTGGTCGATCTCGGTGTCCAGGGGGGCCACCCGGGCGGCCATGTCGGGGTTTCCCTCCGTCAGGGCCTTGGAGGCCAGGGCGATGACCTCCTCGCACAGGGCGCCCATTTCAATCAGCTCCCGGTTCAGCAGCGCCAGCTGCTGGTCAAACTGTCTTCTCATTATCCGAACCTCCCGGTGATGTAGTCCTCGGTGCGCTTGTCGGCGGGGGCGGAGAACAGCTGCTCCGTTCTGCCGAACTCCACCAGCTCGCCCAGCAGGAAAAAGGCCGTGTTGTCGGAGATGCGGGCCGCCTGCTGCATATTGTGGGTGACCATGACCACGGTGTAGTGCTCCTTCAGCTCCAGGGCCAGGTCCTCGATTTTGGAGGTGGAAATGGGGTCCAGGGCGCTGGTGGCCTCGTCCATCAGCAGCACCTCCGGCTCCACGG
>ERZ857998.3802-NODE-3802-length-11779-cov-6.925111_pt1 | contig 11779 bp, 10 predicted proteins | sample MGYA00519954_ERZ857998 | MGnify/ENA primary metagenome ERZ857998 (study PRJEB31778, sample SAMEA3449424) | human gut metagenome | biome: human gut; feature: human-associated habitat; material: faeces | place: United Kingdom | collected 2010/2012 ...
CGCGGCGGCGGGCGTGACCACGGCGGACTGCTCCAATATCCGCATGCTCACGGAGCTGCCCAAGATGCAGAACGGCATTCTGCGCAACAATCTGGACCTGCGCGTGGTGCTGCATCCTCTGGGCTATTATCCCACCACCCTGGCCTCGGGCAAAACCGTGGACAGCGCGGGCTGGATCAATCGCGCGGCCCTGGGCTGGACCAGCGCCGGGCTCTCGCTGGCCGGGGCCGAAACAGCGGTCATGACCGAAAACAACGTCCCCTTTGCCGACGGCCGCAAGGCCGTGGCCGGCGGCAGCGACATCACCCGGCTGTCCATGCCCGCCTACGCGGCGGACAAGGACGCCGACGGCTCTCCCGCAGCGGCGGCCAAAGGCACTGTCGCGCCGCCGGCCGGGCTGTCGGCGGACAACCGGCTCTTCCTCGGCGCCTGGAAGTTCACTTTTGACGGCTCGCCCCAGGGCTATACCGCCTGGATGAAAAAGCCCGGCTTCTACCGCTGGGGCAAGTACACGGCGGCGGACAGCTTCAATCAGGCCGGTTTCTTCAACGGAGCCGTGGGCACGGACAACATGCCCCCGGCGGCTCTGGAAACGCTGATCGCCATGTACCACGGCAACGGCCAGAGCACTCAGACGCATACCAACGGCAGCGCCGCCGCCGAGTGCTGGGTCACGGCCCTGGAAAAAGCCGTGGTCCGGCATCCCGAGATCAGGGATACCCGCGACACGTCCATCCACGCCCAGACCATGGAGTTGCAGCACATCCAGCGTCTGACCGGCAACTATCAGGACCTGACGGGCACAGGCCCCATGTACACGGAGCTGACCGGCGCGTTCAAGGACGGCAGGCTTTCCCCGGCGGAAGTGGGGGCCAGGGACATCGGGCAGTTGAGCCGCCTGATGCGCGATCAGCACTTCTTCAATTCCTATTTTGTGACCCATACCTATTTCTGGGGCGACCGCCACAACCAGATCTTCTTCGGGCCGGGCCGGGCCCGGAACATGAGCCCCGTGGGTTGGAGCGTGGCTTACAACCAGCCGTTCAGCTTCCACAACGACACCTACATCACGCCCATTTCGCCGCTGCGCAGCCTGCAATCCGCGGTCACGCGCACCAGCGCCCATTCCGCCATTTACGAGGGCGGCACCCTGCTCAGCGGCGAGGGGCACGATCTCGGGGCCAAGGCGCTCTTCCCGCCGCGCGATCCCGAGGAAACCGGCGACAAAACCACCTTCGCCTTCTGGAACTATGACCACCGGGTCAACGCCCTGCAGGCTCTGCATGCGGTCACCCTCATGCCCGCCTGGCAGAACAAGCTCAGCGACCGGATCGGCTCCATCGCTCCCGGCAAGCTGGCGGACTTCACCATTCTGGCCGAAGACCCGCTGGCCGTGGCCGCCGCCCGGCCGCAGAGCCTGGCGGAGATGCGGGTGATGACGACCATCGTGGGCGACACGCCGGTCTACGGCTTTGCGCCCGGCTCCAAAACGCTGGCCGACGCGCCTCGGGGTTCCTATATTCAGCCTACGGAAAGCGTGGTGGCCCTGGTGACCGAAATCGGCCCCATGACGCCCGCCGAGGGCCGCAACGAAACGCGGGACAAAACGTTGGGCGCATATGCCTTCAAGGCGGACGTGCGCAACGGCGAGCTGGCCGCTTTTCAGATGCGCTTTCTGGGCAACGGCGGACCGGTCCGGGACATGACCCTGCTGGACGGCGGCAGCGGAGCGTCGGGCACGCGCCCGCTGCATTACAGTCCCGAGGCAGCCATGGCCGACGGCAACTGGTGGATCGCGGCTCTGGACGCGCCCATGCTGCCGCTCAAGGCAGACGACGCCCTGATTGCGGACAAGATGTACGCCGCCTTCTTCGTGCTCAAGGATAACGGCCCGCGCGACAAGGACGCGGCCAGAGGCGGCCTGGCGGGCCAAGTGGTGCTGCTCACGGACGGCCCTCTGCCGGGCAACAGCGGGACAACAAGATACGTCTTGAGGCCTGCGGCAACCAACGCCGCTAAAGCCCAACTTTAAAAATGGGGTTCCAAGGGGGCCGCGCCCCCTTGGCTGCCGGAGGCATCACCCCGGTAAACCTGAAAAAGCGGAAGAGGGAAGCCCTGGGGCTGCTCTCTTCCGCTTTTTACGCGGATTTTTTTTAAGAACGCACTGATTAATGAAGATTTTTGTTCTCCGCCAAGGACGGGGAACTCCGGGCGGAGGGAATATATTCAACCCCGGCCTTCGTCCGGAGCGAGCCGGACGCGGGCAGATGGCAAAAGACCATTAATCAGTGCTTCCTTAACGCGCATAGGCCGCATGCAGGGCGGCAATACGCTCCCAGGAAGCCCGGATGCGCTCGGGCGTGATCTTGCCGCTGTCCACCAGACGGCGCAGGGCCGCGTGGGCTTTTTCCGGCAGATCGGGGTCCCATTGCAGATTGTTGCCGAAGACCAGAATGTCCACTCCGGCCCGCACGGCCAGCAGAATAGCCTGTTCCAGGCCGTAGTGGTCGGTAACGGCCTTCATCTGCATATCATCGCTGATGACCACGCCCTGCCAGCCCAGGCCCCGGCGCAGCAGGCCGGTGACCACCATTGTGGACAGCGTGGCCGGATGCTCGGGGTCAAGCCCGGCGTGAAACAAATGTCCCACCATGACCATGCCCGGCCAGCCCCGGCGGAAAGCCTCCGCATAGGGCAGCAGATCGCTGCCGCCGTCCCAGCAACGGCTGATGTCGGTGAGGCCCAGATGCGAATCGTGCCGCGCGCCGCCCTGGCCGGGAAAGTGCTTGAGTACGGGAATGACTCCGGCGCGAGCCAGCCCCTGCCCGAAGGCCAGGGCGTGTTCGGCGGCCAGCCGGGGATTCGGACTGAAACTGCGCCCCAGTCTGCCGATGGCCGGATTGTCCGGATTGCTGTCCACGTCCGCTACGGGCGCGAGATCCACGGAAATGCCCAGTGAAGCCAGCTCCGCGCCCAGACGCGCGGCCAGTGCCCCGGTGGCCGCCGGGCTGCCCTGCCCCATATGCCGGGCCGAGGGCAGATCCATAAAGCCCTGCCGCGGCTTGAGCCGCCGAACGCGCCCGCCCTCCTGGTCCACGGCGATGAACATGGGGCCGGGCGCGGCGGCCCGCAGCACGGCCGTCAGACGACGGAGCTGCTCCGGGGAGCGAATGTTGCGCTCGCCTCCGCCGGGCAGATCGCGGTCAAAAAGCAGCACATGTCCCACATTCCCGGAGCGCACCGCCGCCAGAAAAGGATCGCCCGGCGCGAGTTCCGCGCCGCGAAAGCCCAGCATCAGCATGGAGCCGAGCATGCGGTCAAGAGAGGGGGAATCGGCAGGATCGGGCGAGGCAGCGCGTGCCGGACCGGCCGGACAAAACTGTGCGCAGGCCAGAACCAGCAGGCAGCAGAACGGAAAAAACAACCGACGGAGCAGCCCCCGCCGCAGACCGCCGGATGCTAGCACGGCAGCCCTTGCGCCCGGCGTTGCGCCTCCAGCTTTTCCAGCACATCCAGGGGCACCCGCAGGCCGCCTCGGCCCACGCCCAGACGGATGCCGGGCTTGTTGCCGCCGTGGTAGTCCGAACCGCCGCTGAGGCCCAGGCCGAAACGCCGGGCCCATTCCACGCAGAGGCGCGTATCCGCGTCCGAGTGCTCGCTGTGCCATGCTTCAATGGCTGTGAGCCCGCAGCCGGACAGATGCTCCACAAAACCTTCCAGCCAGGGCAGGGGGTATTTCTGCAAGAGGGGATGGGCCAAGCTCACCGTGGCCCCCAGACCGGCCAGCAGATGCACGGCCGCTTCGGGTTCCAGCACTTCCTTGGGCAGATAGGCCTTGCCGTAAAAGCCGAGATATTCCCGGAAGGCCTCGCCCACGTCGCGCACATAGCCCTTGGATGCCAGCACCGCCGCGATGTGCGGCCGTCCCACGCTCTCCTTGGCGATGGCGCGCACCTCTTCCAGGCTGATGTCCAGCCCCAGGGCGCGCAGCTTCTCCACAATAGCCCGGTTACGCTCACAGCGTTTGCGACGCAGATAGCCGAGTTGATCCTGAAGAGGGGCGGCGTCACGCGGCAGCCAGAGCCCCAGGATGTGCACCTCGCCGTGCTCGGTATGGGTGGAAAGTTCACAGCCCCGGATCACCTTGATGCCCAGGTCACGCCCGGCTTCCTCGGCCTCGTCCAGACCGGAGACGGTGTCGTGGTCGGTAACGGCCACGGCGGCCAGACCAGCGGCATGGGCCTTTTGCACCAGGGCTGAAGGGCTGTCCGTGCCGTCCGAAGCCAGCGTGTGAGTATGCAGGTCGATCAGTTTCATGGGAAAATTCATCTCTTCTTTCCAAGGTAAGCCAGTGCCTAAAAAATGCAAGCGGGGCCGGACCTCCGGCCGCCCCTTGAAGCCTGGGGAGCATCAAGGTATGCTGTGGATCGTTTTTATCAAAAGGAAAATGCCATGCCCATGAATACCGAAGAATTATTGCGGATCCTGGCCTGCCCGCGCTGCCTGGGCACATTGGAAGCCCTGGCGCGGGACGGGCGTACCCAAGGCTTCGCCTGTCAGGCCTGCCAGGTGGTCTATCCGGTACGCGACGACATCCCGGTCATGCTGATTGAGGAAGCCGTGCCCCGCGCGCAGTGGGATCAGGGCGCACGGGAAAAATCAGCCTCGGAACATGTCGGGGAGCGGGCCGGGGAACTGGACTGATGCGCCTGCTCATCGCTTCCGACCTGCACGGCTCGCTGGAGAGCCTGCGCTTTCTGCTGGGCAAAGCCCACGAACTGCAACCGGACCTGCTGGTGCTCCTGGGGGACCTGGTCTATCACGGTCCGCGCAACCCCCTGCCCGAAAGTTACAACACGCCCACGGTCCTCAAGGAAATGGCCGACCTCAACGCCCTGCCCTGCCCCATCACGGCGGTGCGCGGTAATTGCGACGCCGAGGTGGACCTGGCCCTGCTGCCCTTTCCGGTGACGGAAAACGCCTGGATCAACGCCGACGGCCTGCGCATTTTCGCCAGCCACGGGCACCATCTGCCCGAACGCCCGCCGCTGCCGGGCATGCCCCAGGGCACGGTAATTCTGCGCGGGCACACCCATGTGCCGCGCGGCGAGACCCTGGACGGACTGCATTTCTGGAACCCCGGCTCCCTTTCCCTGCCCAAGGGCGGTTCGCCGCGCAGCTACGGCCTGTGCGAGGACGGCGTCTTCCGCGTGCTGGACACGCACGGCCGCGAAGTTCTGCGGCATCAGCCGGGCGGAGCGTAAAGCCCGTGCCCGCCGTCCAGTCCCCCACACCCGCGCCGGAAACGGGCTTTTGCCCCCAATTCGCGACCCAATTCACTCCTCTGTTCCGCCTTGCGCCGGATGTGGAGCTGGTCCTGGCCTCGGCCTCGCCCCGACGGCGGCAGTTTCTGATGGAATGGGGCCTGCCTTTTGCCACGGCCCGGCCGCGGGGCGTGGAACCGCGCCCCGAAGCCGGAGAAAACCCCGCGTCCTATACCCGCCGTGCCGCGCAGGCCAAAGCCCGGGCCGTGGAAAGCGCCCTTTCCCCGACTGTCCGCGCCCGCAGCCTGATTCTGGCGGCGGACACGGTGGTGGCCGTGGACGACGACATTCTGGGCAAGCCGCGCGATACCCCTCATGCTCTGGACATGCTCACGCGCCTTGCGGGCCGGGGGCATGAGGTCATCAGCGCCGTCTGCCTGCTGCTGCCCCGGGGGTGGCCCGGCCTCCCCGGCGAACTGTTCAGCGACGTGAGCCGGGTTTTCTTCCACGCCTGGCCCGAATCCGTGCTGGCCGCCTACGCCCGCACCCACGAGCCGGACGACAAGGCCGGGGCTTATGCCATTCAAGGGCAAGGGGCCTTTCTGGTGGAGCGGGTGGAAGGCTCGTGGAGCACGGTGGTGGGCCTGCCTGTGACGCCCCTGGTCCAAATCCTGCTGGAACGGGGCCTGATGTCTCCGGCGGACGCCAATCCGCTTCCCACAACATTTTGCGTTTGAAATGTTACACATCTCAAACGTGGATTGCTCTGATCAGCTTTTCCGCTGAGTACGCGGGAGCAACCTTTCAATAGGGCATTTCAACTTTGAAATGCCCTAACGCCGCACACGGTGCGGCGCGCCGCGAAGACCGACCCGACGGGCGGCCCGTAGGGCCGTGCCTGTAGCCCAAAGGGCGCACGGGCATCGAGAGCAACGCGGCGTGGATTCCGGCGATAACCGCGTTTTTTGCCGGAATGACCCCTTTGAAACGTATAGCGTGTCAAAGGTAATCTGCCTTGGAGCAGTTGACACTTTTCATGCCTGAACTGTTCCAGGAGGCCAAGGGGAGGGCCATGCCGGTCAACGCCGAACACATCGCCAGTTTCAAGCAATGGCGGCAAAATCTGGACAAGGACGACCGCTGGTGCATCATGATCAATGCCGACCCGGACGCCTTGGCTTCGGCCATGGCGCTCAAACGGATCATGCTGCACAAGGTGCACAGCGTGGACATCATGCGCATCAACGAGGTGACCCGGCCGGACAACCTGGCCATGATCCGTTATCTGCGCATCCCGGCCAAACCCTGGCAGCCGGAAAAGGCGGGACAGTATACCCGTTTCGGCATGGTGGACTCCCAGCCCCGGCACAATCAGGCCTTCGCGGGCATTTCCTACGCCCTGATCATCGACCACCATCCCCTGACGGACCTCACGGACTGCACCACGCCCGCGGCCTTTTGCGACATCCGGCCCGGCATCGGCGCCACCAGCACCATGATGACCCGCTTTCTCCAGGCTCTGCGCATGCGCCCAGGCCCGCTGCTGGCAACAGCCCTGCTCTACGGCATCCGCACGGACACGGCGGCCTTTGAGCGCTCCGGCGGCGAGGAGGACTTACGCGCTTACCAGTGGCTCTCCCACCATGCGGACAACAATCTGCTGCGCCGGATCGCCCGCAGCGAATATCTGCGCGCCTGGCTGCCGCTCTTTTCGCGCGCCTTCCGCTCGCTCACCGACTGCCGGGGCGGCGGAGCCCACGCCACGCTCGGCGAAATCAAGAGCGCGGACCTGCTGGTGGCCATTGCCGACTTCTTTACCCGTGTGCACGGCCTGAAGTGGATCGCTGTCAGCGGCATTGTGGACAAAACCGTGATCGTGATCTTTCGCGGCGACGGCGGGCGGGACATCGGCCGTCTGGCCGACGCCTGTTTTTACGACGTGGGCACCGCCGGCGGGCACCGCAACCTGGGCCGGGCGGAATTTCCACTTTCCGCCGTACCCGAGGGCGTCAAAGCCGCCGACTTTGTGCAGCAGCGTCTGCAGACCCGCAAGCTGCGCCCCAAAGCTGCGATCCAGCCCGTCCCTCCGCCCCCGGAACCGGCCCACCCTGTCGCCAAATCCTGATCGCGCTGAAAAAAATGGACTGGAACGCCGCGCTTTACCGGAAAAGCCACGGTTTTGTGGCCGAATACGGCAAAAATCTGCTGGCCTGCGTCCCGGAAGACGCCGGCCAGTGTATTCTGGATTTCGGCTGCGGCACCGGCGAGCTGACCGCCGCCCTGGCCCGGAAAGCCGGGCAGGTGATCGGCGTGGACCAGTCCGCCGCCATGATCCGGGCGGCGCGCGAAAAGTACCCCGGTCCGGAATACCATGTTCTGGACGCGGCCGGTCTGGCCGTCCAGGGCTGGACGGCCCGTTTCGACCTGGTCTTTTCCAACGCGGTTTTTCACTGGATTCAGGATCAGGACGCGCTGCTGCGCGCCCTGCATGCGGTTCTGAAGCCGGGCGGCCTGCTGGTCTGCGAATTCGGCGCCCAGGGCAACGTGGCGGCCGTGTGTTCGGCCTTTGCCTCGGCGCTGGCGGCTCGCGGCCGGACCCGGTCCGAGCCCTTCTATTTCCCCGCACCGGCGGCATACCGCCGAAAACTGGAAACCGCGGGCTTTCAGGCCCGGCAGATTGAGGACTACGACCGCCCCACGCCCCTGTCCGGCGGGGAAAACGGCCTTGCCCACTGGCTGGAACAGTTTTTCGCCGGGGATCTGGCCGGTTTTGAACAAGCGGAACAAGTGAAAATCTTCCGCGAGGTGGAATGCGCCCTGCGGCCGCGCCTCTGGGACGGGGAGCAGTGGGTCGCCGATTACCGGCGGCTCCAGCTGCTGGCCGTCAGAAGCTGAACGACCGGGAGGCTCAGTCCTCGCGGCGGCCGCAGACCAGGGCCAGGCGGCGGCCCGATTCCGCATAATGCTCCAGCAGGGTCCGCTGGATATGCCGGGGATCGCGCCCGCGCACGGCGTCGTAAATGACTTCGTGCCGCTGATAGAATTCACGCGGTGAAAAAAGCGTGTCCCAGCACTTGTAGTAGAGGAATTTGGAGATGTGCGCGCAGGAATTGCGCGCGATGCCCGCCATCAGACGATTGCGGCAAGGGGCCAGCAGGGCGTCGTGAAAGGCTTCGTCAATCTGGCTCAGCGCGGCCAGACCGGCGGCGGCGCGGCTCTGACGCTCCATTTCGGCCAGAATTTCTTCCACCCCGCCCAGGGCCTTGTCATCCCAGCGCTCCAGGGACTGGACAATGCAGGCCCCTTCCAGAGTGCCGCCCAGGCAATAGCTGTCTTCAATCTCCCGCGCCGTAAGATGCCGAATGAACTTGGCCTTCTGCGGCAGACCCGTGACCAGACCCTGTTGCAGCAGGCTTTGCAGGGCTTCGCGCACCGGCCCCCGGCTGATGCCGAGATGTTCGGCGATCTCGGTTTCACGGATGGGATCGCCGGGCGAAAGGGTGCCGTCCAGCAGGCGCTGCTTGATATAGGCGATGGCCTGGGCGCTGTACGTCTTGACCTGAGACAAGGGGGGCTCCTCATATTTTTGTCTCATGAGGTAGACTTACGCCGGCGTAATGTCAACATTTCCGGACGCGGGCGAACCTTTTTCCCTCCCGTGCCCGCGGGAACGATCAACCCTGCCCCGGACAGCCGCTGATCGGGCCTGTCCGGGGCAGGATGGTTTGCATTGCTAGGCCTCCTCCCCGTTTTCGCCGGACTCGGCGAAACGGCGGTTCCAGCCGGTCAGGACCGAGAAGAGCAGCACCGCCAGCAACGCCCAGGAGTAGGGATTGTACAGGGCAGCGCTGATGGGCGGCGCCGCGATGCCGTAACTCTCGGCCGCGCTGTAGAGAGCGCCGTACCAGGCTGCCACGGCGATATGCCAGGGCAGGATGAAGAAGACCGTGCACACCGCGCAATCCATGAGATTGGCGCGCCGCGCCGCCGCCAGGCGGAATTTTTCGCCCATGGGACGTACCAGGCTGGGGCCCACCAGAAGTTCCGCCGGTGCATTGGCCGAAATGGGAATGGACGCCAGAATGGTCACCCCCACGATGAAGAGTTCGGCCTGGCGCACGGTGGCCACCACGCTTTTCCGGGCGAACTCCAGAATCTTGCCCATGATGCCGCATTCCACAAGAATCTGGGTCACGGCCAGAATCAGGATGGCGAAGATGACGGCCCCCACCACGCCGTCGATGCCGGACTGGATGATGCCCGTGGAGCCCCCGGCCTTGGCCGGGATGCCGAAAATATCGCCGGGCTTGAGCGTGCCCGCGCAAATGCCCGCCAGGGCCGCGGTCACGTTGCCGTAAATCAGGGCTTCAATGATATGCCTGCCGCGCAGGGCCGCAACCACGACCACCACCAGGGCCAGCAGCATGAACACGCCCGACGGATTCAGCGTGGCTTTGATTTCGGGCAGCACGCGCACCTCTCCGCCGCCGCCGAACATCAGAAAGACGATGCCCGAGATGACGGCCGCGCTCATGGCCAGCGGAAAACGGCTGCGCACCACCTCGCGCATGCTCGCGCCCTGAGTATACGCGGAAACAATGGTCGTGTCCGACACCGGGGCCAGATTGTCCCCGAAGGCCGCGCCGGACAGGATAGCCAGACCGAGCATGGCCGGGTCCGCCCCCAGAAAGTAGCCCGCCGGGTACAGCACGGGCGTCAGGGCGATGCAGGTGCCCGTGCTGGTGCCCGTGCCCAGCGCGAAAAGCATGGCCGCCAGGAAGACCAGCAGGGTGAAGACCGCGCCCTGCGCCCCGGTGGTCATGCCCAGCCAGAGCAGACCGTTGACCAGGCCCCCGGCGGCCATGAGTTTGCCGAAAACCCCGGCGAACAGCCAGGCCGTAACGATGACGATGCCCGTCTTGTCGCCGATGCCGCGCATGGCGGCCTTGCAGTATTCCGCCTTGTCGCGGGCGAAAAACAGCCCCACGGCCAGGGCCAGCCAGGCGCAGGCCCAGAAAGGCTTGGTGCCGCCGCGCCCGGCCACGGAGAGCCAGACCAGGCCAATGACAAGAATGGTCAGAGGCACCAGCCCGCCCAGCATGCCGCCGTACATCCGCAGTGTTTTTTCCTGCATGGTCCTTTTCCTTGTGCTTGTCCCGGCTGAGCCGGGAAACTGCCGCGCGCCGGTTCCCATGGCGGAAGCGGCGCGCGGCAGGGGCGTTTATGACTTCTGCCGGAAGGAATCCAGATAGGCATAGAGCGCCGGGGAACCGCCGGTATGCAGGAAAAGCAGGTTCGCGCCTTTTTTGAAATGCTCCTTGCGCACCAGGTCCATCAAACCGGACATGGCCTTGCCCGAATAGACCGGGTCCAGCAGGATGCTTTCCGTGCGCGCCAGGAGCTTGACCGCCTCCACCATGGCGTCGGTGGGCAGGGAGTAGCCCGGCCCCACGTAATCGTCATAGGCCACCACGGCATCGCGCGGAATATCCATGCTCACGCCCATGTATGCGGCCGTGTCCCGCATGAGCTTGTGCACAGCCTCTTCCTGCACGGGCTTTTTGCGGTTCACGCCGATGCCCGTGACCGGAATGTCCATGTGGCAGCCCAGCAGTCCCAGCAGAAAGCCCGCATGCGTGCCCGCGCTGCCGCTGGGCACGATGATGTGATCGAAGTTGAGGCCCCGCTCGAACATCTGTTGCATGAGCTCCTGGGCGCACTGCACGTAGCCCAGCGCACCCACGGGATTGGAGGCCCCGCCGGGCACGATGTAGGGCTTGCGGCCCTCACGCCGCAGCATCTCGGCCTTTTTCTCCATTTCAGCGGCCATGTTGCTGCCGCCGGGCACCACGCTGATGGAACTCACGCCCATCAGTTGGTAGAGAAAATTGTTGCCCGAGGCTTCGGGCCTGTAGCTGCCGGGCACGCGCTCCTCCAGCACCAGATGGCAGTCCAGGCCTTCCTTGACCGCCCAGGAAAGAGTCAGGCGGCAATGGTTGGACTGCACGGCCCCGCAGGTGATGATGGTGTCCGCGCCCTGGGCCAGGGCGTCGGCAATGGAGAAATCCAGCTTGCGGGTCTTGTTGCCGCCGCCCGCGCCGGGCAGCAGGTCGTCCCGTTTGATCCAGATGTTGGCCTTGTTGCCCAGGGCCCTGCTGAAGGCGGGCAGGAATTCCAGTGGCGTGGCCTCTTGCACATAGCCGCGACGGGCGAAGCGAGCCAGATTCATACAGTTTCCTCCTGAATCAGATGTTTGTTGTTCAGCCGTTGTCCGGCCACCGGGGAACGCCCCTGATGGCTGTTGCCGGAAAAAATCAATGTGGGGAGGTACGCCCCTTGGCCATGTCCACCACGGCCCGCGCCAGTACATCGGCGGCATCCACCTGGGGGCAGTCCGCCCGCGCGCCGATGACACCGAGTTCCGTACAGGCGACGATCAGCACCGCCGCCCCCCTGCTCCGCACGTGCCCGGCTATCTCCGCAAAGGCCGCGCGCGCCGCCTCGCCCGCGCGGCC
>ERZ857998.3807-NODE-3807-length-11766-cov-39.471949_pt1 | contig 11766 bp, 12 predicted proteins | sample MGYA00519954_ERZ857998 | MGnify/ENA primary metagenome ERZ857998 (study PRJEB31778, sample SAMEA3449424) | human gut metagenome | biome: human gut; feature: human-associated habitat; material: faeces | place: United Kingdom | collected 2010/2012 ...
ATTCCTTAACTTTGATTAACTCTATTTTTTCATACGAAACTTTACACTATCGTTTTCTTAATTCTATAATAATAAAAACCTAGGGGGATTGATATTACTTGAAGTCACTATATTAATGACTTAAGTCACTATTCCATTTTTAAATGCAAAAATTGCAATTTGAGTTCTATCTCTAAGATTAAGTTTTGATAATATATTTGTAATATTATTTTTTATAGTCCCTTCTGACAAATATATTTTATCTGAAATCTCTTTATTACTTAATCCTTCTGCAATATATTTAATAATTTGAAGTTCCTTTTCTGAGAAGTTATATTTTTCTAATTCCTTAAATTTATGTTCAGAATTATTTTTAGATAAAATCTTATTGGCAACATCGGGATGAACCACCATATTTCCCATATAAGCAGCTTTTATTCCTTCATATATAACATGATGAGAGCTATCCTTTAACATATATCCAAAAGCACCATAAGCTAATGCATCTTCAATATATTCCTTATCATTAAAGGTAGTTAATATAATAACCTTAATTTTAGTAAATTGTTCTTTTATTAATCTTGTTCCCATAACGCCATCACATTCTTTCATTCTTATATCCATAAGAACAACATCAATATCCCTTGATTTACATATTTCTAAAGCTTTATATCCATTTTCTGCAGTATCAACCACTTCAATATCATCAAAAGTTGAAAGCATAAGCTTTAATCCTTCTCGTATTAATTTTTCATCATCTACAATTAATATTTTTATCTTTTCCACTTATATCTCCCTTTCTCTAGGAATAACAATCTTAACAAAGAATCCATTTCCTAATTTAGAAGTAATATCTACTGTCCCACCAATTTCTTCAGTTCTTTCTTTTATATTTTTAAGGCCAAAACCACTTTCATTTATAGTGTCAGTTCCATTCCCATTATCTTTAAAAGAAATAACAAAGTCATTTTCTGTAAAGTTCATAATTACATTTATTTTAGTTGCCTTTCCATGTTTTAATGAATTAGATAAAACTTCTTGAGTTATTCTATATAAATGAGTACTTTGCTTTGTAGATAATGTCCAATTTCCCTTACATACTATAATTTTCACTTCAATTCCAGACATCTTCTCAAAATTTTTACATAGATCCTGTATTCGAATTATTCCTCTGTAATTATCATAATCATCAGACTTAAGTTCTTTTACAGCAGATTTAACATCTTGAAAGCTATCACTTATAAAATTTCTCAAGGAACTAATCATATCTTTTAAATTATTTCCTTCCTTAGATGCTAATACTTCCATGGCTGATAATTGAATAATAGCTGTTGACAATGCATGTCCAACACTATCATGTATTTCTCTAGATATTCTATTTCTTTCTTTTAGTATTGTTAGTTCTTCTATAGATGATAAATATTCTTCAAGTTTATTATTAGCTTCAAGTAAATTTTCCTCAGATACTTTAAGCTTATCGTATAGCCTCTGAGCTTCTTTTTTTGTATTATAAAGTCTTGATATATAATTTAATAAAATAGAAAAAATAATTATAATTACTAAATTTACAAAGCCTTCTTCTATACTTTTATTAAATTTTGTATAAGCAGTTAATAAACATATTATAGGTAATAATATATATTTAACTCTTTTTGCATTAAGTGAAACTATATCTATAGTTGCTCCTACTAAGTAAAATAATATGTTTCCTCCAAAGTTTAAACATGCTATTGAAGATATTATTAACTCTAAAATTATTGAAAGTATATTTATACTATCACTTTTAAAATAAAAAATTCTAAGGTTGTTATTTATAATAAATAGCAAAACAAATAGTACACTACTAATTCCAGCGTTTTTTCCTCCGATAATAATTTCAAATATTAATATAATAAAAGATATATATCTTATTAATAATAGTTCCTTACTTTTACTCATAATACTCTCCAATTTCTATATTATAAGTTAATGATACAATAAATTTTCCATTTTTTGAATAATTATATTTTTATAATAAGAAAAGTACTCCAATTTTAATTTGAAGTACTTTATCTAAATATAATTTAATTATCTTTTCTTTTATATACTAGGTAAATTCCTGTACATACTAATAATAAGGCTAATAATATTTTTATATCAAATATATTTTCCTTAAGTATTATTGCTGATAATATTGTTCCAAAGACAGGAATTAAGAAATTAAAAACAGATATTATTCCTACTTTATTATATTTTAAAAGCTGTGACCATAATGCAAAAGCTATTGCTGATAATGATGCCATGTATATTAATAACACAGTTGATTTAATATTAAAGTTTGTAAGATTTCCTCCTAAAATATATCCTATTATAGTTAAGATCAATCCACCTATAGCTAGTTGATAGCCAGTTACAGTATAAGCATCTTTATTTTGGCTTATTTTCTTACTATATAATGATGAAACTGAAAGCATAAATGCTGCTATCATTATAAAACCTTCTCCTTTAAATGAAAATCCACCTGATAAAGCTGAAGTTCCTCCAGTAAGGTTCACAAGTACAACTCCTAGAAATCCTATTGCGCAACCTAAAATCTTATTAAAATTTAATTTATCATTTTTATAAAGAAGATGAGCTAATATAATACTAAAAAATGTACTGGTTCCATTCACAATTGAACCTTTAACTCCAGTGGTATATGTCATACCTAAATAAAAAAATATATATTGAAGGGTAGTTTGTCCAACTCCTAATATTGTTATTTCCTTTAAATCTTTTCTAGATAATTTAAAAATATTTTGTTTCAGTAATAATTGTAATATAAGAACAAAGACTCCAGCTAAGAAGAACCTATATCCAGCAAATATTAACTTTCCACCTACATCATTACTTAGGATATTAAAAAGCTCATATCCAATTTTTACAGCTGGAAAAGCACTTCCCCATAAAAATGTACAAATTATAGCAATAAGAATTATATTTATTTTATTAGTAAAAATTTTTTCTTTATTCATAACTACTTACTCCTTTCAAATTATTTTCTACATATATGCATAGAAATAATTATACTATTTAAATTTTAAAAGTCACAGTATTTTATATTCTAAACAAAAGAAGCTATATACCTCCTTTAGTATATAACTTCTCTTTTTCTTATTTATTATGCAACGTCATCTTTTTTCTTTAATAATATTCCACCAAGTGAAGTTGCTCCTAATGCTAGCATTAACATTGGAATTGTTCCAACTACAGAACCTGTCTCTGGTAAAACATCATATTTACCACTTTCTGTTTGTACTACCTCTTCTTTGACTTCTGGTTTAACTTCTGCTTTTACTTCTGCTTTTACTTCTGAATTAATCTCTGTATTTGTTTCTTCATTAGCTTTTTCTGTTGTATCTTCACCAGCTATAAGAAGATTATTATCTAAATCTTGAATTCCATTTACTCTCCAGTATTCTTGTATAGATTCTCTCATAACTATTTGTGTATTTAAAACATTTATGGCATTGCTAAAGTCATATGAATCTCCACCTGTTAGCATAAAGTCATTTATAGCAACGGAATAATATTTATCCATTTCAACCTTAGTTCCATCTAATAATCTTATTGATGTAACTTTTTCTGTTGCTTCATCATACCAAACCTTTATACCTGCGAATTGTCCCCATCCAAAACCTTCTGGATTTATTCCATGCTCTATAAGTTTTACTAGCTCACTACCTGTTACTTCTAATTTAACTATTGTATTATCAAATGGTAGTATTTCATACATATCTCCAACTGTGATATTACCTGCTTCTAATGCTCTTCTTATTCCACCACCATTATTTATTCCTATCTGTGCTCCTACAACATTTCTCATAGCATCTGATACTTGAACTCCAAGCGGTGTAAGTCCGTCATTTCTATCATGACCTAATTTATTTTCTAAAGGAGTTATTACTTCTGCAAATATTGGTGTTAACTCGTTATTATATTTATCAACTACAGATTGTACATCATTATCTACTGGTAATGTACTTTCTAAACCTTGGAACTTTTGAGTATATGGTTCTACACTTACTAGCTCCTTACTTTCGTTAAAAGTAAATTTTAAACTGGAAAGACCTCTTCCATTATATCCTGCTTGCACAACAGCTACATCTCCTACATAACCATCTACAAAAGCATGATTATGTGCACTTATAACAGCATCTACGTCCTTAGCTTTTTTTGCTATATCTGCTGCTTCACCAGTAATACTTCCATCTTTATTTTCAGTTGCTGGTGCATGAGTTAATGCAATAATAACATCAGCCCCTTCTTTCCTAACAACTTCTGACCATTTATCTAAGGTTTCTACTGGATTTAAAAACTCTAAATCATCTATATTTTCTGCTTTTGTGCTTGTTACTGTATCTGTTGTTGATATTCCGATAAACCCTATTTTTATTCCGTTTTTTTCTATTATTTCATATGGTTTCACAAAATCCACTACATTTTTAGTATTCTTATCTATTATATTTGCTGCTAAGAAATTAAAATCACCATTTTGTTGCCAAGTTTTAAAATCAGCTCTTTTCCAGTCAAACTCATGATTACCTACAGCTGAAACTTTTATTCCTACAGATTTCATCATCTCTACTACTGGTGCACCCTTTGTAAGATTTGATATTGCTGTTCCTTGGAAAAGATCTCCTGCTGCTACTGGAATAACTCCGTAATCTGAAGATTCTTTAGCTTGATATCCTTTTATAACAGCTGCAAGCTTTGCAGTTCCTATATTCTTTCCACTTTCTATTACATTTCCATGAAAATCATTAAAGCTTAATACTTCTATAACTTTAGTATTTATTTCTTCAGCATAACTTACCTTTGGCTTAATTACCATTCCAAAGGTTATTAAAAATGCAGTAGCTAATGCTACAATTTTCTTATGTTTCATATATGCTCTCCTTTCAAAATAAAAATTTAAAATCATTCTACTTTAAATAACTATTTATACTAATATTTCTACAGTAAAAATATAAATTATATATATATTATATTTTATACGAATTATTTTTTCAATATAGAATTAATAATTCGTATAATTTTAAAACCATCTTTTTGTTCTATTTGCAATTTTTACTAACGTCAACATCACTGGTACTTCAACTAAAACCCCTACAACAGTTGCTAGTGCTGCTCCCGAGTGTAATCCAAAAAGAAAAATTGCTACTGCAACAGAAATCCTTCTCCTTTATTTTCTTCCATAAATTCCTCCTATATCTCCTTATTCTTAATTCTTTTTACTAAATCTTTTATTTTTTCTTCTATTATTTTTGCAACCTTAATAAATTCTTCATCAGACTTTCCAGTAGGGTCTTCTAATCCCCAGTCTTCAACATGGCTAGCTGATATAACAGGGCATACAACATTACATCCCATCTTTATTGCAATATCTACATCTGGTATATCGATAAGTAATTTAGATTTTTGTGTTTTGTTCATGTCTACATTGTATAAATCTTTAATAATTCTTACTGCATCTTGATTTATTTGTGGCTTTGTTTCTGTGCCAGCTGAGTAACTTTCAAAAACTTCATTTCCATATAATTTTCCTAATGCTTCTGCCATTTGTGATCTGCAAGAATTATGAACACATATAAATGCTACCTTCTTTTTCATATTTAATTTCTCCTTCTACTTAATTATTTCTAATAGTTTATCTCCCTTTACTTCTTCTGCTTTCCATTCTATTACTTCAAAGTTCCCATGAGATATTTCATTTACTTTATTAATCCACTTTATATCATTACCTGTATTCCTTGAATAAAGGCTTGATTACAAAATACTTCCCATCATTGGGTAATCTTCTTCTCCATTCCCTCCATTTATAGCCTTTATTCCAGAATGAAGAAAGGTTGATCTTATCACTGAATTATTTCCATATCTATTTCTTATAGAATCTATAGCCTTATCTAAAGCACGCCTTTTTTCTATGGATTTATTATCAAATAAATAACTTTGGAAAAATTCATTACTACATAGATTAGTTACTCTAACACCAATTTGTCTTATAGCTTCTCCTCTCCAGGATTCTTCAAAGGCTTTAGATACTTCATTGAAGATTTCTCCCGTTGAATCTGTATAATTTTCTAAAGTTTTTTGATGAATATATCTTTCAAAGTTAAATCCTTTTATTGATATTGCAACTACTTTGCACAAGCTTTCATTATTTCTTAATCTACTAGCAACAGATTCAGTAAGAGATAATATTACCTTTAATGCTTCTTCTTTACTTGTAACATCCCAAGCTATAGTAGTTGAATTTCCAATACCTTTAACATCTATATAATTATATTTTCTAACAGAAGATTCATCTATTCCATTTGCATAATTATATATTACTTTACCATGACTTTTAAAAATACTTTGAAGTAGGCTTAAGTCAAAATTAGCTAAATCTCCAATAGTACTTATATTTAATTTATCTAAATTTCTTTTAATTGCCCTTCCTACCATAAATAAATCTTCTACAGGTAGTGGCCACATCTTATCTTTTATTTCTTCTTTAAAAAAGTGTGTACAGAATCCTTAGGGTCAAAATCACTAGCCATTTTAGCTAATAACTTATTGCTACTTATTCCTATATTAACAGTGAAACCAAGTTCATTTTTTACTCTATTTTTTATCTCTAATGCTTTTTCCATATAAATTTCTTTATAATGACTCATATCCATAAAAACTTCATCCACTGAATATCGTTGTATTATAGGTGAATATTCATAAAGAAGGTTATACATAGCATTACTACAATTTACATACAGCTTATAATTAGGTCTAAATATTTTTAAGTTTGGGCATTTCTTTAATGCTTCTACAATAGTTTCTCCTGTTTTTATTCCATACTTTTTGGCAGGTATAGATTTAGCAAGGACAATTCCATGTCTTTCATCTCTATTTCCACCTACAATAGATGGGATTTCTCGAATATCTTCTGTAATTTCACCTAATTGTAACATCCTAATAGCTGTCCATGAAAGATAAGCTGAATTAACATCAATATGAAATATTATTCTTTCATCCAAAGTATTAACCTACCTTTCTAATACTTAAAAAGTATCCACTTATAAGTATTGGAATCATATTTTATCTCATATAATTTTTCTTCCCCATTTATACAGCTACTACATACAAACTTCTCCATTATATTTCCAGCCAATCTTTCCTTTTCTCTTTTTAGTATTTTTTCTATTTTTATTACTTTAACTTCATCTTCATCTAACTTAAATCTAAGAGGATTAATAGAACCATCCTTATTAAACCATGCTATCATTTGTATTGGTTTAGCAACAACTTTCAAATATATCCCTCCCTTGGAAATCCCTAAACTAATTATATCGAACATGTGTTCTTTTGTAAAGATAATTATATTATGCCTTTTTCTTGGACAAAATATTCAAAAACATATTCTTCTGCTTTTTTAGGTGATTCTTATAAAGATAGATATATTTTGAATTGCTTCTGTGGCTTGTCTAACTGTGGCTGTTATTTCTTAAGCAACAACTTTTTAACAATATTTATTATATGTTTTTAATATATACCTAAGATAAAGTAACTACAATTCTAAAGTTGTTTTATCAATCAACTTAAATTCTGGCCTCAATTCTCTTATTTCATTAACTAACTTAAATAAAGCTAAATCTTTTTCCTTACACTCTAGCATTATATCTACATCTCTATTAAATACTTTTAACAATTCAATAAATTTTATAAAATCCTCTGCTTCTATAAAATCTGAATGCTTCCTATCAACTTTACCTATTAAATTTCTATCTTTAGGAGAAGAAAAATGCATTTTAGGAGGTAAACTTTCATTTTTCCATGTATTTAATATATCTTCTAAAATAACTGTAATATTATCACCATCATTATTACAATTATGATGATGTATATCTAAAACCATTGGTATCTTTAACTCTTTACATAAACTTAAGGTTTCTTTAGCTGTATAGGTTTTATCATCATTTTCAATTATAAGTCTTTCTTTTATATACTTAGGAAACTTATTGAAATTTTCTATAAATCTTTTTAATGCTGCATCTTTTCCTTCAGTGGCTCCACCTACATGAATTACCATTTTTCCCTCTTTATAATTCATATCTTCAAACCATTCTACTTGTTTAGTTAAATTTATAAGTGTATTTTCTACCACTTTAGGATTTATACTATTTATTACATTAAATTCATCAGGATGAGTATCAACTCTCATATTTGATTCTTTAACAAGTTTTCCTATGTACTTAAAGTCATTTTCAAATATTTCCCTATGTCCCCAATACCCCACTTCTGGATGAGTTACTAATGGAATTAGAGCAGAAGTTATTCTATAAAAATGTATTTCATTTTCTATATTGTATTTTAGTATTTTTTCAAGATCTTCTAAATTTGAAAGAGTTACTGTTTTTAGCTTTTCTAACCTTTTTTCTTCTGATAAAATTTTATTGTAATTTGCAAAAGTAACAGTGCTAGAGCTAGTTACTTTCTTGCCTAATGCCTTTGAAATTGCTACATAACCAATTCTTATTCTCATAATTATCTCCTTTTTTAAATAATTTAAAATATTAAAAAGACCTCTATGGAGGCCTAAAAATTTGGAAGTCATATTTTATGTTATTATATACCTTATTACTTTACCCCTTCATCTTATAAATACCATACTCTCCTGTATTTGTATCTTTAAAATATTCTTGAATAGGAGGATTAAATAATCTTTTACACTTCATTTTCTTTCTCCTTAAAATACTTCTATAATATTTTATGGAGAAACTTTAAAATAATACATAATTAATATTAGTAATTAATATATTCAATTAACTTTTCCTTTGTCTTATCATCACAAAAAGATGCTTGTACATTATTTATATATATTTCTTTATATTCCTCTAAAGTTATATTAAAAATATTTAATACATTTTTAGTTTCTTCATTTAAAGTTATGTTAGAAACTGTTCTATTATCAGTACTAATATTTACCTTTATACCATCCTTATGATAATTATATATAGGATGATCAGAATACATATTTACAGCTTTTGTGTCAATGTTACTCTTTGGACACATCTCCAAAGTAACTCCTAGATTCTTTACTAAATCATAAGCTTCTTTATCATTATAAATAAAAACACCATGACCTATTCTTTCAGCTCCTAAAAGATTTATAGAATCTCTTACATTCTTTCCAAAGCCTGTTTCTCCAGCATGAATAGTAACTCTAAAGCCTTTTTCCTTAGCTAATTTCATTGCATCTACATATTCATATACGAAATCTTCTTTTTCTGTAGCAGCTAAGTCTATTGCAACAACACCTTTTCCAAGGAACTTTGAACCTGCTTCTATAGAATCATATACGTGTTCTAGTCCTAACCCTCTTATACAAGAAATTATTACATTTCCTTTTATATCATAAAGTTTTTCAGCATCACTAATACCTTCAATAACACTTTCAATTATTTCTTCTAATTCAAGGCCCTTTTTAATATGAAAAATTGGAGCAAATCTCACTTCTATATATTTAATGTTTTCCTTTGATGCATCTTCTAACAATTCAAAGGCTGCTCTTTTTAAGTTCTCTCTAGTCTGTAAAACCATATTAGGCAAATCAAACTTTTCTAAATATTCATCTAAAGATCTACAATTTTCTCCAACTGTTAATAGTTTTTTTATATGATCATATTCATAACTATCTAAGACTATGCCTTCCTTTTTTGCAAGTTCTATTACAGTTTCAACTCTTAAGCTTCCATCTAAATGACAGTGTAATTCTACTTTTGGTAACTTATTAATATCCATACAATCATTCCTTTGTTTAGTAAAATTTAAAATAAATAAAATATATAAAAATGTATAAAAAAATTCTTGATTACGAAGAAATCACACATAAATGATTTCTCCGTAATCAAGAATTATTGGTTCTTGGTAGAGACCCCTAAACCATATTATTAGGGTTATACGAAGTATTTCTTATTCACTATTTTAAATTATCATTATTTTACCATAGATATTAAATAAGTCAATACACTTTAGAAATTAAATGTATCTGGATCTGATCCAGTTCTAAGATTCTTATTCATATCATTAATTAATTCAACTTCTTCATTAGTTAACTCAAAATCAAATACATCAGCGTTTTCTTTAATTCTATTTTCATGTACAGATTTAGGGAAAACTACAATCCCTTTTTGTAACAGCCATCTAATTATTACTTGTGCTGCTGATTTATTATATTTTTTACCTATTTCTATTATTTCTTTATTATTTAAGCAAGCACCTGAACCAAGTGGAGACCATGCTTCTAGTACTATTCCTTTTTCTTTGCACATTTCTAAAATATCATTATCTTGCATTTGAGGATTGAATTCCATTTGATTAACAGCAGGAACAATCTCTGTATTATCTAATAAATCTTGTAGATGATGTGTTTTAAAATTTGAAACGCCTATGGCTTTAGCTCTTCCACTCTTGTAAATCTCTTCCATAATTTTATATGATGGTATATATTCATTCTTAACTGGCCAATGTATTAAGTATAAATCTACATAGTCTAAATTAAGTTTCTTTAAACTAGTTTCAAAAGCTTCCATTACCTTATGATCTCTCATATCTTGATTCCATAGCTTTGTAGTTACAAACAATTCTTCCCTTGGAATTCCACTTTCTTTTATGGCTTCACCAACAGCTTCTTCATTTCCATAAATAGCTGCTGTATCTATATGTCTATAACCAGCTTTTAATGCAGCAAGAACTGCTTCTTTTGTTTCAGCTCCACTTCTCCAAACACCTAAACCCAATTGATAAATTCCATTTCCAGTATTCATTTTTATCTTACTATCTATATTCATATTACTACCTCCTAAATACGAAACTTTACACTATCATACTTAAATATATTTTAATTATATCAAAAAAGATAGAAAGCACAAAATATTCAGAATATAATTCTCACTTCCATTAGATGAAAATATCTTACTTTAATCAAAAAAGTTCTATAAAATAATCATATTTCATAGAACTTTTTTAGTTATTACTTATAGTTTATCTTTTACTTAATTTCTATTTTTCTAGTTTCATGAGTTTCTTTATTTAACTTTGGTAAAGTTACTTTAAGAACCCCATTATCGAAGTTTGCATTAATTTTTTCTTCTTCAACATTATCTATATAGAAGCTTCTCTTAAATTCTCCATAGCTTCTTTCTTGTCTTACGTAATTATCTTTCTTTTCTTCTACATGATTATTTCTCTTTGCTGCAATATTTAAATAACCATTTTTATAGCTTATTTCTATGTCTTTTTTGTCAACTCCAGGTAAATCAGCTTCGATAATATAATCATTATCATCTTCTTTTAAGTCTACAGAGAAATTATTCTTTAATACTCCTAATGAACTAAAGAAGTCATCATTAAAGAAACTATTTACCATGTTTTCAAAGTCATCTCCCTTTCTTTGTAGTGAATTATTTTTTCTCCAAGGAACAATATCAAACATACTAAAAACCTCCTTAATATCAAATATTTGCTATTTCCTTTACAAAAATATTATATGTTTTATACAAAAAATAGTCAACAAAAATTTGTAAAAAATTTTAATTTCAAACATAAATAACTATTAATACTAACAACTAGAAAAAGTTATGCGCTAGAAATAGTCTATATTGTAAATTGAAAAAGTAATTTCCGTTTTTTTACTTAAACAGAAGTTAGTTTTGCAAAGTGTTTGATATAATTAGTTTGATATTTGTCCTTAGCATATTAGGAGGATTAGTTATGTCAAATTATAAATTA
>ERZ857998.3811-NODE-3811-length-11757-cov-6.515126_pt1 | contig 11757 bp, 10 predicted proteins | sample MGYA00519954_ERZ857998 | MGnify/ENA primary metagenome ERZ857998 (study PRJEB31778, sample SAMEA3449424) | human gut metagenome | biome: human gut; feature: human-associated habitat; material: faeces | place: United Kingdom | collected 2010/2012 ...
ACTCGAACCCCCGACCTACTGGTTCGTAGCCAGTCACTCTATCCAGCTGAGCTACCGGCGCGTACGCACTCAACGTGCTCCAATATACTACCACAACGCCCCACAAATTGCAAGCACTTTTTTCGAAAATCGCGAGAATTTTTCCGCAGCCCCTTTGGCGCTTGACAAACCCCGTCAGAATCCCGTACGATAAGGAAAACGATTCAGAAAGGACCGCTGCCCATGAAACGTACCCTTGCCATGCTGCTGGCCCTCGCGCTGCTGCTCCTGTGCGCCTGCTCCGCCGCGCCGGAGCCGACGCAGCCCGCAGCGGAGCCGCCGGTGGAAACGGCGGAAACGCTCCCCGACCACGCCGCGCAGGACGATGCGGCATCCGAGCCAGCACAGCCGCTGTTCTGGCAGGTCAGCGGAAACGGCTATTCCGGCTCGTTCTACCTGCTCGGCTCCATCCACGTCAGCGACGGCCTCACCTATCCGCAGGAGCTTCTGGACGCCTATGCCGCCTGCGACACGCTGGCCGTGGAGAGCGACGTTCTCGCGCTGGAGGCAGACCTGTCGGCGCAGGTCGAAATGATGCGCTGTCTTGTCTACACCGACGGCACGACCATCGACGCCCATCTGGACGCGCAGACCTACGCCGACGCGAAGCAGGTGCTGACGGACCTCGGCGGCTATCAGACCATGCTCGACCACTACATGCCCATTTTCTGGTATTTGCTGGCAGGAAATCTGGCGCTGGCGCAGACGCGCTTCTCGCCGGACGGCGGCGTGGACCGCTATTTCCTGCAGATGGCAAAGGCCGACGGCACGGAAATTTTGGAGGTCGAGCAATACACGGACGTCTACCGCGCGCTCGGCGCGCTGTCCGAGGAGACGCAGGTCTACGCTCTGCAGCAGGCCATCCGTCCGGAGGTCCTTGCCGCCACGGAGGAGGACGCCGCAGCGCTGCTGGATGCATGGTGCAGCGGCGACGAGGCCGCGATCATCGATCTGCTGGAGGCTGAACCGGACGAGCCGCTCACGCCGGAGGAAGAGGCAGCCGCGGAAGAGTTCGGCCGCACCCTTGTGACGGACCGCAACGCCGTCATGATCCGGGCGGCGGACGAAGCCCTGCGCGCCGGGAAGAACGTGTTCTATATCGTCGGGATCGCCCATATGCTGGGCGAGGACGGCATTGTCGAAGGGCTCCGCCAGCTTGGCTATACCGTCACGCAGGTATCATATGCAAGTTAAATTTCATATCAAATGGGCCGCTGCGATGCAGCGGCCCGCTGTTTTTCACTTTGCCGAAAGGTCGACTGCGCGGCGGACGATGCTCATCGCGGGGACACGGCGCGGCAGCTGCATGCGGAACACCATCTGCGGCGTGCGCGGCTCGCGCAGCGGCAGTCCGTCCGCATCCTGCATGACCGGCACGGTCACGGAAAACGGGCGCGTATCCGGGCCAACGATCTCGACCACATCTCCGGCCGCGAACTTGTTGCGCAGGGAGAGCGTGGCCAGTCCGTCCGGCGTGCAGTCCGTCACGATGGCGCAGACCTGCCAGTCGCGGATATAGCGGGAGCTTTCCGTATACTGTCCCGGCTGGCCGAAGAAGAAGCCCGTGCTGTAGCGCCGGTGCGAGACATGCTCCACCTCATCGCGCCAGACCGGGTCGACCGGCTCCCCGGCGGCGACGGCATCGAGCGCGTGGCGGTAGGCCCCTGTGATGATGGCAGCATAGTAGGCCGATTTGGCGCGGCCCTCGACCTTGATGCAGTCCACGCCGGCCTCCGCCAGCTCGGCCAGATGGTCGATCATGCACATATCGCGGGAATTCATGATGTAGGTGCCCTTTTCGTCCTCGAACACAGGGAAATACTCGCCGGGGCGCTTTTCCTCCATGAGGGCATACTGATAGCGGCAGGGCTGCGCGCATGCGCCGCGGTTGCTGTCGCGGCCCGTCATATAGTTGGACAGCAGGCAGCGGCCGGAGTACGACACGCACATGGCCCCGTGCGCAAACGTCTCCAGCTCCAGCTCCGGCGGCGTATCGCGGCGGATGACGCGGATCTCCTCGAGAGAAAGCTCCCGTGCCAGCACAACGCGCTTTGCGCCGAGCTCATGCCACGCGGCCGCGCAGGCGGCGTTCGCGATGCTGACCTGCGTGGAAATGTGCAGCTCACAGTTCGGGGCCTCGCGCTGCGCCATGCGGAACACGCCGAGGTCCGCAAGGATGAGTGCGTCAACGCCGCTGTCGTTCAGCAGGCGCAGGTGTGCCGGGAGCGCGGGAAGCTCGTCCCCGCGCGGCATGGTGTTGACCGTGACATGCACACGCACACCGTGTGCATGGGCAAAGGCGACGGCCTCCGGCAGCTCCTCCGGGGAGAAATTCCCCGCAAAGGAGCGCATGCCGAAGCTCGTTCCGGCGAGATAGACGGCGTCCGCACCATAGAGGACGGCCATGCGCAGCCGCTCCATGTCTCCGGCGGGCGCGAGCAGTTCGGGCTTACGCATCGTTCTGCCCCGCCAGGAAGGCCTGATGCTCGTCATAGCTCTCGGAGAAGTGATGCAGGCCCGTGGAGTCGTCGAGCGCATAGTAATAATAGCTCGTATCGGCCGGGTTCAGTGCCGCGGAAATACTCGACAGGCCGGGGTTGGAGATCGGTCCGGCGGGCAGGCCCGTGCGGTTATAGGTGTTGTAAGGGCTGTCGATCTGGGTGTCCTCATACGTCAGCGCGCCATCGACGCCGCCGAGCGCATAGACGATCGTTGCGTCGACGTTCAGGTACGGATAGTTTGCGGGATCGCACAGGCGGTTATAGATAACGGAGGCGATGGTGCTGCTCTCCTTGGCGGAGGCTGTCTCCTTCTCGATCATGGAGGCGACGGTGACGAGGTCGTAGATCGTCATACGGTGGGCCTCGATATAGCTCTCGTCATAGCCCTTTGCGGTCCAGCGCTCGGCAAGCGCCGTGTTCAGCGTTTCGAGCTGGGCGGAAGCATCGTCCGAGAACTTGCGGTTGAAATTCGACAGCAGCTTCTCGAGCACGCGGTCGGGATCGTCGTTGACATAGAAATCATAGGTATCCGGGAACAGGAAGCCCTCAAGACGGTTCGTCTCGCCATAGGGGATGTCCTCCAGGAACCAGTAGTCAAAATGTGTGTTTGCGGCGCTCTCGCCGAGCTTTTCGGCCGTGCAGACCTCGTTTTTCTCCAGCAGAGCGAAGATCTGCGCGCATGTTGCGCCCTCCGGCAGCATGACGCGCACGGTCGTGCGGGTGCCGCCGCTCTCCGTCATGCCGCTGACAAGGGCATGATAGTCATAGTTATAGGCCAGCTCATAGGTTCCCGCGTCCATGCGGCCCGCGGAATGCGTAAACTTGCAGTAGAGCTTGAACAGCCACGGATACTGGATCAGGCCGTTGTCGTGCAGCATGTCGGCAATGGCGTCGAGCGAGGCATTCTCCGGCACGGTGACCTGAATGGTATCGCTCGAGCGGCCGAAGGCCAGCACATCCGTCGCGCAGGCCCAGGCGGCATACCCGGCCCCGACGGAGACGACGGCGACGATCACCACATAGAGGATGATCTTCACGAACAGCGGCACGATGCGCTTGTGGCGCTTGCGGAGCGGCTCCGGAGGAAGCTCCTCCTCGGGCTGCGGCTCCTCGAATTCGCCGTAGTCGTCGAACGTATGGCCGAAATCCGGCGTAAAATCGTCCGGCTCCGGCGTCCCCGGTTCGGCGGCCTGCTGCGGCCCGTCCGGCGTTTTGTCCAGCTCGGCGCGCGCTTCGGCCAGGATCTCGTCGATGGACCGGCCGTCGCTGCGATGTTCCTCAGTCATGGGATGCCTCCTCCCCGTTCCAGACGACCTGCGCAGCGATGCGTGCAGCCGTTTCCGCGCCGCACAGCGCCTCGACGAGCGCCAGCCCGAAGGCAAAGGCACTTCCGGCGGCGCGGCCCGTGATGAAATTCCCGTCGCGCACGACGCCCGCATTCTGCATGACGGCCCCGCACATTTCCGGCTCCATGCCGGGGTAGCAGGTGGCGCGGCGGCCCTCCAGCAGGCCAAGCTCCGCCAGCACCGTCGGCGCGGCGCAGATGGCGGCGACCCATTTTCCGGCCTGCGCCATTTCCCGTGCGGCACAGAGCACCGGTTCGCAGCCGCGGATGGAGCGGACGCCTCCCAGCCCGCCGGGCAGGATGAGCATGTCCGCCTTCGTCAGCTCGGCCGCTTCCGCCGCGCAGTCCGCATGGACCGGGATGCCGTGGCTGCCGGGGATGTCCGTCCCGCCGATGCCGGCGAGGCGTACCTCGACTCCGGCGCGACGCAGCAGATCGCAGGGCACGATGGCCTCCGCTTCTTCAAAACCGGCTCCAAGGATGAGATATACCATGTGTCAGTTCTCCTTCAGGCATTCCTGCACGCGCAGGAAAATTTCGTTGTGGATGTCGTCGATCGAGCGCATTTTACCGTCCTTTGCGCAGGCGATGACCGTCCAGCCGTAGTACTTTGCCGCCTGCAGGCCCGTGGCGCGGCAGCGGCGCAGATAGTCCATATTCTGCTCGTGAATGTCCGCGTGCGTGTGCGTATCGTGCTCACGGCGGCGCAGCATCTGGCCCGTCAGCTCCGTCGGCACGTCGAGATACAGCACGAGGTCCGGCACGGGCAGGCCCATATGGCGGTACTCGAGATCATAGAGCCACGCAAAAAACTTCTCGCGGTCCTGCTCCGGCTCCTTCGAGGCCTGATGGACGGCGTTTGAGGTCGTATAGCGGTCGGAGAGCATCAGGCCGCCGTTCCGGTAATACTCGCCCCAGACCTTGCGGAAGGCCGCAAAGCGATCGACGGCATAGAAGGTCGAGGCCGTGTAGGCGTTGACGTCCGAGGGACGCGCGCCGAACTCGCCGCCGAGATACATCCGGATGAGGGCGGACGACGGCTCCGTATACTGCGGGAAGACCATCGTGCGGAAGTCCACGCCCCGCGCCTGCAGGCGGCGGGTCAGGAGCGAAAACTGCGTGGATTTGCCCGAGCCGTCCGTTCCTTCAAAAACGATCAGTTTGCCCATGGGTCACCCCTTCTTTCCGCGCGCCCGCCATGCGGCGAACACGAATTTCGGCAGGCGCATCATGCGCCCGATGCGGCTCGGCTCGCGCAGCAGGCGATAGAGCCACTCCAGCTGCAGGCGGATCATCCACTTCGGCGCACGGCGCACCGTCCCGGCAAAGCCGTCCAGACTGCCGCCGAGGCCGATCATCAGGCGGACGTTCAGCTCCGCGCGGTGGTCGTGCATGAAGCACTCCTGCTTCGGCGCGCCGAGGCAGACGAACACGACGTCGGCTCTTGCCTCGTTGATGCGCGCGATGACGGGAGCTTCGTCCTTGAAATAGCCGTCCGCCGTGCCGCAGATACACAGCTTCGGGTGGGTCTTCTTCATATTCTCGGCCGCCTGCTCCGCGATGCCGGGCTTTCCGCCCAGAAGATACAGTCTGCCGCCCGTCTCCTCGAGCACGCCGAGCAGGTTCGCGGCAAAATCGATGCCCGCGACCTTTTCCTGCAGCGGCGTTTTGAGAATCTTCGCCCCCAGCACGACGCCCGCGCCGTCCGGCAGGACGAGCGAGGCCTCGTTCAGGATCGCGCGGAACGACTCGTCATGCAGGGCCTCATAGGCCATTTCGGCATTCGGCGTCACACAGTACGAGGCCTCGGGCCGCTGCAGCAGCGCCCGCGCCGTATCGAGCGCCTCCGCCATGGTCACATTATCATATTGTACGCCCAGAACATTCGTCTTCATGCGCACACCTCTTCCATTATCGTTTTCGTATCTTTTATTTTACCATACTTGCCCGCCCTTGTCTACTCCCGGCGGGCCGTGCGGCGCGCACATTTCTTTCCGCCGCGCATACTATGGGGTAAAAGCGGGCCGGCACGGCTGTACTCCGCTTTTAACTGAGGCAGCACCGCATAATTCCCCTTCAGCCTTCGCCGAATGCTCTTGCTGAATTGAGCGGTATTGCCCTGATTCTTCCGGGAGGTTATCGTATGCCAGACAAACCCCTTGAGCAGGCCTGCGATGCGCGTGTCTGCATTCATACCGATCAGATTCTGGACAGCTGCATGGATAAGGACTGCGTGGAGGATCTGCGCGTCTATCTCACCCGCGAGTCGCAGGCGGCGCTCGACCGCTCCACCGGCGCCAAGACCCGCTGCGCCGAGCTGCTGTTCGCGCGCGTGGAGGTCGAGCCGCTGGCCTATAAGCGCGGGCACTATGCGGTCGACCTGACGTTCTACTACCGCATCCTCGGCGATGCGACCGTCGGCGGAACGCGCCCCGTCACCATCACCGGCCTTGCGGTCTTCGCAAAGCGCGTCGCGCTCTACGGCGGGCGCGGCAAGGCAAAGACGTTCTCGAGCACGGACGCGCTGCCCACGCCGGACAGCCTGCTGCAGGACCGCCTCCCCGTCGGTGTCGTCGAGGCCCTCGACCCGATGATCCTGGCCTCGAAGGTCCGCGAGGTCTGCGACTGCTGCCGCTGCGAGACGGAGCTGACGGAGATCCCGCCCGCCATCGCCGAGGCGCTCGGCGAGGAACTCGTGCTCACGGGCGGCACGCGGCGGCTGTATGTGACGGTCGGGCAGTTTTCGACTGTGCGGCTCGAGCGCGGCGCACAGCTGGCCGTCCAGAGCGGCGGCTACTGCATGCCCACGCGCGAGTGCTGCGACGACGAGGGCTGCGAGGAGGACCCCTGCGAGCTGTTCAGCCGGGTGGACTTCCCCGTCCGCGCCTTCTACCCCGAGGGGAGCGATTGCGGCGGAACAGCCTGCTGCGGCAGCTGCGGAAAGTAAGCGGGGAGAAACGAGCAGCGGCGCAAACGCGCCGCTGCTCTGGCCGTCAAAACGGAACAGGGTTCCGGAATTGTCATTGCGAGGCCCCGAAGGGGCCGTGGCAATCTCGCAGTACCATATTGGATAACAAGCAGGCCTCGGCGAAAACGTAACCGGTTACAGGAGATTCCCACGTCGCTTCGCTCCTCGGAATGACAAAATCGGAAGCCTGCCGGCGCGCCGCTGCTCAGCTTGTCAAAAAAGTCCCTTGGGCTTTTTTGACAAGCTGCTTTCAGAATTGCAAAATGAATTTTTGTAGCATTATTTTGCAATTCTGCCGCTGCGGCGGGTTATTTGACGCGAAAGGAAACCCTGACGGTTTCCTTTCACACTATCCTTCCCTCCGAGACTTTCGGCTAGACAGATTTTTTTGACAGTCAGAGCAGCGGTGCAAACGCGCCGCTGCTCAGCCTATATATCAGGTGTTCCGCTTCTGCGGATCAAAATGCACGTCGAGCTGCGGGTAGGGGATGGCGATGCCGCGGGCGTCCAGCTCACGCTTGACAGCCTCGTTCACGGCAAAGCGCACGTCGAGGTAGTCGCCGCTTGCGGCCCACAGCATCAGCAGGTACTGGATGCTGCTGTCCTGATAGTTGTTCAGCACGACCAGCGGGGCGGGGTCCTGCAGTGCCTTCGGATGCTGCGCTGCGGCGAGCAGGGCCTCGCGGACCTTCTCCGCCGGGGCGTCATACGACACGCCGATATACAGGTCCACGCGGCGGCGGCCCTCGACGGAATAGTTGCAGATGCGCGCCGAGGCGGCGTCGCTGTTCGGGATGTAGATGCGCTTGCCGTCGACCGTGGCGAGCTTCGTATACGAAACGCTGATCTCCTCCACGGTGCCGCTGTCGCTGCCGATCTCCACAAAGTCGCCGACGTGGAACGGGTGCGTCGTCAGGAGCGTCACACTGCCGACAACGTTGGAAAGCGCGTTCTGCACGGCAAGCGAAATGGCAAGGGAGACGACACTCAGGATGGCGACGAGCGACGTGACGTCCACGCCGAGGGAGCTTGCCGCCACGAGCACGAGGATGGTATAGAGCAGGGCGCGCATGGCCGCCCGCAGAAACGAGAACATCGTCCGCTCCAGCCGGGAACGTTCGAGCACACGGTCAAACAGCTTCAGCAGCAGCTTGACGAGCAGAAGCCCGATCACGACGATGAGGATGACCGGGACGAGCTTCTGCAGCGTCAGGGATGCAAAAAATTTCTTGATGGAAGCCAGATCCATGGCTTACGCCTCCGCTTCCGGCAGGGTCTCCTGCTTGGACCCCCGCAGGCGCTTGTCGGCATCGACATACTGCATGAGCTCGTCGCCCGTGATGGTCTCCTTCTGGAGCAGATACAGGGCGACCTCGTCGAGCAGGCCGCGGTTCTCGGTCAGAATTTTCTTGGCCTGATCGTAGCTGTCGTTCAGGAGCTTGCGGACCTCTTCGTCCGCGGCGGCCGCCGTCGTCTGGGCGCAGTCGGTGTAGGACTGGCCGTCGAGATACTCGTTGCCCTTCGTCGTCAGCGCCATGAGGCCGATGCGGTCGCTCATGCCGTACTGCATGACCATCTTGCGGGCCAGATCCGTCGCGCGCTCGATGTCGTTCGACGCGCCGGTCGTCTCAATGCCGAACACGGTCTGCTCCGCAGCGCGGCCGCCGAGCATGGTGCGCAGCTCCACGAGCAGCTCGTCGCGGGAATTGAGGTACTTTTCCTCCTCCGGCATCTGCATGGTGTAGCCCAGCGCGCCGGACGTATGCGGGACGATGGTGATCTTGGAAACGGGCTGCGTGTGCTTCTGCAGCGCGGCCACGAGCGCATGGCCGACCTCGTGATAGGCCACGATGCGCTTTTCGATGTCCGTCAGGACGGTGCCCTTCTTCTCGGTACCCGCGATGACGACCTCGAACGACGTCAGCAGGTCCTCCTGGTTCACGGTCTGGCGGCCCATGCGCACGGCACGCAGCGCCGCCTCGTTGACGAGGTTCGCAAGGTCCGCGCCGACCGCGCCGGCCGTGGCCTGCGCGATCTTCTTGAGATCGACGTCCTCGGCAAGGCGAATGTTGCGCGTGTGGACGAGCAGGGTCTGGTAGCGCCCCTCCAGATTTGGGCGGTCAACGATGATGCGGCGGTCAAAGCGGCCCGCGCGCAGCAGGGCCTTATCGAGAATTTCTGGGCGGTTCGTCGCCGCAAGGATCACGACGCCCTTTGAGGAATCGAAGCCGTCGATCTCGGCAAGCAGCTGGTTCAGGGTCTGCTCGCGCTCGTCGTTGCCGCCGAGGCGGCTGTCACGGCTGCGGCCGATGGCGTCGATCTCATCGATAAAGATGATAGCCGGGGCGACCTTGCTGGCCTCCTGGAACAGATCGCGCACGCGGCTCGCGCCGACGCCGACGAACATTTCCACGAAGTCTGAGCCGGAGATGGAGAAGAACGGCACACGGGCCTCGCCCGCCACGGCCTTGGCCAGCAGCGTTTTGCCGGTGCCGGGGGAGCCGACAAGCAGCGCGCCCTTCGGCAGCTTCGCGCCGATGGCGGTGTATTTCTGCGGGTTATGCAGAAAGTCGATGATCTCAACGAGCGATTCCTTCGCCTCGTCCTGACCGGCGACGTCGGCAAACGTCACGCCTGTCTGACGCTCCATATAGACCTTTGCCTTGTTTTCGCCGATGCCGCCGAGACCGCCCATGCCGCCCATTCGCTTGGACATACTGCGCATGAGCAGGCTGAAGAGCAGATACATGAACGCCACCGGCAGCACCCAGGTGAGGATGAACGAGACGATGGGGCTTGCCTGCTCCACGATCTCGCGGTCAAATTTGACGCCGCGCGCGGTGAGCTGCGATACAAGCTCCGCAGTGTCCATATTCGGGATGAGCCCCGTATAGTAGACGCGCTGCTGCGCCTTTGCCTTGGCAGCCTCTTCTTTTGTGAGAATTTCCAGCCGGTCGTCAGTCATAAATTCGACCTCGGAGACCTTGTCCTCGTCCAGCAGGGTGAGGAACTCGTCATAGGTGATCTCCACCAGATAGGATTTTGAGAGGCTGGTGTAGAGCGTATTGATGAGCAGTGTGCCGATCAGCGCGGCGATGACCAGAAACAAAATTCTGCGCCCGGAATTGCCGCTTCCGTCTGCGTCGCCGCGGTTATTGTTATTTTGCTTTTTGGGGGAGTTGCTCACGAAAAGCACCTTCTTTCCATGGGTTAGCGTCAGATGACAAGGGCACATATGCCCGCAGGACGCCCCGGCACGCCATTTGCCGCGTTATCGTCCTTGACTTGCGCCAGCAAGCCTGCGTCCTCTGCCTTGCCAATGACGCGCCGGGACGCCCGGCGGGTCTTCGAGTTTTCCCGGAGGATAAACGGCGGCTGGCAAGGCAGCCGAGGCAGGCGGGCTGTCGCCCGCCAACGAGAATAACGCAGCCAGGCGGTGTTTAGACCCGGGAAAACCATGTGTGCCCTTGTCAACTGACGCTAAGGCTTATGATATGCCGCGATTTTATCACATTTGGCAGCCGTTTACAAGAATGCCGGGCGAAACGGGCGGTAAATTTTCTGTGAATTTAAGAACCGGGGGCAGTTGTTTCCTTCGACAAGGTCTGTTATAATAAGCTCGACATTATGGGTATCTGCGCGTTTGCGCAAAAAGAACGGAGAGACGAACAATGGCAGAGAGAAAACGCACCGACGACCGCAGGCGTTCCGATGACCGCCGCCGCGCCCCGCGCGCGCCGGAAAACGAGAACGCGGAAAATATTCTGGAGGGGCGCAACGCGCTCTCCGAGGCGCTTTCCAGCGGGCGGACGGTCGATAAGGTATTCATCGCTGAGGGCAGCACAGACCGCGCGCTGGCGCGGCTGGCGGCGCTGGCAAAACAGGCGGGCGCGGTGGTCGTGGAGACCGACCGGCGCAAGCTCGACCAGATGTCGGCAACGGGCGCGCATCAGGGCGTGATCGCGCAGGTGGCGGCGCATGACTACGCGACCATCGACGATATGTTTGCCCGCGCGGAAGGCTCGGGCAGACCGCCGCTCATCGTGCTCTGCGACGAGCTGTCCGATCCGCACAATCTCGGCGCGATCATCCGCACGGCGGAGTGCGCCGGGGCGCACGGCGTCATCATCCCCAAGCGCCGCAGCGTGGGGCTGACGGCGGTCGTGGGAAAGACCTCGGCTGGCGCGCTGGAATATATGCCGGTGGCGCGCGTGGCGAATCTGACGGCGGCGATCGACGAGCTGAAAAGCCGCGGCGTGTGGGTATTCGGCACGGCGGCGGACGGCGACACGGCGCTTTATAAAGCCGACCTCAAAAACGCGGCGGCGATCGTCATCGGCAACGAGGGCAGCGGCATGAGCCGTCTGGTCGCGGAGCGATGCGATTTTAAGGTCAGTATTCCCATGCTGGGCAGTATTTCATCCCTGAACGCCTCGGCGGCAGCCGCTATCTTACTTTATGAGGCAGTTCGGCAAAGACAGGCATAATAATTTTTGGTGACCACATGAAAGATGATTCGCAGGATCTGAGAGACGAACAAGTTCATATCGCCCCGGATGCTGCGCAGGAGGAGCCCGAGCGCTTCTCGCTGGAGGATATTCTGGACGAATTTGGCGGCTGGAGCAAGCGCGAGCCGCAGCCGGAGGAAAAGCCCGCGCAGGAGGACATCGCGTGGGGCGAGCCTTCGGCGGACAAGCCGGAAACGGACGCGAAGGACGCGGACGTGAAGGAAGCGCCCGCGCCGGACGAAGCAAAGCCCGAGGACGCGCCGCCGCAGACGGCAACGCAGGATACGCTGCGCTTTACGCCCATCCGCGACGAGGACGTGCCGCCAAAGCCTGAGGTCTGGCGCTATGAGGGTGAGCCGCTGCCGGAGGGCGCGGCGGACGCGCAGAGCGCCGAGG
>ERZ857998.3820-NODE-3820-length-11716-cov-4.510677_pt1 | contig 11716 bp, 5 predicted proteins | sample MGYA00519954_ERZ857998 | MGnify/ENA primary metagenome ERZ857998 (study PRJEB31778, sample SAMEA3449424) | human gut metagenome | biome: human gut; feature: human-associated habitat; material: faeces | place: United Kingdom | collected 2010/2012 ...
GCGTATAGCAGCCAAGCACCCAGGAAAGCTCCGCGTGCTGCGGCACATGAGACTGAATGAACATGATGTTCTTCTGCGGGTCGAGTCCGCAGGCGATATACTGCGCGAGCTGCTCCAGACTTCTGCGGCGCAGATCAGCCGGGATCTGCCGGACGGTAATGGCGTGCATATCGACGATACAATAGACGCACTCATATTCGTCCTGCAAAGCGACCCAGTTTTTGATCGCCCCCATATACGAGCCGAGCGTCAGATCGCCGCTGGGCTGGATGCCGGAAAAGATACGTTTTTTTTCGTCCATGATACGTCCTTCTTTCTATTCGATAGATGCGCATATCATAGCACAAACCATCGGAATGCGCAATCAATGATTGACTGTTTCTGAAAAAAACTATATAATAACCATACTTTTATATTGGAGGAACACGCATCATGGATTTTTTTGAGCAGATGGAAGCGCGCATCCCGCACGGCGAGGTCCGCACCCGCTTTGCTCCGAGCCCCACGGGCTATATGCACGTCGGCAACCTGCGCACCGCGCTCTATACATGGCTGATTGCCCGCCGCCACCACGGCAAGTTCATTCTCCGCATTGAGGACACCGATCAGGGCCGTCTGGTCGAGGGCGCAGTCGACGTGATCTACAAGACAATGGCCGAATGCGGCCTGACGCACGACGAAGGGCCGGACGTCGGCGGGCCGGTCGGGCCGTATGTGCAGTCCGAGCGGCGCGACCTGTTCGGCAAATACGCGAAGCTGCTGTGCGAAAAGGGCGGCGCATATTACTGCTTCTGCCAGAAAGGCGACGAGGAAGACGCCGGAAGCGAGACGGGCGAAATCAAAAAGCACGTCTGCGCCTGCCGCGATCTGCCGCTGGACGAGGCAAAGAAGCGCGTGGAGGCGGGCGAACCGTTCGTCATCCGCCAGCGCATCCCGCATGAGGGCACGACGACGTTCCACGACGCGTCCTTCGGTGATATTACGGTAGAAAACAAGGAGCTGGAGGATCAGGTGCTGCTGAAATCCGACGGCCTGCCGACGTACAACTTTGCAAACGTCGTCGACGACCATCTGATGGGCATTACGCACGTCGTACGCGGCAGCGAATATCTGTCCTCCGCACCGAAATACAATCTGCTGTACGAAGCCTTCGGCTGGGAGATCCCGACATATGTCCACTGCTCCCCTGTCATGCGCGACGCGCAGCACAAGATGTCCAAGCGCCACGGCGACCCAAGCTATGAGGATCTGATCCGCGAGGGCTATCTGACCGAGGCTGTGCTGAACTATGTGGCGCTGCTGGGCTGGAGTCCGAAGGGTGAAAACGCGGAGCGCGAATTCTACACGCTCTCGGAGCTGGCCGAGATTTTTGATATTTCCGGCATTTCGAAGTCCCCTGCCGTGTTCGATATCAACAAGCTGCGCTGGATGAACGCGGAATATATGAAAAAGCTCAGCCCCGAGGCATTTTTCGCCAAGGCCGAGCCGGTTCTGAAAACAGTCATTACGAATCCCGCGATTGATCTGAAGGCCATCGCTGCGCTGGTGCAGCCGCGCTGCGAAATTCTGTCCGATCTGCCGGAACGCGTGGACTTTATTGACAAGCTGCCGGAGTATTCGACGGAGCTGTATGTCCACAAGAAGTCCAAGACGACGCTGGAGAACAGCCTCTCCTCCCTGCGTGAGATTCTTCCGGTGCTGGAATCGCTGGAGGTCTGGACGAACGAAAGTCTGTATGAAGCGCTCGTCGCGCTGGCGGCGAAGCTCGAGCTCAAGAACTCCGTCGTGCTCTGGCCGCTGCGCGTAGCCGTATCCGGCAAGGCCTCGACCCCCGGCGGCGCTACGGAGCTGTGCGCGCTGCTTGGAAAAGAGGAATCCATTGCGCGTGTAAAGGCAGGCATTGCACTGCTGGAGAAATCATAAAAAAAACGCCCGTATCGAAGCCACCTTCCCTTGCGTTCAAGGAAGGGCTTTGATGCGGGCATTTTGTAGGGGCCGATGCCGGTCACAGCCGTTCGCGACGAAGGAGCGTTACGGATGTGGGTCTGCCGCTTGCCGGTACACATCGGCCCGTTGGGAAGCTGCGAATTCGCCGGAGATTTCATAAAAATCAGTGCATCCTGCGGGCGGACAGAGTCGTCCGCCCCTACGGGATACGTGAGAAAATGAAGTTTCGCTGTAGGGGCCAACAACTCTGTCGGCCCAGTGGGAAGTTACGGATTTGCCGAAGACTTCCGTAAAAACGGTGCATTCTGCCGGGTCGATGTGGGCATCGACCCCTACGCTGGCGCGGTGGAGCCTTTATTCTGCTTATTTCGTTTATGATACCCGCAGTCGCAGTAGGGGCCGCCGGAGGCGAGGGTGTATTCGCGCACGAAGTCGGACGCGCAGCCGGCGTCGCTCATGGTGTAGTCCAGACGGCACATGGCGGGTGTGAGGTCCTTCCGGAACGAACCGGCGAACAGCGTCCACATCCCCATTGGCATTCCGCCATATTTCATAGTGTTATCTCCCCTTCCGCAAATTCCAGCCGGACGATCTGCATCCGCATCATGCCGTCGCCGACTCTTGCCAGAAACCGATAGAAGCCGGGCACTGACGGGTCATTCAGGCTCTGGTAGCCCAGCATATAGCCCCGGCTCGACGCACGCAGACGCGGCGACCAGGCGGAAAGCTCCTTTTTTGCGTCGGAAACGGCGAAATACGCACCGACATCCTGAATTTCGGCGGTTTTGATCCACGTTTTGAGCATCAGGCGCACTGCTTTCTGATTCGCCGCGTCGAAGACGAGCCTGCCGCCAGGGAACGCTTCGGCCATGGCCTGCGCAAGCGCCCGCACCTGCTCCGTCAGGAAATAGTAGAACACACCGGCGGCGAAGAAGACCGCGCCGCCCGACGCGTCAATGCGGCGGAACCACATGGTGTCGTTCAGGTCGCAGGGGATATTTTCCTCCCGCTCTCCGGCAGGCAGGAGCGCGTCGCGCACGGCGATCACGCCGGGAAAATCGAGGTTATAGATCCTGCAGGAGCCGTTGTCGCAGCTGCGGCCCGTGTCGTCCAGTCCGCAGCCGAGGTTGACGACCGCCGCGTTCGGATGCTCGCGCAGATAGTCCCGCACCTCCCATGCAAGGTCGTTCTGGCGCATGGCGGCCTCCAGAAAGCCGAACTGCTGCATGAGGCTCTTTGATTTTTGGGACAGAAGCGAAAAATCGTAATCGATCTGCTCCATCAGGCGCAGGGCCGTCTCGTCGCGGTAAAGGTTCGGATACAGTTCCGAGCACATTTTCCGCCCGTAGAGCGGAATGACGAGCGTTTCCTGCACGGTATTCTTCTCAATATGGTATTTCATCGCTTCCTCCGTATCAGTTAGTTGTATCTAACCGTTGTGCTGTCAAAACACCGCCGGGGCGGTTTTCTTTATTTTGACACAGCTTTCGGCTTTTTTCAAGAGGGTGGGACAAATGCGGTATATTTTTTTCAAACCGCTTGCAAATCACGCCCATATCGTGTATAGTAGCAGACGGAAAAGCACAAGATTTTGCTTTTTCTAACAATTTGATATTGCCATCCGATGTACAGTAACCGAAGCACGCCGCAGGGCAGGCTTCGGCGCAAGAGAAAGGGAAAACCACTCGACCGGAGCTGTGCGCACAAGACCGTTCCGAAGCAGCGAAAGCTGTCTGGACGAAAGTCAGTCATTGCGGAAGCGATTCCGTGAGAAGACAGGAAACGGGCGCGGAAACAAAGAGTTTGTTTCCAGAGTGCAAGTCAGAAGAACTGCTGTCTGCGCCGCATTCGCGGCGGAAAGGATGAATGCGTGGGACGAGCTCTGCCTGTAGCATTCGGAACAGGTGCGCCGTTTTTCCTCACAGGAAAAGCAGCGTATTTTGTTTCTTTGGAGATCCGCCCGCCATTTTGTCAAAATGGCGGGCTTTCGTTTCTCCCAAAGCCGTCTGCGCCCCCTGTTTCCGCTCCTATTTAATAAGGAGCTTGCGATAGATATTTTGATTCTGGAGGAAAAATGTATGAAGAAACGAATTCTGAGCCTGCTGCTCGTGCTCGTGATGCTGCTGAGCCTGCTGTCCGCAGGCGTTCTGGCAGCAGAGGGCGATGTCAGCGTCACACTGTCCGGTATGCACGACGCACAGGTCAAGTCCCTGAAGCTGTATACCTACATGGACGGCGTGAAGGGCGCGGACGATCTGCTGGCTGAAAAGACAGCCGCAGACGGCGCGTATACCATCGACCTTGCGCCCGGCGCTTACTGGGTCGACGGCTATGACGCGAACAATGACCGCAACGGCGGCGTGGTGATCGACGTCAGCAGCGACAGCAGCAGCTTCAAGCTGCAGCGGATGTATCAGATCTCCGTCAACCCCAGTTCATGGGTTAAGGACACAGACTATACTCTTTCGCTGCGCGTAACCGACGCCTCCGGTGCAGAGCGTAAGGCGGAGTTTGGCTCGGCCGTAAATTGGGGCAAGACCTACACAAGCTGCCTGTTTGTCGTTGGTGATACAGTCAGCGTGACAGCCACGCCGAACGCGGAAACGCATCCGAACTACAACCCGGCTACCGCTTCCAAGACCCCGACGATGAACGACAGCCTCAGCCTGACCTGCAAGGAATTCGTCACGGTTACGGTCACAGCGCCGAAGGGCTCGACCATCGACGCCGGTACGCTCGCAAAATACTATGTGTTCAGCTTCCTTGAGCCGTTCGCGCGTTCCGTCGAGGACGGCACGGCCACGTTCCATCTCGACAAGAACACGGATTACTTCTACCGTGTCCGCCATCCGCAGGGTGCAACATACTGGAACTACGTCAGACTGAGCGCCGACGCAGCGTACACGGTCACGGAAGAGGATCTCGGCCTGACCGGTGATTTCAACAAGAGCACGATCTATCATTTTGAAAACAACGTCTACGACCGTGCAGGCATTTACCTGAACATCAACACCAAGGGCTATAAAAACATGGCCGTTGGCGAGACGTTTGAACTCAACTCCTTCCGCAACTGGTTCGCGATCGAAAGCTTTATGAACGCCAAGGTCGCACTGCCGGAGATGCACTATCAGGTCATTGATGTGAACGGCAATGCCAGCGACGTCGTGACCATCACGCCGAACGCGCTGAACAGCAACGTCGCTGTGATGGAGGCCAAGCACGAGGGCACGGCCATCGTGCTCGTAACCTATGACGCAATGACCCATATGGCTGGCCAGACCAGCACGGCCTCGCATCGCTTCTCCGCCATCTGGCCGGAGTTGACGGGCGTGTTTGTCGTGAATGTCGGCGCGGACGGCAGCGCCATCCAGACCAATATGAATCTTGACCGCATGGACGCGGTCATCGAGAAGGATGAGGCGCGGCAACTCGATGCGGAGCATGACATTCTGTTCTACACTGGAACAGAGGGTGCAAGTTACAGCTTCAAGCCCGAAGCGGGCTGCACCGTGAGCGTCCTGCGCCCCACCGTGACCGCTGCGTCTATGACGTATTCCGGCGGCTTCACAAACACTGGCGTCACAACCGCTGAAGACGGCACTGTGACCGTCAGCGGTCTGATCACCGGCCGCAATATCATCAAGGTCACGAAGGGCGGCCTTTCGACCTATCAGGTCGTGACGGCACGCGGTGTGAGCTACAAGTTTGTCAACGCGGAGGGCACGGAGCTGACGCAGGAAGAGCTGGCTGCCATCAAGCCGGGCGATTCCGTCACGATCCAGTTCTCCAACCTGATCAGCCCCAAGGAAAAGCTTTCCGGCGCGTATAACTTCAACTTCTCCCTGTATATGCAGGGCCCGGACGGCACCTTCTTCAAGAGTGATCCCGGCGGAAACTTCGGCGTTTATGACTTCAGCGGCAACCCTGAGCGGCAGAAGCTGACTGTCACCATCCCGAAGTTCTGGGCTGAGGAGACCTACACGCTGAGCGGCGCGATCAAGCAGGCGGGCTGGCCCGGCGTTCCGACGCACCGCGGCATCACCTATGCTGTGGGCACGAATCCCGGCTTCGACGCGCCCAAGACGGCAGGCATTCTCAGCCGTCTGCCGGAGATCACGATCCCGGTCGTAAAGCTCGACTTCCTGACCGGCAAGCTGAGCTTCCAGGATCAGAACGGCACGGCCATTGACCGCAAGGATCTGACCGTCACGCTGGCGGACAGCGCAGGCAACGGCATTGCGGTCGCGGAAGACGGCACGTTCAAGGCTTATGCCGAGGAATACTTCTACACCGTTTCCGGCGCTGGCGTTGAATACGCCACTGGCAGCGTCACCATGAAGGAGGAAGGCTCCAACGAATTCACCATCACCCTGCAGGCAACCGCAGCGGGCGCATGGGACGGCAAGACGCAGACCGAACCGCAGACCGACGAAAACGGCGTTTACCAGATCGGCACCGGCGCGGAGCTGGCATGGTTCGTCGCGAAGAGCAAGGACGCGGACGTTTCCGGCGTTCTGACGGCCGATATCAACCTCGGCAAATACGCATGGCTGAACATCTCCTCCAGCAAGAAGGTCGTGCTTGACGGCGCAAGCTTTGAGATCACCGGCCTGAACGCCACGGCTGGCCTGTTTGCGCAGATCGGCTCGAATTCCTACATCCATGATCTGACCATCCGCGGCGCAGTTTCCGGCAAGGGCAGCGCAGGCGCGATCGCCGGCTATGCCAGCGGCACTGCTCCGAAAATCGCGAACTGCTTCAACTACGCAGTCATCACCTCTACCGGCAACAACGTCGGCGGTCTTGTGGGATACACCTATCAGAACGCCGTGATCGAGAACTGCGCGAACTTCGGCGCTGTCACCGGCGGCAGCAGCGCCGGCGGCATTATCGGCGGCACAGTCAGCAACGGCTCGACCATCACCGGCTGCTATAACACCGCAGAAATTTCCGCGACCGGCAGCAAGGCTGGCGGCATCATCGGCGGCACCAGCAGCGAAATGACTGTTACAAGCTGCTACAACACCGGCAAGATCTCCGGCACGGCCTCCGGCGGCATCGCAGGCGAGGTCAAGGGCAATGTGAACTGGAGCGGCACTGTGCAGGGGAAAATCACCATCTCCAGCTGCTACTCCACCGGCGAAGCGGGCAGCGCCGTATTCGGCACGGTTGACACTGCTTCCTCCGAGATTTCCAAGTGCTATTATCTGAACACGCTGAACGCGGACGCGAACGCCGAAGCGCTGAACGAAGCTGACCTCAAGGACGCCGACCTGTCCGACGCGTTCGGCCCGGTCTGCGGCGGCTATCCCGCGCTCAGATGGCAGACCGACGCGACCTTCCACGAGGCGAACGGCGAGGGCACGGTCGTTGACCCACTTTGCACCGTGAAGGGCTATACCCGCTTCACCTGCAGCGAGTGCGGCGAAAGCTACCGCACGGCTTATACCGCACCGCTCGGCCACGACTTCTGCGAGGATCTGGACGGCAGCGACAACAGCTGTGTCCTGACGGCTCCCACCTGCACGCAGCCGGGCAAGATCGTCCGTACCTGCCGCAGAGACGGCTGCTCAGAAACGAAGGAAGACATCGTTCCCGCCAAGGGCCATACGCCCAAGGACGGCACCGAGCAGGTCTTCACCGGCTATAAGACCTACGAATGCGCCGTCTGCGGCGAAACCTACACGGTCTGGGACGACGACCGCCTCGGCCACGTCTCCTACCCCGAGCAGACTGTCACCTCTATCAGCGTTTCCGACAACGGCAATTACCCCTGGGTCTACAATGCCGATCTGGACCGCTTTGAAAGCAGCAACCAGAATCAGGACAAGACCAGCTCCACGACCTCGTTTGCCTTTACGCTGAGCGCACCCACCGTTCTGCGCTTCGGCTACGGCGTTTCCTCGGAAAACGGCTATGACAAACTGACCATCACGCTCGCAGAAGACGGCGGCAGCACGGAAACGCTGGCCGACGCTGTCAGCGGTGAGAAGAGCGGCAGCATCAAAAAGCAGCTCGGAGCCGGCAGCTACACACTGACGCTGTCCTATGTGAAGGACGACGCCTCCAAGGGCGGCTCGGATATGGCGTATGTCAGCGTTCTGACGCTGGCCGGCATGGCCCGCGTGATCGTGGAGAACACCACTTTCCCGAAGGCGGAGGGCGCTGTCTGGGAAGGCACGCTGGCCGACACCTGGATCGAGCTGACTGGCGAATCGACCATGATGGGCTGCGTTGTGGAAGCACTGGATGGCCACACCGTCGTCGGCGCGGAAAGCAACTACATCTCCTCCATTGACAACTTGAAGGCGTTTGACGGCGGTACCATGTCCGGCTGGATGGGCACACTCAACGACTGGTTCACAAACTTTGGCTTTGGTGAATTTACCGTTGCAAAGGGCACGCTCTGCGCGGGCGACGAGATCCGCATCATGTACACCCGTACCGTTGAGGATCTTGGCGGCAGCTGGAACAATTCCGACACCCGCCTCAAAGCGCTCACATTCAGCACCGGTAAGCTGGCGCCCAAGTTCAGCGGCGACACCTTCACCTACACCCTGACTGTGCCGGAAGGCACGACCTCGCTGCTCGTCACACCGACGGCGGCAAACAAGAACTATCAGGTCCGCGCCTATCTCGGCACGCAGGCTACGGGCCGCGAATATTCCCGCACGTCCCTGATCCCCATCGCAAATGGCAGCGTCATCACCGTCGTCTGTGCAGACGACAGCTGGCCCACCATGAATGAAACGAGCGACGGCAAGCGCACTTACACCATCAACGTGGTGTTCGGCACAGCTCAGTCCTCTGACGCGGGTGTTGCGTCCGTCAAGGTCGCAGGCGTTGAGGCAGCAGCCGGTACGGCTGAAAACAGCTTCTCCGTAACGCTTCCGGCAGGCACGGAGGTCACGGCAGACAGCTTCGAGATCACACTTTCCGACAGCAAGGCCACGCTTACCGGCCCGGCCAAGGGTGAGGACGGCGTCTGGACGTTTACTGTGACCGCTGAGGACGGCACTGCCGTGACCTACTCCGTCACGGTCACGGTGAAAGAGGCCAAGACGATCCACGCAACCATTTCCATGCAGGCAGAAAATATGTTTATCATGGTTCCGACCCGCGTGGAAGTCTCCAGCGATCTCGCCGAACGCTATGGCTACGCTGATGATGTCACAGACGGCGTTTCCGCGCTGGACGTGCTCGTGAAGTACCACGAGCTCACCTTCGGTGAGGACTTCACGAAGGACAGCAAGAGCGATTATCTCGTCGTCAGCAACGGCACGATCACCACGGTCAACGGAGAAAAAACCTCCGCGTTCAGTTTCGCGGTCAACGGCGAGTTCCCTTGCGACAGAAATGGCGAATATAACCCGCAGTACGGCTACACCGGCTATACCATCAGCCAGACCCCCGTTGCGGAGAACGGCACCGTTGAGTTCTTCTTCTATCAGGACACCAGTATGTACATGGACTACTATACGTGGTTCACGGATACGGACGGAAACCGTCTGGATACCTTTACGGTTCAGGCCGGAACCGACTTCACGCTCGGTATGGACGGCTATATGTACGCCTACGGCGGCGGTCTGAAGCCCGAGGACCGTGTAACGCACGGTGCGGCGCTCGATCCTGAGGACATCCAGATCTGCACAGTCGGCGAAGACGGCACGCTCACGCCGGTCGAGGGCAAGGTCATCGGCGAAAATGGGCAGGTCACGCTCTCGTTTGCCGCCGCAGGCAGCTATGTTCTGTCCGCAATGGGCAACGAGTTCACCAACATTTTCTCCCCGTGGCTCCCCGTCACGGTCACAGCGGCCCCGAAGTCCAGCAATGCGGATGTCAGCAGCGTCACCGTTGCGGGCGTTGAGGCCACTGCTGGCGAGAACAACACCTACACCGTTACCCTCCCCTACGGCACGGACGTTACAGTGGGCAGCTTCGTGATCGTCACAAGCGACGCAGGCGCGACTGTCGGCGCTCTGACGAATGAAGGCAATGTCTGGACGTTCACCGTCACTGCTGAGGATGGCGTGACCTCCAAGACCTACACCGTCACCGTTTCGTTCACCGAAGCCCCGAAGTCCAATGACGCGGGTGTCAGCAGCATCACCGTTGCGGGTTTCAAGGCTGTGGCCGGTGCGAACAACAGCTACACCGTCACGGTTCCCTATGGCACGGTCGTCAAGACCGGCAGCTTCGTGATCGTCACAAGGCATCCGCGCGCGACTGTCAGCGCTCTGACAAACACCAGAAATATCTGGAGCTTCACCGTCACCGCTGAGGACGGCGTGACCACCGCAGTCTACACCGTCACGGTCAATACCGCCGCGCTTCCGGAGCCGATCACTCCGGGTGTCGACAATAAGAAGCCCGCTTCGAAGCCCGAGGTCAAGCTTCCGTTCACCGACGTTTCCACGTCCGACTGGTTCTATGACGACGTTGCGTTCGTATACGAAAACGGCCTGTTCTCCGGCACGGACAGCAGAAGCTTCAGCCCGAACGCGTCCATGACGCGCGCCATGCTCGTCACGGTTCTCTACCGGCTCGAGGGCGAACCCACCGTCACAGGCAGAAGCAGCTTTACCGATGTGCGTTCCGGCGCGTATTACGAAAAGTCTGTCATCTGGGCAGCCGCCAACGGCATCGTCACCGGCACGGACAGCACCTCCTTCTCCCCCGACGCCAAGGTCACGCGCGAGCAGCTTGCCGCGATCCTGTACCGCTATGCGCAGTACAGGAAGCTGGACACCGATGCGAGCGCAAAGCTGAACAGCTTCACCGACGCGGACAGCGTTTCCGCCTATGCCAGCGAGGCGCTCGGCTGGGCTGTCTCGGAGGGCCTGATCAACGGTGCTTCCGGCAAGCTCATGCCGAAGGGCGACGCGACCAGAGCACAGGTCGCCGCGATCCTCCACCGGTTCGTGAAAAATGTACTGAACTGACCTCATAATCCCAATTTGCAGCACAGGACTGCCCCCCTTTTTGGGGGGCAGCCCTGCGTGCTGTATTTCAGAGCATATCTGAAAGCCGGTAAAACAGACCGGCAGCAGCTATTGCGCCACTGGACAGATTACCGGTTTTCAGATATACTTGAAATGATACAACACATATGGAGTTGAATTGCGTGAACGTCTGGAAAACAAATAAAAAGGCCGCCGTCTGGGCGGTGCTGGCTCTGGTGCTGACGGCTGCGCTGCTGACCGGGTGCGGAGCGCCGCAGGCCGGGCCGAGCTATCACTGCACCGTCTCCATTTCCTGTGCATCGATTCTGGAGCACATGGAGCTTTGCAGCGAGGAAAAGCGGGAGCTGGTGCCGGAGGACGGCTGGCTGCTGGAGTCTGTAGAGGTCAGCTTTCAGGAGGGCCAGAGCGCTTTTGACGTTTTGCAGCAGGTCTGCCGGGAGAATAAACTCCATCTGGAATTTTCCACGACGCCGGTTTACGGCTCGGCTTACATTGAGGGCATCGGGAACCTCTATGAATTTGACTGCGGGGCGGAATCCGGCTGGATGTACGCGGTGAACGGCTGGTTCCCGAATTACGGATGCAGCCAGTATGCGCTGCAGGACGGAGACACGGTCACGTGGGTTTATACTTGTGAGCTGGGCAGGGACGTCGGCAGCGGCGGCTGGACAGAGGGCGAATGAGAAACAAAGACGCTTTTTCGGGATATCATCCCGTGATCAATTTTCTATATTACGCACTGGTGCTGCTGTTTTCCATGTGCCTGATGCACCCGGTCTATCTGGCGGTTTCGCTGACGGGGGCGC
>ERZ857998.3821-NODE-3821-length-11712-cov-4.651883_pt1 | contig 11712 bp, 14 predicted proteins | sample MGYA00519954_ERZ857998 | MGnify/ENA primary metagenome ERZ857998 (study PRJEB31778, sample SAMEA3449424) | human gut metagenome | biome: human gut; feature: human-associated habitat; material: faeces | place: United Kingdom | collected 2010/2012 ...
TCAACCGTGCCCAGCAGATCCTGGACCGCGACCACTACGGCCTGAAAAAGGTCAAGGACCGCATTCTGGAAACGCTGGCCGTGCGCAAGCTGGCTCCGGACGTCAAGGCGCAGATCATCTGCCTTGTCGGCCCTCCGGGCGTCGGCAAAACGAGCATTGCGCACTCCATTGCCGAGTGCATGGACCGCAAATTTGCCCGCATGAGCCTGGGCGGCGTCCACGATGAAGCCGAGATCCGCGGCCACCGCCGCACCTACATCGGCGCGATGCCGGGCCGCATCATCAGCGCCATCACGACGGCCAAGTCCACGAACCCGGTCATCCTGCTCGACGAGATCGACAAACTGGCGGGCGACTACAAGGGAGACCCGTCCAGCGCACTGCTCGAGGTGCTGGACCCCGAGCAGAACCGCACCTTTAAGGATAACTACCTCGATATTCCGTTTGATTTGAGCGAGGTGCTCTTTATCACGACGGCGAACGATGCCTCCACGATCCCCGGCCCGCTCTATGACCGCATGGATGTCATCGAGCTGCCCAGCTACACCGACGAGGAGAAGCTGCAGATCGCCAAGACCCACCTGCTGCCCAAGCAGCGCAAGCGCCACGGCCTGCGGAAGAGCCAGGTGAAGTGCACCGACGACGCCATCCGGGAGATCATCGTGGCCTATACCCGGGAGTCCGGCGTCCGGGTGCTGGAGCGGGAGCTGGGCGCCCTGTGCCGGAAGGCGGCCATGGGCATCGTCTCCGGGGAGTATAAGCAGGCCAGCGTCACCGGGGACAACCTGGAGCGCTTCCTGGGCCCCCGGAAGTTCCACCCGGAGAAGAACGGCCTGGAGAGCCAGGTGGGCCTGGTCAACGGCCTGGCCTGGACCGCCGTGGGGGGCACCCTGCTGGAGGCCGAGGCCAACGTGGTCCCCGGCTCGGGCAAGGTGGAGCTCACCGGCAACCTGGGCAACGTGATGAAGGAGTCGGCCCGGGCGGCCTTCACCTATATCCGCAGCCGGGCCGTCCAGCTGGGGGTGGAGCCCAACTTCTACAAGGAGAAGGACATCCACGTCCACTTCCCCGAGGGGGCCGTGCCCAAGGACGGGCCCTCCGCCGGGGTCACCATCACCACCGCCATGGTCTCCGCCCTGACGGGCATCCCCGTCCGGGGGGACGTGGCCATGACCGGGGAGGTCACCCTCCGGGGCCGGGTGCTGCCCATCGGCGGCCTGCGGGAGAAGTCCATGGCCGCCCTGCGCAACGGCATCCACACGGTGATCATCCCCAAGGACAACGAGCCCGACCTGGAGGAGATTGACCAGACCGTCCGCAGCGCCCTCCAATTCATCCCCGTGGACCATGTGGACCAGGTGCTGGCCAATGCCCTGGAGCGGCCGCCCCTGGCCCAGCCGGACCAGGCGGGGGGCCAGGTCCCCGTGGTGGGCCCGGAGACCGGGTCCACCCACGCCACCATCCCCCAGGCCTAAAAACCTGGGACGGGAAAGGAAAGGCCATGAAACTAAACACACAGAACGCGGAGTTTATCCTCTCCGCGGCGAAATTGGCAGACTGTCCCCGGGACAGTCTGCCGCAGATCGCCTTTGCCGGCCGGTCCAACGTAGGCAAGTCCTCCGTGATCAACCGCCTGCTGGGGCGGAAGAACTTCGCCCGGGTGGGCTCCGCCCCCGGCAAGACCACCCACATCAACTACTTCCGCATCGACAAGCAGGTCTACTTTGTGGACCTGCCTGGCTACGGCTACGCCAAGGTATCCAAGCAGGAGCGGGCCCGGTGGGGCAAACTCATCGAGCAGTGGTTTGCCGACACCAGTTTGCTCACTCTGGGCATCCTCTTGGTGGACCTGCGCCACAAACCCACAGCCGACGACTGCGTCATGGCCCAGTGGTTCCAGAACAGCGGAAAACCCTTTGTGGTGGTGGCCAACAAGCAGGATAAGATCAAGAAAAGCGAGTGGGAACCCAACCTGGCCCGGATCCGGGAGACCCTGTCCCTGGACGAGGCCACCCCCATCATCTCCTTTTCTGCCGAAAAAGGGCTGGGGAAGGAGGAGCTGATGGCGGTCATCCTGGACCACATCAGCGCCCACGGCAGCCAGACCGCGCAAGACCAATAGAGAGACCCGGCTGGCGCCGGAGAGGGAGGAAAACAATATGAGACGTGTGGGAGGACTGTTCCTCTTTGCCATCCTGGCCGGTTTCTGCATCGGCCTGGGGGGTACGGTATTTCTGCGGCTGCGGGATGCCTTCCCCGGGGGCAACGTGGTGGGGGCTTTGCTGTTTACCATTGGCCTGTTCACCATTTGTACCCGGGGCTATGCGCTGTTTACAGGCAAGGCCTGCTACCTGTTTGAAAACCCCTGGCCGGGGTACCTGCTGGACCTGCTGATCATCTGGGTGGGCAACCTCCTGGGCACCATGCTCATCGCAGGGATTGAGACCCTCACCGGTATCGTGGGGCCGGAATCCGGGATCAACGTCACCGCCGCCGCTATGGTGGACGGAAAGATGGGGGACAGTTACCTAAGTCTGTTCCTCCTGGGCATCCTGTGCAACATCTGCATCTTCATCGCCGTCAATGGGTATGCCAAGAACCCCCACCAGTTGGGGAAGTACCTGGCCCTCTTCCTGGGAGTCACGGTGTTCATCGTCTCCGGCATGGAGCATAGCGTGGCGGACATGTACTACTGGTCGGTCTCCGGGGTGCTCTATGGGCAGCCGGGGGAGTCCCTCCTTCGTCTGGTGGTCATCTCCCTGGGCAATGTGGTAGGCGGCGTGTTCTTCCCTGTAGTGGAGTCTTGGAAGGCCAAGTTGGAGGCCGTCAAGGCGGAAGTTACATAACGACATGTTTCCCAGGCGGGGTCCGGTCACCGGGCCCCGCCCTTTTGCTACCCAAGGGACGGATGACAACCGCTGGGATCTCTGGTATAATGAAGCCCGATTCTGTAGCAAAGGAGTGGAACCCATGAAGCAGTGGGACAAGGCGGCCGTGTATCGCCTCCTGACAGAGCGAGGCATCTGGCACGAGATCACCGAACACCCCGCGGTGTACAACATGGAGGAGATGGCGGCGGTGGACCTGCCCTACCCCGAGGCCGACGGGAAGAACCTCTTCGTCCGGGACGATAAGAAGCGGCAGTACTACCTCATCACCGTCCGGGGGGACAAGCGGGTGGACCTGAAAGCCTTCCGCCAGGCAAACCATACCCGCCCTCTGAGTTTCGCCTCGGCGGAGGATCTGTGGGACAAGCTGGGCCTTACCCCCGGGTCTGTCACCCCCCTGGGGCTGCTGGGGAGCGAAGGGGGGCAGGTGGAACTCTTCCTGGATCAGGCCTTCCTGGACCCGCCGGGCCTCATCGGGGTCCACCCCAACGACAACACCGCCACCCTTTGGCTGCGCACCCAGGACCTGATCACGTTGTTAGAGGACCACGGCGCCGTGGTCCACGTGGTGCCCCTTTAAGGGCGCTAGGAGGCGCATCTATGCCGTATTTTCTCCAAGGTCTCACCATGGGCCTGGCCTATGTGGCCCCCATCGGGGTCCAGAACCTGTTTGTCATCAACGCCGCCCTCAACCAACCCCGCCGCCGGGCCCTGCTGACGGCCCTGGTGGTGGTGTTTTTCGATGTCTCCTTGGCCCTGGCCTGCTTTTTTGGGGTGGGGGCGGTGATGGAGGCCTTTCCCGCCGTGGGTATGGTGGTTCTCCTGGTGGGGAGTGTCATTGTGCTGGCCATTGGCATCGGCTTGCTTCGCACCAAGGCCAGAGCAAGAGGCGGAGGGTCCCCGGCCCACCAGCCTGGCCAAAACGGCCTCCACCGCCTTTGTGGTCACCTGGTGCAACCCCCAGGCCCTCATCGACGGCACCATGATGCTGGGGGCCTTTCGGGTCACCCTTCCGGCGGCCCAGTCTGCGCCCTTCATCGGCGGGGTGGGGCTGGCCTCCTGCCTGTGGTTTACGGGGGTGACGCTGGTGATCTCCCTCTTCCGCCGCAAGTTTACCCCCAAGGTCATGGTGTGGATCAACCGGGTCTGCGGGGCGGTGATTTTGGTCTATGGGGGAAGGCTCCTCTGGTCCTTCCTCTCTGCGCTGTTTTGAAAGGGGTGTTTGGCATGCAAACCATTGCCATCATTGAGGACGATCTTGCCATCGGGGACCTGTTGGAGGAGGCCCTCCGAGAGGAGGGCTATGCCGTTCTCCGGGCCTATTCCGGCACCGAGGCCCAGTATCTCCTGGCCCAGCACACCCCAGACCTGATCCTCCTGGATCTGATGCTCCCGGGGTGCACTGGGGAGGAACTTCTCCCCGCCCTCCAGGGCATCCCCGTCATTGTGGTCAGTGCCAAAGTGGGGGTGGACGACAAGGTCCAGGCCCTTCTGGCTGGGGCGGCGGACTATGTGAGCAAGCCCTTCGCCCTGCCGGAACTGCTGGCCCGCATCACGGCCCAGCTGCGGAAGGCCCACGCCCCCACGCCCGCCCTGCTCACCTGCGGGGACTTGACCTTGGATCCCACTGCCCACCAAGTGGCCGTCAGGGGGCAGCCGGTGAAGCTCACCCGGACAGAGTACGCCATCTGCCGCTTGCTGTTGCAGAACCCCGGCCAGGTGCTGGCCAAGTCGGTGATCCTAGACCGGATCAGCCAGGACACCCCCGACTGCACCGAGGGTTCCCTGAAGCAGCACATGAGCAACCTGCGGAAAAAGCTCCGCCAGGCCGGGGGCCGGGAGTACATCCAGTCGGTGTGGGGCATCGGCTTCCAGCTGACCCAGGGATCTTGACGAAATCTTGACGGTTTTCTTCCCCGCTTTCTTGACCCTTTGGGGGTATCCTAGGGGCAAGCTAAGACAAAGGAGGAGATTTCATGGACTATGCCTTGACCACCCAGGGCCTGACCAAGACCTACGCTCAGACCAAGGCCCTCAACGGCCTGACCATGCATGTGCCCAAGGGGGCCATCTACGGGTTCGTGGGGAAGAACGGGGCGGGGAAAACCACCCTCATCCGTCTGGTCTGCGGCCTGCAGGCCCCCACAGCGGGGGACTACACCCTCTACGGGGTGCCTCACACCGCGCCGGAGATCCACAAGGCCCGCCGCCGGATGGGGGCGGTGGTGGAGACCCCCTCGGTGTATTTGGACCTCACCGCTGCGGATAATCTGAAACTCCAGTACCGCCTGCTGGGCCTGCCCTCGGAGGAGGGGATCCCAGAACTGCTCCACCTGGTGGGCCTGGGGGATACGGGGAAGAAAAAGGCCCGCCACTTCTCCCTGGGCATGCGCCAGCGGCTGGGCATTGCCGTGGCCCTGTGCGGGGACCCGGACTTTCTCATCCTGGATGAGCCCATCAACGGTCTGGACCCCCAGGGCATCATTGAGATGCGGGAGCTCATTCTCCGCCTCAACCGGGAGCACCAGATCACCGTCCTCATCTCCAGCCACATCCTGGACGAGCTGGCCCGCCTGGCCACCCACTATGGCTTTCTGGACCGGGGGACCATGGTGCAGGAGATCAGCGCCCAGGCCCTGGAGGCCGCCTGCCGCAAGTGCACCCGCCTCACCGTGACCAACCCCGCCGCTCTCTGCCAAGTGCTGGACCGGCAGGGCATCGAGTACCGCCTGGTGGAGGAGGGGGTGGCTGACGTCTATGGCGAGGGGAACCTCACCCAGCTGATCCTGGACCTCAGCCAGGCCGGCTGCCAGGTCACCGGCATCCACCAGCGGGATGAGAGCCTGGAGAGCTACTACATGAACCTGGTAGGGGGTGAGGAGCCATGATCCCTCTGCTCAGCGCCAACCTCTTCCGGCTGCGGCGGGACCCCCTGCTCTGGCTGGCCCTGGGGGTGTGCCTGGCGGGGAGCGCCGCCTTCAGCGCCAGCTTCCGGGATACCCCTTCCTTTGACGACGTTTACTTTTTCCCCTTCTGCGTCGCCCTGTGCGCCTTCCTCTCCCTCTTCCTGGGGCGGGAGTACGGCGACGGGACCCTGCGCAACAAGGTAGCCGCCGGCTTTCGCCGGTGGGAGATCTACCTGGCCTATTTCCTCACTGCCTTGGTGGTGGACCTCTGCCTGCTGGCGGCCTTTCTGCTGCCCTTTGCCCTGGCCAACGGCCCGGCCCTGGCCGGGCTGGCGGGGGAGCGGCTGGCCCTGGTCCTCCTGGGCGTGGTGCTCCTCACCGTGGCCATGACGGCCCTCCTCACTGCGGTGAGCTGCTGCGTGAGCCACTGGGCGGTGGGGGTGATGGTGAACCTGGGGCTGTGGTTCTTCCTGATGTTCGGGGCCTACCAGGTCAGCTTCGCCCTGGGTCAGCCGGCCTATGTCACCGAATTGTCCGTGGACGACCAGGGCAACGTGGTGGAGAGCGACCCCATCCCCAACCCCAACTACCTGGGCCAGCCCCTTCGCACCCTGGCGGAGGGGGTGGAGGCCTGCCTGCCCCACGGACAGCTGAACACCTATGTGTCCTACCTCACCCACTACTTCTATGTCCAGTCGGAGGGCCTGGACCCCGCCGAGACCGGCTGGGAGGACGAGAGCTTCCTGACCCGCTCCCCCCTCTGTGCCCTGGCGGTCACCGCTGGGGTCACCGCAGTGGGACTCACGGTGTTCCGCAAGAAAGACTTGAAGTAAGGGAGGAGCAAAACCATGCAAAATCTACTTTCCGCCAACCTCTTTCACCTTCGCCGGCACAAGGCCTTTTGGGCGGCGGCCCTGTTCATGGTGGTCTACGCCCTGGCGGAGGCCGTGGGCCTGTACCGCCAGGGGGACAGTGTGGTGGGGGACGGACTCTTCGCCTTCCTGTCCTTCTTCGGGGTGGTGCTGGCCGCCTTTTGTACCCTGTACTTAGGCACCGAATACCACGACGGCACCATCCGCAACAAGGTGGCGGCAGGGTTCCGCCGGGGGCAGATCTATGGGGCCTACCTTCTGGCCTGCCTTTTCGGCGGGGTGATCCTCTGGGCGGTCTATGTGGTGGTCTACCTGGCGGTGGGCCTCCCCCTGCTGGGGGGTGAATTGGGCAGCCCTCTCCAATTGGGGACCAGCCTGTTGGGCTGCCTGCTGATTACGGCGGTGTGGGTCTCCCTCTACACTTGCCTGGTGAACCTGATCCAGGCCAAGTCCACGGTGACGGCGGCCGCTATTCTCCTGGCCTTTGTCATGCTCCTGGGGAGCATGTTCCTCTACAGCCGCCTGGACGAGCCCCAGGTCTACACCTACACCGACCGGGGCTTTGTGGCGGGGGAGACCAACCCCAACTACCTCCAAGGCGCCCAGCGAACCGTGTATGAGGCCCTGTTTGATATCTTGCCCGACGGCCAGGGGCTGCAAATCCTCGCCCAGTCGGTGGAGGTACCCGGGGAACTGGGGATCCACGCTGGGGTGGCCGCAGGGCTGGTGGTTCTCACCACAGGCTTTGGCGTGAGCGGATTCCAGCGAAAGAATTTGAAGTAACGGGAGGAAAGGAGGCGTTGGCATGCTCCCCTGGCTGCTGTGTGCCCTGTTGGGGGTTCTAGTCTTGGCCCTGCTGGGAAAGGTCCGCACCCTCACCCGGTCCCTGGAGGAGATCTGCGACCAGATGGAGGACCGGCTGGAGGGGGACACCAACAACCTCCTCACCCTCTCCACCCGGGATCCCCATGCCCGGCGTCTGGCTGCCCGGCTGAACGCCCAGCTCCGCCTGCTGCGGCAGCAGCGCCGCCAGTACCTCAACGGAGACCGGGAGCTGAAGGAGGCCGTGACCAACATCTCCCATGACCTGCGCACCCCCCTCACCGCCATCTGCGGCTATCTGGACCTGCTGGACCGGCAGGCGCACGCTCCCGCCGTGGCCCGGTACCTGGACCAGATCCAAAACCGGGTGGAGGCCATGAAGGCCCTCACCGAGGAGCTCTTCCGCTACTCCGTGCTGGCCTCCAAGGAGGCGTGGGAGTACACCGACGTCCTCCTCAACCAGGTGCTGGAGGAGAGCCTCCTGGCTCACTACGGGGCCCTCACCCAGCAGGGGATCACCCCGCAGCTGGACCTGACAGAGGTTCCCGTCCACCGCCGGCTGGACCGGAAGGCGGTGAGCCGGGTGTTCTCCAACCTCCTGAGCAACGCCCTGAAATACAGTCAGGGGGACCTGCGGGTCACCCTCACCGAGGCGGGGGAGGTCACCTTCTCCAACACGGCCCCCGACCTCACCCCGGTGATGGTGGGCCGCCTGTTCGACCGTTTCTACACCGTGGAGACCGGCCGCAGCGCCACCGGGTTGGGGCTCTCCATTGCCAAGCTCCTCACCGAGGCCATGGGCGGGACCATCCAGGCGGAGTACCACGGGGAAACCCTTACCCTTCGCCTGTCGTTTCCCGCATCAATGGGAAATTCTGCCCCATAGACTATCCGACGGCGGGAATCTATGGTATCATGGTTCTAAGCTTAGAGAGAAGGAGGCAGTGCCCATGTTTACCCTTTCCAACTTTATCGACAACGACGATATCCGTACTCTAGCCCAGCTGGGCCCCTTCCGGGTGATTGAGTACCAGCGGGACCTCAGCGTCACCCCTGGCAACGCCCAGACGGCCTATTTCAGCAGTGCCATGCATGTCCGCCGGCGGCAGGTGATCTGTGACCTCAGCAAGGCCAACATCACCCTCCAGGCCGGGGCCATGCAGTGGATGGTGGGCAACGTCAACGCCACCACCGGCATCAAAGGGGTGGGGGATCTTCTCGGCAAGGCCCTGCGAGGGTCGGTCACCAAGGAGTCGGCCATCAAGCCGGAGTACACCGGGGACGGCCTGCTGGTGCTGGAACCCACCTACAAGCACATCCTCCTGCTGGACCTGCTGGAGTGGAACGGTTCCATCGTCCTGGACGACGGCCTGTTCCTGGCCTGTGACGCCAACCTGAAGCACAAGGCAGTGATGCGGTCCAACCTCTCCTCCGCCGTGGCGGGCAACGAGGGGCTCTTCAACCTGGGCCTCGTCGGCCAGGGGGTCATCTGCTTGGAGTCGGAATGCCCTCGGGAGGAACTCATCGAGGTCACCCTCCAAAACGACGTGCTGAAGATCGACGGCAACCTGGCTGTGGCCTGGAGCGGCAGCCTGGACTTCACCGTGGAGCGGTCGGGGAAAACCCTGGTAGGCTCCGCCGCCTCTGGGGAGGGGCTGGTGAACGTCTACCGGGGCACGGGCAAGGTGCTCATGGCCCCGGTGGCGGGGAACGCCTAACCCTGCCTGCAACCATTCCAACCACAACAGCCCCCCACCGGAAGGTGGGGAGCTGTTGCACCATTTCTCAGGAAAGGAGCCAATGGCATGGAGTATCTTACCCTGCACAACGGGCGCAGAATGCCCGCCCTGGGCCTGGGCACCTGGGACCTCCGGGGCCAGACCTGCGTGGAGACCATCCCCCGGGCCCTGGAACTGGGCTACCGCCTCATCGACACCGCCCAGATGTATGAGAATGAAAGGGAGGTGGGCCAGGGCCTTCGCCTGGCCGGCCTGCCCCGGGAGGAAGTCTGGGTCACCACCAAGATTTTCCGGCCGGATACCACCTACGCCAAGGCCAAGGCCGCCATCCAGCGCTCCCTGGACCAGCTGGCGCTGGACTACATCGACCTGCTGCTGATCCACGAGCCCTACGACACCGCCGAGGAGATGTACGTGGCCCTGGAGGAGGCCTACCAGGCCGGGACCTTGCGGGCCATCGGCATTTCTAACTTCCACGAGGCCCGGTACCAAACCTTCCTGGCAGGCTGCCAGGTGGTTCCCATGGTGAACCAGGTGGAGTCCCACGTCTACTTTCTGCGGAAGGACCTGCAGCGGGCCATGGCCGCCCACGGCACCGTGACCCAGGCCTGGGCCCCCTTTACCGAGGGCCGGCGGGACCTGTTCTCTGAACCCGTCCTCCAGGAAGTGGGCCGCCGCCATGGGAAGACCGCTGCCCAGGTGGCCCTGCGGTACCTTTTGCAGAACGGCATGGGGGTGGTGGTGAAGTCCTCCCGCCTGCCGCGTCTGGCGGAGAATTTCCAGGTGTTTGACTTTACCCTCACGCCCCAGGAGCTCCAGGCGGTGGCCCAGCTGGAGGAGGGCCAGTCCCTCTTCGGCTGGTATCCATGAGGGGCTTTTCTCCCGGCCCGGAGTGTGCTATGATAAAGACAGTTTTTGAAAGAAAGGAAGGATTCCCATGACCCAGACCCAGAGAGACCAACTGACCCAGCTGGTGAACCAGCTCATCCAAGCCCCTTCCTGCTGCGCCGAGGCCAAGGAGGCCGGCCAGAACTGGCTGACCGCCGCCGGCACCGCCGGGGAGCAGGCCGCCACCCAGGCCCTGATGGCCGAGCTGGAGGAGGACATCATGCCCATCGAGGGGCTCATCGCCTTTGTCAGCTCTCCGGCAGGGGCTCAGGTGTTTGGCGCGGAACAGGCCAAAGCCATGGAGGCCCACGCCAGAGAGATCCAGGCCGCCGGGGCCAAGTACTGTGACTGCCCCGCCTGCGCCCTCTCCGAGAAGATTCTGGCCATGAAGGCCGACCTGCTGGGCTGAAGTGCCCACGTTCTTCCCATAAAAAACTGCCTGGAAGCCACTGGCTTCCAGGCAGTTTTTCATTGGGAGGAGAGAGGGCGCTTAGTACTCTACCACACCCTCGTAGACCAGCACCGCGTCGCCGGTGAGGATGACCTCATGGTCGGTGTAGTTGACCACCAGGTCGCCGCCCTCATGCTCCACGGTGCCGTTGAACCGGCGGAACACGGAGTCGTATTTCAGCAGATAGACCATATAATCCACGTCTGCTTTCCGCAGGTTGATGCCGCAGACCTCATACTTATCGGGCTGCTCCGCCAGAATGCGCAGGACCACGCGGCCGATGCGGCCGAAACCATTGATACCGATCTTGATAGCCATAATTTGTTCCCTTTCTATATCCGCCCCCAGGGGGCGGTCTTTTTGTTCCGTTTATATTATACCAAATGGGCCCGGTTCATGTCTCCCATTTTTGTGCAAAATGGTGCACAAGATTCCAGGGAACTTTTCGTGACTTTTGAACATCCGGAACAAAAAAATCAAAAATATCCGCCAAATATTCCATACATTTGAAACCTTTTTGACAAGTTTTGCAGCAAAAAAACGGGGGCGCAGACGCACCCCCGGAAAACCGGCGAAAAGGGTCCGTTATGGCAAGCCGCCCGGCGGCTGCCGGGCGGCTTTTGGATCCATGTTACAGATTTTCCATGGCGGCGTTGACAAAGTCCTCACAGCTGCGCATGGCCAGGATGGTTTTCTCCATCAGCTCCTCCAGGGTCCAGCCCAGGCGGTCGGCCCCCTGCTGGATCACGTCCCGGGAGCACCCGGCGGCGAACTTCTTGTCCTTGTACTTCTTTTTCAGGCTCTTGACCTCCATGTCCTGGCAGCTCCTGCTGGGACGCATCAGAGCCGCGGCCCCGATGAGGCCGGTCAGCTCGTCGGCGGCGAACAGGACCTTCTCCATCAGATGGGTGGGCTCCACATCGCAGCAGATGCCATAGCCATGGCTGCACACGGCGTGGATCAGGTCGTCGCCGCAGCCCGCCTCCCGCAGCAGCTCCGGCGCTTTCTGACAGTGCTGCTCCGGCCACTGCTCAAAGTCGATGTCGTGCAGCAGGCCCACCGTGGCCCAGAAGTCCGCCTCCTGGCCATAGCCCAGCTCCCGGGCATACCAGCGCATGACTCCCTCCACCGTCAGGGCATGCTGAA
>ERZ857998.3822-NODE-3822-length-11710-cov-3.594680_pt1 | contig 11710 bp, 8 predicted proteins | sample MGYA00519954_ERZ857998 | MGnify/ENA primary metagenome ERZ857998 (study PRJEB31778, sample SAMEA3449424) | human gut metagenome | biome: human gut; feature: human-associated habitat; material: faeces | place: United Kingdom | collected 2010/2012 ...
CATGCGCGGGCTGGAGGTTGTCTCCGCGTGTAATATCTCCTCCACGGTTTCGAACCTGTTCCTCTGCGCTGCGCTTTCGATGGGCAACACTGTTGCCATCATCGTTGGGCAGCTGCTAGGCGCGGGCGAGCTGGAGCGCGCCGTGGACGAGGACAGAAAGCTCATCGCATTCTCTGTCGCACTCAGCACCTGCGTCGGCATCGTGATGGCGCTGCTCGCGCCGCTGCTGCCGCAGCTCTACAACACCTCGGACAGCGTCAAGCAGATGGCCTCCGACATGCTCTGGGTCAGCGCCGCAATGATGCCATTCAATGCCTTCACGAATACCTGCTACTTTACGCTGCGCTCCGGCGGCAAGACGATCATCACCTTCATTTTCGACAGCGCGTACATATGGGCGATATGCATCCCCGTCGCGTTTGCGCTCTCGCGCTATACCACACTGCCGATCCTGCCGATGTTTATGATCGTGCAGTCGCTTGAAATTCTCAAGTGCGGCATCGGATTTGTGTTCGTCAAACGCAGAAAATGGGTCAACAACCTCGTCACCGACCCGACGATATAATATAAAATACAGCGATCCCCCCTGCACCGCTAATGGGCGCAGGGGGGATATCATGTATTGGAAATTTCGGTATAAGCGGTGACGCAATCAATCCAATTTGAAACCCTCGCCGTGGACTTCGGTGGAGTCCATGACAAAGGTGAAGGCTTTGGGATCGGCCTGATGGATGAGCTTCAGCGTCTGCGCGAGCACATTGCGCCGCGTGACAGTCAGGACGACCTGCTTCTCGCCGCGCGTATAACCGCCGACGGCAGGGATTATCGTCGTGCCGCGGTCGGTGTATGTGTTCAGCACGTTCGTCACCTCGTCGCCGCGGTCGGTAACGGTGTAGATGACCTTGGCGTAGTCCACGCCCTGCATCACGCCGTCGATGATGTTCGTCTCGCCGATGAAGTTGGCGACGAACTCGTTGACGGGGTAGCGGTAGATCTCGGTCGGCGTACCGATCTGCTGGATCTCGCCCGCGTTCATGACCACGATCTTATCGGACATGGTCAGAGCTTCCTCCTGGTCGTGGGTGACGAAGATGAAGGTGATGCCGACCTCCTGCTGGATGTACTTGAGCTCCTGCTGCATCTCCTTGCGCAGCTTCAGGTCGAGCGCACCGAGCGGCTCATCGAGCAGCAGTACCTGCGGCTCATTGACCAGCGCGCGCGCAATGGCAACGCGCTGCTGCTGCCCGCCGGAGAGCTGCTCCACATAGCGCTTGCCGTAGCCCTTGAGGTTGACGAGATCGAGCATCGCGTTGACCTTTTGCTCAATGACCTTCTTATCCATCTTTTTGATCTTCAGGCCGAAGGCGATGTTGTCGAACACGTTCAAATGCGGAAACAGCGCGTACTTTTGAAACACCGTATTGATGCGGCGCTTGTAGGGCGGCACGGTGGCGATGTCTACGCCGTCCATCTCGATGCGACCCGTTGTCGGCATGATGAAGCCGGCGATCAGGCGCAGCATCGTCGTTTTGCCGCAGCCGGAGGGGCCGAGCAGCGTCAGGAACTCGCCGTCCTTGATGTACAGCGTTACATGCTCCAGAGCGACGTCGCCGGCATAGTCCTTGGAAACGTCGATGAGCTCAATCAGGTGCTTGTCATTCATAGCGTATTGCCTCCCCACAAAACATCAGAGCGGAAATTGCCGTCAAAACGATGGCGGCGTGGAAACCCAGAGAATGCGCGCCTCGCTCCTGCCGCTGTTGCGCAGGGAGTGCGGCGCCGTCGGCCGGAAATAGAAGCTGTCGCCCTTGTGCAGCCGGTAGCGCGTTTCGCCCAGCAGCAGCGTCGCCGCGCCCTGCAGTACATAGCCGAACTCTTCGCCCTCGTGCGGGTCATCCGGCTCCGTCGCCGTGCCGGATGGGAGCGTCACCAGAATGGGCTCGAGCGCATTGCGCTGCGCGTTCGTCACCAGCCAGCGGATGCTGCTGCCATCCGCCGCTTCCTTAATAAACATATCCTCCGCGCCGTAGACCACCTTTTCGTTCTGCGTTTCATTGAAAAAGGCGGCGACGTCGGTGCCCAGCGCTTCGAGAATATCCATCAGCGTTGCAATGGAGGGGGAGGTGATGTCGCGCTCGAGCTGGGAGATGAATCCCTTGGACAGTTCGGTGCGGGCGGCAAGCTCCTCCTGCGTCAGCCCCCGCTGCAAGCGGAGCTGTTTGATCTTGTTGCCGATCTCCATTGAAGTCAACCCTTTCTAAACCCGGTGTTTACACTTACTAAACACGAAACAGCATAATTGAACCATAAAACCGCGCGCTTGTCAATGACATTTTTCTTGTCTGCTGATATAATGTTGGAAAACCGTGCGGAGGAGCGCTGAATCATGCAGAAACGCTGGAAACAAGCCCTGTTCATCATCCTGAGCCTGATCGTGGGAGCTGCCTTCGGAATGGCGCTGGTGCTGCTCTGCTTTGCCGCGGCGCCGGAGGAGGCAAGCGATGCGCCGTGGGCGGTATGGCTGCTCTTCCTGCTGCTCTTAATTGCGCTGTACCTGCAGATGCTTTTGCATGAGGCGGGGCATCTCGTGTTCGGCCTGTTGACGGGCTATCGGTTCTGTTCGTTTCGCATTGGCAGCCTGATGCTGTTCCGGGGGAGGGACGGGCTGCGCTTTGGCCGGTTTTCCCTGCCGGGGACGGGCGGTCAATGCCTGCTCTCTGCGCCACAGGCACAGGAGAACATGCCGGTCGTGCTGTACCATCTGGGCGGGTGTCTGATGAACGTGCTCATAGCGGCTGTGTCAGCGGCCGCGGCGCTGCTCGTCCCGGGCCGCACATGGGGCGGCTGCTTCCTTTGGCTGCTTGCCGCCGTCGGCGTCGGGCTGGCGCTGATGAACGGCGTGCCGCTCAAACTCCAGATGGTCCATAACGATGGCAGAAATGCGCTCGAGCTGGCGCGTTCGCCGGAGGCGCGGCGGGCCATGCGCCAGCAGTTGATCATCAACGAGCGGCAGACAATGGGCGAGCGCCTGCGCGATATGCCGGAGGATTGGTTTTCCGTACCGGAGCGCTTGGATGAAGCGGACGCGCTGGTATGCAGCGTCGGCTATTTCGCTCTGTGCCGCGCGCTGGATGCACAGCAGGACGATGCAGCGCTTTGCCTCGGCCGCCGGCTGTTGGCACAGGCGAAGGCCATGCCCGGCATCCATCGCCTGCTCGTGCAGCAGGAACTGCTGTTTCTGTCGCTGGTGCGCGGCGAACCGGTATGCGAGGGAACGGATCTTGCGGCGCTGGAGCGCTTTTGGAAGCAGGCAAAGGGGCTGCCGGCGACGCAGCGCATGCGGTATGCGGTTGCGGTGCTGCGCGATGGGGATGAAGCCGCGGCCAAAAAGGCGGCGCAGACCTTTGAAAAAATTGCGGCTGCCTATCCGTTCGCCGGCGAACTGGAGGGGGAGCGGGAGCAGATGGCACGGGTGGACAGCGGCCGGACGGTCATTTGACAGAACCGGACGCTTTGGTTACAATATGGGAAACAAATCAAACGAAAAAGGATGGGAAGGAACATGAAAAAACGGATTTGTGTACTGCTGAGCGCACTGTTGCTCGCGGCGATGCTGTGCGCCTGCGGCGCGGCCCCGGAGAAAGCGGTCGCTGGAGAATGGAATTGGACCATCGACCTGTCGGATTATATGGCGGCGCAGATGGGCGAAATCGAAGGTCTGGACATGAGCTCCGACACAAAGATGGAGCTGTTCTGCAAGCTCACGCTGAACGAGGACAAGACCTATCGGATGACGGTCGATCGGGATGCGACCGCGGATTCCTTCGCGGCCTACCTCGAGGGCCTGAAAACAACGATGGTGGACGCGGTGTATGCGATGGCGGGCGGCGATGGCCTGAATCGGGAAACGATCGGCAGCTTGTTCAAACAATCGACGGGCATGACCGTTGAAGAGTATGTGGATGCGGCCTTTGCGCAGATCAATCTGGAATCGGCCCTCGACGAGCTGGCCACGCAGGATGAGAACGGCACGTTCAAGGTCAAGGAGGACAAGATTTATTTCCCGGCGGACAGCGAGGACTACTTTGTGTTCACGCTCGGGGAGAACACGCTGACGCTGGAGTCCATGTCCGGCAATCCGATGGACTTTGGTAAAATCATTGACGCGGAAATGGTGGCGTTCCCGCAGACGCTGACCAAGTAACGGAAACGGCGCACGCGCAGAATGCCGGCGGCAGGGAACGGAGAAACCGGCCCGCAGACCGGCGCGCATCACCCATCTGCAGAGATGCAAGGGAGCCGGCTCAGCCTGTCAAAAAAGTAACGATGCGAACCGCTCCGTCGGTTCGCGCGCGAGCATTGCGCAGGAGGAACCATAGGATCTGTCATAAACGGCGGCATGTACGCCGTTTTTGACGCAGAGCCTGCTGCTTTTTGCGGCAGGCTCTGCCGCGTAGCAGATATTCCGTCAAAAAACAGAGTTTTTTGACGGTCTGAGCCGGCTGACGCTTTTGCGCCAGCCGGCTTTTTGCAGAAGGGTGAAAGGCACTATCCGGTGCAGCGTCATCCGGTGCGCCGTGTACCGCGGACCCGGAGGACGAGGCCCCTTACAGTACGGCCGAGAGGAAGCTCCGGAGCCGCGGCGTCTGGGGATTGCCGAAGATCTGTTCCGGCGTACCCTGCTCCAGAATGCCGCCGTCGGCCATGAACATCACGCGTGTGGAAACCTCGCGCGCAAAGCCCATTTCATGCGTCACGATGACCATCGTCATATTGCGCTCGTGCAGACGGCGAATTGCCTGAAGCACTTCACCGGAGATTTCCGGATCGAGTGCGCTGGTGGGCTCGTCGAAGCAGAGAATATCCGGATCGAGCGCCAGCGCCCGCGCAATGGCCACGCGCTGCTGCTGGCCGCCGGAGAGCTGGTGCGGGTAAAAACCGGCCTTGTCGGACAGACCGACCTCATCGAGCAGCCGCAGTGCACGCTGCTCGATCTCGGCGCGGATGGCGGCCTTGTTGCCGCGATAATCCGGCTTGGCCTTTGCTTGTAGTTCCATTGCCAGCATGACGTTTTTCACCGCAGAATACTGCGGAAACAGGTTGAACGACTGGAACACCAGTCCGAAATGCAGCCGCTTTCTGCGGATATCGGCCTCGCGCTGTGTGGCGGGATCGTCCGCGTCGAACAGCACCTTGTCGTTGACCAGAATTCGGCCCTCGCTGGGCGTTTCCAGAAAGTTCAGGCACCGGAGCAGCGTCGTTTTCCCGCTGCCGGAGGAGCCGATGTTGGCCAGCACTTCGCCCCGTTCGAGCGAAAAATCGATGCCGGTGAGCACTTCGGTCGATCCGAAGCTCTTTTTCAAACGGTTGACCTCAAGAATTGCCATATCGCCGCGCCTCCCTTTCGTTATGCCTTAAAGTAGCTGAGTCTGCGCTCGAGATAGCCGAACAGCAGCGTCAACAGCCCGTTGAAAACCAGATAGAACGCGCCGGCATAGAACAGCGGCCAGAGCAGCGACTGCGTTTTGATGAAGGTCTGCGCCTCCATGATGATTTCACGGATGGCGATGACGCGAGCGAGCGACGTATCCTTGACCAGCGTGATGATCTCATTGCTCATGGGCGGTACGATGCGCTTGACGACCTGCAGCAGAATCACGCGGAAGAACGTCTGCGCTTTGGTCAGGCCGAGCACCTGCGCCGCTTCGTATTGGCCCTTGGGAATGCTCTCGATGCCGCCGCGATAGATCTCGGAGAAGTACGCGGCATAATTGATGATAAATGCCACGACCACCGCCGTCATGCGGTCAAAGCCCTGCACCTCCCAAATCAGGCCGGGGCCGTAGAAAACGATCACAACCTGCAGAATCAGCGGCGTTCCGCGGATGATCCAGACGAAGGTGCGCGAGAGTGCGCGTAGCGGCTTGAAGCGGCTCATCGAGCAGAAGGCGATGAGCAGTCCGAGCGGCAGCGCGGCGACGAGCGTCAGTGCGAAGATGATGGCGGCCTGCGATGCGCCTGCCAGCAGTTTGCCGGTGACGTTCAAAAACAATTGCATGGAAGCGGGTCCTTTCCAAATTGATGCGGGAGAACAGAACAGGGCGGGGAAGCGGCGCTCCCCCACCCGGGATATACGGGGAATCGATCAACCGATCCGATCGGCCGCCGATCAGCCGATCAGCAGGTCGGAGAGGTCGTACTTCTCGGCCAGCGCCTTGAGCGTACCGTCGCTGAGCAGGGCGGAGATGGCTTCGTTGGCCTTCGCGGTCACATCGCTGCCGAGACGGAAGCCGACGGCATATTCTTCATCCATCAGGTCGATGCCCGTTACGATCATCAGATCGGCATAATCCGTGCCCTCGCCGACCATCGCGTTTGCCATGGTGACGTCGATGACCGCAGCGTCGGCCGTGCCGGCCTTGACCTCCAGCAGCGCATCGCTCTGCGCCAGCACACCGGTGAATGCGGCGCTCGGCATATCGGCCTCGATCGTTGCCGCGCCTGCGCTGCCCTCTTCCGCGACGACGGACGCACCGTCAAACGACGCCAGATCGACGAACTTCTCCGCATCCGCCGTGCGGATGACAACGGTCTGCTCGTTCTTGAGATAGGAGGACGAGAAGTCCATGTTCGCTCTGCGCTTTTCGCTCACGGTCAGACCGTTCCAGATGCAGTCGATCTTCTTGCTGGAGAGCTCAAGCTCCTTGGAGTCCCAGTCGATCTCGACGAATTCCGGCGTAACGCCCAGCTTTTCGCACAGTGCCTCGGCAAACTCGGTATCAAAGCCGACCAGCTTACCGGTCTCATCCGGGTAGTTCATGGGCTCATAGACCGTGTAGCCGATGACCAGCGTACCCTTGCCGCTGATATAGTCCCAATCGGTCTGCTCCGTTCCCTCGTTTGCGGGGACCGCAGTTTGGTCGTTTGCAGGAGCCGCAGTTTTATCGCTTGTGGCCGGTGCGGCCGTGCAGGCGGTCAGCGTCAGTGCGAGCACCAGGCAAGCGGTCAGCAGTGCGAACCATTTTTTCATGCATTTCATCGTGATAAACCTCGTTTCGTTTTCGTTGCTATTATATTACAACTTTATCATACTAAAGCACAATACCTTTTTTGCATTTTTTTCATATTTTTTTTGAACAGCGCCAACGGGTACGGTGTCACACAAAGTTTACAGGAAACTGCTGAATCTTTTCATGGAAGTGTGTTATACTACCCACCATCCGGAGAAGCTGCCGGCATACTGCCGGTGCGAACCGATGATTTCCATCCAAGGAGGGATGATGTTTATGATGAAAAAAATGATTGCGGCGTTGTGCAGCGCTATGCTGCTGCTCACAACACCCTTCGCCGCCTTGGCGGAATCGGAGCGCAAAGCCGAATCGGATTTGCGCCTTGGCGAAATCCAGACGGTTAAGCAGACCACTGCGCCGGAGGACGCGCAGACAATGCCAGAACCGACCGTAGAGCCCACGCCGAGCCAGACCGAGGAACCCACGCCGGAACCGACGCCCGAGCCAACCGGCGCTCCCACCGCGGAACCGACTGCGGAGCCCACTGCGGAACCGACAGCCACGCCGGGCGATACGGCGGCATTTGTCGGAGAGCAGCGCGTGACCATTGGCGCGGATCTGACCGATGTGCAGCGTGCGGCGGTCTACCGCGATTTTGGGATCGAGCCGGGCAGCGTGCGCGAGCTGAGCGTAACCAATCAGGAGGAACGCAGATACCTCGAGGGCCTTGTGCCGGATCGCAAGATCGGCAGCGTCGCACTCTCCTGTATCTACATCACCACGCTTGAACCGGGCTCCGGTCTCGACATCGAGATCTACAATATCAATTACTGCACCGAGCAGATGTATGTGAACGCGCTGACCACGGCGGGCATTACCGACGCCAGAGTGATCGTTTCCGCACCGTTCCCCGTGTCGGGCACGGGCGCGCTGACCGGCGCTTACAAGGCGTATGAGGATATCACGGGCGTTGCATTGAACGATCTGGCCAAGCTGGTCGGCGCCGAGGAGCTGGTGGTCACGGGCGAGCTGGCGGAGTATGTGGGCAGCGAAGAGGCGACGCAGATCATTGCCCAGCTCAAGGAAATTCTGGACCAGACGCAGAGCATGAGCGACGCCGAGGTCTGCGATGAGATCCGGCGCATTGCCGCCGCCTATCAGGTAAGCGTGACGGACGCACAGGTGCAGCAGCTCCTCTCGCTCACGCGGAAGCTGGAGGGACTGGATACCGAGCAGTTACAGCAGCGCCTCACCGGCCTTGCAAAGACGGCACAGTCGGTCAATACGGTGTCGGAGACGATATCGCGCGTCTACGAAAACGTCAAGTCGTTCTTTGCTGCCGTGGGTGGCTTCTTCACGAAGCTGTTCGGAGGAAAATAAGAATCCATAGTGAATCATGTGCGTGCGGCATGGAGAATGCCGCACGTTTTTGTTATGGACTTGAGTCAAAGCGACTGCGGAGCGGGCTCAAAAAAGCCACCCGCCATGCGGGTGGAGACAAGAAGAGTTATACAAAAGGAATCACCTTTCCGGTAACATAGAAGAGATCAGGCTGCTATGTCAGAAAGGAAAGGTGATTCCATGGCTAAACAGGGAAACAGTTTAGCGCACATAAAATGGTTGTGCAAGTACCACACATCTTGTTCACTCCGAAGTATAGACGAAAAGAGATCTGCAATCAATATCGGGAAAATATCCGGGATATACTGAAACAACTGTACAAGTATAAGAACGTTGAGATAGTGGAAGGGCACATGGCGCCACATCACGTGCACTTGCTGCCAAGTACACTACCCAGAACATCCGTATCAAGTTTCATGGGTTACCTAAAAGGGAAAAGTGCGCTCATGATATTTGACAAACATGCGAACCTAAAGTACAAATATGGGAATCGACACTTCTAGGCGGAGGGGTACTATGTATCCACAGCAGGACGAAACGAAGCAATCATAAGGGAATACATACGGGATCAAGAACGCGGCGACATTGCGATGGACAAGCGAAGTGTAAAGGAATACGAAGATCCGTTTGTACGAAAAAACGCCCCTTAAGGGGCGCTAAGCAAGCTGAGACATCGCAGCTTGACCGCAGCGAAAGCAGCGTCTTCAGGCGCTTGTCGGCATCATGGCCTTTTAGGCCTTGTTCGAACCACCCGTTTTACGGGTCGCTGCGGTTTTTGCGGCCGGAACGGTCGCTTCCCTGCGCCGGACACAGAGCGTGCCCGGCGCGTTTTTTTGTCTCAAAAGTGTCACAGGAAAAACACGAAAAGGATACGATCACCGTTTGCACAAAACGGCAGTAACCAGTATACTATATCCTAAGGATGTGTATGCGTACATATCCCAATCAATCCCGGCCACACGGGCGGGGAGCAAACGGAACGGCCGCACGACCATTCGTGCCGCGGCGGGAAGCGGCGGGATGAGGCGGCAATCCGGGAAAGGAATGGATAATGGATATGTTGACTGAATATAAAAAACTGCCGATCGTTCCGCTGCGCGGGCTTACCGTGCTGCCGGGTGAGGTGATTCATTGCGATATCGGCCGGAAGAAAACGCTCAGTGCCATCGAACAGGCGCTCGCTGCGGACGGTCTTGCGCTGTTTTGCGCACAGCCGGATCCGAAGCTGGTGGACGTACATCCGGACGATTTTGCATCCGTTGGTACCGTCTGCCGCATCCGGCAGGTGTTCCGCATTCAGGGGGATACGGTTCGCCTGCTGGTGACGGGCGCGGCGCGCGCACGCATCGTGAACATGGTGCGCGAATCGCCCTGCTTTGAAGCGGAAATTGCATATCTCGAGGAACAGGAGCCGGAGGGCGCCATGGCCGAGGCGCTGCGGCGCAGCCTGACGGGGGCGTTTCTGGCATTTGCGGATGTGCAGAACCGCCTGACCACCGAGCAGCGCGAGAGCGTGGTCGCCACGGCGCCGTTCGGCGCGTTTACCGATGCGGTGGGCCGCAATGTCGCCGTGAAGCTGGAGGACAAGCAAAAGCTTCTGGAGGAGCCGAGCGCCGAAGCGCGCGCTACGGCGCTGCTGGCGCTGATTCAAAGCGAGATGGACGTCATGGAGATGGAGCGCCGCATTGCGGGCAAGGTCAAAGCCGCCGTGGAGCAGAACCAGCGCGAGTTCATGCTCAGAGAGCAGCTGCGCGCCGTGCAGGAGGAGCTCGGCGACGGCGAGGAGGATCTCGCCGCAAAATATCGCGAGCGGATGGAGAAGAAGGCGCTGCCGCAGGCGGTGCGCGAAAAGCTCGACAAGGAGATCCGGCGGTTTGCGGCGCTGCCGCGCGGTTCGCACGAGCAGCCGATGGCGCAGGCGTACATCGAGTGCATCCTTGATCTGCCGTGGACGGAGCAAACGGAGGATAATCTGGATCTCGAACATGCGCGCGCGGTGCTCGACGCCGACCACTACGGCATGGAGCAGGTGAAAAAGCGCATTCTGGAGATGCTGGCCGTGCAGAAGCTGACCGGCAACCCGCAGGGGCAGATCCTGTGTCTCGTGGGCCCGCCGGGCGTGGGCAAGACGTCCATCGCGCTGAGCATCGCCAAGGCGATGAACCGCAAGGTCGCGCGGCTGTCGCTCGGCGGCGTGCGGGACGAGGCGGACATCCGCGGTCACCGCAAGACCTACATCGGCGCGATGCCCGGCCGCATCATCGAGGCCATCTCCCGCAGCGGCTCGATGAATCCGCTGCTCGTGCTCGACGAGGTGGATAAGCTCGCGAGCGACCAGCGCGGCGATCCCGCGTCGGCGCTGCTCGAGGTGCTCGACAGCGAGCAGAACAGCGCCTTCCGCGACCACTATCTCGAAATCCCGGTCGATCTCAGCCGCGTCATGTTCCTCATGACCGCCAACACGACCGAGACCATTCCACGCCCGCTGCTTGACCGCATGGAGGTCATCGAGCTTCCCAGCTATACGGACGAGGAGAAGCTACATATCGCCGTGGACTATCTGCTGCCCAAGCAGAAAAAAGCGAACGGCATCGCGCCCGCCGCGCTGCGCGTGGACGAGGGGGCGCTGCGGACGGTCATCGCGCGCTACACGCGCGAGAGCGGTGTGCGCAGTCTGGAGCGTGAGCTCGGCAGACTTTGCCGCAAGGCGGCAATGGCTTTTGCCACAACGGATGTAAAGCGCATTCCCATTACGGCAGAGAATGTGGAAAGCTATCTCGGTACGCCGCGCTATACGCGCGACGAGGCGGCAAAGACCGATCTGGTCGGCGTGGTCAACGGTCTGGCCTATACGGGCGTGGGCGGCGTGCTGCTCAATGTGGAAACGGTGATCATGCCCGGCAAGGGGAATGTGTCCACCACCGGCAAGATCGGCGAAGTCATGAGCGAGTCCGCGAAGGCGGCGCTTTCTTATGTACGTTCCCGGGCCGCGGCGCTGGGGCTCAAGCCCGATTTCCACAGCGAGATCGACATCCACACGCACTTCCCCGAAGGCGCGACCCCCAAGGACGGCCCCTCGGCGGGCACCGCCATCACCACGAGCCTCGTTTCCGCCCTGCTCGGCATCCCCGTGCGGCATGACGTGGCCATGACCGGCGAAGTCACCCTGCGCGGGCGTGTGCTGCCCATCGGCGGCCTGCGTGAAAAGCTTCTCGCCGCCAGCCGCGCCGAGATGGCGACCGTGATCATCCCGCGCGACAACGCCAAGGATCTCAAGGAAGTGCCTGACGAGATCCTCC
>ERZ857998.3837-NODE-3837-length-11657-cov-4.905620_pt1 | contig 11657 bp, 8 predicted proteins | sample MGYA00519954_ERZ857998 | MGnify/ENA primary metagenome ERZ857998 (study PRJEB31778, sample SAMEA3449424) | human gut metagenome | biome: human gut; feature: human-associated habitat; material: faeces | place: United Kingdom | collected 2010/2012 ...
CTGCCCCACCAGAGGCCGAGAAGCATAAGGGCAATAATCATATACATCCAGTTCAAGTTGAACTTGGGCATATTAACCTTGTTGTTAGGTTTATTGCTATTGTTTTTGTTGCTACTATTATTGTCCATAATCGTTGATTAGTCTAAATCGGGGATTTGAATAAGTTTGGCATCTGCCCAAAGGTGTTCCAGATTATAAAAGGCTCTTGTTTCCGGTAGAAAAACATGTACCAGTACGTCCGCATAGTCCATAGCTACCCATTCTGCATTTCGAAGTCCGTCAACGGCAAAAGGTTTGCTGTCCGCACCTTTACGGGTAAATTCTTTGATAGAATCTACGATAGCACCAACCTGACTGGGAGAATTTCCCTGACAAATAACGAAGTATTTACAGATAGTATCTTCTATATTGGTTAAATCGGCAATAATGATGTTTTTACCTTTTTTCTCTTGAATTCCCTCTTTTATTTTTTCAATTAATACTTTAGTATCGTTCATTCTTTTAATTGAGATTAATAATTCATGTTCTCTTTTGGTTTATAACAAAAAAGGCTTCCCCTTTGTTTCTGATTATAAACGTGATATTTTTGACAAATATACGCTGATTTATTGGATACAAGAAAGTTATCACTTAATTTTTGTGTTTTTTAGTGGAGATGCTTTTATTTGAAAAGTTAATTTGGGGATTTTTGCAAAAAAAATAGTGGAAATGTTTTGAATTCCCAAAATATTTGTATCTTTGCACCCGCAAACGAAAATAATTGGGCTATGGTGTAATGGTAACACTACAGATTCTGGTCCTGTCATTCCTGGTTCGAATCCAGGTAGCCCAACAAAAAACCACCAGCTTTTTAATGACAAAAACCCGCTAAAACTGCAATTTTAGTGGGTTTTTTGCTTTTTGTGGTATACTTTCAAGTTGGTAAGGCTCAAAAAAAAGAGTCTTCCAAAATGAATGGAAAACTCTTTTTACATCAGCACCGTTTAGGTGATGTTTTTCTGCATCTATGATGGGATACCTATTGTGTCTGTGTTATGACATTTGGCTGCTACCAACCCGGATTCTGAACAAGTTTGCTCGACTTCTGAATCTCGTTTAACGGGATAGGATAGAGGTACATGCGTCTTTCAAAAATACGGGTTTCAAATGCGGTACGCTCCATAAAGTCCTCCAGGTTATCGGCATTCATATTCATACCATGTACCGGTCCGCCTTGCTTATATCCTTCTTCATCGGCACACATCCAGCGACGGACGTCGAAATAGCGTTGTCCTTCGGCGAATAGTTCGATCCGGCGTTCTTTGCGGATGGCTTCTTCCTGTAAGGCTTGGTTGCCTTTTATTTCAGGCTTGATGTCCTTTAGTAAAGGGATACCTGCCCGGTAGCGGACACTGTCGATATGTGCAATGATACGTTCATCCGAAGGATTTACATGGTTCAACGCTTCGGCATATAATAAATAGAAGTCGGCGAGACGGAACAACATTCCTGCTCTGTATTTTGATTTGGCATTGCTTCCTTGGTTTAAAAGATCACGGTTCATTCCCTTGTAAAGCAGATAGCCGGAGTAGCTCATATCCGCTTTGGAGTTATCGTCTCCGCTGCCTTTATAGAAATAAATCTGTTTCGTTGTTTTTTGCCATGTCTTGCCGGAGTAAGTTATGGCCTGATAAAAACGTGGTTCGCGATTCTTATACATATTAGGAATGCCGTCTTCGCCAATGCCTTCTTCTGAATAAAGTCCTGACTCGTGAATACTCTTGCCGTCATTCATGTAGAAATCGTCAATGGCTTCCTGCAATACACCTACACAACCGAATCCGCTATATATCGCACGTGGAGTGCATCTGCGTTCTCTTCCTTCTCCACCTACATCGCCCCATGAATTCTTGCTGGTTTGCCAGATAGCTTCCGGGTTGCTCAAACTTACCTGAAAGAGTTGGTATAGAGATTCTTCTGCATTCAACTCTCCGTCTTTATCTTTTTCTTTATAAAGGTGATAGTGAGTTTTTGCATAATCAATGAAGCGCTGCAACGCGTTTAAGGCAGTTTGCCATTTTTTGTCATCTTTCGCAGGAAACAGTTGTTTGTCCTGATTATCCCTCAATGCGATTGCTTCCGAATATCCTCCGTTAAGTAAGGGGCTTGCGGCATACACGTGGAGTTTTGCCAGAATAGCCAATGCTGCCCCTTTGGTAGGTGCTGCGCTTCGGTTCTCGTTTGGAGTCCCGTCATCGTTCACTTCCTTTTCAGGCAGTTCATTGTAGCATTCATTGAGTTCGGAATCGATGAATTGCACTACTTCGTCGACAGAGTTCCGGTAATAGTCCAGATCACTTGCGGACGGTTCCGATATTTCTGTCATAATGGGGATAGGACCATACAATTCAAATAACAAGTAGTGATAGTAAGCACGTAGGAAACGAGCTTCGTTTTTCAATCTTGCCAATTCGTCTTCGTCAATGTAATCCGTAACGTCACCTTGCTGTGGGATCGTATGCGAGTATGCCAGAAATTCGTTTGCCTGACGGATTTGTTTGTAAAGACTCCAGCGCGATAAATCCGCCGATCCGGCATGGTAACCTACTGTCGGAATTGTCTTGACATTATTTTGTGCACTTTTTAACTCGTCGGAAACTGCCGGCCAGGGATTATCCAATCCCGTCAAGGCTGCATAAGAACTGGTTATAATAATGTTTGATACATCCGGAATTCCGGAATATATATATCGGTGGAAGCGACGGGCATAACCGGTATTATTGAATACTTCTTCCATGCTTAATTCTGCCGCCAGGTCGTCCGATACATCCAGATAATCGCTGCAACCCGAAAAGAATATCGTGCTTAGTCCTACGGCCACTATGATTGATAGTTTTTTTAATGTCTTCATATATATAATGTATTATATGTATTATTAGAAAGTAAAGTCAAGACCGAATGTGAAAGTCCGGCTCAGTGGATATGAGAAGCCGCCGTTGGTGTTTCCAAGTTCCGGGTCCCACATTTTGATATCATCCCATACACAAAGATTGTTTCCTTGCAGATAAACACGCAAAGCTTGTATACCGATTTTTTTCAGTGTTTTCTCCTTGAAGTTGTAACCGACTTCAATATTTTTCAGTCGCAGGAAGCTGGCATTGCGCAGCCACCAGGTGCTGGCAGCTGTATTGTTATCATAATTGGTAGAGTGCATGCGCGGGAACATTACATTTTGGCTTGGGTTCTGTTCGGTCCATCTGTTGGCTACTTCTGATCGTACAGCGGATTCTTCGACTCCCCATTGGAACGGGAAAAATGCTCCGTCCGAGCTGGCTCCTAATACGGTCGATGTATTTCCTGATCCTTGGAAGAAGATACCGACATAGGCTCCTTTCCATTCGGCATTGAGGCCGAAGCCATAAACTATTTCCGGAATGGAAGGATTTCCTACATCTTCCATTTGGTCGTTGCTGTCGATCTTACCGTCTCCGTTCAGGTCTTTGTATTTGATATCTCCCGGGCGTACTCCGCTTGACAAGCCGGATACAACTCCCGATTTCAGTTCATACTGGCGGTTCAGACCTTCACCTGTTATGTTGAAGTCGTCGGTGGTATAAAGTCCGTCAGCAATGTATAGTTTCCATGAGTTGAGGCGAGTTCCTTTCTTTTCGAGCCACGGATAGACTTGTGGCACCTGATCATATTCGAGGATTTCGTTGCGTGCAAATGTAAAGTTGCCGCGTGCGCTCAGGTTTACTTCACCGACTTTATAATTGAGATTCAGACTTGCATCCACACCCTGGTTTTTCACGATACCGAAGTTTTGCCATGGCATTTGCTGGAAGCCTGTCACATTGGAAACGGTATTACGTTGCAATAGGATGTCCTTACGTTTGTTGTTGAAGTAGTCCACTTGCAGGTCAATGCGGTTGTCGAATAACCCCAAGTCGATACCGAAATTGCGTTTGTCTTCGATTTCCCAGGAAAGAAACGGTGATTCGAACTGGGCTTCGGTAATTCCATTGCCTACTCCGCCCATTGCGCCGCTGTTGCTGAATCCGATATTATAGCCACTATTATCTTGTTTCATGGTTCCACGATATAAGAAGCGGTTACCTCCGGTATCGTCGTTACCGGTACGCCCGATGGAGAATCTTAGTTTCAATTTACTTACTACCTTTTTCAAGGCTTCCGGATAATAATGTTCATTGCTGATATACCATGCCAAACCCATGGCGGGGAAGAAACCGAAGCGATAGCCTTTTGCAAAGGTTTCCGAACCGGTGTAGCCGAAGTTACCTTCTAAGAAATAGCGTCCGTCATATCCATAAGTTACACGGCCTACCAAACCTTGCTTTCTATAAGGTAAAGCGTTATTGTGATACTGTGTTTCTTTTTGCATGTATAGGAACATAGCGCCTACATCGTGTTTCTCTGCAAATGTACGGTTGTAATTGAAGGCTGTTTCAAAGTAAATCTTTTTGTTTGAACTGTTACTCAGGTTTTCTGATAACACATCGCTGCCTTCTACTACAGTCTTATATAACAGTTTGCCATTTTCGTCGCGTCCTGTGGCCAGATATTGTGTCGGTGTTTTGGTGCGTTTGGCGATATATGACATGTCTGCGTCAAAGCTGATGAGGCCTTTCCATGTCAAGCCCTTAGTTAGGAAGTCCAGTTTTTGGTCTACTTCCACTTTTGATTGGATGGAAGTTCTCCATTCTTTGGCGTATCCTGAGTTAACAAGCAGGTTGTACGGGTTGGAACGATTGCCTGACGGACGGGGATGTCCGGCCACAGTTCCGTCGGAATAAACTGCCGGCATGATATAAGACGGAGTACGGCACATGGTAGTAAAAATAGTGCTGGTTCCTGTTCCCGGATAATTGGTTTGCAGGTATTGTCCGCTGAGGTCTACTTTTACTGTTGTGGTTTTAGTTGCGTCAAAGTCAATGTTGCTGCGCAGATTGTAGCGCTTCAATCCGATATTGTTATCATAGTCATTGCCGAAATCCTTGAATATACCATTTTCCTGATAGAAGGCGCCGGATACGAAATAACGGGCACGTTCAGTTCCTCCTCTTACGTTCAGGGTATACCGCATATTATAGGTGTGGTTTCTTAGCATTGTACCCAACCAGTCAGTGTCCGGATATAAATCACGGTCGGCTCCGGGACCGTATTTGGCTATCTCTTCGTCCGTGCGTATGCTGGCGGTCCCTTCGTTGTTCAATGCTTCGTTGTATAGGTTCAACGTTTCTACTGAGTTCATGAAAGTCGGCAGACGTGTTGGTTCGAGAATAGTTCCTTCGGCTCGGAAAGAGATTTTAGGTTTCTGTGAATTTCCTCGTTTGGAAGTAATCAAGATAACTCCGTTTGCGCCTTCGGCTCCGTAAACAGCTGTGGCGGCAGCATCTTTCAGTAAGGTAAATGATTCAATTTCATCCGCTTCAATATCCTGCATTTGCCGGGGGACACCGTCGACTAATACAAGCGGATTGGTACCGCCTTTGAAAGAACTTTGTCCCCGAATCCAGAAGTCGGCATTGTCATATCCCGGTTCACCGGAACGTTGCACTGCGATCAAGCCCGGTACTTGCCCTGCCAGATTATTGGTCATATTACGACTGGAAGAAACGGACAACTCTTTGGGACCGATGGCGTTGATGGAACTCACTACGCTGTTCTTCTTTTGTTTTCCGTAGCCGATAACAACCACGTCCTCCAGCATCTCTGTGCTCGGAAGCATTTTGATTGCTAATACCTTTTCTCCTTTATAAGTGATTTTTTGCTGTTCGTAACCCACATAAGAGAAAAGAAGTATATTGCCTTTTTGGGCTTTGATGGTGAAATTACCATCTACGTCAGTGATGGCGCCGACTGTGGTTCCTTCGATTTTTATCTGCACTCCGATCATCGGCTGCCCGTTTTCATCGACTACGAGTCCTGTCGGACTTTGTCCTTGTGCATAAATAGTGTTTATTCCTGCAAATAAGGCAAACAGAATGAAACACATTACTTTTAATATCTTATTCATAAATGTTTCTTTTAAGTAAGAATTAGAAAATAATTAAGGTTACTTGTCCGTGCCGTATACATATATTTCTGCCAGGTGTCCTACAGATGAACCACTGCCCAAAGTGGGGATGTAAATACGTATCCAGCGTGCATCACATGCTTTTACGGGGACCATTTGCTCTGTTTTTATGCTACCGTCAAAGAAGTATTTTCCAATCAGGTTCCATGTTTCACCGTCATCTCCTGCATAAATCTCAAGGTTCATAGAAGTAAGTGCATTTTGTCTGGCGATGAGTCCTAATTGGCTGACACTGTTTTCTTTGCCCATGTCGAGCATTATTTCATATGGTGGAGCTACTTCGCCTCCCTGCCATTGACTATGCCAGAAAGTGTTTATCTCTCCGTCAATCAAAGATATCGTCTGACCGTTGTGGGGGTAAGCGGCTGAAACTTCGCCTGTCTTTTCTTCTGTGTTGGCAGTCACTGTCCAGTGGTCACGGTTAATAGGGCCGCCTTGTTTGATTACGAAATAGTTGGCTACCGTTTCCTTGTCTATGTTGATGCTGGCGTCTCCTTGTCCGCTAAGTCCGCCGAGTGAAACCGGAAGAAGATAATTTCCGGGGGGAAGTGTTTCACCCAGCAGGCTAATAGCAGAGCCTCCCGTTGTCTTTCCCTTGGCGATAGTGACATTGGGAAGAGTGTAGAAGTCGGAAGGTAAAGGTATGTAATAGGTCGAATTTGCCGAATTGTAGTTGTCCACATAGTCCGCTCCTTTGGTTGCAAACGAGGTCGTCAGATCCCATTCGTTCTCAAAGCTTATCTCTGTGTCGAGATTCATAGGTGAAGTAGTCGTTCCTCCTTCTACTACGAAGTCTCCTCCGGTGGATGCAAGTCTGACGATGGCTTCTTTAACGATAAATCCGTAAAGCGTTGCCGTTCGGTCGGAGTTCATAGGAGTCCCTGTAGAGGATACCCGTAATGGAAGAACGTATTTAAGTTCATCAAAGCCGCACAGGTTGTAGATTTTGTGAGGATCATACACCAGACTGCCTCCTGTTACGCGCCTGTCTCCGCCAGGAGAGACGGAATAGGTTGCATTTTCAATCGTATAGCATTCGGGAGGTAGTAATTGATAGGAAGTGCCGTCCGCATTATTCAGAGAATCCAACAGGGATTGTTCTACTGAAAAAGTCACCGTTCCTCCGGTATCCTCTAATCCTGCCTTGGCAATGGATAGATCAATCTTGTTGAGAGGGCCTAAATCGTAAACTTCAATGGTGGAGAATCCACTTTGTGATGCTGAGAACATTCCCTTAGAACGTTCGTTATCAACATCTTCTATGCAGCTGGTAATGCATAAGAATGCCAGCAAGCATGGTGTTAGTTCAAAGCATTTTTTCATAAATTAATATTAGTTTTATTAAAGGTAAAAAGGGTAAAAACAAGTTGAAGTACTTGTGGGTACTCTTGGATTTGGAATACTTATTTCTTTCTCATAGGCATTAAAATTAGAAGTTAAAACTTTTATTTGTGTGCTGAACTATGCTGATTTAAAGTCAAAAAAATAATAAGTTCTATGTCTTAGTTCTTGTAGAACTATAATATAGTAGATGATAAGATGGAATAGAATGCATATTGTTGATAATCAATGGGTAATATTGGGGGATGTAAACGTGTAATAGTGAAATACTCACTCTGTTTCTACCCGTTGATTGATTAAATGAGAATAAATGAAAAACTTATTTGTAATTTAAATATGAAATATTCTTGAAAAATAGTATGACTTTTTCAAACTAATTAGTATATTTGCACACGAATCGTTGATTTTTAGCAAAAAAGATGGTAAATCTATTGCTTAGTTAGATGCATTAGTTTAGATACAAGTGGATTAACAAACTGTTTTTTTGTGCTAAGTTCTACAAGAACTTAGTTTGATTATTCCTCTATTCCTTTTTAATTGGTTGATTGTTTCGGTCAGACCGGGCGAAAAACTCACTTCTTAAATATAAAGCATTTTGGCAGTCGTTTAATTACGGGTGTAAGGGAGAAAATATTTAACGCGTCTATATACTTTATTGTACCAGCGATTGTATATAATGACTGGTTGGACTTTAATGTGCCAATCTGCGACTTAGCAGATTGGCATTGTTAAAACCACATCAGTCGTTTTCTGAATCATTTTCTTCTTTTGCAACTTTTATCGTTGTATTCAACAATTCTTCTAATGTCTCTTTCAAAGTATCATCCAACAATTCTTCAAGTGCCTGGCTTAAAGTTTTCATAATTTGTTTGCTTTTTAATTGATATAATATGTATCAATTCGCCTATTCATGGGCTTTCACAAATTATTTTTCATTTTTTCTTAAGATTTTTCTCTAAAACTGAAATTATCTTCCGATTGCGTGTACAATTTCTCTATTAATCAATAATTGTACGCGCATGAAACCATTCCACTCATTACTTCACATGATAGATACTCTGCATACCGAAGAGGATTGCAGGGAGTATCTTGAAGATATGCGGTGGCATGGTGAGCCTGTTTGCCCGCATTGTGGCTCCATATCTAAGTATCACTATAAACTAACTCAAAACGGTAAATTTAAAGGTTTATGGAAATGCAAAGATTGCAGGAAGCGCTTTACAGTCACACAAGGTACTATGTTTGAAGGTTCTCATGTTCCTTTGAAGAAATGGTTCTATGCGATATATCTTTTCTTGGGACACAAAAAAGGGATAAGCAGTGTTCAGTTAGCAAAAGATATTGATGTAACTCAAAAAACTGCGTGGTTTATGTTATCTCGCATAAGAGTGAATCTAAAAGATGATGATGCAAACTTTGATGATTTTACGCAAGTTGATGAAACTTATGTTGGTGGTAAGGGTAAGAAAGGCCAACAGGGGCGAAGCCTAAAGAAGAAAACCCCTGTAATGGGATTACTTTCTGCTGGCTTAGTTCATGCACGTGTTATACCTAATACTACCAAAAAAGTTCTTCAAGCAATTATTGATGAACTTGTATCTCCAGGTTCAGTGATTATTTCTGATGAATGGGGTGGATATAATGATGTAGAGAAAAGATATATCCACGAGGTTGTAAAACACAAAATTTATGAGTATGTAAACAAAAAAGGATTCCATACTAACGGTATAGAGGGCTTCTGGAGTCAGCTAAAACGCGGTATTATTGGTATCTACCATTTAGTAAGTCGTAAGCATCTACCGAAGTATTGCAAAGAATTTGTGTATCGGTATAATACCCGAAAAATTACTGATGGCGAGCGCTTTAATGAATTCTTACAACAACCAACAGAAAGGTTGTACTATGGAGAATTACTAATGAAACCGGAATGGATATGGTGAGTAATATTAATCTATAAAAGTAACTCCGCTCGTGGTGGGGCGGAGTTACTTTTCTTACAAGAAAAGATTTCGGATAAGTTCCAAGACTATTTTGGTGAATATTTTCATCAAATAGTTCTTTAAAAATCGGTATTTCATATTACCTCCTTTTTAAGTGTTCAACATCATGTTGCAGAATTAGCTCACCTTTTTCTGCATCTGGCACCAAGTTATGTAAGCAACTTGAAGCTTGACAAAGTGAATCATACACAACTTCAATAGATGAATTGTCGAAAATTCAATAATCAAATGTTAAATTATTGAGGTCGGATTTTATGAACTACTACTGACTAAACGGCAGTCCGTGATATTGTCTGATAGATGTTTGCCTATTTCCTCCTTTTTCGTTTACTTTGTGGACGAACTAAAAAAAGGAGGTATAAGAATAGACATTTCTGATAAAAGACATATTGCATAACTTGCAGACAATTATTTGACTTGGTAAAATCTGGTAAATTTTAAAAAGAAGTTCAAAATAATGAGTCTAAGCATAGTTTGTACCCTTGCATAAGGGCACGGACTGCTTTTTCTTATTTGAACTTCGGGCTTACCAGAGCCTTACCAATCAATGAGAAAATAGTGTTCGTGTCCTTTCTTTATTTCTGAACGATTGGAATGACTCCTCTTCTAAAGGCAATCAAAAGACCTCGACAATCTTTTTCTCCCCGAAAGTATCTGTAATACATATATCAAATATTAATCATTAAAGAAAGGAGAAACCTATGGGTAAAATTGCAACAAGAGCGTTTTGTAATACGCTCAAAGCTGGTGCATTTAGTTCGGAACTAACTCGAAGTCCGACAAGGAGTGAGATAGAAGCAATATCTGGCTTCTTTATAAAAGGCACTTATGCTGCAAACCAATTAGTAATGGAAGAAGATATTATCGGACCTGTTACTGTTATTGTAGTTGGTGCTAAAGGCAATATTATCAAAACTCAAATATAATTCAAGACAAAAAGTGCCTTTATGAGGATGCAACTCGCTTTTTATCAGGAAATCTCACCCCATTGGTTGCGGGATATATCGAAGAAATCATGAAAAAAGAACTATTTTGTATTCTATTATGCGTTAGTAGTATATTCATCTCATGTGGAAAAGATTCAACAGAGTTCGAGAAACCAACCAAACCACCAGTTGAAAAACCAGAGATGATACCTACAACTGATGGAATTATTAACTTAAATAATGAATTTATGATAGTAGGAAAATATATTTGGAATGCTGTTGCCTATGGCAACGGAAGATTTGTAGCAGTAGGTGATTATGGATATATAACTTCCTCTACTGATGGTGTAACGTGGAGCACACCAATAATTACAAAACCGACCCCATTATGGGTTGGAATAGCTTATGGAAATGGGCGATTTGTAGCAGTAGCCCAAGCTAGTGGATATATAATTTCATCCACTAATGGAACGACTTGGAGTACAATACAATCAGTCGGAAATTACGGTTGGTATGCGGTTGCCTATGGTAATGGAAAGTTTGTAACAGTAGGTGCAGGAGGGCGTATAGCTTCATCTAATGATGGCGTGAATTGGACTACACCAAAGCAAGTTGGAACATCTGCTTTTCAAGCTGTTGCTTATGGCGGTGGGAAATTTGTAGCAGTAGGCCTTATGGGATATATAACCTCATCTACCGATGGTGTAACGTGGAGCACTCCTAAAATGATAGATAGTGCTAGTTTATATGCTGTTACGTATGGTAACGGAAAGTTTGTAGCAGCAGGTGACAATGGACATATGATTTCCTCGACCGATGGCATGACTTGGAGTGTGCCACAAGTAGTAGGAAACAAACAATGGAATGCTGTTACATCCAGAAGTGGAAAATATATAGCGGTAGGTGATGGTGGTTTGGTTACTACATCCACAGATGGGGCAACTTGGACAAAACCAGAAGAGAAGAAATCAGAAATGAATCGGGAAATATTGTTTGGGCAAATCTCAAAGGCATTTGCGCTATGCCATAGTTCTCGAATTACATATCAAAACATAAGTAGGGCATGCTGGGAAACTGGCATGACCTATTATTAGTTTAATAAGATATTGACTATTATAAATTGTGATTCAATAGATGAAAAATAAATTAGTATTTCTACTTGTAATTCATAGAATGGAGCGATATTTTATTTAAATTTGTAATTAAAAGAATCGTAATTAAAAATATAATAGATATGGATACACGAGGCTCTGAATGGCGAAAATGGGATTTGCATGTGCATACTCCTGCATCATTATGTTCTGAATATGGAGG
>ERZ857998.3840-NODE-3840-length-11648-cov-6.338394_pt1 | contig 11648 bp, 6 predicted proteins | sample MGYA00519954_ERZ857998 | MGnify/ENA primary metagenome ERZ857998 (study PRJEB31778, sample SAMEA3449424) | human gut metagenome | biome: human gut; feature: human-associated habitat; material: faeces | place: United Kingdom | collected 2010/2012 ...
CCGCGTCGTCTCCCGCGAAGGGTGCCGACGGCGCGCTTTTTCGAAAGAAAGAGAGAGGGTTCATTCGGTTGTTTACACTAGGTGTTTCGGAATTCAAAATTATCCCATAAAACGACATAAATAACGGTATCGTTCGGGAAAGTAGTCGTGCAGGAGACTTAATCTGTTCAAAATAAGCGATATGATATTCTGTTCCGTCCGTAAAATAGTAGATGGAATTCCGATTTGTCGTGCGATACGCTCGCGACTTTTTGTCCGAACTCCGGTCGGTCCCTTGTTTGGCAAGCCTGCGGAAACGAAGGCGGGAATCTACTTTATTCGAAGCCGGCCGAAAGAGGAATCCGCTGCCTTCTAATATTTTGCAACGTAACAAGAACTCTATTTTTCTCTTGAGATTGAATTCGAAGCGCTTTATGGAATAAATTTGCAAACTGATAAATTGATAAACCCCGCTATCCCTGATCGTTCCATCCGGCATGATTTCGAAAAAGAACCGGACTTCGACCCAAATCTCACCCGCAATGAAAAAGTTACTTGCATCCTTATTCTTTGTCTTCACGACGTTGTTCACGTATGGACAGCAGTTTCATGTGGCATCCTATAATGTCCGGTATGCGAACCCGGCCGATGAACAACGAGGCAATGGGTGGAGCCAGCGATGTCCGGTCATCTGCAATCAGATCGCCTACGAGTCGTTCGACCTGGTCGGCATGCAGGAGGTTCTTAAATCCCAGTTCGACGACTTGTCGAACCGTTTGTCTCGTGACTACGGTTGTATCGGAGTCGGCCGCAACGACGGCAAAACGTCCGGCGAGTACGCTCCGATATTCTATAAAAAAGATCGCTTCATCTTGCTGGATTCCGGCTGTTTCTGGTTGTCGGAAACTCCCGATAAGCCGAGCGTGGGATGGGATGCGAAATATCCGCGTATTTGCAGTTGGGCACAATTGCAGGACCGAAACACCGGAAATACCCTGTACTTCCTGAATACGCATTTCGATCACGTCGGAAAGCAGGCTCGGAAGGAGAGCGCCTGCATGATCGTGAAGTGGATCCGCAGGCATTCGGACTGCGGAGAGACGATTCTGGTCGGAGACTTCAATGTGGATCAACGCAGCGAAAGCTACCGGGAACTCGTAAAGACTGGATTCCTGACGGACTCTTTCGAAGCGGCACCCATTCGCATGGCTGCCACCGGAACGGTCAACGGATTCGACCCGCAGAGATGGACCGGCCAGCGTATCGACCACGTTCTGGTCACTCGAGGCATCGAAGTCCTCCGCTACGGTTTGCTAACGAACCCCTATTGGTCGGTGGACTGCGCGGGAAATCGGGAAGCCCGCCTGCCGTCGGACCACTATCCCGTCAGCGTATACCTAACGATTCCGTAACTCACATCCGGTTTCCACGAGAAATTCACGGCAGATGTTCCGATCGACAATCCCCTATGAACTTTTAACGATATCATGAAAATATGAAAAATGCCATTACAACTCTTTTGACACTCCTCGTGCTGGTTTCGTGCAGGCCTCATCGTACCGGCTCGGGGATGATGTTCGAAACAGATTGTCCAAAAGTGAACGAAGCGTGGGAATTGGCCGTGAAGACGGTCCGTTACAATATTCGCGACAGCATTCTGGCGGCAGGTGCCGACTATGGCGGAGAGTGGACCCGCGATGTGGCCATCAATACATGGAACGGGACGGATCTGTTCATCCCCGAGGTGATGGAACGCTCCCTGTGGCATGTAACCGACGGGCGACGAACCGTCGGACATCAATATTGGGATAAGATCATTTGGGTGCAGGGAGCCTATTATCACTATCTGCTTACCCGCGATACGAATTTCCTGAAAGAAGCCTATATCTGCTCGCGCAATACGATGAAACAGCTCGAGACGGTGGCTTACGATCCGAGCTACGGCCTGTTCACGGGACCCTCGGTGTTCAACGACGGCATATCGGCATTCGAAGAACCCATTTACGATGCATCCAAACCGGACCTTTCGGGCGTCATGCGGCATAATACGCAGAATATAAAGTGTCTGAGCACGAACTGTGTTTATTATATGGCGTATCGGGCTTTGAACGAGATGCACCGGATATTAGGAGAAACCGAGCATGTCGAGTATGCAGGCAAAGCTGAAACATTGAAGGAAAATATCCGCCGAAATTTCTTCAGTCCGCGGGGAAAACTCTATTATGCTATCGACGAGCAAGGCGGAGTTCATAAGCATCAGGAGGCATTGGGAAATGCCTTTGCCATTCTCTCCGGTATCGTAACCCCTCTGGAAGGACACTTGACGCTGATTCGAAACGAAACGACCGAGTACGGAGTCCCTTCGATCACGCCGACATTCAAGCGATTTTCCAAAGAGCGTCCCGGACGGCACAACCGTTTGATCTGGCCCTTCGTCAATGCCTTTTATGCAGAAGCCGCCTTGGTGACCGGTGACTGGGATATTTTCGAACACGAATTCAGGGCGATGGCGGCCTTGGCGTTGGATGAAGATAAGGGAAATTACAATTTCTATGAGATATTCGATCCCGAAACAGGGAAACCGGAAGGTGGAAATCAGGCCGGCCGCGCCGTATGGCACTCCCGCCGCCACCAGACTTGGTCGGCGACAGGATACATGACTATGGTCTGTCAGGGTATCTGCGGCCTTCGTCCAAATCCGGACGGCATAGAGATACGGCCCTATCTGCCGAGAGGAATCAATCGGCTGTCTATCAAAGGACTAAAATTCGGGAAGATGACACTCGACATCGACTTGCAGGGACAAGGTTACCGAATCGTCGATTTCCGGGTCGACGGCCGGAAATCCGCGAATCATTTCATCGCGGCGGACGAGACAGGACGGCGACACATCGAGATCCGGTTGGATCGGCCTCGATTCCCGTGATCGCGCCAACCCTACACGCGTCTGCCCGAAAGCGGTACGGAGAATCCTCCGCACCGCTTTTTCTTTGCCCGAAGGTAAAGAACGCTCATACGGCCGTTCGATTCTGAAATATCCCGCAGCATTCCCTTTTCCCGTTCGGATCACTTGCTCGTGCCGACACGTTCTCCGCCGATCTTTCGCACCCGGATTTCGAAATCATCGCGTGAGACGAGTGCGCAATTGCGCACTTTCGTGCGATAATTATATACGGTAGAGATCGAGCAGCGCAGGAACGAAGCGATCTTGGCACTATCGGTAATACCCAGCCGCAGTAACGCGTAAATGCGAAGTTCCCTGTTCAAAAGATGCCCGGATTTGGGAACGATCTGTTCATCTTTTTTCAACAGGGCATTGAAATCGGAGACGAAATTGGGATACATCCCCAAAAATATGTTGTCGAAATGGGTATACAGTTCGTCTATTTCATGTTCGATCAACCGGTTCGATTTCAATTGCTTGAAAAGTTCCTCCATTTGCCGGTTTACAGCCAGCCTGTTCAACGATTTACGGTAGGTTTCGAATTTGTCGATGTAGTTCGAATGCAGGTCGAAGAATTGAGTGATATACTGTTCCTTGACCATATTCGATTCGGTAAGCAGACTATTCGTTTCGATGATTTCCCGGTTTTGCTCCGTCAGTCGGACATTGCTCTCGGAGAGTCGCTCCTTGATCTTGGATATATTTTTCATCTGTTTGAGGATCTGAGCGATAAGCAAAATAAGAGATAGGGACAACAAACTGATGAGTAGTAGCGACCACTGAAGGTTGTGTTTTGCAGCGGCCTCTTTATCGCGAAATGCGGCGTTGACCATCGTATAAAACTCCGCCATTTGCGTGGTACGAACCTGCGCACCGCCGAATACGGCATCCTCGATGGCAGACTGGGCATATTTGAAAGCCCGTTTCTCATCGCCTGCGTCGAAATAGATAAGTGCTAGATTTTGAAGGGCGGAGGTCTCCTTGATAGCGCACCGGATGTCCGTTATGGCAGAAATCGTGTAGTATTTCTTGGCCAGATCGAGTCGGTTCATCCGTTGGTAGAGTTTGGCCAGCTGATGATTCGAACTGGCATAATCGGGAGTGTCTCTCGGCGTTTGAGCGAGAAGGTCCGCAAGTATCCTTTCGGCAAGAGCGTAGTTCGACGGATCGGCGCTGTTCATAAGCTGTGTCACGCGATTCGAACGATACGTTCTGGATCGGGGAGCAGCTGTTTTCATTAGCGAATCGCGCAGCGCCGTCTTGATATCATGGTATTTGTTCGAGCTGGCCAGACCGTAATGGTCGTAAAATTGGATGCAGACTTCGTAATACCTGCTGAGCATCTCTTCGGGAAGCTGCGAAGGATCGATCGATTTCAGAACCGCCTGGGAGTCGATATACCGGCCGGAGAAAGAGTATAACGGCGCCAGTTGCAGCAGCGATTGATATATTTTTCGAGAGGATTTGAGTTCGCGAGCGATTTCGAGATTCCGCTCGACGTAGCGCACCGCCGAATCGAGGATGTATTTTCGGTACTCCTCATAGAGTTTCAGATTTATATCGTACTCATGTTCTGCGGAGAGCGAATCCGCTCGAAGCATCCGTTTTGCCTCTTCGATCGTTCGGTCTTTTTCCCGGATGAATGATACCTTGTTGTCGATAGCATGATCCAGGCAATCGGTCAGTTCGTCCGGCTTTTCACCGTAACAACCTGAAAGTCCGGATAAACATATCAGCAAAACTACGTGAAAGAATCTTGTTTGTGCTGACGACATACCGAGCTTCATATCTTAGGAGTTTATATTTGATGTCATCAGTATTTCATTAAAATCAGGACACTGATGAACTGATTTGACAAATCTACTGCAATATCTGAAAGATGTTTTAGTACCTGGTAGGGGCTCTTCTCAATTATACAAATTCAATATGCTTTGACAAATTTACTAACTTCAATGAGAATAATCGTATCTGATATAAGATTTATGTAGTTTATAAAGACGGTTCCCGACAATCAATCTATTTAAAACTTGATTTAAAGGCTTCATAAATCTCATCAAGTGAATAACCGGGTATGGGAGACCCCCAGAAAGAGTTACTGTGCCCACCTCCTTCACCATCTTCGGAAGGATAAACGATAACCGGAGGGATCATCACACTCGTCGAATCACGGGCCTCCATTCCATCGAGATCGACCAACCGGATCGGATTATTCCCGCAGAAAACATACGGACTATGGTATTGCTGCAAGGGATCCTGCGAGAGCCACCGCCCGTTAAGTTTGTTGTAACAACGGGCACCGTAGTCCGAGAACGGCAAGCCTGCGAATGCCTGATCTTCCTTGCCGTTGAACCGGTCTCGGTTATCTGAAACAGGCAACGAAGGCGTTACCCAGCGTTTTCCGAAAGGCTGGTAGTCGTTGCGTTCGAGGACGTTGTTTTGGTCTGTCGCCACGACACGCACGCTTCCCAAATGATCGGTCAGGAAATAACGAACCTCGGTTTCATCGTCGACCGTCCCCACGATTCGTCCGCCGCCGAACGGCGTACTCTCGAATACACGGTCGCCTCCGGCATCCGCACGGTATGTAAAAGAACCTCGATACGCAAAACTGCAGTCATCGGCATTCACCGCAGAGAGTTTCGTACCATCTGCAAGGTACGAATATTTCGCGACAATCGTATCGTTCCGCATGGCTTTTTCTAACAGATTCAGACTGTTGTATGCAAAATTCGTTTGCAGTTCCATGTCGTATGTCAGATTGCCGTTGCGGTCGTGCGCATAACGTGAATGCAAGATGATCCCCGGTCGACAGGACGTATGACCGCACTCGTATCGATGGAGATTTCGGCATCCAACGCGGCAGTTCCATTGTCCTCTGTAACCTTCTCCGGCACCACGATAGCCGGCCCTCCGGGATGAATCTCGATTTCATCCCACGCGATTACCTTGTCTTTCTCCATCCGGTCGAGCCGATTGCCGATGTAGGTATACTGACGGTTGCTGGACTGAACACCGTCCGCATAACGGATCAGCGTCAGCAGGTTTCCATTGCGGTCATAGGTAAGGAAACGTTCGACATTCTGCTTGTTCAATTCCCCGTTCACATACTGAGTCGTGTTCGCCAGCCGCGAGAGGCCGTCGTAGGTGAAGACATATCGGTTCTGCGGGCCGTCGCCGGACGGGTCTCCCTTGTGCTGCCACTGCCACGAGGTGATATTTCCCGTATAGGAGTGTCCGAGCGACATGTCGAACAGCTCGCTGCTTTTCTTGGTCAGCCAGCTTCGGATGTCGTATTCCGACTGTTCAGCGATCGCCGACGTCCCCTCGCCCAGACGCCGCGCAGCAAGCCTTCCCAGCTCGTCGTACTCGTAGTAGACAACAGCCTCCTCGCCGCCGTTTACCTGTGTCGTCTCGTTTAATAACCGCCCGCGATCGTCGTAGGTGAAGGTGCGGTCGATGTCGTCGGTCTTGCCCGCGCGGGTGTAGCTTTCGCGTTGTGCGATGAGGTTTCCCACGAAATCGTAGCGCTTCGAGGTGCAGAGGATGCCGTCCTCGGTGTCGCGCTCGACAATCTGGATCAGACGTCCTTTGTAGTCGTAGTAGCAGGCGCGCTGGTGATAGCCCGTGATCGTATCGTTGGCCAGCACGGCGAGTTTCTCGTAGGTCAGCGAACCCGTGGCATTGTCGTAGCGCAGCGATTCACCGTCCGTGGCCGTCAGACCTTCTATCGACTGGAAATCGAGCCCTGCCGCCTGTACCTCCGATGGATAGGTGTCGTAAACATATTTCCGCAACGGTACCGAAGAGCCCAAATAGGGCGGTTCGACAGATTCGATCGGCTCACCGATCGAGACGCCAGCCTGAGACCTTATGGGGATCAATTCCGCTTCGACAGCGAGGCTCTGCTCCTGCACCCGTCCCAATGCATCGTACGAATAGCTTATCCACTGCTTCTTCGCGCGTAGATTGCCGTCCTGCGACACTCGAAGACGGTCTCCTTCGTCGTAGCGCATATACTCCGCCTCGCGTCCGGGCATTCGTTTCTCGACCATGAGGCCGCGATCGTTGTAGGTGTAGACGTAGCAATACTTTTCGGCGAAATCGTCGTCGACGGGGACTGTCAGCGAATCGCTGAGCAGGTAACTGCCTTCGGGCGTGACGACCCACCGCAGCCGGCCGTAATCGTCGTAGACGGAGTAGGTGTCGATCGGTTCGTCGTCATCGAACGTGCGGCTCAGCAGCGTCCGCCCCAGTCCGTCGGTGAAGCTCTGCACGACATGATCGTCGGGATCGGTCGTCACGGTGCATGAGAGCGTTCCGGCGTCGTGGCACCCCTCGCAGACCAGTTCGCCGTCGACGCCCACTGCGAGCCATCGCACCTCGTCGGTGTCGTTTGTCCGGTAATCGAACTCGGTGTAGAGGACTTCGTAGTCTTTCATGTAACCGGGCAACGCCTGCTTGCGTACGCGCCCGAGCGGCGACGCCTCGTAGACCTTCTCCGTGAAGGAGCGCTCATAGTCGGAGCTGTATCGTTCTTCATAATAGTTTCTCTGCTCCGAAATCGCCGTACTATTCGGCAGTTCCTCCTCGTCCGAATAATAAGTCGCCTCGAAAGGAAGGTAGGCCGTCGCATCGCTGCGCAGCAGGGCATCGTATACGATCGGCGTCACGATGTTGTACCCGTTGACGGAGGCTCGGACATTCGTCGTTTGCGACGGCAGTCCCAATCCGTTGTAATAGGTGATGTCGGTAATCGTCGTTCCGGTTTCGGAGATCGCCGTTCGGGTCTTGATCCAGTTCGATCCGGAATCTTGTGCCCCGATCCGTCCTGCGGAGCAGAGGAGGAAGGCAAATAAAAGAATATGTCGTTTCATGGGATTGCAGGATTTGTATTACTGGTCGAAGGAATATTCATACTCGTTTACGACCTTGCCTTTGTGGTCGCGCACGCGCATCAGGTGGTTGTGGGCGTTGTACTCGTAGGTGGTTTCACGTCCCGAAGGATCGGTCATCGAGGCCATCCCCACCAGCGGGATGTATGTCGCCGTGGTGACGTGCCACTCCTTGCGGCTGGTTCGCAGGCCGTCGAGCGCCGCAAGATCGCCCTCCGACAGCACGACCGAGGTACGGATACGCTCGACGGTCGCCGCACCCAAGGCGGTCGTCACCTCGTCGTATGCGGCGTTGCGGATTTCGGCCACGAGGTACAGACCCTTGTAGCCCCACAGATAACAGATCGGAGGCTGTCCCACGGCCTGCACCTCGCAGATGTTGCCGTCGGCGTCGTAGCGCAGCGACGCCCGTCCGATGTAATGCGTGTCGGGCGTATAGGCGCCTTTCCCGCCCATAGAGCTGCGGTTCGAGAAGCGGAACGATGCGGGCGAGAGGTCGAGCGAAGCCAGCGTCGAGAGGCTGTCGGGACGCCCGTAGAGATCGTAGCGGAACGTATCGCCGTGCGTGACGGTCTCGTCGGTATAGACGACCCGTTCGAGCGGGAGCGAGAGGAGGTTGCGATCAAGCATCGTCTGCACGCTCGACGGCAGGTAGTCTTCGGCGTAGAGCGTCCGCTCGGTGACGGTTCGTCCGTCGGCGTAGGTCGTCTCCTTGCGGCTGGCGGTATAGGGATTCGTGTCGTAATAATAGTTCGTCCGTCGGCGCAGGATGCGTCCGTCGTCTTCGCGCTGCTCGATAACCTCCTCCGAAAGCTGCATACAACCCACGTCGATGGCATTGTAGGAGTAACTATATGTATTTTTATTATCGTCGTAGGGTGAAGTTGTCAACCGAGGTTGTTCCCGTAAGGAGCCATTCGCTTCGATCTGTACATGCCGGGTAGTTGGCCAGACACGTCCTCTGAAAATTTTCTTAGCCGAGAGATACGGCATATAGGTATAATCTCTGCGGACGAGCCATTCGAAACGACCGTCGACATACTTGTATTGGATGACGGAATCGAGACTTCCTTGATGCCAAGATTCCATTTCCATGGGATAGGGACTTCCGGGGAGTGCTATTGCGGGGCGATTCAGCGAGCCCTCGAGCGGCGGATCGAGCGTATATTTGTAGACGGTTTTTCTGGACAGAACTCCACCTTCGCTTTGGTATTCGGCCACCTCGTCGTACTGGACATGGCTCCCGTCGTCGTAGTTGGTGCGATACGTCGTATGAGGATAATATGTCCTGCAACGTAACCGCAGGGTGTTCGTTGTCGCTCCATTGTACGTCTCATAATAGACGATCGTCTGTAAGGTATGGCAATTACCCTGTTCCTCGCTCGTGTCGGGTTCATGACGAATGATGCCGTTGCCGCTTTCATTGGCTCCGTATTCGTAGTGTGTCTGTTTGAGCAACATACTGTCACGATCGAACGCACGGATGTCCCGAATGCGGTAACTCGAGATATAACGGTTTGTGCCTGAACGATCGCAAAACTGGTTGTGGTCGCAGTGGAACTCCGTATAGCCGCCTGTGGGATAGGTAATCGTAAGCAGTTTTTTAGGGGATGCCGTATAGAGATAAATCTCGGATGTGTAGTACGACGGAATATATCTCTCATATTCCGAAAGAGACGTATCGATCAATCTGTTACCGTGACGGTCTCGGGGTGAGCTGCCTTTCTCGATCGTCGTATAATGGCGTGCAATAGCAGGAATTCCGCGGTCGTAGCTGCCCATACGCGCATGTCCCCAGAAATCCGAGAAAGAATCTCCGTAGTGCATCGCTCCATACTCGAATCGATAACGTTGAGCGTCGATCGTCAGTGCGTTCAGGTAACGGCCGTACATCATGGCCAAATTTTCGTCGAGGTAATACCCCGTATCGATGGATTGTGTCAGCAGGATCGTCTTGCGCAGCACGCCTTGCAGATCGTAAACCTCGATACGTGTCAGAATGGGCCTGCGAATCGCTGTGCGATTGGAGTTGTATTGTTCGTAGACGAATTGCAGGGAACCGCCGCGGAATTCGATTCTGTCGATGTAATGGGTGTGTATCGTATTGAGGACTTTGTGGGCAAATTGTGCGCTTTCATCCTGTTCGGGCGCAGTTTCCATCTCCCAACCGTCGGCAATTTCATTGTCTCCTCTCAGAAAATAATCGCACGAAGTATTCATTCCGTAATGCAGCTCCTGTCGGGGCGCTCGAGCCAGCGATTCAAACATTGAAGAGCCGGAACCTGAAATCTCGGCATCGTCGTACAAATCGTGCGATCCCTCCAATTGTCGAACCAGATTGGATTCATAAGGTAGGTACGAGAAGGTGATCGCATCGCTGCCGTCGGCACTCTCGATACGAGTGCATTTCCATGCAGTCGGTGCCGGAGCCTCCATCGCGTTGAAATCTCGCACCCAATCGACGTACTGCGATGAGAAACTGTATCTTGTTCCGTCACTATCCACGATACTAAAATCTGTATTCCCGTTGCGGTTCGCATAATCGATCCTATCGCCGTTCATCGGTACGGTCGTCGGCCCCAGCTCTTTCTCGATGTAGAATGCACCGCTGCTACCGAGAAGCTTATAGTAAAACTTGTCGGGTTCTTCGTCTATATTCTTAATCCACATCGAAAAGAGATGTTGATCCGAAGGAATGATTTCGGGAGTATTCTTGTCGATATTGGTGTAGGATGTGCCCGTAGACAGATAACCCGAGGCGTGAAAATCATCACGGCCGTTGATGATGCGCGAGACCTGCAAGTCGCAGCTCAGCGACCATCCTGCGCCGGCCGCGCCGGCGAGCTGGGTCACTCGCGTGAAGTCGTCGAGGTGGAAACTCAGGTTCACGGGCAGCTCCAGCGATCCCGATCTGACGGTGTAGAGCGGGATCGAGATTTCGGGAATTCCCGTGCGGTGCGAAACGGGATAGTCGATGTACTTCATCATCGACACCGCCGACGGCGGATAGAAATGGACGTCCGTCAGATCGGACGTCTCCTGCGCCTGTACGGACGTCGCTCCGAGAAACAGGAACGACACGGCGCAACATACAAAGGCCGGATGCTTCATAGCCGAAAGGGTTTAGGTTAGAATGAGAATGTGTATGGAGTTCGGTTCGTAAACCGGAAGATGCGCCTTGAACAAAGATAGGAAATCTTTTTCGGAAAGAGAGGATGAAATAGCAATGACAGAATTTTCGCAAACTGTTTCTAATCAATTTGTTGAAAAATAAAAATCTTACATTTTCCTTACAGGCGGTTCGAAGCGGAGAATCGCACTCTTCATTTCCGCTTTTCGGTAAGTCTCGGCATATCGAATGCAAGCGGTGACGGAGCTGTTCCGCGATATTTTTCCAGAAGACGCAAAGCTGCGGGGAGAAATTTGATCGTATACTCTCCACCCGTTTTGCAGCGGTTACCGTGTATCCGCAGGTGCCCCTTGGTATCCGGTATGATTTGTTCACAGGTCAGATAGCGCATGTCTTTGTAGCAGATTTCCGTAAAACAGGAAAGGAGAAACAGGTCGCGGTGGTATTCGTGTTTGGCACTCCTCAATCGTGTTGTCTGAAAAATCCGCAGTTCCTCCTCGCTGAGAAAGGTTCTCGGTTCCGTCGGAGCGGAATAACTGTAGAAAGCGAACGGATTCCGCGGCATAAGACCGTTGTCGAACGAAATTTTCACCACGTTATTCCGACGATCCATGTAGCGACATACGCTTCCCGCCTTCAAATGGCAGACAGTTTTCAAATAGACGTGGTATTGCTCGATGAACGACTGTTCCAATTCGAGCAG
>ERZ857998.3844-NODE-3844-length-11642-cov-4.093381_pt1 | contig 11642 bp, 8 predicted proteins | sample MGYA00519954_ERZ857998 | MGnify/ENA primary metagenome ERZ857998 (study PRJEB31778, sample SAMEA3449424) | human gut metagenome | biome: human gut; feature: human-associated habitat; material: faeces | place: United Kingdom | collected 2010/2012 ...
TGCGCCTTGGCACCTCGGCCGACTACCCGCCCTTTGAATACCATATGGATGTCGACGGACAGGACACCATCGTGGGCTTTGACATCGAGATGGGCAAGCTGATTGCCGAGGAGCTGGGCGTGGAGCTTGAAATCACCGACATGGCCTTTGACGCGCTGCTCATCAGCCTGCAGCAGGGCAAATTTGACCTCGTGGCCGCCGGCGTCACCTACTCTCCCGAACGCTATGGCCTGTTCTCCGACCCCTACTATGTGGAGGGCCAGGCCGTCCTGATCCGCACCGAGGACCTCGATACCTACACCACCGCCGAGAGCCTGTCCGGCTGCACCGTCGGCGCCCAGAAGGGCACTGTTCAGGCTGAGCTGGCCGCCAACATGGCCGAGGATGTCACCTGTCTGGAGCTGGTCAAATTCCCCGACCTTGTCACCGAGCTCAAGCAGGACAAGATTGAAGCCATCGTGGTGGACTATGTCGTCGCCGAAGACTATCTGACGGCACACGACGACCTGGCCATTTCAGACATCGTGCTGGAGGACGGACAGGTCAACAAATGCGTCGTGGCACAAGAGGGCAACCAGGAGCTCATCGACGTTGTCAATGCCGTGATTGCCGAAGGGCTTGCAGACGGCTCCTTTGACACCCTGATGCAGCAGGCCAAGGAAAACGCCGAATACGAAACCCCCAAGAGCTAAGCCCTTTCTGTTTTGCACATCGGGTTTCCCCTTTTTTCAAAGGCAAGGCCTGCCGGCCGGACAGGGGCCGGCAGGCCTTTTCCTTTGCCCTTCCGGCAGGGCGCATGCCAATTTCCGCACTCCTGCACAAATTTTTATCACATCATTGGCTTTTCCTGTTATTCTTGCACAAACTTGGCTCCCTCCATTATATTTATTCAATTTTAGCTTGACTTTAGTATATTTATAATCTATACTTGCGTTATTACATTCGCTGCCACAGGCAGATTTTAAGGAGGAAAACCATCCCCATGAAAAAGCTTTTGAGTTTACTTCTTGCCCTTGTCATGCTGCTGAGCTTTGCCGCCTGTGCCAATGACGACACTCCTCCGGCGGATGGAGACGACCAGCAGCAGGAAGAGCAAAACGGCTCCGAGTCCACAACCATGAACAAGCTGGCCGACATCAAGGCTGCCGGCGAGCTGGTTGTCGGAACCTCGGCCGACTATCCGCCCTATGAATTCCACACCGAAATTGACGGAAAGGACACCATCGTCGGCTTTGATATTTCCATCGCCCAGGCCTTTGCCGACGAGCTGGGCGTTGAGCTCAAGCTGGTCGACATGGCCTTCGAGAGCCTGCTCATCAGCCTCCAGAACGGCGACTTTGACCTGGTCATGGCCGGCCTGACTCCCGATGAAAAACGCGCCAAGACGGTTGATTTCACCGACGTCTTTTTCCACAACAAGCAAATTGTCATTATCCGTGCCGAGGATGCCGACAAGTATGTCACCACCGAAGACATGGCCGGCACCACGCTGGGCGTCCAGGCCGGCACCGTACAGGAAACCATCGCGGCCGACCTGACCGATGAAAACAAAGTCATTAAGCTCAAGAAGTTCCCCGAGCTCATCATGGAGCTCAAGACCGGGAAAATTGACGGCGTCTGCACCAACACCATGGTTGCTTCGGCCTATGTCTCCGCCCATCCCGACCTGCTGTGCCAGGACATCGGCATCGTGTGGGATAACACCGGCTTCTCCGGCGCCATCCAGAAGGGCGACAACGGTGAGTTTATGGCGTTCCTCAACGAAACCATTGCCAAGCTGCAGGAAGACGGCAGCATCGACAGATTCGTTGCCGAAGCACAGGAGCTGGCCAATGCGTCCAGCGAGGATGCCGATTCTGAGGCCGCCTGATTGTTTTTGATTGAAAACCAAGCAGCTTCGTCCGCTTCAAGCAAAGCCGGATCCGCTTTGCCGGATTCGGCTTTGTTCTCCCCTTTTATGTATATTTAATCATTTTTATGAAATTTTATTCAAGGAGGACCCTCTCATGAAAAAACTTCTCACTCTTCTTTTGGCTGTGACCCTTCTGTTCACCCTCTTTGCCTGCAACAGCACTTCGGATGACAACAGCGAAGAAAACGGCGGCTCCACCGAAGGAAACGAAACCGTACAAACTTCCGGCGACCTCTCCCGCATCGACAAAATCAAGCAGGAGGGCACTTTGAGAATTGGAACCTCGGCCGACTACCCGCCCTATGAATTCCACACCGAAATTGACGGTGTGGACACCATCGTCGGCTTTGACATTGCCCTGTGCCAGTACATTGCAGACGACCTTGGCGTGGAGCTTGAAATTACAGACATGTCCTTTGACAGCCTGCTCATCAGCCTGCAGCAGGACAAATTCGACATCGTGGCTACCGGCATGTCTCCCGACGAGGAACGCCTCAAGGCGGCAGATTTTACCGACAAGATTTTTGAGTCCGAGCAGTCCATCATCCTTCGCAAGGCAGATGTTGCACTCTACCCCACCACGGCGGAGCTGGCAGGCGCCAGCATCGGTGTCCAGAAGGGCACCATTCAGGAAGGCATTGCCGAGGGCATCACCGACAAGGTGGTCAAGCTGACCAAGCTTTCGGAGCTCATCACCGAGCTCAAGACCGGCAAGGTTGACGCCGTCTGCATCGACTACCCCTGCGCCACGGCCTATGTCTCCGGAAACGACGACCTCATCGTCAGCGATATCGAAATCGAATATGAGGGGCCGGGCACCTGTCTTGCCGTTCAGAAGGGCGAGACCGAATGGGTGGAGTATCTCAACGGCATCATCCAGACCGTCAATGAGGACGGCACCATGGATCAGTTCATCGCCGAGGCCTCCATGCTGGCCGACGCCTCTTTGGAATGAGCCTTTGAAATTCCCCCGCAGCGTCATAAGGAGAGGCCTTCCCCTTCTTTGGAATTGACGTCTCATCTTTGAAAGGAGCCTGAAACCGCCATGATACGCAAAGCTTTCCTGCATGCCAACGTCATTGACGTGCTCAACGACAAAATCCTCCCCGACACCACCATTTTCGTGGAAGACGGAAAAATCACCGCCATGGGCAGTGGCCTTCAACCCGAAGGGGCTTTGGCCGTCGACCTGCAAAACGCCTATGTATGTCCCGGCCTCTTCAACGTCCATGTCCACTGCACCAAGACCGGCGCAGGCGACCAGAGCCTTGAAAAGCTCTCGGAGGCGCAGCGAACCATTTTGGCCATCAACAATCTGGCCACCTACATCCGGGACGGTGTGACCTTTATCCGGGATGTCGGCTGCCAGGGGATGATTGCCCTGGACCTGCGCGACGCCGTCAAAGACGGCCGCATTCCCGTGGCTCCCGACATGGTGGTCGCAGGCAGAGGCATCACCATGACGGGCGGCAGCAGCTACATGAGCGCCATCGAGGCCGACGGTACAGACGAGTGCAGGAAGGCGGCGCGTCAGCTGCTCAAGGCGGGCGTGGACTGGATCAAGCTCTTTGCAACGGGCGGCGTCTGCACGCCAAACGGCATCCCGGGCGCCGTGCAGCTCGACGTGGAGGAGATGGCCGTTGTGGTGCACGAGGCGCACAAGGTGGGGGTCAAGGTCTGCGTGCATGCCGAAAACCCCGAGGGAATCTGCAATTCCCTGCTGGCCGGCGTGGACTGCATTGAGCACGGCGACGGCATTGACGACAAAACCCTGGGGCTCTTCAAGCAAACCGGCGCCTGGTTTGTCCCCACACTGGCCTCGGCCTTTGACATTGTGAGCGGTGCCGGCCAGGGCGTGCCCGAGGAATTTGTCCAAAAGGCTGCCGAGCTGGCCGAAGCCAGTCTCGGGAACTTCCGCAAGGCCTTTGACGCCGGTGTCCCCTGCGCCTGCGGGACCGACTGCGGCACCCCCTTTTGCTTCCACACCAGCTCCTCCAAGGAGCCGGTCATCATGGTGGAGCGCTGCGGGCTGACCCCCTATCAGGCCCTGCGTGCGGCGACCTTTGAATCGGCCCGCCTGCTGGGCGTCGAGCAGGAGCTGGGCAGTATTGAAGTGGGCAAAAAGGCACACTTTGCCGTTTATCAAAACAATCCCATCGAGGACATCCATCATCTGCTGCAATGTGACATGACCATCAAAAACGGTGAAATCCTCTGGAAACGCTGACAGCACGCCTCCCAACAGACTCAAATGACAAAAAGGGCGGGCGGGGAATTTTCCCCGCCCGCCCTTTTCGCTTTGCCGCGCAGCCTCTCTTTCTTGCCCTGCCACATCTGCGCGTGATACAATAAGACAAACCTTTCCAATTAAGGAGTTGTCTTTCATGCTGAGAATCCCGCAGTCTCAAATGCAAAACGTCTTTGAACAAATCCTGCTGCACAAGGGCATGGAGCCCGAGCGTGCCTCGCTGTGTGCGCAGCTCTTCACCCAGGCCAGCCTCGACGGGGTCTACAGCCACGGCCTCAACCGCTTCCCCCGCTTCATCGACTTCATCGACAAGGGCTATGTCGACATCCACGCACGCCCCTCCCTCACGCTCTCCCTGGGCGCCCTGGAGCGCTGGGACGGACACGGAGGCCCCGGAAATCTCAATGCGTACTTCTGCACCCAGCGCGCCATTGAGCTGGCCCGCCTGCACACTGTCGGCTGCGTGGCGCTGGCCCATACCAACCACTGGATGCGTCCGGGAACCTACGGGCTTATGATGGCGCAGCAAAACTGCATCGGCATTTTGTGGACAAACACCAGCCCCAACATGCCGCCCTGGGGCGGCACCCAGTGCAAGGTGGGCAACAACCCCCTTGTGCTGGCCCTGCCTCACGGCGACAGTCCCCTGCTGCTCGATATCGCCATGAGCTTCGCCTCCTATGGCAAGCTGGAGCTGCTCATGAAGCAGGGCCGCCAGCTCCCCTTTGAGGGCGGCTACGACAGCGAGGGCAACCTCACCAAAGACCCCGGAAAAATTTTCGAGAGCCGCCAGACCGTCCCTATCGGCTACTGGAAGGGATCGGGGCTGTCCATTTTGCTCGACCTGATTGCAGCGACGCTTTCCGGCGGGAACTGTACCCGCGAAGTGGGGAAAGAGCCTGCCGAGATTCAGCTCTCCCAGGTGTTTTTAGCCATCGACACCTCCTCCCTGCCCGACCGGGAGGCTCTCTTTGACATGGTGCAGGCCACGCTGGAAGACCTTTCCGATACGCCCCGCCGCGTGCCGGACGAGCCTGTGCGCTGGCCGGGAGCCGGCATGCAGCGCGTGCGCGCCGAAAACACCGCCCACGGCATCCCGGTGGACGAGGAAATCTGGAACCGTGTGCTGGCCATGCTGCCGCAGGAAAAAGCTTAAGGCAAAAGGAAAAAGGCCTCTTGGCCTTGGAAAGGGATTGCCGCAGCGCAAGGCAAAGCGCCCCGCCCGGCAGGTCGGCCCCAAAGGGGCCAGGTCTGCCGGGCGGGGCGCTATTGAATTTTTACTTGGGAGAAACTCTGCAAAAATACTCTTTATGACTTATTTGTCCGCCATAATCCCCATTTTGTCACACACATAGAAGATCAGGCTGAGCACCATTCCGACCACGCAGGCCAGCGTCATGCCGGACACCTGGAGGCCGCCCACGCCGATGGCCAGCTTGGAGAGTCCCGCCACAAAGACGACCGAGGTCAGGATCAGGTTGCTCGACTTTCCGTAGTCCACCTGGGCATCCACAATCAAACGGATTCCCGAAGTCCCGATCATTCCGTAAAGCAGGAAGGAAATGCCGCCGATGACGTTGCCGGGAATGGTCTGAATGAGGGCGGAGAGCGGGCCGATGAAGGCCATCAGCATGGAAATCACGGCAGCGCCGGCGATGACATAGACGCTGTAAACTCCCGTGATGGCCATAACGCCGATGTTTTCCCCATAGGTCGTGGTGGGCACGGCGCCGATCATGCCGGACAGGGCCGTCGAAAGGTCGTCACCAAGCATGGAGCGGTGCAGGCCGGGGTCCTTGATGAGATCCCTGCCCACGATTTTCCCCGTGACAAGCTGATGCCCGATGTGCTCGCTGGTGATGACCAGCAGCACCGGGAGCATAATGAGAATGGCCTGCATATCAAACTTGGGAAGCTGAAAGGTCGGCAGTTGGAAAAGCTTTGCCGAAGCCACCGCGTCGAAGGAGACCTGACCATAGAGGCAGGCCGTACCGTAGCCGCACAGCATGGCAATCAAAAGGGGGATGACCGACAAAAATCCCCGGAAGAGCACCGAACCCAAAACCGCCACGCCAATGGTGACAAGGAAGACCACCCAGTCGCCCGTGGTCGTGGTCTCGCTCATGAGATTGGCTCCGGTGGTCCCGCCGGCCACGGTGTTGGCGGCAAGCTCCAGGCCAATGAGCGCCACCACGGGGCCCATGGCCGCAGGAGGAAGCACGATGTCAATCCAGTCGGTTCCCACCTTGGCGATCAGCAGCGCCAGGGCACAGCCCGCCAGGCCGACCACCACAAAGCCGCCCTGCGCATACTCATACCCCATTGAGGAGATAATCACCTGCGCCGGCGCGAGAAAGGCAAAGCTCGAGCCAAGATAGGCCGGTGCTCTGCCCTTGGTCAAAAAGATGAAAAGCAGCGTGCCGACACCGTTCATGAGCAGCACAATTCCGGGATTGACCCCAAAAATAATGGGTACCAGCACCGAGGCTCCAAACATGGCAAAAACGTGTTGAAGCGACAATGCGATACCCTGTCCAAGCGGGACCTTTTCTTCAATTCCGATAATTCTTTTTTCCACCAATCCATTCCTCCCTTCATGTCTCCCGATATCATACCACAGCAAAAAAGGGCGTGCAAGACAAAATTCCGGAAAAAAAGAGCAAAGAAGAGCCGCGCTCTTTGCACAATGTGACCAAAATCGTCTTCTTCCCTCCCCCGGAGGCCGGCGGGCCGGAAAAGACGTGTCTTGCGCCCTGCGGCGCCCTTTTCCTCCCTGCAAAAAGTGCCCCGCATGAGGCTGCCCTTTTCCCGCCGGCCGGGAAGCCGGGAATCCTCCCTGTTTGCCGCTTTCCCCAAACGGCCCGCAGAGCCTTGCCTTCCCGTATCAGGCACTCCCGGAGTTTATTTCACCTGCCTTTGCAGGCCACTTTCCCATCGCAGGCCCTTGCAAAAAAAGAGGGGGCACGGGTGCCCCCTCTTTTGCCGTCAAGAGCGATGCTTCCAGCCGTCATCATCGTCCATCAGAGGCAGCAAATCCTTTTTGGCGCCGGCCACCAGCAGGTGCTCCCGCTCGGTGAAGACGTGGGCGGGGTCGGTGATGGGGATAATCCTCTCGCCCTCCTTGTAGCCAATGATGTTGATGTTGTGGTGCGCGCGCACATCGACCTCGCGGATGGTCTTCCCCACCCAGGCGGACGGCACACGCAGCTCAAAGATGGCGTATTCGCTGGTCAGTTCAATGTAGTCATAGGCGTTGTGGGCGCTGTATCTCACGGCGGTGCGCTGGGCCATGTCACGCTCGGGATAGACCACATCATCTGCCCCGATTTTGCGCAAGAATTTGGCGTGGATGTCGCGGTCGGTCTTGGAAATCACGCAGGGCGCGCCCAAATCCTTGAGCAGCGAAGTGATTTCCAGCGACGATTGAAAATTGTTGCTGATGCACACAAAGCAGATGTCAAAATTGCTCACTCCCAGGGAGCGCAGCGTGTCGACGTCCATACAGTCGCCCACCTGCGCCCAGGTGACGTGGGGCGCCAGCTTTTCCACCGCCTCTTCGTCCATATCCACAACCATGACCTCATTGCCAAGGTCAGACAGTTTTCTGGCCAGATGTCCGCCGAAGCGGCCCAGTCCAATCACCAACATCGATCTCAAAGCAGGTTCCTCCTTTTGTCTTTCGCCCCTTTGGGCGCGTTCTCTATCCGATGATAATATGCTCTACAGGGTAGCGCAGTTTGCTTGTCTTCTTGCGTGAAACGGCGATAAACACCGTCACACTGCCCACACGTCCAACATACATGAGCAGCAGCACAAGCGCCTTTGACAGGGGCAGCAGGTCTCGCGTAATGCCGGTCGACAGCCCCACCGTGCCGATGGCCGAAATGCACTCAAAAAACACGTCCTTCATCAGCATCTCCTGCTGCACGGCCAAAATCACAAAGCTGACGGACAGCATCAGGCTCAAATAAAACGTGCAGTTGCAAAAGGCCTTGCGCACCGTTTCCGGGTCGATGCGGCGGGAGAACAAATCCACGTCGTTTCTGCGCCTTAAATGGGCACTCACCGCCATCATCAGCACGGCAACCGTCGTCAGCTTCATGCCGCCGCCGGTGGAGCCCGGGGCTGCGCCCACCAGCATGAGCAGCATGGTCAGCAGTGCGCCGCCCTCGCTGAGCTGGGTGAGGTCCACGGCGTTAAACCCCGCCGTACGCGGTGTCACCGCCTGGAAAAAGGCGGCAAGCAGCCTCTGCGGCGCAGTCATCCCGGCAAAAGAGGCATCTGCCTCCAAAATGTAGAAGAGCACCGTCGAGCCGGCAAGCAGCATCGCCGTGCCGAAGAGCACAGCCTTGGCGTGCAGCGTGTATCTTCGGATGTTTAAGCGGTGCTCCACCACATCGTCCCAAACAACAAAGCCGATGCCGCCCACCACAATGAGGCCCGCAATGGTGAGCAGCACCAGAGGGTCGCTCTCAAAGCCGACCAGCGACTGATAGGGCGCCTGATAGCCAAACAGGTCAAACCCCGCGTTGCAGAAGGCCGACACGGCATGAAAAACGCCATACCACACCCCACGCTCCAGCCCCAGCATCGGGCAAAAGCGCAGCGACAGCAGCAGCGCCCCGGTGCCTTCAATGAGCAGTGTTCCAAACAGCACCCGCCTTGCCAGACGGACTACGCCGGCCAGACGGTCGGCACTGACCGCCTCCATCAGAAAAGCCCGCTCCCGCAGCCCGATTTTCTTTCTGAGCACCATGGAAAACAAAATGGCAAAGGTCATAAACCCCAGGCCACCAATCTGGATGAGCGTCAAAATGACAATCTGCCCAAAAAGCGTAAACTGCAAGTAGGTGTCGAACACCACAAGCCCTGTCACGCAGGTCGCTGAGGTCGCCGTGAACAGGGCGTCAAGAAACCCGATGGGCTGGCCGTCCTTGCTGGAAATGGGCAGCATCAGCAGCAGCGCACCCGTGACAATGATGAGCGCAAACCCAAATGCCAGCGTCTGTGCCGCGCTCAGCTTTCGTTTTTTGTTAAACCGCATTTTCAAGAAATCCCTTTCCTGCGGGCGGTTCCAAAGGCCGTATCCGCTTGAAATTTTCTTCTTAATTTTCCCGTATGCAGCCGGGTCGTGGCTATTATAGCACAACCTGCCGCAGATGCAAGACATGCGCTCAAAACTTTATTTCGGCAAAATCAAGAAAATGTAAGTCGTTTTTGCTTTTTGTTCATCTTTTTGTATGATTCGTGAATTTCCATCCCTTTTTTTGACTCGTTTACCCCAAATTGATGCTTGAACCCCCTTTCACAGTATGATAGTATTTTTATTGTAGAATGGCGTAGTTTTCGGAATTTTACCGTCAAAAACTTGATTTGATTGTCGGTGGCCGTTTCTTTTCCCCGCGCAGAACACGGCCGGCAAACGCCGACGGAAAGGAATCGAAGAATATCGATGGACTTGTTTTCACTTATCACTCTGATTGGCGGACTTGCCTTTTTCCTCTACGGAATGCATGTCATGTCCTCGGGGCTCGAGAAGCTGGCGGGCGGAAAGCTGGAAAAAACGCTTCGCAAGATGACCTCCAACCCCTTTAAGAGCCTGCTGCTGGGCGCCGGCATCACCATTGCCATCCAGTCCTCTTCGGCCATGACCGTCATGCTGGTTGGCCTGGTCAATTCCGGCATCATGCAGCTCGGACAGACGGTGGGCGTCATCATGGGCTCCAACATCGGCACGACGCTGACGGCCTGGATCCTTTCGCTCTCCGGCATTCAAAGCGATGTTTTCTGGCTGCGGCTGCTCAAGCCCGAAAACTTCTCCCCCATTTTTGCCATGGTGGGCGTGACCCTGATTATGGCATCCAAGAGCACCCGCCGAAAAGACGTGGGCAGCATCTTGGTCGGATTTTCGGTTCTCATGTTCGGAATGAATCTCATGAGCAGCGCCGTCAGCCCCCTGGCTGACGTCCCCGAGTTTGCCAATTTGCTGATCGTGTTCAAAAATCCCCTTGTGGGCGTGCTGGTCGGCACCGTATTCACCGGCATCATTCAAAGCTCTGCCGCTTCCGTCGGCATTTTGCAGGCGCTGTCCTTAACGGGCGGCATCTCCTATGGCATGGCCATTCCCATCATCATGGGGCAAAATATCGGCACCTGCGTGACGGCGCTGCTCTCGAGCATCGGCGTCAACAAAAATGCAAAGCGTGTCGCCGTTGTGCACATTTCTTTCAACATTATCGGCACCATTTTGTGCCTGAGTGTTTTCTACGGAGTCAATGCCCTTTTCCCCCTGCCTTTTATAGACAACCCCATCGACGGGGTGGGCATCGCCGCCGTACACAGCATTTTCAATATTGTTACAACTGCCGTGCTGCTCCCCTTCCCCAAACAGCTTGAAAAGCTGGCCAACATGGTTGTCAGGGAAGGCCACAAGGACGACCGCCCTACCTTTCTCGACGAGCTGCTGCTGCGCACCCCGTCCATCGCCGTCAACGAGAGCCGTTCCATGACGGTGCGCATGGCCAACCTGGCCCGCACCAGCGTACTGCAGGCGGTGTCGCTGTTTGACACCTTTGACCACAAGGCAGCCGACCAGATTCTGGAAAACGAATCCACCCTCGACTGGTTTGAAGACCAGCTTGGAACCTACCTTCTCAAATTGTCGGGGAAGGAGCTCTCGGATGCCGACAGCCGTCAGGTCTCCAAAATCTTTTTGACCATTGGGGACTTTGAGCGTCTGGGCGACCACGCCGTCAACCTGGCCAAAACGGCCCGCGAGCTCTTTGACAAAAGGCTGCAGTTTTCCGCCGAGGCCCAGCATGAGGTCAGTGTTTTGACAAAAGCGCTCTCCGAAATCCTCGAGCTTGCCATTGTCTCCTTTGCCAAGGAGAACGTGGAGATGGCCTCCAAGGTGGAGCCCTTATCTCAGGCCATGTCGGTCATCATCTCCCAAATCAGGCCCCGCCATGTGGAACGGCTGCAAAAGGGCGAGTGCACCATTGAAAAGGGCTTTATCTATTCGGACCTGCTCTCCAACTATGCCAGAGTGTTTGACCACTGCTCCAACATTGCCGCCGCAACCATCGGCGCCACGCTCGACAACTTCGACACCCATGAATATCTTGACAAGGTCAAGAGCCAGGACAATCCGAATTTCACCGAACTCTATCACGCCTACTTAAAGCAGTATGCCGTGTAATTGCTGACGACATGCTGCCGCAAAAAGCCCCCTGCAGGCAAATGCCTGCAGGGGCTTTTTTTGAAAAAGGCTCGGGCAGCCCGGCCTGCGTGCGGAACTCTCCGGGAAGGCGAGAAAAAAGAGGGCATCTGCTATACTTCCTGCCCCCCTGCGTCAGCGTCCCTTTTTTTCGGGGGGCTGCTTCAAAGACTGTGCAACCTCGATGCAAAACGTGATGGTGCCCTGCGTGTAGCGGCTTGAAATTTTCCCTCTGTGGCGCTCCACGATGGCCTTTGCGGTGGACA
>ERZ857998.3846-NODE-3846-length-11640-cov-2.960380_pt1 | contig 11640 bp, 8 predicted proteins | sample MGYA00519954_ERZ857998 | MGnify/ENA primary metagenome ERZ857998 (study PRJEB31778, sample SAMEA3449424) | human gut metagenome | biome: human gut; feature: human-associated habitat; material: faeces | place: United Kingdom | collected 2010/2012 ...
AGCTTTGATGATAACTCCCTGCTCGTCAATAAGTTATGTTGTTCTTACCACACCCATAGAAACTTTTCCATAGTTTTTCTTTTCTTTCCGATAGGCTTTCATTTCTTCGTCCACTTGTTGGCGAATTTTGTCATGAATAGGTTCCACGAGCAGGCGGATAAGTGAAAGTCCGCTTTTTCCCGAAGCAGGAGGGGCTACAAAGAAGGTTTGCAGACAAGGAGACTGGTATTTTCCGGAATAGGAACATCTCACATAGCGTTCCATCGTAGCTCCTAGTGCGGTCAGTGCTCCGAGCAAGAGTATGTCCCGTTGTGTGGGAGAAGTGGCATAGCTCATAATGAGCATTAGGATTTTAGGCCAGTCTGCTTCGGGGAAAGTAGGCAGGGGTTGTAGAGGATCACTGTCTGTCGAGAGTTCTTCTGGAGCATTGGTGTTTTCGTCGTTGTCGTTTTCTTCCTCTTCCACCTTATTATACGCGCGCCTGTGTGTGGGAAAATTGTAGGGTGCATTTAGTGCATTTTCTGCATTTTTCCGGCTGTTCATAACTTCCTCCCGGCAGATTTTCACTCCTGTCGATTCTGCGAGATGAAAAGCCGTTCCCAGATGTATTTCTCCATGCTGCTTTATAAGGGCGTTGGAGAACATTCGTTCGGCATGCTCACGCTGATATTTGGCGGATATCCGGCACAGGCGGTGAAAAAACTCGCGTCCTGCTTCGCCACAGTCTGTTGCGATGGCGAATGCTAATTGTACGTACTCGGTGTAAGAGGGTGCAATGTCGGCACCTGCCGTTTCGACTGCCTCAGTGATGAGGCGTAAAGATTCAATATTGGTCATTTTCTTAATGGATAATTGATAATAGATAGTTCACTGTTGGTTATTCAAGATTGACTGTTCAATACTCTCTGAATAGTGCTTGTGGGTCATGGCTGAGGAAGCAGGCTCTTACGATGTCTTTGCCGGAGGTGTCTACGGCTTTTCGAACTGATTCGATGGAGTTGTTCATTTCTGATCCGTAGGTCATTTCTACGTATTCCATTGCCCAGCTTATACTCTCTCTTACATTACGGCTCTGATCGTCTGTGTACAGGTTGCTGTAAGGTACGAATGTTTTCACACCCCGGTTGCTGGGACTGATAAATGAGAGTACAGGGTGGAGGAAAGGATCGTCGAACAGTGTACGACGCATTTCTACGGCTTTCTGATAGGAGTCGAGGTTATCTATATCTACCACTACGAGTCCGGAAGGAGATGCGAAGAATTTACTGTTCCGGCGGATGAATGTGCCGCACGGAGTCACGTATGGCAGCAAGGATGTTTTCGCCATTCGTATATCTTCGGCGCTGCGCACCTGTTCGGTCAGTGCTTTGAGATTTTCATTGCAGGTGATCATCTGATATACCTGTTCGACCGAAACTTCGCAGAAGGGAGTGAGTGTGGCGGGTGTAATGGTTTGTCCTTGTTCGTTCCTGATGGGAGCAATCGGGGGCATGAAATAAGACATTCTGAAATTGTTTGTCATAACATTTATCGTTAATTCTTTTAATAATGCGGTTCTGTTTTTGAAACGCAGCGCAAAATTAGGACAAAATGATATAACGGCAGTTCGGACATATCCGAACTAATGTGAATATTTTTATAACAACTAAATCATTATTAACGTTTAAAACAAGAAAAAATGAAAAAAGAGTATCATCATTTTGCATTCGGCCTTTTTATCGAAGAGGTACTTAAATGTGAGAAAGTGGGTATTTCAGCCATGTGTCAAGCTATAGGCATGAGTAAGGGAACTTACGAAATGCTAAAAAAAGGGATGATAAGTGTTTGAACTATTACGAGCGTATATTTAATTATTACTATGATACGCTCACAGAAGAGGAGTTTCTGAAGAAAATGCATGAGTGGTCACTGCGGTATATCCGGTATAGGAAGAGACAGGAGGAAGAAAAAGAATCCGCACGGAAATTCTCGGATCAATAGCGGATTATTCGGCTATTGATAACAGTCAGGCACGGATTTCGCGGAACTACACGGTTTTTAATTACTCAACTCTGAAAACCGTGTAATCCGCGAAATCTGTGCCTAAATGATAAACTTTTGTTACCTTATTTCTTCTCCGGTAGTGTAACGGAGAAGTTTGGGTTAGGCGTGTGCTGTGCAAAGATAACTGCCTTCATTTTTTCTACAATCTCCGGATGCTGGTCGGCCACATTGTTGTCTTCATGAATGTCCGTTGCCAGATTATAAAGGAAAGGTATCCCTTTCTTTACTACCATCTTCCAGTCTCCCATGCGTACGCCAATCTGATTTGTTTCATTAAATTCCCAGTAAAGGAAGTCATGTTCCTTCTGCTTTTTCTTTCCCAGTAATGTCGGGGCGAAGGAAATGCCGTCGAAGTAATCTACTTCTTTGTCTTTGTTCGCATATTTCTTTACGTAATTCTTTTCGCCGATGATCTCGCAGAAAGTAGGCATCAGGTCGTAGAAAGCGCAGATGTGGTCGTTCACTGTACCTGCAGGTACACGTCCCGGCCAGCGGGCGATAAATGGGATACGGATACCTCCTTCATAGCATTGGCGTTTCAAGCCACGCAGTTTACCGTCTCTGCCGAAGAATGTAGGATCAGCTCCGCCTTCTTCGTGAGGGCCGTTGTCGCTGGAGAAAATGACCAGTGTATTCTCGTCCAGTCCTTTCTCTTTCAGCTTTTTCAGTACTTCTCCGACGTAGTAGTCCAGTCGCGTAATCATTCCTGCAAATTGTGCGTGTACATGCGTGATCGCGTTGTATCGCGATCCTTCGCTGCCTTTGTAGCTCTTGTCAGGATTGAATTTCTCTTTATATTCATTTAAGATAGAGTCTTCCGGCTGAACCAGTTCCGCATGGGGCAGGGTATAAGTCAGCACTCCGAAGAATGGTTGTTTGCCGTCCTGCTCATCCAGCCATTCCATTGCTTTCTGGTGAATCATATCCGCCGAATATTGCGGGCGTTTTTGATAATCGGCACCGTACATCGGATACTTGATGTTCTCGTCCATAATGACACGTACTACGCCTGTGTCGCCTAATGCTTTGCTGTAGCGATTGAGGAAATTAGGGTAGTAAAGGTGGGCCTGGAACTGACAGATGTAGCCGAAATATTCGTCTATCCCGCGTTTGTCCGGAGTGGAGCAGGAACCTTCATAACCTCCCGCCCATTTGCCGAACATACCGGTGGTATATCCGTTCTCTTTCATTATCTCGGGCAGGATAACGTGATCGGGGTCATAAGGATGCTGACCGACTACTGCATACTCCTTGTTGTTGCCATACATTACTGTGGGGGCATTCGTCCAATATTCCTTGTTGCCCCGTACTTCGCAATGTCCTGTATGCTGCCCTGTCATAAATGAAGCTCGGGAAGGAGCACTGACGGGACTTCCTGCGTATGCCTGTGTGAAGCGCATACCCTCGCTTGCCATCGCATCCAGATGGGGGGTGCGGATGAATGGCTGACCGTAGCATCCTAGATCGCCATATCCCATGTCATCGCAGAGGATGAAGAGGATATTCGGCTTTGTGTTGTTTTTCTGTCCGCTGGCAGACAGACTGGAAAGAATAAGCGTACCGCTTACTAAAGAAAATAATTTGTAGTTCATAAAAATAATGTGTTAAGAAATTTATATATTAGGGGTTTTATTGATTAATTGTTTTTGATGTCTCTCTCTTATGTTTCTCTTTATATTGAGTCGGTGTTTCGCCCGTGTACTGCTTGAAAGTCGTGCTGAAATAACGGGAAGTAGTGAATCCCACTTTCTCCGCAATTTCCGTAAATGACATTTCCGTGCCGGTGATCAGTAGAATTGCCTGCTCCATCCGGAACTTATTGATATAGTCATTGGCTCCCATGTCCGTCAGTGCCTTCAGCTTGTTGTAAAGAGAGGCCCGGCTCATGCCGATTTCTTTGCATATAAAAGGAATATCCAATCGGCTACTGTCCAGATTCTCTTGAATGATCTTGTTCAGTTTGAGCAGGAACGTTTCATCTGCCTGGCTGAAGGTGCTTTCTTCCGGAGCGGGGATCAGTCCTGCGTTCAGATATCTCTTCTTGGTATGTTCACGGTTTTTTAGTCGGTTACGGATCAGTTCCATCAGCATTTCCACTTCGAACGGTTTGGTCAGATAGGCGTCCGCACCGTTTTTGTAGCCGCTCATCTGACTTTGTTTGTCGTCTCTTGCCGTCAGCAGGATAACGGGGATGTGACTGATCGTAATGTCTTCCTTTATGTTTTTGCAAAGCTCATATCCGTTCATGCGGGGCATCATGACGTCACTTACGATGATGTCGGGAGTATGGCTTTTGATAAGCTGAAGTGCCTCTACACCATCAGAGGCAGTCAATATACGTTTGAAGTATTCTCCCAGTGCTTTCTTTAAGAAGTCCGTCAGGTCGGGATTGTCGTCTACCACCAGAATGCTGTAGGGAGCGGTGGCGAAGCTGTCTTCCTCTTGTGACTGCTTGCCGCTGTCGTCGCTCATCAATTCATTCAGATACGCTTTGGGCTGGCAGATGATCTCTTCCGATTCCAGTTTCAGCGGTAGTTCGAAGAAGAAGGTGGCTCCCGATTCCGAATTGTCCCGTGCGCCGATGGAGCCCCCGTGCAGTCCCACCAGAATCTTGGAGTAAGACAAGCCGATGCCCGTTCCGCTCTGTTCGCCCATGCCCTGATAAAAACGGGTGAAGAGCTTCTGTGTATCTACCTGCTGCAATCCGCAACCTTGGTCGGTAATGGAGATGCGTACTCTTTTTTCTTCGGGCAGCAGTTCTGAAGTGATGGTGATTTCCGTGTCTTGCGGGCTGTGTTTCAGTGCATTGATCAGCAGATTACTCAGAATGATTTCACATTTGTCCTTATCGAAACTCACTATTTTGATGCGTGGATCGAGCCGGTAATGAATCTGTATATTCTTTGCTTCCCCTTCGCTGACGAAATCTTGCGATACATGTTCGATCCATTCGTTAAGCGGGTGAGGCTGTATGAGCAGTTTGCTTTCTCCCACTTCCATCTTGCGCACATCGAGCACCATGTTGATCAGATTCTTCATTCGCTGAGACTGCCGGTAAATCGCTTTCAGCGGCAGGTATTGGGTATCTGCCGGGGATAAGGACTTCAATATGCGGCTGAGCGGAGCGTGGATCAGTGTCAGTGGAGTACGCAGTTCGTGGCTGATATTGATCAGGAAACGTACTTTTTCTTCGTACACCTGTTGCTCGTGCTCCTTCATGGCCCATTTCAACTTATCTTCTTTTCGTTTCAGTGTTCTCCGGAAAGTTTCGACAATCATTCCGGTTACTAACAAGGCACAGCCCAGCGTGAACCACCATGTGCGGTACCAGGGAGGGAGTACGGTCAGTTCCAGTATCTGCTGACTGGGAATCCAGCTGCCGTCCTTTGCTGTGCAGGAAGCCATAATCTGATAATCGCCGGGCGGAAGCGAGCGGATGACCAGTTCCGGGTTGTACGATTCGATCTGCTGGTCGTTCAGCCCTTCTATCTGATACCGATACACTTTCTGCCGGAAGATATCCTCTTCTTTGGACATGATACGGATACTTATATTACTGTTCCAGGGAACGGAAATTCCGGTCGGGTCACCGCACAGTTCATTGTTGACGGATTCTCCGTTGACGATGACATCCGATAATTGCAGTTTGGGCAGCTCGGAAGTAGCCGGCGGCAGATTGCTGTTGATATGCAGCAGTCCTTTGACGCCGCCCATGTAGACATCTCCGTGGCTGCTCAGCAGACGGGGTTTGGAAAGATATTCGTTTTGAATGGCACCATCCGATTCGCCGAACAGTACGAATTTCTTTTCTTTGATGAGCCATGCGAAAAGCATGTCATTCGTTCCGAACCATACTTTTCCCTGCTGGTCGCACACGATGAGCGTTACTTCCGTGAATAGCGTGGTGGTAAAGGGAGTACGTACTTTGGTAGCGGGATTATAGTGGATCAGTCCATAGTTGCTCCCTATCCAGAAGTCTCCGTATTCGTCACGCGCAACGGAATTGATGACCGTATCGTTGAAGCAACGGAACAGAGACGTCAGGCGGTTGTTCCGTTTGTCCAGTTGGTAGATACGTTTCGTATCGTTGAGATAGGTATAGTCTTCGTGATTGGTGATGGGCAGAAGAGCGCCGATGATGTCCTGTCCCTCCTGTTCGGTGGCAATCCGGAAAGTGCGTTTGTTCAGGTCGTATTGATAGACGTGGTCGCCGAGCAGCAGCACGTTGTCGGGGGTGTTTTGATACAGGTTGACCGCTTTTCCCCGATTGCAGAGGCGGGTGGTCGTTTCGTCGTCAATGATTGTGAACGGTTGTTTCTCTCCGGTAGACGGATTGAAGACGAATACTCCCTGTGAGAAGAGCGAGATCAGTAGTTTGTCGGGAGTGAACTGACAGATAGATGCCACTTTGTCTTCCCACGTAGAGAGATAATGGGTGAACTTCTCCGTGAGAGGATTGAAAAGGTTGACTCCGCCTCCGTCTGTTCCGATCCATATTTTATCGTCGGACTGCTGATAGAGGCTGAGGATGGTGTTGTTGCTCAGTCCACGGTCGTTGCCGGGCACTACGTCCGTGTAGGTCACCATTGACACTTCGCGGATGCTGATCAGTCCGTTCCGGATACTTCCTGCCCATATATTGTTGTTACGGTCGTTGTAGAGGCTGAGGATGGAGTTGGCGGGGAGCGAATAGTTGTCTCTGCCGGGGATGTGTTCCAGCAGGGAAAGCTGTCCGGTTTCCGGTTCGAGGATGTTGATACCGCCTCCGTCCGTTCCGATCCATAGTTTGTTCTCCCGTTCGGCAAGGCTGAGTATGACATTGTTGCTCAGCGAGGAGTTGCGGGTGGTGTATGATGCCAGTTGTTTTCCGTTCCGGTCGAAACAGTAGAGCCCGTTATTGTAGGGGGCAATCCATATCCGGTTCTTCGAGTCGATGATCATGCTCATAATCTCCTTTCCGCAGTCGAAAGGCGGGCGGCTGTATGCTCCGGTTTTCAGGTTGAGCAGGAGTAGCCCTTGCCAGCGGCTGCAACAGAGTACAGTTTCTTCATCCCAAAGGCTGAGTATCGTGATATTGAAGTTTCTGAAATCCGGTGTCTGGTCGAATTCCTGCAGCAGGCGGAAAGAACCGTCCCGGTAGCTGTAAAAGTAAATTTTGTTTTTGGCTCCGAATAATAACCCCTCTGGGGTAGGGCAGGTGGAATATGCGGTGATGTTCTTTCCTTTTTCGTCGGTTGGCAGGTAGAAGTCGTCACTTTGCCGTTGGTAGCGTGCCACCCCTTTATCAGTCAAGATCCAGATATTGTATTGTTCGTCTTCTGCAATCTGAAGGACGAGGTCGTGAGGCAGCGAATGCGGATCGTCTGCATGATGGATGTATTTCTTCAGTTCGTGGCCGTCAAACCGTCCCAGACCGGAGCGGGTGCCTATCCACACGAATCCCTGTTCATCCGTAAGGATGCACCGGACGGTGGAAGGTAGTCCTTCTTTCAGAGAAATCTGCTTGTAATAGTAATGCCCCGCCTGTAAAGGAAGGACACCGGCCATTTGTGTGATAAATGCGATGCATAGGACGATATAGAGTCTTGCTTTCATTGAATTAGGTCGAGTAAACAGAAGCAAAGATAATACATTCGGATGAATATTGAATAAAATGATATAGAGTTTTGAGCAAAGATGATATTAATTTATCTATAATCTTTATCTTTGCTCGAAAATGTACGACTATGATTACCGAAGAACTACAGAAACTATATCAGGAATATACGGGAGTTCCCGCAGAGAATATAACAGAATTACCATCTTCCGGTTCCAACCGCCGCTACTTCCGGCTGACAGGTGCGAAAACCCTGATCGGCGTATGTGGCACGTCTGTCGAGGAGAATGATGCTTTCCTTTATATGGCAGCCCATTTCCGCAAGTCCGGCCTGCCTGTCCCCAAAGTTCATATCGTTTCCGAAAATAAGAGTTACTATCTTCAGGAAGATTTGGGAGATACCCTTTTGTTTCATGCAATCGAGAAAGGACGTGCTACCAGCGTATTTTCCGAAGAGGAAAAAGAGTTGCTCCGCAAGACGGTCCGTTTGCTTCCTGCCATACAGTTTGCCGGAGCCGACGGCTTCGACTTTTCCCGTTGTTATCCGCAGCCGGAGTTCAATCAGCGTTCTATCCTTTGGGATTTGAATTACTTCAAATATTGTTTCCTTAAGGCTACCGGCATGGAATTTCAGGAAGATAAACTGGAGGACGACTTTCAGAAGATGAGTGATGTGCTGCTGCGCAGTTCTTCCGCTACTTTTATGTACCGCGATTTTCAGAGCCGCAATGTGATGATCAAAGACGGTGAACCGTGGTTTATCGACTTTCAGGGCGGACGAAAAGGGCCGTTCTATTATGATGTCGCTTCTTTCCTGTGGCAGGCAAAGGCGAAGTATCCCGATAGTCTCCGTCAGGAATTGCTGAAGGAGTATATCGATGCCCTGCGCAAATATCAGCCTATCGACGAGCCCTATTTCTATAGTCAGCTTCGTCATTTTGTTCTTTTCCGCACGTTGCAAGTGCTCGGAGCTTACGGTTTCAGGGGGTATTTTGAGAAGAAACCTCATTTTATCCAGAGTGTTCCTTTTGCTATCCAGAACCTGCGTGACTTGCTCAAAGAGGCGTACCCTGAATACCCGTATCTTTGCAATGTGCTACGCGAACTTACCGAACTCAAGCAATTCACCGACGATCTCAAGAAACGGCAGCTTACCGTCAAAGTGATGAGTTTTGCTTATAAGAAAGGGATTCCCGATGATCCTACCGGTAATGGCGGCGGTTATGTCTTTGACTGCCGTGCCGTGAACAATCCCGGTAAGTACGAACGCTACAAACCTTTCACGGGACTGGACGAACCGGTGATCAGTTTTCTCGAAGAAGATGGTGAAATTCTCCGTTTCCTCGACTCTGTCTATGCGTTGGTAGATGCTTCGGTGAAGCGATATATGGAACGTGGCTTCAGTAATTTGTCCGTTTGCTTCGGCTGTACCGGAGGACAGCATCGTTCGGTTTATTCGGCGCAGCATCTGGCAGAGCACCTGAACCGCAAATTTGGCGTGAAAGTGGAGCTGGTGCACCGCGAACAGAATATAGAACGTACTTTTGAGGCAACTGTGTAATGAAAGCAATGATATTTGCAGCCGGGTTGGGTAGCCGGCTGAAACCACTGACCGATACGATGCCCAAAGCCCTTGTTCCCGTGGCCGGACGTCCAATGCTGGAGCATGTGATTTTGAAACTGAAAGCTTCCGGTTTTACCGAAATAGTGATTAATATCCATCATTTCGGTGAGCAGATTATTGATTTTCTGAAAGCTAACAATGATTTCGGACTGACGTTGCATATTTCCGACGAACGGGACCTGCTGCTCGATACGGGGGGAGGAATCAGAAAAGCCCGTCGATTCTTTGAAAATTCCGATGAACCCTTCCTTGTGCATAATGTGGATATTCTTTCGGATATGAATCTGAAAGAACTGTATGACTTTCATTTGCGGAACGGAAGTGTAGCCACCTTGCTCGCCAGCCGGCGTAAAACTTCCCGTTATCTGCTTTTTGATGCGGAACAAAGATTGTGCGGATGGATCAACAAAGATACGGGACAGGTGAGGCCCGAAGGTTTCCTATATGATGAGTCGCTGTATAGAGAGTATGCCTTTAGCGGTATCCATGTTTTTTCGCCTGCTGTCTTCCAGTTGATGGAAGTGCCGTGCTGGGAAGGCAAGTTCTCTATTATGGACTTTTATCTGGCTACCTGCGGGCAAACGGATTATTGCGGTTATCTTACGGAAAAGCTGGAACTGATTGATATCGGCAAGCCGGAGACGTTGGCACGGGCGGAAGAGTTTGTGAAAAGATTAGGATGATAGAAAAGAAACGCTTGTGAATATAAACATATTGCTTTGGAATCTAACATATTTCGTGTACCTTTGTTATTATGAAAATAGAAACAGAGAAAGGAGACGAACCTATGCCAAGTAATTATATTCGTTTCGATTGGGCGATGAAACGCCTTTTGCGTAATAAAGCCAATTTCGCCGTACTCGAAGGCCTTTTGACTACTCTTCTGGGTGAAACAATCTTGATTCAGAAGTTATTGGAAAGTGAAAGTAATCAGGAAGATGAGTTCGATAAGTATAACCGTGTGGATATGCTTGCTGAGAATTCTAAAGGTGAACTGATTTTGATTGAAGTTCAGAATAATAATGAATACGCCTATTTTCAACGTATGCTTTTCGGAGCTTCTAAGTTAGTAACCGAATATATCAATCGTGGAGAAGGGTATGACCAAGTCCGTAAAGTATACAGTGTCAATATCGTATATTTCTCTTTAGGCTGCGGCAAGGATCTTGTTTATCATGGTAAAACGGAGTTTCGTGGCATCCATCAAGGGGATATTCTGGAACTGACTCCTTTTCAAAAACAGACCTTCAAAGTGGATAGCGTAAGCCAGTTATATCCGGAGTACTATATATTGAAGGTGAATGATTTTAACCAGGTAGCCAAAAGTCCTCTTGAAGAATGGATTTATTATTTGAATACAGGAGATATTCCGGATACTGCTACAGCTCCTGGACTGAATGAAGCCCGCCAAAGGCTGAAACTTGACCGGATGACGAAGGAAGAATTGAATGCGTATTACCGGCATTTGGATAATATTGTGATTTTGAGAGATAACATTTTCACAGAACGTGCCGAAGGTCGTGCGGAAGGTCGTGCAGAAGGAGAAAGAGAGGCCCGGATCCAGATTGCCCGTAATTTGAAAAAGGCAGGAATCCCTGTAGAGGTGATCGTTAAATCTTCCGGATTGACAGTTGATGAAGTAAAGAAAATTTAATTCAAAACGATAGCCAATATATTTAGGTATATAATTTACAAAGAAGAAAGGCGGAGATATTCGGAAATGAATATTACCGCCTTTCTTCTTTTGTCTCAAAAGTTGTCTGATAATGTCTGTCACCATGAAAAATGCGGTGAAATGGACTATTTTAGACAAAATTGGAGGCGAAATAGTGAATTTAGAACATCGCTTTTCGGGCTTGTGCCTATTTTTGTTGCCGAAAGTCCTACCTATTTAAATGAGTTGGTGAGAACTTTCGAATCTTAATTGTATTGGGATTTATTTTTGTTAGCTAATAAATTAGTATCTTTAATTATTAAATTGTAGTATTATGAAAAAAAAGAAGCTTATGAAAAAACAAAGCTACTTTGTTGTTCTTCTGATGCTCCTCCTTTTATTTCCTTCAGGAGCGTTTGCGCAGCAACAAATGATTAAAGGACAAGTGGTGGATGATAAAGGCGACACAGTTATCGGAGCCACGGTCATGTTGAAAGGAACGCAAGAAGGTGCTATAACCGACATTGACGGGAATTTCTCTATAAAAGGAAAAGTTGGAAACACATTGACTATCTCTTATGTCGGTTTTTCTCCGCTCGAAGTAAAGGTGACAAAACTGGAAGGTAATCGTTTTGTGCTGAAAGAAGATTCAAAAGTACTTGATGAAGTCGTTGTAGTAGGTATGGATAAGCAAAAACGTAATACCATTACGGCTGCTGTAGC
>ERZ857998.3848-NODE-3848-length-11638-cov-8.141155_pt1 | contig 11638 bp, 12 predicted proteins | sample MGYA00519954_ERZ857998 | MGnify/ENA primary metagenome ERZ857998 (study PRJEB31778, sample SAMEA3449424) | human gut metagenome | biome: human gut; feature: human-associated habitat; material: faeces | place: United Kingdom | collected 2010/2012 ...
TCACATTGACAATCAATTTGTTATAATTTTAAGCCTATTTCGCGACTGTCCCTATAATAGTTTCGTCAAACATATTCGCAAGTTTCGGGTCTATTCCCCAATCAATGAGGATTTCGTTCATCCAGCTTCCTAAGCTCATCATAAGTATCTGTTTTATTAGTTTATCAATACAGATAACAAATGAGGAAGAAAGATGTTTATCAATCCTCGTTTACGGAAAAAGGCGACAAGAAAGACGCTACAACAAGGTGCGTATCAGCGCATAGGCCAGTATACCGAGCACCGTAGCTCCCCCAACCCAAATGGGAACATAAATATGCTTATAATCTTCTTTCCGCTCATACTTGCACAACCGGCTGAAAAGCCAATAGCAGAGAGACGCCCCAGCAAAGCCCACCAAAGCACCTGCCAGCAAGTCCCCCGGATAGTGTACTCCCAAATAAGAACGGGAATAACACGTCAGCAGAGCCCATATCATAATGAACCAGTTCAAGGCCCGGTTGCGGAACAGATAAAACAAGAAGAAAGCCAGTCCGAATGTATTGGCGGCATGGCAGGAAGGGAAGCCATATCGCCCACCCCTATAACCGTTTACGATATGCACAAATTCCGAAACAGGATTCTCCAGATTGGCCGGACGAAGGCGGCACACCAACGGCCGGATAACAGTCGCCCCTATCTGATCGGCAAAAGTAATGGTCAGCGCAATAGCTACGGCACAGCCTATGGCAACTTTCCAATGCAAATTACGTACTATCACATAGAGAATTGCTGCGTACAGCGGCACCCAGATCCATTTTCCACTAAAGGCATACATGAAAAAGTCCGCCCACTCCGCACGTGCTCCGTTGATTGCGAGCAACAGGGCGGTATCCATTTCCACCAACCCCGATAAAACATCTGCTAATATCATCCTATCTTTTGGCTATATCGTCATACAATTTCTGCAAATAAGCTTGTCCCCGCAGCAGGTTTTGTCCTTTCTCCGGTCCTTCATCCACAGCAATACCATTCGCTTCATTATTAAATATCAATTGATTGTCAGGCGTCACAAAACCGAAAGCGTCAGGCACAGTGAAAAAAGCGAAATGAGGAGAATCAGGATTGAGCATATCTTTACTGAACGTAAACTCACCATGCGGCAATGATAGTTGCGCCAATAAGGTAGCGGCAATATCCTGCTGTGAACCGTAAACATCCACACGTCCCGGCTCGCGTACTGCCCCGCCCACCATCAACAGAGGAATCTGGTAACGGGCTATTTCAAGATTGCCGATATGTTCGGGATAAGATCCCAAATGATCGGGTACAAACACAATCACTGTATTTTTCCACTGCGGAAGTTCTCGGAATTGCTTTACAAAATCACCGACACAACTGTCCGTATATGCAAAAGCGTTCAGGCGCTTGTTCTCCAAACGGCTGTAAGGAACCTCAAACGGCTCATGGCTGCTGGAAGTCTGCAACACGCGAAAATGCGGTGCATGCTTCTCTGCCTGAGTGCTATCCGTTGCTTCCATCCGCAAATCATCCAGTAAGCGGCGGAACACAAGGTGATCGTGCACTCCCCACTTGCTCAAACGTTCCGACACCGGAAAGTCCTGGTCGGCAACAATATCCTCAAAGCCGGACGACATCAGGTAAGAGCGCATATTGGTGAAGTCCGCATCGCCGCCATAATAGTATTTCGTCTCGTAACCGGCTTTCTTCAAGCTACCGGCAATGGCAGGCATAGACTGCGTCTTACGCGGATACTTCATGATACTGGTGGTGGGTTGTGCCGGGTAGCCACTCAAGATAGCGACCAGTCCGCGATCGGTGCGGAAGCTGTTTGCATAGAAATTGGTGAAAAGCACTCCTTCTTGCGCCAGACTATCCAACTGCACAGCTACATCCGGCTCTCCTCCCAATGCAGTCATCAATCGAGATGAAAAGCTTTCCAATATTACCAAAAGCACATCGGGGCGCTGTGTCGTAAACAATGAGTGCAGGGAGTCCGGGGTTTGCCGTAAAGAGTCGGCCGGTGCAGAATCTTTTCTTAAAACGGCAGGATCCACTAAACCGGAGAAAATGCGATCTGCGGCAGCAGCTTCCATAAAGCGATACTGCTTTCCGAAATCCTTTTGTTTGGAAAGAGACTCCATCAGACTGAAAGCCGGATTTATGGCAGCATGGTTCAGACGCTGGTTCGTGCTGAAATACACCTTCCCCGTATTCATGGTAGATACCGTAAACCCGCCACGAATCGGAATGAACAGCAACCCGGTCAGCAGTAACAGGACACCCGATACTCTCAAACGCCGGTAAGGTACCTTCATCCGTCCGAAAACGGCTTTCCGCAACAGCAACCGATGGAATATTCCATATAAAACCGCCGCATAGACGCCCATTGCAAGAATCCCTCCGACCACCATCCAAACGCTGACACTCGCCACCGCATCTTTGGGAGAGGAAAAGAAGTAGAACAAAGGGGTAGCATCCAGCCGGAAGCCCCAATATTCATACAATCCCAAATCGACGGTGAATATGACAGAGAGTAAGACAGAAACAAAAATAAAATAGCCGCACCATATACGGCGAAGAAGATTGGACAGCCCCCATGCAGAACCTATAAAAAGTAATCCGGGAACAGCCGTCAGATATCCTGCAAGGGATAAGTCCAGCGGCAACCCATGCCAAATCACACGAAACCATTCCGTCCACGAGGCGCCCTCGTACAAGGTTTGGTAGAAGAACATAAACAACGGCTTCTGCAACATAAATATGCAGACAAACAAAAAATATGTCTTGAGGAATCCTATCAGTCTTTCTTTCATCGAAGTCTTGTCTTAATACAAATATATTCGGCAAAAATAAACTATTTTATTCTATTTCTCGCCAATATTGGTTAAGAAATGCGTGAAAGATAAGCAGATATGACTTTTTTACCGGTTGCGTTTCAGGTACAGGCGGTCGCTGATCGTAGCGGGAAGTTCATTCTCATAATGGGTTACCATAATCATTGTTTTATCCTGGCGGGCGCAGAAAGCCTCTATGATCTTCTTTACTCGGCGGCGATTGTAGGTATCCAGTCCATGCAACGGTTCGTCAAGAATCAGCAGTTCGGGATCTTTCACGAAAGCGCGTGCCAACAACGCAAGACGCTGTTCGCCGCTGGAGAGTTGCAGGAAAGGTTTATCCTTCAATCCGGCTACGCCAAAAACATCCATCCACCACTCACACACAGCCATTTGTCCGGCATGCGGACGCTTGTACAAACCGATACTGTCATGTAGTCCGGAAGCAACGATTTCAATAGCCGGCAGGTTCTTCAGATAGGCCCGGTGCATCTCCGGGCTGACGTAGCCTATATGTTTTTTTATTTCCCAAATGCTCTCGCCTGTACCGCGCTTACGCCCAAACAGACTGATGTCGCAGGCGTAAGATTGAGGATTGTCTGCACACACCAGACTGAGTAAAGTGGATTTTCCCGCACCGTTCTCACCACTCAATGCCCACTTCTGCCCGCGCATCACCGTCCAGTCCAATTCCTTCAGAATCGTACGGTCATCATAACGGATGCTGACCTTGTTCAGACGGACCACTTCGTCTGAGGTAAAATTCGTATTTTCATACGGAAGGTCCATTATACGCTGCTGCAATTCACCGAAAGAAGCGGCATCTGCCTCAACACGAATAGCATCCCGTTCACGAAAAGTCCGCAAATAGGCGGCACGTTCCATTTTCTCTCCCACCACCCCATTTTCAACGGGAACCACATGAGTGATAAAAGACGGCACATCGTCCAACATAGAAAGAACCAGCACGATTTGCAGGGAAGCAAGTTGGGCCAGCTTTTCCAAGACATTAAACAACAACTCGCGGGTTGCAGCATCCAACCCGATGAAAGGATTGTCCATGATGAGAATACGCGGAGCTGTGAGCAACGTCTTCGTCAACTGAAACTTACGAAGTTCGCCGCTGGAAAGGAGAATAATTTTCTTGTCGAGCATCGGTTCGATACGGAAAAGTCCGAATAGCTGTTGCCTGAGGGCTTCATCCTTCACCTCGCCCAATAATTCGCGCACCAGCGGGGCATCTTCCTGATCGTGAGCGTTCCAACGTTGCTGATAGTAGTAATTGGCATCGGCTGAACCGTAGGTGTCGCGAAAGGCGATGTACTTAATGTTGTCGTAAGCGGTTTGCGTAGCGGAAGGGCGGAAATCATAAGTCAGCACGCCATCACGCAAAGGGTATTTGCCCGTAAGCAAGTCTACCAGCAGGCTTTTTCCGGCTCCGTTAGGGCCTACAATAGCGATGTGTTCTCCGTCGAGAAAGTCGAGCGTGACAGGGTTTGATAAACGGACAAGCGGGTTGCGGGCTACGCCTCCCGCTATATGTAAGGTGTGTTGTTGCATCCTGACGATGGGTTGGGTTTTAAACGGGGCAAAGATAAACAGTTTTTTTATTAACCGAAGCGGGATTGTAAACTTTTTATTTTGTCTTCTTCGGATGTGGCGACTTCCGTACGGATGAACAAACTATAAGCAGACTTTCCACACGAAGTACAGCGTCAGTTTATCCCCATTAAACTACCGGTTTATTAGGAATAAACTCCAAGTTTATCCCTAATAAACTTGGAGTTTAAACTAAGCAAACAAAAATATACTCTGAAGAAACAGTCAGGTATGCGCTGAAGAAAGAATCAGCGTACACTGAAGCAACAATCAGTACGCCCTAAAGAAGAGCCATATCTCCTGAAGGAATTTTATCTGTCCAGATGTAAGAAATGAAAGTTAGGGGTATATTCCGTTCTCCGGCTTCCTTATTTATAAAAAATCAGCGCCGACTGTGCCGGAACAAATACTTCCGGCCCGTATATCGTCCCCAAGCCCTGCTCACTGATGAACCCGTCTTTGCAGACTACCGTATATCTGCCTTCGGGCACCGGCACTTTGGCTATCTCTTTACGTGAGTTCAATATCACATAAATATCTCCCCACGCGTCTCCACCTGCATTTTCCTTCAAGTGATAGGCCACCACATTGCTGCCCTCAACCGGCAGGAACTCCAGATGTCTGCGAACCAAGTCGGCATCTCCCAAGCGGAAAGCCGGATGGTTCTTACGCAACTGAATCAATCCTTTATAATAAGCGAACACATCGGCATGTTCCGTTTTACGTCTCCAGTCGATAGCATTGATAGAGTCAGGGCTTTGGTAGCTGTTATGTATCCCCTTCTTATCGCGCATCACTTCCTCGCCGGCATAAATAAAGGGTACGCCCTGCGAAGTGAACACCGCCGTCTGCGCCAGCTTGTCCAACCGGGCCAGTTCTTCGGGGGTAACACCGGGAAGGCTGGCTTTCAGTCTGTCCACCAAACACATATCATCGTGACAAGACACATAGCTGATCATCTGCGTGGGTTGTTCCGCCCAAGGAGCTTTACTGTAATTCACCTGTCCGTTGTCGACTTGCGGATGCTTGATAGCGCCAACAATACCGAATTTAATGCTTTCTTCCCCTCCCGGCAGTCCGGCAAGGAATGCTCCCTGATGATTATCGTTGAACGGGCCGCGCAATGCGTCGCGCATCTCGTCGGAGAACGCGGCAATACCCGGCATCTTATAAGTATTGGCCTTCATTGCCAGTGAGTCCTGTGGCAACTGAGGAGCCGACGCTGCCCAGCCCTCTCCATAAATAAAGATAGTAGGATCGGCCGCCGTTGCCGCCTTGCGTATCTCATTCATGGTTTCAATGTCATGAATACCCATTAGGTCGAAGCGGAAACCGTCGATATGGTACTCATTTATCCAATGCAAGACAGACTCTATCATATATTTACGCATCATAGGACGGTCACTTGCCGTTTCATTGCCGCAAGCAGAAGCATCCGCAAAACCGCCGTCCGGCTTCTGGCGATAGAAATATCCGGGAACAGTACGCTCAAAATTACTCTCAGAGGTGTTGAAAGTATGATTATACACCACATCCAGCACAACGCGAATGCCTGCTTTATGCAAAGCCTGCACCATTTGTTTGAATTCGCGGATACGCACATCCGGTTTGTAAGGATCGGTAGAGTACGACCCGTCGGGCACATTATAATTCTGTGGATCATAGCCCCAGTTGTATTTATTCTCGTCCAACTTGGTTTCGTCCACTGAGGCATAGTCATAGGAGGGCAAGATATGTACGTGTGTCACTCCCAGTTCCTTCAAGTGGTCAATACCGGTTGCCAGTTTATCGGGACTGACCGTTCCCGTTTCCGTCATGGCAAGGAACTTACCTTTATTTTTAATGCCCGACGACGGATCTACCGAAAAATCACGATGATGCACCTCATAGATAATCACATCCGCAGGCGACGCCAATGGCGGACGCTGATCCTCTTCCCAGCCTTCCGGATCGGTTTCACGCATATCGATAATGGCGGCACGCTTTCCGTTCACACCTACTGCATGCGCATTGATGCCTGGTGTATCACCCAGCCACTTACCGTCGATTTTCACATTGAAAGTATAGAACTTGCCTTTCAAGTCCTGCTCTACCTTAGCCGTCCACGTACCGTTTTCAGCCGGCGACATGGCCACTGTTTCATAAGCATGCCCGCCGTCTCCCGCATCGTATAGCATCAGGCGCACTTCGTCCGCCGTAGGCGACCAAAGCGTAAACTGCGTGGCGTCCGGACTATATTTCATTTCCGTCAGGCTGCCCGTACGGACAGGATAAAGCTCATAGGAGGTGTATTCTTTCTTCGAGGGGGCGCAACTGACAACTGTTGTCGCAGCTACTCCGATAATGACAAGATCGTTTAGTTTCATGGCAGTATTTCTAAGTATTAAAGTACAAAATATTAAGGTGAGGTTATCGTTTCACTTTACCGGGATTCTTGGCCACAAAGTCCTTCCAACTGTGGTAACCTTTCTCTGCTGCAGGACGCCCCATTTGAAGAAAATGACAGTAAGCGGCGGCAAGTCCGTCGGTGGCATCCAGAAATACCGGCATTTCTTCTTTTGGAAAATGAAGCATGCGTTGCAGCATATCCGCCACTTGTTCTTTGGATGCCTGACCGTTTCCTGTTATCGCCATTTTTATCTTCAACGGAGCATACTCTGTTATCGGAATGTCACGACTCAAAGCCGCAGCCATAGCTACTCCCTGAGCGCGTCCCAACTTCAACATCGATTGCACATTCTTGCCAAAAAAAGGCGCTTCAATAGCAAGTTCATCCGGCAGGTAACTTTCAATGATACTCAACACCCTTTCGTGGATATGGCGAAGTTTCAGATAGTGGTCACCGAACTTACGAAGGTCTATGATGCCCATAGCAATCATCTCAGGCTTTACTCCCGCCACACGCAGCACTCCATACCCCATAATAGTGGTACCGGGGTCAATGCCCAAAATGATTTTTTCCTTTACCGGCTGTATCACACTATCACCTCCATCAACGTCGGAAAACCGATTACTTTATCATTAAAGATTCTCAGTAATTCCTCATTCAGCTTTACGCCCTGCTCCTGATGCCAGTGATGCAGCTTGGCAGAGTTCTCAACTTCAAACTGTACAGAGTAACAGATACTTCCTTCCTCAATATGACTCAGTATGCGTGCTATGCGCGGGGCATACAGCGTACCATGTTTTTCTACTTCGGGAAGGTAAAACTCCTGCATCCAGGCAAGGAAGAATTTTTCCTGTCCTTCTTCCACGTGATAGGTCGTATTATATATCAACATAATTTCTTTTTTCATTTTGTTTCGCAAACATAGCAATTATTTCAGAATAATGCATTATATTTGCACCATCAAAATGCGGAGGGTTCCGCAAACGTTAGCGACGGGGCGTTAGCTCATCTGGCTAGAGCGCGACACTGGCAGTGTCGAGGTGATGAGTTCGAGTCTCATACGCTCCACTCAAAAGCATCACAGATGTTTATAATGACACAACAATGTTTTAATAATCAATGCATTACTTGAAATTAAAACATCGTTGTGTTTCTTTTTATGTCTTTATGAGTCTAAAAAATAGTACATAAATTTGCAATGATGTACCAAGTAACGTCTAATTATGTACTAAAATGAATATTAAAAGACGAATTTCCTTTTATTTGCAGAAAGTGTATAACAGTGTCAGCACAGAAAACCAGATACGTATACGCGTTCGTTGGTCTAACAATATACTGCAGTTCAACGTAGGCTATAACATTTCACCCGAAAAATGGGATGCCAAAACCGGCCGGTGCAAAAAGAACACAACTAATATAAATGGAGATACCGCTTTTGAGATAAACAAGGAAATTTCAAGATTAGAGGCTCTCACTGATGATTTGTTTAAGCCATTTGAAGTGTCCGGGTATGAGCCTTCACTTAAAGAGTATAAAAACCAACTTCAATATCGCCAATGGAAAGAGCACTGGATGTTTGCAATCAGTTATATACAGCCGGCGAGAAGAAAGAAGTAATACCGCCCTTCTTGAACGTACTGCCATGTTATCTGTTACTTCCGGTTTTGAACATAACCAACTTCTCTTTGGTTGTAAATCCATCATATTGACAGTTCTCTGAAAATAAGGAATATTGAAAGCTGGAGATTCATAAAAAAAACTCCGGTTCTTTATTTTTATGCCCATTTTGGAAGGTCAACCAAATTGAAACGGCACACAATTTTGCATGCCTCTCATTTTATTGCCAATGTCCCTATCGTCTTTCCAAAATCTTGAAAAAAAGAAAGAGGCCTCTGTGTTGATGACGATGCGGAGTTTTATACTATCTGCACCCATATTGCCCCGAATAATTGATATAGCCGAAGTATGGCTTATAGCGCTTGTGCCTAAAACAATTACATTCATGTTCGGTATCGTGCAACGAGCCTACTCTTCACCCGAAATATCCCATTTTGTGAGGAAACCGATAATAGGGGAAAACGTGGAAAAATTATCCAAGTAAGAGAATTCAAATGACCAAACATTTCCCTGTCTATATTGTTATAACAGCAAAAGTATATCTGTTTGATTATAACAGCCCTTTTAAAACGATTAATAAACAGCAAAAACCTTGACGTATGAAAAAGTTTATACTAATGACAATGACTGCAACCCTTATGGCAGGTTGCAGTACCGATGAAGAGAATGAATGTACTTCTCCTCCAAACGAATACCCCGTTGAAATCATGGCAAGTGCAGGTGTCTCAGGTATCCAGACAAGAAGCCCGATCAACACCGGCCAATCTGTCACTGCCGGTTTCATAGCTTCTGCAAGCGGTGGAGACTATAGCACCAACTTGTGGACCGCGGCCGGCACCTTTACCGCTTCGACCACAACCTCCGCCACCTTTTCACTCACCCCCGCGCAATACTACCCCGCTGACGGCAGTACAGTCCATATCAAGGGATACTACCCCCAAGGAACGCTATCCGGCAACACTGTCACATTCTCGGAAACAGACGGTTCCAATGACGTGATGATTTCAGGCGAAGCCAGCGGGAACAAAACAACAGGCGGAGCACTGGCTTTCACTTTCAACCATCTGCTGACCCAGTTGCAATTCACCTTTAAGGCAGGTACAGGATTTCCCGCTACCGGAAAAACCGTAACCAGTATTACCCTCAAAAACCAGCAGACTCCCGCCTCGCTTAATATCAACGACGGTACCGTCTCTTACAATCCGGCAGGTGCCGGCATCACTTTCACCGGTTCGTATGCCATCAGTGCTGACCCCGGTACTACAGCCACGATCTATCCGATGGTAAAAAGCGGCGCCACGAATGTGGTGATGGACATCGTTGCGGGTGGAGTGACCTATCCTAACGTAACGGTAAACTTAAATACGGAAACAGGAAAGGCCCACAATATCATACTGACTTTTACCCCCAAAGGTATTATAGTCTCCGCGATCGTCACGCCATGGGTTACCGGAGGAACGGGGTCGTCTGTTGTGCAGTAATTCATCCTATAATACACATTCCGACAGTGAAGTTCTCCACCCGAATACTCATAGTAATAATGCCGCTGTTATCCGTAAGTTGCGACAGTGATATGGAGGAAGTATCTTTCAACAGTGAAGGGTACCCCTCCCCAATCCACCTTGCCATTGTGGAAGACACCCCCCACACAAGGTCCATCGTCAACAGTATCAACGATATCAGTGTCGGTTCTTTGGGAATCTATGAAGTGGCGGAAAGTGGAACTTCCGGTACATTTCCCTGGACAACTTCCCCTTTATTGAACAATGTAGCTCCTGCCGGTATAAGTGGAAATGAACTCACTTTCTCGCCTCCATTATACTATCCGGCAGGAGGGCATAAAGTCATCTTTTACGGTTATTATCCACGTACCACAGCTACGAACGGAACCAGCTACATCACCCCTCCCGGAAACGGGACAGCTCCCACTTTCAATTTCACCCTTACAGGACAGGAGGACATCATGCATGGTGCCAGCGTTGCCGGTGGAAGCTATTCTCCCGGAACGGCCATACCGATTACCTTCAAGCACAAGCTGACACAAATACAGCTTAATGTCTCGGCTCTGGGTACCCTGCTTTCAAGTATCAAAATTCTAAATGTGAGAAATACCGGCTCCATGAATTTGGAAACAGGTACGGTTACCTACGGCAACAATACGGTGGACATCACACTTGACAAAGCCGGTCTGACAACCACCGCTCCAGTGATGGTACCAGCCGATGTCGCCGTTTATCTGGTGGAAGTTGCTTTCATTGGACAGCTGCTTCCCCGCAAATATCTAATAAAACCTGCATCAGGAAAATTTCTTGAGGGAATAATCTATACGATAACACTGTGAAAATATTTTCGGTATTCCGGATATTTTCATTCGGTATTGCATCAATTACCCAATTATTAACAGTAAACAATAAGAGTACATAGTTCAAGTTGCATAATGTCAACATCCTTCAACAAGTAACATACCCTTGCTGTTTGGATAGGGGCTGAGATTTTCATTCTGGCCTGGTGAAGTTATGCGAACTGTATAAAGCAGAGCATTCAATCTTACAGGTTAAGATCCTGAAATCCAGCCGACCGAAATAATCTTGTACACAATGTTCACTCAGCTTCGCTACGTAATATGAAATCCTGAATAATACTTCCAGAAACCATATATTACTCCAGGAATGGTGCTTAAAAAGAATGAATAAAATAAAAGACTTCGCCCCTGTCAAAAGGGGCAAAGGTCATTTCTTTTGTAAGAGCCATGGCAAACTTGAATCTATGATTCATGATACACTATGCTGCCAATATAACCTTATATAAATTAAGGTGTGACAAACACTTCCCCAAAGAATACAAGAAAAAACTTCATAATCGACCTGACCAGCCTATGAAATAAAATATTATCTTTGCGGACATTTTAGTATTCATCTTAATCATAATCTAATACTATGTATAAAATTTTTAGAGGCTTTCCATTGGTGGAGGCTTATCAAGATTTAAAAAAAGCCAAACGGTTGGCAGAGAGCCAAGCTGTAGCCCGATGTATAAAGCTGGTTATAGCAATCACCATATCCCTTACCCTATGGTTGCTTCCAACTGAAGCATTTGGCATAAGTAATCTGACTATTATTGAACAGAGGCTGATTTCTATTTTCCCTTAATTCCGCAACACTATAGTTTAACATTATTTATAAGTGCCTGAGCAACA